>JAEEGL017413099.1_pt1 | contig 11877 bp, 8 predicted proteins | sample 9134231 | NCBI WGS metagenome assembly JAEEGL01 (sample SAMN16246548, study PRJNA631951) | gut metagenome | biome: gut microbiome; feature: rumen; material: fiber-attached | host: Bos | place: Iran: Karaj | collected 2018-10 | reverse complement strand
GTTCCTTGTCTTGACACAATAATCAATTCGTGATCTGATATCATTGAGGTGATTTTTGTGCCACGAACAGCGAGAATAAAGAGCAAAACCGGTATATATCATGTTATGTTGCGCGGGATCGGGAAACAAAACATATTTGAAGACGATCTGGACAAGCAAAAATTTATGATGCTTCTGACAGAAGCAAAACAAAAAAGCCAGTTTTCACTTTATTCATACTGTCTTATGAATAATCACGTGCATCTGCTCGTGAAAACCGGAAAAGAACCTTTAGAGATCATTATAAAACGGATCGGAAGTAATTACGTATATTGGTATAACACAAGATACGAGCGCGTAGGGCACCTGTTTCAGGATCGGTTCAAAAGTGAGCCGGTGGAGGATACGGTTTATCTGAAAACGGTGATCCGGTATATTCACAATAACCCTGTGAAAGGCGGTTTATCAAATGATCTATATTACCCTTACAGCAGCTTTGCCGCGTATGAAGCAAATGCGGAGGGTGGGCTAACGGATATAAATGAACCGCTGAACATCATCGGCAAGGACGAGTTCTTTGCCTTCCATAACGAGAAGTGCAATGATACGTGTATGGATATCACCGAACCGAAACGCCATCCCATTACCGAGGATGCAGCGGCGGAATTGATACACAAATACAGCAAGACGGACAATCTTGCAGCGTTTTCGGTATTATCGCCGGAAAAGCAGGAAAGGGCAATTGTAAAAGCGCACGAAAAAGGCGCGTCGGTGCGGCAGCTTGTCCGCGTGACGGGCATTTCGAAAGGAATCATTGAAAAATGGCTGCGAATGAATAGATAAAACAAAACAAAGAAAATTGACCCCGTTTCTGGGGTCGATTTTCTTTGTACCAAACTTTATCATATCTTCTCGCAACATATTTGCCCCTTTTTGATTATTATTCGCAGGGGCAGTTGAACGATAGGGCCGCTGTTTTACAATAATTGTGATAAAAATGCGAATTAAAAAACATTCGCTGTATCTTGTTATATCTTATCCAGTAACTCTTTAACAAACAATAAACTTTTGTTTTCCTTGTCCTCTTTATAAAACCCATTTATCACTGCTTGCATGGTGTCCGAACTCCAAAAGATCTTCAGTTTCGATTTTGCTCGAGTGATTGCTGTATAGAATACACCATGTGTAATTCTTTCTGTATTACTACTTGGAATGATAACTTTTATTGAATTATACTCCAGTCCCTGTGCTTTATGTATAGAAACCGCGTAAGCCAATTGAAATGGAACAATCGAAATGATATGTGAATCCGCAGATTCGTCATCCGTATGGGATTCTTGTGGGGCGTAAACTGTAAATCGTACTATAGAAGAATGATTCAAGGATTGTATAAGCTCTATTTCCATATTTCTGATATCCATTGCTGTTAGATTAATTGGGACTTCAATGGTAAAAGTTATTTGGGAATCATCATTTTGTATATCCAATATAACACCTTTAAGATTGTTATACAACATAGGAAAACGTCTGTTATCATTAAAGAGAATAGGATCACCTCGTTTATATTTCCATTCTGCCCAATAAAAAACTTCGCGTTCCGGATTATGGTCCTGGAAGTAGCTATTAATACTGTTTAACCCAAATTTTCCATCGTAATTCAAGCATAATACAACCTCATCATCGTCCTCTCTATTAAACAGGGTTGCACCAATGTTTTCTGAAAACGGACCATCCATTACCAACCTCTCGGTGATTAAGGGTGATTTATTACGGACAGCCTCCCACAAATCGATTAATTCTTGTTTTTGTGTTCTCCATGTGCTTGTTAATTCAACGATGGAATTCTGGGGCAATATGGACTTGGCATAAAAAAACCAGTTCCCAAAATCAATAGGCTCCAACTGATATATATCTCCGGCAAAAACAAACAATGCATTCTTGTCTGCCTTCTCAAGAAATCTTTCCATTGTTCGGTTGTCAATAACTGAACATTCATCCACAAAATATATATCGCAAGGGTAAAGTGTTGAAGTTTTAATAAAACTATCAATTCCGACGAATCGGCAATTCGATCCTGCTGATGTTATTCGTCGCTGTAGATTTTCAAGGGCAGTATGGGTTTTAGAAAGAAAAAACATATTTCTTCCCCTCAACAAATCCGCAATATGATTCATCAAGGTGGTTTTCCCGGTCCCTGCCGCCCCATAAATCATTAAAATTTTTGAAAAAACAAAAACATTCTTTAGAGCTTGAATCTTATTGTTATCTACTTCATCAGTTCTAATTGTAGATATGTAACTTTCATTTAGTTGCTGTTGCCCGTCATTTCCGGTTTTTGATAATTCAAGGAGACTTTTTAATATAGATACCGTACTTTTTACATATCCCTCTATGTAAACACAATCATCAACACATTTCAGCATTTGTCCGTGTGCAATGTCCCAATCAACAAGTTGGCTGTTATATGTTTCAACAGTCTGTCCGAGTGACGGAATCTCAATTTTGTCTTTGCTGTGCAATAATTCTCCGGTAGAATCAATCAATTGTTTCATTCGAATCACCGGAAGATACTTCGATGCATTACTTGTTCCAACAGATCTTAAAACATCTCTTGAAATTGTGTTACCGTTAGTTTTACTGTTTGGTAAATTATATAGAACAGGATTTCGCTCAAAGGCATAACATCTTTTAGAGAGCAAAACAAAACTACTGTTTAATGAGTTTGTTTCGGAAAAAGGCATAATTTCATCTAACAAATCCTCTCTTAATCGTAGGAGAAAATATCTAACTGTATTTTTCCCAAACACGTTGGATTTTGCATAAAACCTGTTATGCAACAATTCTACTAAGTCTTTGAGAAATGTTGTATTTGTACTTTGAAAAATACGATCTACATATTGCTGAAATGTATCATCTCGCATATCGATTAAATCAAGCAAACTAATACCAGATGCTTTTAAAAAAGCCATAAATGCTGCATATTCGTTATATCTTGATGAGATTTTAATAGGCTGCTTAACGATGCGAGACAATTTATTTAATATTCTTGGCGCAATGTGCACGGTCCAATTGGTTATCACTTTGATTTTTGATGCAGTATCTTCCCAAAGAGTAACGTCCGCATCAATACAGGCAATCTTTATCGTATAATTCGTAGATATATCAATCTTCGTATACGCTGTAACTCTATTATATTTTGTTGCATATTTATCGGCAAGTTGTAAAGTAATTTCAAAATAGCGCTCCCTTCCAACAAAGAAGGAAGTTTTTTTCTGTATATAATAACAGTTTTGTTTTATGGACGCAGCCTTACCTTTTGTTCTTTCGATTGCCGCTGCAAGTATTCTGTTATACTCCTCATCCTCTGCATTTATTGTTCTGGGGAACTGCTCCAAATTATGTAAAACTGAAATAGAGTGAACATGGTGTAAGTACTCTCTGATTTTCCAGAGAAATTCATAATATTTCAACATGAGCCGCTCATACTGCCCATCTTCCGGAACTCTCAAGCCAATGTACCGTAAACCTCTTAAAAAAGTAGCCAAAAACTTTGTTCTTTTGTCAAACACAGCAATTTCCCATGCAAGCTGCAGATTAACACTTTCAGCATGTGTGAATCCATTAAGCAACAATGTTGCAGCGCATAGATCCTCTAAAGCAGTAAACATTTTTTTTGACAATGAATCCCTGGAGTAATCGCATAATGTTCCATTTGTTATTGCGTCAGAAATATCATTGCATCTTGCCGAAATGATTTTTAATGTGTCCGTTCTTGAAATCGTTCTGGGATCCAGTTGTTTGATATACGAATGTAGATCTGCAATCTCATTCAGCTTTTCAACAAATCGAAGAACAGAATCATCCGTGTCTTCAATTTCATCATCTTTGGTCAACTCCAAAGTACAGGAATCTTTATTAAAATCAATGTCAGTTATAAACTTGGGAGATATGTATTTCCAAAACACTCGCTCCTGGTTTCTCTGTTGAGGATTTATAACAATAAAAAGAATTCCAGGATCAAGGGTTACTTCATTCGCAATATATGCTGGGAACGCTAGACTTTTCAACTGATAGTGAATCGTACCGTTCTTCGCTTCATAAGCTTGGCTTGTCCCTTTTATCTGAACAATAAAGCTTTTCTTGGGTCTTCTTGTTTTTTCCGGCTCTGGCACCAACTCAAATGTACCATCTGTGTTTGGCCATTTATCTTCACTATTAAAGGCTGTATTAATACGTCCATCCGATCTAAGAAAATGCTCAAGTTCACTTACAGCGCTTTTGTCATCTGCGGATCTCTCCGAATGAGTTTTTATGTGCCTTTCTATTTGTTCTCTTGTGTTATTCGACATAGTATTGTTCCTTTATTATTTCGATTTTCTTTTTTTGCCATTATTTTAGTCCAGTTGTCTTGTTGTGTTCATCTAGTATATCCTTTCTACTCAATCACCTATAAAACTTGAAAACATTAAATCGTACCTATAATCATTTTAATAATTAAATATCAAGTTTTCGAAATAATGTGACAATAAATCTTGTATTACAAAATTTGTATATATTTACACTGACCAACTGTTGCTTCGTTTTTTTGAGAAAAAAGAAATAATACAGAAATAGTAAAGTGCTGATATTTTGCTTGCAGAATACTAAAACTGTGATATAATATAATTGAAGAAGAAGGTGATAGTATGTGTGCGCCTAATGTTTTAGAGGCATTATTATATGAGATCGCAACAGGACTGCGGGAGATATTCGGGGATAAGCTGGACAGCGTTATCCTCTATGGTTCGTATGCCCGCGGGGATTACGATGATGAATCCGACGTCGACGTGATGGCAAAATTGCACTTGACGGCGGATGAGATCAGGGTTTATCGTCCCTGTGTTTCTGCCTTGGCTTCCGCAGTCGGATTAAAGTATGACATCATGGTTTCAATTAAGCTTCAGGATAAGGCGATGTTTGATAAGTATTTGCACGTGCTTCCTTTTTATCAAAATGTAACAGCTGACGGGGTAATGGTCTATGGATAAAACAGAACTGTATTCTATGGCGCAATTCAGATTGGAAAAAGCGAAAAAAGATTTGGCCGCAGCAAAAGCAAACGCGGAACAAGGTTTTTATGATGTTTCGGCCAACAGATCTTATTATGCCATTTTTCATGCAGCCCGGGCTGTTTTAGCGCTCACTGGGCAGGATTTCAGAAAGCATTCCGGCGTGATTGCTTTTTTCAGAAAAGAATATGTTAAAACAGGTATTTTTGAAACGAAGCTGAGCGACATCATTCAGGACGCTTTTGAGATCCGAACGGATTGCGATTATGAAGACTTTTATGTTGTGGCAAAAGAGGATGTAGAACAACAGATCCAAAATGCGGAATTTTTTATTACTAAAATTGAAGAATATCTAAAAGTAATAATTACAGGATAGACATAAAAAAGATTGGTCGGAGCAATGCAGCTTCGACCATTTTTTTGAGCTCCTTGTATACTTCTTATATCTTCTTTTGTTTCTATAATACTTGTCCTTTGATTTCTTGAAAAAACGAAAGCTTTTCAAAAAGGCTTACGCAGGTCTTGTAAATGATTCGAAGAATGATGTAAAAAAGATATCCCCCCCATGAAAAAAAACAAGTCAAATCAAGAAACAATATATGTGAAAAATATATCAGATCGAAAAAGAACTGGAAAATAAGTTAAATTCTCTCTTAACATTTTCTTATGCAAAATTAAAAGGAAAAAGTGGTTTGCTTTAATGAAATATTTTTTGAAAATTTCAATTTTGCGTCTTGTTCAAAAAGTTGTAGAATGATATAATAAAATAGATTTAATCTCTTGTTTATCTACGAATGCTTTGGTGAAATTCGGCCGTGAGGAATATGTTTCTTTGAAGACACTTAGAACGAATATGAGAAGTTTTAAACTGTAGTATGAAGGATGTAGTAACAATTTTAATTGAGTAAAACAAATTGTATGCCTTCACAACAATCGAATAGGTTGAGTGTTTTGAGTCTATTGAAAATACACACAAAATTATTGAGGAGTTTTCTATATGAAAAATAATAAGCCCATTCATATTTTGAGATATGGAACTGTCGCTGAAAAGATTCATTTGGGAAAAGCAATTTCTGCATATGATTATTTAAGTATCAATGGTAATTCAGCAGCTTATGTATCAAGTGCTATTGCAAAGTTTATCGTGGAAAAGTTCTTTTCTAAACCAGAAAAGGGGTTTTTTATTGATCCTATTACTTATGCGTTTCAGGACAATATTGGATTGCTTTGGAATAAATCTAAAACCACAGGAGAAGAAAGTATAAGGAAATCAATAGAAAAATTGATTGATGCTTATGGTTTTCCTGCAACGAAAGCAATCAAAAAGATGCCTATTTATGTTTCTGATTTTGATGATGAGGTAACAAAGCTTTCTTTTTGTGACAATGTTCTTTCCTTTCAATTCAATCTGGTTTACGACCATATTAATCAAAATGATTTGAAGAAGTACCTTGATTATGTCGTTCAAGGTCAATCGAGTAACATCCCTCAATTACGCCCCAAATTTCTAATTGCACCATATTTTTATTTAAATCCACAGAATTCTGATTTTGATAAATGGTTAGAGTTAAACATAGACTTTTTGAAAATGGCTATTGCTAAAGCAAAAAAAGATTTTTCAGGAATTGATGTCTTTGGTCAAATTGTTCTTACAAAATCAGTTTTGCTTGACAGAGCTCTTTTTTCGAAAGTAGCAAATGCTTATCATCAAATTAATTGTTCGGGGTTTACCATATGGATTGATGACTTAAATGAACACGAAGCTTCTATCGAAGAACTAACTGGGTTTGTTGATTTTCTGAAGCAAATGAAATTGAATAATACGCCGGTTTACAATATGTATGGTGGATATTTTTCGGTTGTTTTAGCACACAAAGAAATTGGGCTTTTACACGGAGTTTCTCATGGATTAGAATATGGCGAAAATAGAAAAGTGTATCCAGTTGGAGGTGGGATTCCGGTATCAAAATATTATTATTATCCTATACATCAAAGAATGGATTTTACTGATGCGTTTTATTTGCTTTTACATGCGGGAATTGTAGATTTAAACAAAGATAATTGGGGCTCTACTGATAAATACTATTCTCAGATTTGCAAGTGCGAACAATGCAAAAAAGTAATGCAAAAGGATATGTTAAATTTTGTGGAGTTTGAAAGCAGAGATTATTATGAGATAAAAAGAAAAGATCAGGTTCTCAGAAGGAAAAAAGCATCATCGGACACAAAGCAGAATTGTCTTTATCATTATTTGTTATGCAAGAAGATAGAATTTGCCTCCCTATCAAAATACTCGTTAACAGATCTTTTAAATGAATTAATTAAGGCTAAAGAACAATATGACAACTGTAATTCGATAAAAACAAATGAGTTATTATACTTAAACACGTGGTACGATGTGTTATCAAACTGCTAATAAGAGGGAGGAGGCATATGGAAAAAACAGTATATATATTAGGTGCAGGGGCGTCTGTGTCTGCTAATTTGCCCACACAAGTTAAAATACTGCCGCTAATATTTTCTATAACACGAGAATCCTTTATTGCACAAGTTGATGGATCTAGTTTTTTATCAATTAGCATTAATGAGAGAGAGCAGCGAATTTTAGAGCTTTATCCCATATTTGATACGTATCGTAAAAGCCTGGGAAGCTTTATCGTCAAAAACTTTTCTTCAGCAGAAAAAGCGAAGCAATATGAATATGCACTTGAACAAGCAGAGAGTATTGGCACATCATCAGCAGCTGATGTTGAAAAACAAGAGTTGTTATTAAAGGAAGCATACGAAATTGCAAAATCGGTTAGGGTTACATTGGAAGATATTTTTACAATTTTTGATAATGTTAACTCGGGAAGAGAGCATTTTCGCTTATATTCTCCACAATCAATGATTAAGATACATAATGAGTTGAAAATGTGTATTATTTATGCCCTCGCATTCTCAATTATTAAAGATTGTAACAAAGCTGATTATAATATTTTTGCTAAAGCATTAATAAATCAAAGATTAGCTATTTCACAAACTGAGGATGCTTTGGCTGTTATTACAATGAATTGGGATGATGTATTAGAGCAATCTCTTTTTCAATTGTGCAACGAGTATAATGCGGATATTTCAAGAAACAAACAAAGAGTTTTGCCGGATCTTTGTTTTTATAATTATGATTTGTCTCAAAGCAAAGATCACATTCCCTCAACACATATAAAAGCAAAAAATATAAAAAATATTAAAGTCCTAAAAATGCATGGCTCCTTAGCATGGCTCGAATGCCCAAAATGCGGAAGAATTTTTACCGATTTTTTGGATGAAATAGCGTATGAAGAGTTTTCTGAAATAAAGTGTCCAAAATGTTCGAATGAGTTAACGGATGACGGTGAAAAACCAATATTGCGAAACTTAATAATCACTCCAACTTTTATGAAATCATTAAATAATTTAAATGTCAAAAACATATGGCACAATGCTTCTATTGATATTAGTGAAGCTGATCATATTGTTTTTATTGGATATTCTTTCCCCGATGCAGACTTTGAGATGCGGTGCCTTCTTAAAAAATCAGTAAAGAATAACGCAGATATAACTGTGGTGTTATCAGACTCAGACAACCCTAACAAAGTGAAAAAAACACTCTTAGCTAAAGGTTTTTCTGAAAAAGACGCGGATGACTTAGTATGTAGAATGCATTTACCTTTTGAAAGATATGAATCATTTTTCGGAGAGAACAAAGTAACATTTGATTATCATGGTTTTAGTTCATATGTTAAGAGATTGAGGAAATCAAAATGAAAAAGAAAGAAATATCCAGTAAAGATCTTCTATTATGTTTCTTATATTCTCCAGGAATCAACAATATTAGTAATGAGCCAATAATTGGTAGAACAAAACTTACAAAAATGATGTTTTTGTTTGAAAAAGAAGTGAGTTCTTCTTTTTTTAACGATAGAGTTCCAATAGATTTGCCTAAATTTGAACCATATTTTTTTGGTCCTTTTAGTAAACAATTATTTGAAGATCTAGCATTTTTTGAGTCTATTGGGATGATTGTTTCTGAAACCACCAACATTCCGCTTTCTTTTGCAGATAGAATTGAAAAAAGAAGTGTGTTTGATGAGGAAGATGACATTTGGAATGAGGCCAATTTTGATAATGAGGATGATGAACTGTTTGAAAGTTCGTATCGACTTTCAGATAGTGGAAAGTTATATATTGAGGATAATGTATGGAATTTTTTTACAAGGACTCAAAAAACCATTCTTCAAAACTTTAAATCACAAATTAATAAAATATCACTAGATTCTCTTCTTCAATATGTATACACTAAATATCCAGAGGAAGCAAAGAAATCCATAATTGCTGATAAATACTTAAAAAGGGCGGAAGAATAGCGTGTTAGAACGGGAAATGGTAGATATCTGTTATGGTTATCTCTCTGAACTTAAAAACGTGAAAATGATTAAGAGAGAGGTTCCTTTTTTGTCTAGATGCATAGATATCGTTGTTCTTGATAATGAGGATAATATTATTACAATAGAGTTTAAGGTTCACAAATGGAGACAGGCAATCGAGCAGGCATCGAATCATAAACTTGGAGCAGATAAAGCATATATTTGTCTCCCCAAAAGAAAGGTTACTAATACTCTTTTTAACGCCCTTACTGATGCTGGATTAGGATTATTCTTATTTGACGAAGAAAATGAGATTAAAATGATTGAGGCGATATCAGTAGAATCAAAAAACAGTATTGAAGCGTTTAGAAATCTTCTATACAATAATGTTATGAAAGTATAGCGTTAGATAACTGAATCTTCTAGAATTAACTGTATTGTCTTATCAAGCATAATTTTTATTGCCTCAAATTTTCGGTATCAGTTCTGCAAGCATCGCCATTTGTTGTCATCGACACTTGCAAGGGACCTGGTAATTAAAATCTGTAAGAAAAAACAAAGTTATAGATGTCCCGGATCAACCTTTTTATCTCGAGACATGTTATGTATCACAGCCAATTATGCATAAGACTGTCAAAATAACATATTGTAAATGTATTTGACGCATTAGGAAATAGAGACTCAGTCAATGCTCTTTATTGACATCTATTTTTCAATATGCAAGAATTGTTGCTAAAGGAAATGTTTCTGTTAAGAACTGCAAAAAAACTAAATAGTTTTGACCAACTTTTGACCCACTTTTTTCCGAAAAAAGAAAATAATACAGATAATACGTATAAATCTTGGGGGATTTTTATAATGCAAACCACCACATATAGCAGAAGCCAAAAGCTTATTATAGAGTGGGAATAATGCCGAATGTCTCCTGGCACACCCGTCTATCCTCCAAACACCCCCAAAAGGGCAATCTCGATCAGCGTGTGAGGATTGCGCGGTAAAGTCCGAATAATGGGACGGGATCCCCGAAAAACAGCTTCAATGTCCAACAACTATGGTTAACGGACATTGAGCATTCAGACAACCAAATCATAACGACAAAATCGACCTTGTTCCGATCCGATTCAGGACGGCGTGAGGTCGATTTTTTTGTGTCTTTTTGAGTGATAAAAGAGCTGTAAACGGCCTCTTCCCGACGGCGCCAAAAGCGCCGGAAACCCTTGATATTACTTGATGTACGGGAGATTATTACCGGATAAAAATCACGAGAAAATCAGGCACAGATCGCTTAAAAATCCGGTACGCATCATCCTTTCTTTGCCATTCATATTCATGCAAAAATCCATCATCCATCCGGCAATCACCGCGGGGCTCGGGGCGGCGGTGTGCATATATAAATCGGGCAAAAATCGGCAAAAATTCAAGCAATTTTCATTTGTAGATTTTCGGTCATTCTATGTTCAAGCAAGGCTCGTGAAATGCGCCGGGACGATAAGCGACTTTGCCTGAAATGAGGATGAATGGCATGGCACTTTAACAGAAACGTCCGATGGTTTGGACGGGATATCCGGGAAATCGCTTCAATGTCCGAAGATTAGAGTTAGCGGACATTGACAATCAGACAAACCTCAAATAACGACAAAATCGACCTTGTTACCGAACTGTGTCAGAACGGTGGAAGGCCGATTTTTTTGCGCCTTGTTCGAATGATGAAAGGGATATTTTCGGGCTGTTTCGGGTCATATCCCAGCGGCGTGAAAAGTGGCGAAAACCCTTGATTTTACTTGATATTCGTGGAATTATACCGGATAAAAAACACGAGAGAATCAGGCATCCGTTTCCGTATACTGGTATTATATCTCAAACTTGCACCTATTTCAATCACCTGAACAAAAAGCCGGGACGAAGGTTGAGTGGAAAATCAGGTAAAAGAATACGAAAAGATGTTGCAAAATTATATAGGGGTCTGCTATAATAATACAAAAAAAGAAATAAATTCTGAATATTGATTACATTTCATAGTCAGGAGGACCCTTTATGAAAACAACGGCGAAAAAAACACTTTCCGTACTGCTCAGTCTGCTGATGGTGCTCTCCGTCTTTGCGGGCATGACCTTCACGGCGGGCGCTGCTTCCAGCGGCACCTGCGGCGATTACCTTACTTGGACGCTGGACAACGGTCTGCTGATCATCAGCGGCACCGGCGATATGGATTACCGGGCGTTTGAAGCGAACGAGGAGATCAGAGCGGTTGTGATCAGATCCGGGGTGACAAGCGTCGGCGCTTCCGCTTTCGCCGGATGCAGCAATCTGACCTCTGTGACTTTTCCGGATGGTCTGAAATTTATCAGCGGTAACGCTTTCAATGGCTGCAGCGGCTTGACCTCTGTGACCATTCCAGACAGCGTGGATAAAATTTATTCCAACGCTTTCGAGGGCTGTTCTGCTTTGACATCTGTGGTCATTCC
>JAEEGL016287879.1_pt1 | contig 11877 bp, 13 predicted proteins | sample 9134231 | NCBI WGS metagenome assembly JAEEGL01 (sample SAMN16246548, study PRJNA631951) | gut metagenome | biome: gut microbiome; feature: rumen; material: fiber-attached | host: Bos | place: Iran: Karaj | collected 2018-10 | reverse complement strand
TTACCTTCTCTAAAAACGGTGAATTTTCTATGAAAATCTACACAAGAACAGGCGATCAAGGAAAGACCTCTCTCGTAGGAGGACAGCGAGTCAGCAAGACGTGTACCCGACTCGAATCTTATGGAACCATTGACGAACTCTGTTCCCACATCGGGTTGCTCGTCACGTACTGCACTGACACACATGACTGTGAGTTTCTTATGGCCATCCAAGGTCAACTCTTTGTCGTGGGAGGTTATCTTGCCACCGACACCAGCCAACGAGACGTGCATCCAGGCAATATCGTGAAGGAGGAAATGGTAGCAAGTCTTGAACAGGAAATAGATGTCATCAATGCCACCCTACCCCCCTTCCGCTGCTTCATTCTTCCTGGCGGATGCCGAGCTGCCGCTTTGTGCCACGTATGCCGCACCATATGTCGGCGTGCCGAACGCCGCATTCTTGCCTTAGCTGAAGAAGGGGCTGAAATAGATGGCAACGTCATTGCCTACATCAACCGTCTGAGTGACTACCTCTTCGTGTTAGCACGAAAATTAAATGCAGATAAAAAACATGAAGAAATATTTTGGCAAAAAGAAAAATAAACACTACCTTTGGCTTCACCGAAAGTACTCTCGTTCGAAAAAACTCAAATGAAATTTGGTTCTTTACTCACTTATTCGTACCTTTGCACGCCCTAAATATAATTAACAATCAAAACTATGTATTGGACACTCGAATTAGCATCAAAACTGGAGGACGCTCCTTGGCCAGCAACCAAAGAGGAATTGATTGACTATGCCACTCGTTCTGGCGCTCCGCTTGAAGTAATTGAAAACCTTGAAGAAATCGAAGACGAAGGCGACATCTATGAATCCATCGAAGAAATCTGGCCCGACTACCCATCAAAAGAAGACTTCTTGTGGGACGAGGAGGAGTATTAGGCTGAGTGTCTAATACGAATACTCGGGGTGCAGTGCACGGCTGATTGAAGGGACTGACACCACGTACAAAGGTGGATGACAGGAGTATTAGACGTGAGGCATGGTGATGGATGTAAAAACATGGTACAGCAAGTAGAAATAACACTCAAGCCAAAATCAAGAGGCTTTCATCTCGTGACAAACGAGATAATAAGCCAGTTGCCCGTGTTGCCCCAAACGGGAATCATTAATATCTTCACGAAGCACACCAGTTGTGGACTAAGCATCAATGAAAACTGCGACCCAGATGTACGAATTGATATGGAAACCATATTCAATCACATCGTTCCCGAAAGACAGTCTTACTATGAGCATACGTTAGAAGGTCCTGACGACATGCCTGCTCATGCCAAATCAACTATCAGCGGAGTGAGCATCACCATCCCCATCACCAATGGGCACCTAAACATGGGAACATGGCAGGGTATATACTTTTGCGAATACCGCAATTATGGTGGGGCAAGAAAATTGGTGGTGACCATTATGGGGGAATAACTGATTGCAAGAAGGTTTATCCCTTCATTTCATTATTTGCAAAACAACCAAGCACACAGTACTCATTTGGATACTGTGTGCTTGGTTGTTCATTTCAACATGAAAGTAATAAAAGTGCTAAATAGAAAGACAGTTCTGCGAGAAGGCAGATAGCTCCACAGCAATCGCCAGTATAGCCTCGAATTTTATGCCAGACAACGAGGAAAAGGATGGTCACTATTAAGATTGGAGCAAGGATAGCGAGCCACCAATCGGTATTGGTGAGGAAGATGAGGGGGAGGGAAGGAAGAAGTCCCTGAAGCGCAAGGCTGAAGGTGGAGAGAGAGGAAATGGAACGATAGACTGTCTTGTTCTTGGCTTCTTCTTCACGACGTGCATAGGGCATGAAGTTAACGATTTGAGCGGAGAACATCTTTGCCAAAGGGTCTGCAGCCAATATGGCGAAGACGGCAGTCATGGGAGGCAATGAAACAAGGATGCCCCAGAGCAAAAGAAAATAGAAGATGAGGGCAAGAACACCATAGGTGCCAATGTGGGAGTCCTTCATAATGGTCAGGATGCGTTGGCGGTCGGTGCCTCCACCAAACCCGTCAAAAAAGTCAGCCAATCCATCTTCGTGAAGAGCACCTGTCAAGAACAAGCGAACAATGATGGCAATAATCACTGCTACAGGATATGGCAGAATGTGACAAGCCCCGAAGAGGGTGGCTGCCATGATGCCTCCGGTGAGCCAACCAGTGAGTGGCCAGTGTTCCACAACGGTGGCATAGGCCTCCTTTGGGGGTTGATAAAGTCGCCAGAAAGGAAGGCGGGTGAAGAAGATGAAAGATGCTAGGATATTGGCCCACATATCATTTACTATTTACCTTTGAGATTTCTGCTTGTTAAAAATATTTGGTAATTTGAGCGTTGTCAAAATTATTCATCTCGTTCATCATGCGGACAGCGGAATCAATGATGGGGAAGGCACAGAGCGCACCGGTTCCCTCACCCAGACGCATGCCTAGGTTTAGGAGGGGTTCTGCACCGAGGGCATCGAGCATGCGGCGATGACCGCTCTCGTCGCCACAATGACCGAAGATCATATACGCTTGGGCTTCGGGATAGAGGCGGCAGGCAGCCAAGGCACAAGCCGTCATTATGAAGCCATCAACCAGTATGAGCATGCCAAGTTCTGCTGCACGAAGCATGGCTGATACAGCCGCGACCATCTCGAAGCCACCGAAGTAGCGGATGGTGTAGGCAGTTGACAGTTGACAGTTGACAGTTGACAGTTGACAGTTGACAGTTGACAGGAAGTGGTCAAGGGCTTGGTGGAGGATGTACCGTTTGTGGGAGATACCTGAGGCATTGAGGCCAGCCCCTGCACCGATGCACTCATCAAGGGGAGTGTTGCAGAAGAGGCTCATCCATATGGAGGAGGGGGAAGTGTTAGCGATGCCCATCTCACCAAGACAAAGGAGGTTGGAACCTTCGGAGTGGGCGGCATCGACTAAATCGATGCCCACTGTGAAGGTGCGGTTATATTCGTCTTCAGTCATGGCGGGTTCGTGGAGGAAGTCACGAGTGCCGGGGGCAATCTTATGGTGGAGGATGCCAGAAACTTGGGAGAGATCGTGGTCAACACCTACATCAACGATGCGAAGATGGAAGCCATGTTGGCGACAGAACATGTTGACACCACCCCCACCCTTGGTGAAGTTAATCATCTGCTGCCAAGTCACCTCACGGGGAGAAACGCTAACACCTTCCCGTTCTATGCCATGGTCGCCACCAAGAAGAAAGTGGCAAGGATGAGAAATGGAGGGAGTTAAGGTGTGTTGAGCAAGGCATATCTGCATGGCAAGAGTCTCGAGACGACCCAGAGAGCCTTTAGGCTTATTAAGATTGTCTATCTTATCTTGGATGAGGGGACGAAGAGCCTCATCGGGAGCTTGTATATTAAATGTGTGCATATCACTTGATTTTCACGGGGATGCCACTGACCATAAGGATAACCTCATCAGCATGTTGGGCTACATATTGATTCATCCAACCTTGAAGGTCGGTAAAGCGGCGTTGAACGGCATTGTCACTCACACCGCCAGAGCCAATTTCGTTGGTGACAAAGATGAAGGTAGCATCTTGGTCGGTAAAGCGATCAAATTCGTTTTTGAGAGCGGTGAGAATTGTTGACAGTTGACAGTTGACAGTTGACAGTTGAGAATCAACGGGCGTAAAAAAGTTGGTACACCAGAGGGTGATGCAGTCGATGACAGCAACGCGCCCTGTCAAGTCATGGCGACTGAGGTACTTCTCTTCCTCGATGTTGGTCCATTCGGGGCCACGGCGCTCTTGGTGTTTAAGGACACGCTGACGAAACTCATCGTCCCAGATATGGGCGGTTGCCACATAGACAGGGTTAGTAGAGAGGGAGAGAGCAAGGCGTTCTGCGTATTGGCTTTTACCAGAGCGTTGACCACCAGTGATGAGGATAATATGTTTCATATCTGAAAAATGAAAAGATACAAGAATGAGAAAATGAGAATAACAAGGAGGATAGCGAGGCATTCAGCGATGCGGTTGACGCGGGTGGCGGTGCGCATGTCATCGGTTGTAAGGGGACGGTCATTCTCACCGATATAGGGTTTGTCAAAGAGTTGACCGAAGTAGGTATGAGGACCACCGAAGCGGCAGTTGAGGATGCCTGCAAGGGCCGCTTCGGGATAGCCACTATTGGGAGAAGCATGCTTGGAACCGTACTTGGCGACGAATTTCAGCAGGGAAAACCTGCCTGACGCAAGAACCATGAGGAAGGCGGTGAGACGGGCTGGGATGTAGTTTGCCACATCGTCGAGGCGGGCGGCGAAACAGCCAAAGTCTTTGTAGCGGTCTGTTTTATAGCCAATCATGGAATCGAGGGTGTTGACCATCTTGTAAGTGAGCATAGCTGGCACTCCACCAATGGCAAGCCAAAAGAGAGGGGCAATGACACCATCACTGAGGTTCTCGGCAAGCGTTTCGAGGGCTGCCGTACGAATTTCTTGAGCAGAGAGTTCACTCGTGTCACGTCCTACGATGCGAGCCACCTGTTTGCGGCCTTCTTCGAGAGAGCGGTCAACAGCAAGGAAGGTCTGACGTACCTCGCGGATAAGGGTGGTGCCTGCCAAGCAGAAGAAAATAATAAGAGAATGAAAAAATGAGAGAATGAGAAAATGAAAAAGTGAAAATGGCAAAAGGGTCACACAATAAAGGAGTGCCCACGTGGTAACAAAGACGAAAGCGACAAGGAAGAGGGAGAGGAGTGCCCCTTTCAGTTTGCGGTGCTTGCCTTTATTGAGACGTTTTTCACCCATGGAAATCATCTTGCCAAACCACACAACAGGATGTGGCATCCACTGTGGGTCGCCAAGAAGGAGGTCGAGCAGCCAACCTGCCAGTAAGGACAATATGCAGGGATAAGCTATCATCGTTGCTGAAGGAATTGTGTGATGGCATCCACCAGTGCGTCGTTCTCTTCGGGTGACTGGGTAGCAATGCGGAAGTGATGAGGTGTGAGACCTCGGAAGTTGGAGGCATCACGGATCAGGATGCCATGTTCTTTGACCAGATAGTCCTTGAGAGAAGCTGCGGTGTGGGGATGGATAGTGCAAAGGAAGAAGGGGGTAGAGGGAGGGCAGGTGGTGTCGGGTAAACCGATGCCAACAAGGGAGGAAAGAGAGGAGCGGAGGCGTTGGGTTTCCTGAAGGTAGGCCGTGAGAGAGGGGATAAGGGGAGGATTGAGGCGCAACAGATATTTGGCACCCTCAATGGCGAGGGCGTTGACTGACCAAGGGCGGAAGCGGGTGCGGAGGGTGCAGATGAGGGGCGAGGCGCCCACCACATAGCCGAGACGGAGTCCCGGAATGGCGTATCGCTTGGTCATGGAATGAATCTGCAGGACATTGCCCATGCTGACGGCGGTCTTGGCGGAGAGCATGGGAGCGAGGGTATAGTCTTCATAGGACTGGTCGAGGACAAGGAGAGCGTGTTTGGAGGCGAGTTCTTCGATATGTGAAAAGGGAAAGACCTCGCCAGTTGGGTTGTTCGGGTTGCAGAGCCAGCAGAGAGCGGCATCATCACTTTCTTGATAACCAAAAACACGGCAAGCATCCTCGTATTCGGAGAAGGTGGGAGGAAAGACCTTGAAGGTGAGGGAAGGGAGAGGTTGCTGTGGCGCAACTGCATGCACAAAGCGGAAGGCCTGTGCGATGAGGTAAATGGCATCGGTGGCACCACTCGTCACCAGCACTTCATCAGGAGAAACACCACACCTTTGGGCAATCATCTTCTCCAACGAACGAGGTGACGGTTCGGGATAGGAACGGACGAGGTCGATATGGCGACACAGATGTGCTTCCAACCCCGAGAGGTCGGCATGGGCATAGATGTTGGAACTGAAGTTCATGCGGATGCCCTCATAGTTGTAGATGTCATCACCGTGTCCGTTAAGCATATTTAGTGAGAAGTTAGGAGTTGGTAGAGGAGTTGCATGTTGAGATGTTGGCGCACATGGGCAGCCAGTTTGTCGTATTGCTCTTCCTTGAAAGCCTTGTAGTCGAAGGTTGGGGCTATTTTTTCCATCTTATCCTTGAAGGGTGCCAGCAGTTTTTCGATGAAGGGAGGATTATCAAGGATGCCATGCACGTAGGTGCCCATACAGTGGTCATCCACGAAGTAGCCATCTTCGGAGCCATCGTTCAGATGCAGAAGGGGTGAAGGAGCGGCGTGGAGAGGACGAGTCTCACCCATGTGTATTTCGTAGCCACTGCCGTACTCGCAAGTCACTTGGCGTGTCACCTTCTCGCCCGACATGGTCGTTGTGGTGGGCAAAAGTCCCAGACCAGGCAGACGGTCGATGTTTCCTTCCACATGCTGGGGATCACACACCTCCATACCCATCATCTGATAACCACCACAGATGCCCATGACGGTAGTACCCTGACGATGCGCACGAATGATAGCTTGCGCCGCTCCGTTGCGACGCAGTTCGTAGAGGTCGTTGATGGTGGATTTGCTTCCCGGAATGATGATGATGTCGCTCTTAAGAAGGTCTTCGGTATTGTTAGTGTAGAAGAGATGCACCCGTGGGTCACGTTCCAGAACATTGAAATCGGTAAAGTTGGAGAGATGGCGCAGGAGCACTACTGCCACAGAGACAGTTGACGGTTGACGGTTGACAGTTGACAATTGACTACCAACCTTTTTTCCCAAAGCCACGCTGTCTTCCTCTTCAATGTGGATATTTTTGTAGTAGGGAATCACGCCTAAGACGGGGATGCCACAGAGTTCTTCCAGCATTCTCCTTCCATCATCAAAAAGGCGCAGGTCGCCTCGGAACTTGTTGATGATGATGCCTTTGATGCGCTTTCTGTCTTCGGGAGTCTGAAGGGCGATGTTGCCATAGACGGAGGCAAAGACACCGCCACGGTCGATGTCGCCCACCAAGATGACATCGGCATTGGCATGACGCGCCATGGGCATGTTAACAAGGTCGTGGTCGCGGAGGTTGATTTCGGAAATAGAGCCCGCTCCCTCCATGACAATGGGGTTGTATTGTTGAGAGAGGCGGTCGAAGGCAGCGCAGACTTCTTGGCGGAAGTCAATAGATTGAGTGGGGGGAATAGGCAGAGTGGGAGAAGTGGGGGTGGATGGGGATGTGCGCCAGAAATCGTAGGCATCGCGGTTGCCTATGGGAATGCCATGAAGCACTATCTGGCTGGTGTGGTCACTTTGAGGTTTCAGGAGGAGTGGGTTCATGTCGGTGTGACAAGGAATGCCAGCAGCCTCTGCCTGTACAGCTTGGGCACGGCCAATCTCCAGACCTTCGGGAGTGGCGTAGGAGTTCAATGCCATGTTCTGCGCCTTAAAGGGGGCGGGATGATAGCCATCCTGCAAGAATATACGGCACAAGGCTGTGGCAAGGATGCTCTTGCCCACATCACTGCCTGTTCCAGCCAACATGATTGGATGAAGTCGTCTCATAACGATGCAAAGGTAAAAAAAAATAAGAAAATGGGGAAATGAAAAATTGAAAGAATGAGAAAATGAAAAAGTTTTTTTATCTTTGCAGATAAAATACTTTACAATCATGTGGAAGATATATAACCCATCCATTCCTGATTTCATCAAGTCATTAGCTGAAGCACCTGCCATGCAACGACTGAAAGATGTGGGCATGCACTGCGGATGTGAGTACACATCGTTTCCGTTGTTTGAGGGGCTGGACAACTATTCAAGATATAAACATAGTGTGGGATGTGCCTTGATTGTATGGCATTTCACTCAAGACAGGCGGCAGACTATTGCTGCACTGCTACATGACATTGCCACACCAACATTTGCCCATGTGGTGGATTTTCTGAATGGCGACCACCTGAAACAGGAATCGACGGAGAGGGGAACGAAGGCATTGATTGAATCGTCGTCAGTAATCATGGGATGTCTGAAGGAATGGAGCATCTCATTAGAAGAGGTGGCAGACTATCATTTATACCCCATTGCAGACAATGATTCGCCCAAACTTTCAGCAGACCGTTTGGAATATACGTTGTCAAACATCGTAAACTACCGCATTGCACCGAAAGAAAAGGTGATAGAATGGTATGGTCATTTAGTAGTAGGGAAAAATGAGGATGGAGAAGATGAACTGATGTTTGACGATGTCAAGAAGGCTGAATCATTTTGTTTGGCTGCCCTTGAAACCTCAAAGATTTATGTGGCAGACGAGGACAGGTTTGCCATGCAAACATTGTCGGAACTACTATGCAAACACATCTCACGGGGTGTGCTTGGAATGGATGACCTGTACAAGACGGAAAGTGATGTTATTGCCCTACTCCATCAAGACGAAAAGGCACGAAAAGATTGGGAGAGATTCAGGGCGTTGCATCACATCCACAAAGGCGACCATGCAGGAGCCAAGGTTGTGGTGTCGAAAAAGCGACACATCAACCCATACGTGATGGGAATGGGGCGGATGACCTGTCTATCTGAGATATTTGCCCAAATGCTCAAGCCCTTCCTCTCGCAAGGATTGAACGAGCCTTTGTGGGGAGAATAAGACATCAGCGTTCCACAATGATGCCGACACTCTGTACCTCATCCAGAGGGTTAAGGCGCATGAGGTGGGTGACACGCAAGGTGTAGTTGTGATGCGCCTGCATATGGAAGGACTGGGGTTTGGAATAGTTGTCTTGCAAGAGGATTCCCTCTCGGGTTGCACCTTTGCCCTGATAGAGGGTGATGTTCAGGGGAACAGATGAGATGACCGAATCCCCATCCAACAGTTCAGCGCGAGCCACAATGTCTTTGTAACGGAACTTGGTGGTGGTGCGCACACCCAAAGTAACAGCCACATCCAATGTGTTTTCAGCAGGTGGAATACTGAAAACCAAAAGTTCATTGCTATCCCATTCCATGCGGGGCATATCTTGATAGAGCGAATAATAAAGATTGTCCTCACAAGACGTAAAGAGGACAAGGTTGAACATCGTCAAAATGACAATGGACAACAAACAACGGACTCTGCTCATTCCCTCGGTCCTCCACCATTGCAGCTACGCTTTTTCTTCTTCTTTCGTTTCTTATTCTGACTGTCAAAACGATTGATGTTGTCTTGATCAAGGAGATCCACTGACGCTGGTGCCTCCTGTCTTTCTTTCTCGTCAAGAGATGCCGGCTTTTGTCCGTTACGATTCATCTGTATCACTTCAAAAGCACGTCGTGCAGAGATGGTCTTCTCGTTCACGAGCATCCTTTTGTCGGTGGAATAAGTAATCATATGGGCAAGAATGTCTGCCTTCACATAGAAATACTCATTATCTTGTGTAAAGAGCGTAATTTCACGTGATGGCAACTTCTTGAGCGACTCCATATACTGATCCACCTCATAATTCATGCAACACTTGAGCTTAGCGCACTGTCCTGCCAGTTTCTGAGGATTGAGGGAAATGTCCTGAAAACGTGCTGCTGCCGTACTAACAGAAGAGAAATTGGTCATCCATGTGGCACAACAAAGTTCACGTCCACATGGACCAATGCCCCCGATGCGTCCTGCCTCCTGACGGGCACCAATCTGTTTCATCTCGATACGCACACGGAAACGGTCTGCCAACACCTTAATCAACTGGCGAAAATCGACACGTTCATCGGCGATATAGTAGAATATTGCCTTGTTGCCGTCACCTTGATACTCCACATCACCTATCTTCATCTGCAAGCCCAGATGGAGCGCAATCTGACGGCTCTCAATCATAGTTTCGTGTTCACGTTTCCTAGCTTCGTTCCACTTGTCAAGGTCTGCCTGACGTGCCTTTCGGTATATTTTCTTCAACTCCGTGTTAGGCTTGAGATTGGCTTTCTTCACCTGCAAGGGCACCAAACGCCCTGTCATCGTGACAGTGCCAATGTCATGTCCGGGATTTGCCTCGACCGCCACCACATCGCCTTTCTCCAACGGGAGCTTGTTCACATTGAGGAAATAGCCTTTACGTGGTGGCTTGAACTGTACTTCCACCACATCGCATGCCGCTGCATTGTCGGGCAAGTCGGCAAGCCAATCGTATGTATTGAGTTTATCTGCATGACGGCTACATCCCTTCACACTGATGTCGCCGCAGCAATGTCCACATTTGAATTCTGTCATTTATCTATTTTTTATAAGAACTATCATTTTCAAGGCAAAATCGAAGAAAACGATTTTGGCGCTGGTGTTTTGGACGATGTCTCGTTGGGCAAGAGAAAGTTCATTCATGATGCCGATTACGTTACGCTCGTTGATGTAGGGAGCGAACTTGACAGCAAATTGCGACTCCTGCTCCGTCATGTAATTTAGTTCGGACTGACGACCAAAGTTGTAGATAAAATTCTCACGCACCATTTTCTGACAATAGTCAAGAAATGACTTGATGCGTTCACGCCCCATGCCTGCCACACGCTCACTCCATTGTTTCATCTCCTTCACCCTACGTGCATACGAGAGACGCATCAACTCCACAAACAAATCAAAGAAATATTCACCTTCGGTATCGCTGGTTATGGTGCGCAAGGCTTGTGCCATGTTGCCATTGCACGAACGGGCAATGCGCTTAGCTTCGGCAGGCAGGATATTGTAACGCTCTATGAGTGCCTGCTCCACCTCTTGCTCAGTCAATCGTGGAACCGCCACCATCTGTGAGCGGCTACGTACTGTCTGCAGCACCTTGTCAGGCTGTTCACTCACCAACAGAAAGACGGTCTGAGCTGGAGGCTCCTCCAGCAGTTTGAGAAGTTTGTTGGCACATTCCGTATTCATCTTCTCAGGCAACCAGATCAGCATCACCTTATACCCCCCCTGACTGGCTTTCAAACTGAGTTTACGCAAGATCGCTTCACTCTCATTGGCATAAATCACAAGCTGCTGATTTTCCGCTCCCACCATCTCCATCCATTCAGACATACCGAAATAAGGATGAGTAAGCAACTGCTCACGCCACTCTTTCAGAAACTCATCACAATAGGTATCCTTACCACTGGACTTCTTGTAGATAGGGAATGCAAAATGCAGGTCGGGATGCTGCAATTTTTCTGCCATCACCCCTCCACCCAACAACCGCTGAGCATATGCCACAGCAATAGGCAAAGCACCACACCCTTCTGGACCATAGAGCATCAAAGCATGTGGCACCCTCCCTTGCTGAAGTTCATCCAGCAGGCGCTGCTTCACCGTGTCTTGTGCTATGATTTGGTCAAAGGTCATGAGAGTTGAGAGTTAAGAGCTGAGGGGTTAATAGATTTCTTTTGCAATCTCTCGGATACTTTCCGTGGCACCCATCGAGTAAAAGTGGATGCTTGGCACATGATGTTGCATCAGTTCACGACACTGCTGGATGCCCCACTCTATCCCCAATTGCTTCACCTCTGCATCAGTAGTGCATTTCTCCATCTCCTTTGAGAGGGCTTCAGGTAAATCAAGGTGAAAAGTCTTAGGCAAGACATTGAACTGGCTAAGCTTTGCCATCGGTTTGATGCCAGGAATGATAGGAATGGTGACACCCATTTCACGAGCTTGTGCCACAAACTGGAAATACTTCTCGTTGTCGTAGAAAATCTGTGTCACAGCATAGTCGGCACCCATGTCCTGCTTCTTTTTGAGCACTTGCAAGTCGAACTCCAAGTTGGGTGCTTCCTCATGCTTCTCAGGGTAGGCAGCCACACCATAGGAGAAAGGTGCGCCAGGGCTCTTGATGGGAGTGCCATCAATGAACTTACCCTGGTTGAAGAGGTTCACCTGTTCTATCAGTTCGGTTGCATGGCTGTATCCATCCTTCACTGGCATGAAACGAGCCTCTTCCTTTGCCTTGTCACCACGCAAGATGAGAATATCCTGGATACCAAGGAACTGAAGGTCGAGCAACATATA
>JAEEGL016056016.1_pt1 | contig 11877 bp, 5 predicted proteins | sample 9134231 | NCBI WGS metagenome assembly JAEEGL01 (sample SAMN16246548, study PRJNA631951) | gut metagenome | biome: gut microbiome; feature: rumen; material: fiber-attached | host: Bos | place: Iran: Karaj | collected 2018-10 | reverse complement strand
TCAAGAAAAAATGTACATGTGAAAGATGTAATGGCTCTGGTTCTTCTACAAATGAAACTGAAACTTGTTCTAGATGTCATGGAACTGGTCATATAACAAATACTATTAGAACTAATTTTGGTATACAACAAACTATATCAGATTGTCCTGATTGCCACGGAACAGGAAAGAAAATCAAGAACCCTTGTCCTAGATGTGGAGGAAGCGGCTTGACAGAAGATATGAAAGAAATAGAATTTGATATTCCAGCAGGAATGCCAGGTAATGCATATTTTACTGTAAGAGGAAAGGGAAATGATGGTCCTCACAGAGGAATTCCTGGAGATTTACTTGTTGTAGTATCTGAATTACCTAATGATAAAGGTCTAAAGAGAGATGATGACAATAACTTGCTATATAATCTAAATACAAAGATAACAGATTTGATTTATGGAGCAGATGTAGAAGTTCCTTGGGTACATGGATATAAGAAAATTCATCTAGAACCAGGTACACAACCAGGAAAAGTTATTACAAGATTTGGTGAAGGATTTCCTAATCCTAATGATCCTTCTCATAAAGCAAATTATAAAATTACTGTTAATTGTAAAATTCCAAAAGTCAATGACTTACATGGAAAAGACAGAGAAAATTTTGATAGAATTAAAAAAGAAGGAAACTTCTAAAAAGAATAAGTCCCAACTATTGGGACTTATTTTTATCTTGTTATCTTCTGAAGCATGCCATTCCGTTTTTGCAAAATCAAACATACCATATCACCATCATCTATATGAATTTTTTCCATGAATTTTGATTCATCATTGAAGATGACAATAATCAAAGCGTCATCTTCAACAAAAGTTTCTGGGTCATATTCTGATACATAATCAGCATCAAATCCATTTTTTCTAAATATACATGATCTCATAATTATTTCTCAATTCTTACTTTAATTTTATTGGAACATTAAGAAGTAATCTGGTTGGTCATTTCCTTTAACCCATTCTTTAACTTCCTCAAGTTCTTCTTTGCCTTGTTCACCGAGTATACTTGAAATTGTTGTTCCTCCAATAAGATTAGTCTCAAAGGTTTTAAGCAATCTATTCAATTGTATTTTACATTTTGCAGCAACCCATTTTCTAAACATTGGGTCATTATATAAATCTGCATTATCAATTGCTATAAAGGCTCTTACAATAACTGGAGCATGAGGGTCATGACCAAATACATTTATTCTGTGAGTATTGATGTTGAATCTAAATCCTATGTCAACAAGAGTAAATGAACGTGCTAAATCAAACCAAGAATAACTAATTGTTCTTGAAGTAATTACATCTGAACTAAATGGACTAAGCCACAAGTCAGAACCCATTACTCTCTCAAGACGCAAGTCAGGATCATTTATACCAAACAATCTACTTCCGTCCTTTATTTCTCTAAATTCTTCAATACCAAATACACAATCTGGCATCTGAATTGTTCTTGACTGTCTAAATTCTGGTGTTCTAAAAGCCTCAAGAGGAATAAATCCGTATCTTAATTCAACAGTATCTCTCCACTCTCTATGAACATATATAGTTTCATTATCTATAATACGTTCTATTTCTGAATCTTTAAGATTATCTGCAATTGGTAATCCGCCAGAAACACTCAATTCATTTTTAATCCATTCTATTAATTCTTGTTTAGTCATAGAACAATTTTTTATTTTTTGTTATAAAATCTTACTCCAAAAATTTGATTTAACGGAGCAAATGAACCAGTCAATTTAAGAGTATGACCATGATAATTAAATACAATACCTTCTGTTGATGAAAGCTCGTTATCTACTTCTGCTAATCTTGCAAGAGATTGTTGCAATTTAAGTTTATTTTTAGCATCATCAGAATTTTCAACTGCTAGTTTAATGTCAGCAAGTTCTTTTCTTAATTTAGATACAACTTCTTTTTCGTGTCCTGCATTAGCAAGTCCTTCAATACATTTAATAGCTTCATTTCCAACTTTAATAAACAAAGTATCAAGAGGCTTAAGTATAGATTTCATTAAATCTTTAACTCCACCTACATCTGCTTTATCAAAATCTCTAATTTGAGCATACTGCTCTTTAGTCATAAATTCACCATCAGATAAAGGTAATTTCTTCAATGTCACCAATGGCATTTGCTTAGGATTGTATATCCATCTTGTAACAAGACCTTCAAGAACATCAGCATCAACCCATTTCCAACTATTATTCTTTGCAAGATAATTTCTAAGAACAGTCTCTTTATATTTGTCTATTGTAACAGTATCTGGCAATGATACTTTTGCCAATATATTGTCTATCGTATTGATATATTTTTGTGCTTTATCTTCACCAGATTGTTTTTGTTTGAATATGACAGTAGGAGTAATCTGTGCGCCTGAAACCAATTTGTCAGTCTTTGCAATTGCTTTACTAAGAACTGCCATTTTTTCTTTGTTCTGTTTCTCATCCATATCAAATTGGTCCCAAGTTCCTACACGTGAATTCTCATCACCTACTGTAAATTTATCCTGTTCTGAATAATCAAAGCAAGATACAACAAATTTGTGGAATGAAACTTTAGAAGTTGAATAAGGAATAACATTGAAGTTTTCAGTATCAATAACTTCAAGGTTAAGCCAATATCTGTATCTTACTCCATCTGCTTTATCATCATAATTGAAGAATTGTACCGCATTTGGAATATTATGAAATACTCTGTCAATTGTAACTCCAGCATTAGAGAAAGCATGTTGAACTGAAGGAGTACCAATCCACTTAGGATTATTTCTAAGGTCATCAAGATACCAAGGTTGTTCTTTCAAAGTAGTATCATTTCTTGCAAATATAGTATTTCCGTGTTCATCAACGGAAGCGAACAAATTCTGACCATCAAGTTTTTCTGTAATATCAGTAATCTTTCCTGCAAACAAATCAATAATTAAATTTTTCAATGTTGCAAATGTAAAATTACCAACATTATAAGGATGCTCCATGTGACCTGCTACTCCACCTTCATTTAATGCATTGACATATACTTCTTTAGCACTTTCAGTCAATGATGAATTTAATGACTTCTTTGCAATAGGAAGAATTTCTACTGATACCATACTGAAATATTGTTTTAATATATCTTCTGTTATCATTTTTGTTTTAAGCAATGATAAATAAGCTGTTCTAAATTTATCATAATCATTGTTACGAATATCATTTCTAACAACCGTTGATGAAACAGGAAGGTCTTCATATTCATCATTACGACCAACATAATTAATTGGTGCAGGATCTATTGGAAAATATATTCCTTTTACTCCTGTTTCTGGTTCATAATATTTACCACCTTCAGAAAATTTCTCTGCAAAATCTTCTGCTCTTTTAACATCTGTTCCTTTTGCAGATGCTCCAAGTGCATAAAATCCTGGACCAAATTCTGCTTGTCCAGTAAGATCATATGCTGTTTTAATAGGACTTGCATCAGGAGCAATCATAACTTTAACTTTATGATTTCTTGCAAAAACTTTTTCTAAAAACCATTTTGATGAAGTTGGAAGTATACCTTCTCTTGGTGATCCAGAAATAAGAATTGTCAAGTCAACATCATAATCAGTTGATGTTAAATATTTTTGCATAAGAGCTATATGACCACAGTGAACAGGTTTAAAAGCACCTGGAAACATAACATGACATTTCTCCATTATATAAAATCTAATTTTTATATTTATTAGAAAGAGAGGCTATTGCCTCTCTTGTTCAATTGTTTTTTCTATAGTATCCCATTTTTTAAGTGGACAACTTGAATCTTCAGATTTTGTTTTGGCTGCAAGAACACAATGACAAATACTACATATTCCATGGTTGTTTTCTTGACAAGATTTGCAAATCTCTAAACGTTTGTCAAAATATGATTTATATTTAATATCTGAAATCTTGTCAAGAAACCAATTAATCCATCCTTGTATTATGTATTTAATTATTACCATAAATTCTTACTCCAATTCTTTCATCTAATGCTGCTCGCGTATCTTCAAGTAAAGTACCTTCAAACATATTTTTAATAACATCTTCTTCTGCTGCGATATTTTCAACAACTTTAGAACCATTGTAATTTATTAAAGTATATCCAGTATCATTACTATATAGAATTCTATTTTGTCCATCTGTTATATCAGTTCTTGCAAATATTTTAAATGAACCTGTTCTTTCATCTTGTCTTGTTTCATCTGATATCAACTTCCATGTAGTTTTTCTAAGATCCATAGATTCCTGTACTCCTACAATTTCCATAGTTGCAGTACTATTAGTAACAACCTTTGTTATTTCAGTTGTTGGTTTAGAAGATGAAGTTGCAACAAAATATACTCTATATAATTTCTTATTTCTGTCATTAGAAGTATCATTTGCTGTTTCTTCTCCTTCCTTTTTAGTATATGGATTAATTACTATCATAAACTGTTGATTAGCAGTATCTTCTCCTTGCACATCTTCTTTAAGTATTACAGGATTATTAGGATCAAAATCTTGATAATCTCCATTACTATCTAAATACTTAAATGATGCCCAATTTGAAAAATCTGTTTCATCTTCATTAGTAGTAGTATTATTATCATCTATATAGATATTAACAATGCTTATTGTATCATATCTTAATTTATTTCTAACAGTTATTGGATAACTTCCTCCATATACAGGTATTATATAAGCATTTTGTCTGCTTGACCATTCTCCTATTGTTGTCGGATCAATGAAAGTAAAATCTGCAGAATAAGTTGCACCAGGCTGGAGCAGTTGTATTTTTACTTCCAAACTACTATTTGCTTCACTATTAATTTTAAGTTCATGCAACTTTTCATATACATTTTCATTTTTTGCAATTCTCAAATTAATTTTATAAATTTTTTCTGAATTTATATTAGCAACTCTTGTTGAATTAAAATCGCTCCAATCACATTCTGGTGGTATTGCAGGCCAATTTCCGTTTGCATAATTTGTTGGATCAAGAGGATTTATATTTCCTTCAGGACTAAGAATTGTCCATTCTATTGCACTAATACAATCTGAAGGAAATTGACTTTTGATGCTTACATAGTTCTCATATACTTTTTTAAATATATCTGTTATTGGTTGTGATATATCTTCTTTGTCTGCACCTCCAATGTAATAATACAGATAATAAGAAAGACTGACTGCTTCATTTTCAATAGGAGCGCTTAAAAGATATCCACTTGTTATAGGATCATTTATTTTTCTTTCTTTTAATAATAATATTATATCTTTCAAATCAGTACTACCATTCAAAGATGCATCATTGCTAGCAACTAAAGCAAATTGGACATCTGACTTTTTCTGGAATACTTGCAATTTAGCAATAATATTTGAAGAAACATCATGAACAAAAGTAAGATATACAGATCTATCATTATGTACATCATTCCAAGTATTACATTTAATTGCAATATCTACATTCTTAAATGCTGAACTATCATTTTCTTCAAATCCTCTGTCTCCTCTTACATCTTCACCATTTTTCCTGAAAGTAATCCAACATTCAGGAGAATTAAGATATGCTTCAGAAGATGAATCTAAATACCAACCACCTAATTCAGATCTTACTGTAATTATTTGTGTTGCTCCATTACCAGCAGATGCAAATTCTACTTTTCCGTAATCATTATTTTCAAGAGGAGTAACAACATTGCCATCATGAATTATCTGTAATGAACCGTATCTTGTATATGATGCAGCAGGTTGTTTAACAGTTATAATATTAGATTGATAGTAAGCAGAACCTGAAGTGTTAAGATCATCTTCATCTGCTATTCTATCTTGTAAAATAGTAATTATACTTTCTTTTGGTGATGCAGATGCATTACATTTAATACTTACATCATATGTTAAACTATTAACAACTTCTGCTCCATCAGTGCTATTAAAGCTAGGTCCAGGTATTCCTTCTGCAGGAATTGTAAGTCTTTCAGTACCAGTTAATTTTATCTGATAATTACTTGCTACAGTAAATGTAAACTTAACTTGTCCTGAAGTCAAATTTATTACAGGAGGATAGTTACAAGTTTTACTCCAAGAATATCCTTGTTGTGTAATTCCTAATGATGTATTAACGTTTGAAGAAGATTCTGCAGTAATAGTAGCAGTTCTGTCAGTTGTGGTAGTACGATATTTAACATAGTCATTTGCAGCAGTCAAACTAAAATGTTCTGCTAATACTACATTAACTGAGCTATCATAAACTTCTTCAGCATTTGGAACATTATTTGCAGTAGGAGTAACACTTGTTATCCAGTTAGGTCTGTTTTCATATCCAACAAGTGCCCAAGAATCATCAGATGTAATATCTACTGTAAAACTTGTAGTACTTGCATCTACAGTTTTTGTTGATGGAACAAATTCAGTAGATGTACCACTTTGTATTATATGTAATGTTCTAGTAACAGCAGATCCATATCCATTAAATGATGTATTTATAGACAATGTATAATCTCTTGATTCTGTATCTGCATTGCTAATTACAGTAAATTTAAGATTTCTATCACTTACATTAGTATTACTTGCTGGGTCAATTGATGTCAACCATGCAGGAAGGCTGTCATATATAGGATACCACTGACCTTGCTTTGTTTCTGTTGTATTATCAACTGTTTTAATATATGTACAAACAATTGGTATTTCAACATTAGTTCCTGCTCTTGATGATTTACCAAAATCAACACTTGATGCTGTTTCTCCATTAATCTTAAGAGTAAAATTACTATATCTACATCCTTCTTGTGAAACTGTAACTTGATATGTTACATTATAATTAGCAGCAAGTTCACTTGTTTCTAATGTATTACTTCCTTGATGATTTGTTATAAGAATATATTGTGCACTTCTGTCTTGTCCATCATCTCCTGAATTATCAGATGAAGTTATTCTAAAATAATCAGATTGTCCATTTCCTGGACTCATAATTGACCTTGAGAATCCATTAACATTATTTGCAGTAGAACCAGTAGCAAGTTTACATGAAACTGTAACTTCAGCAGATGCATCATTAATTGTTTCTCTCTCTTCACGAATACATTCTATAGTATATTCTTTAGAATAAGATCCTCGTGTTTTATATGTAGTAGATAATGAATTAGTATTACTATTAATAATAGTATTATTATCTGAATCATTTTTTATAGAAAGATTAAATGTAACTCCTACTAGCAAAGGCTCTTGAATGAATATAATATTAATGGTTTCAGTTTCACCCTGACTCTCATCCCATTTAGTAGATAATACAATTGTCGCAGTTTTATTATTAAGAGTATAATTCTTGGCAGTAGTAGTTATTGTTACTGTATATGAAGTTTCATTATTTACTATAGAAGCATTACACCAAGCAGAACCACTATTACTTGCAATAGAAACATCTTGACAATAATGAATTACTTCATTGTCTTTATATGAACAAACTACATTAAATGTTGCAGTTTTATTTGCTGAACCTACTACAGATGCAGTAGATGGATCTGAAGAAAATACAAAATTATCTCTACCTATTTTCCAATGTAAGATTCCTGCACTATTATTAACTACAGTATCACCAAGATCATTAGTTCCTGTCAATACTATAGTATAATTATAACCTGCAGTAGAATCTGGTGCATCTTTAACAGATGACCACAATGTAGTATTGTTTATCCACAAAGACAAACTAGCATCTGTTGCTTTAGAAAGATTTGCATCTTGGCCAGTTATTCCTACAAATGATGCATCATTAATTAAAACAATTGTAGTACCAGAAATAGGTATATCTATACTGCTATCTCTTAATGTAGGAGGTGTTGTATGTATTCCCTTTATTACTAAAGTGCCACCTGGAACTTTTAATGCATTAGTATCTACAGATCTATCTCTTACAGTATCAAATGAGAAATTATAATAATTTCCATCGTCATTTGAATAATTAAATGTTGCTTCTGGTGAAGTACCAGTAACAGTACCTTGTAATATATAATCATCATTTTCGTTAGAATATCCAGAACTCCAACGAAGCATATCTACACTGCCTAAATCATTTAAAGATGACCAGAATGTAGATGGATCACTTGAATCAAGAGACGGTTCAAAAGTTGCTATAAATTCAATCTTGTCTCCTATATATACTGTATCTTTTCTAATGTCACTGCCACGGGCAGACAAGCCATTATATGTATTAACAGAATAACTTATTTGTCCAAATGTTACAGTACAGGTATCTCCATATCCACTATTTCTAATGCCAGCATCATATTGATCCGCTGTAACACTTATAGTTTGTTCTCCTAAAACATTACTAGTAACATTTCTTATGAAAACATATGTATTATTTGAATTATCAAAATTAAAATGATATGGACCGGATGTCCATCCAGAAGTTCCATTAACAGAATATTGAACATTATTAGGAAGAGTTAAAGTTCCTGAAGTAACAAATCCACCACTAGTTATTTTTAATCTAGTTTTTTCTAATCCATATACTTTTGATTTATAACCATTGGATGTATCTACACTTACAGTTATTCTGTAATAAACTTCTGGAATAGTTACAGTAATATTAGTACTAGCGCCACTGCTGCTAGGAACTCTTCCTCCTTTACCGGTACAGTAAATATTACTTAATGTTACCGTTGTAGTAGGCATAAGATTACTATTAGGAGTTATTTCATATGTAACACTACCAAATGTGCTTGCAGTAGGATTAGTATGTGAATCAATGCAACAATCAATTACTCCTGATTTGCTAACAGAAGGAGTTGAAAATGAAATTTCATTATCACATTCATCTCCATTATATTCAATAGTTATATATAAAGGATCGCCGGTAGATGTAATACTATAATTAGAAGCTAAAGAATTATTAGGAAAATTCTCTGTGTATTGACATCCAATAAATTTAAATCCTGCATATATGCCTGAGTTTATAGAAGAATTACTATCTGTAAATACTGCATAAGTTGCAACTCTATTACTATTATAGTCACTAAGTGAGACATTTACAGTCGATGGATTATTACTAGCAGTATATGAAGAACTAACTAATGATGAACTATTATCACCTGTTTGTCTATTAAAATATATGCTTTTTCCGGAAGGACTAGATGTAGCTTTAAATCCTAAACTTATGCCAGATGAACCATACCAAATAATAGAAGATGTTTTATTTACAATATTATTTGAACTTGCAATTCCCCAATTATAAGTAGTACATGATGCATCTATTCCATTAAGAGGATCTACAATATTAAAATATTGTGAATATATTGAAACATCTTCCCCATTATAAGTTCTTAAATATGCTTTAATTCGTACATCACTTTGTTCATAACTACTAGCATTATAATAAACTTTTAAAGTTTTATTATTGCCATCAATTTGAGGACTACCACTGTTAATAGAACAGCCAGAAGGAAAATCAAAATGTACATATCCTGGGTCAGAAGATGAAAGAGAACTACTCCATGTTTCATCTCCAGTCCAAAATATTGTAAAATAATCTTCTGATGAAACAGTTACAGTTGGACCTGGTTGAGTGCTAAAAGCAAAACTAGTACCGTCTGTTCCTGTTGGCTTAGGTATATAAAATGTATATGAACTAGTTGTACTTGAACTAGAACTAAGATAATATGTATACGATACAGTAACAGTTCCTCCTGCAGTTATTTGAATCGGTTCTTCATCTCCTATAAATGTAGTACTTGAATCTACTGTGTCACCAGCCGCTCCATTTGAATATGAAACTGTCATTGTTGCTTCTCTCTCAGTTGCAGTTGAAGGATTAGGAACAGTTTGCAGATGCAAATACATAGGAACCGGTCCTGAACCTACATTATTAGTATTAGATGAGCTGGCAGTAATGCTTGGACCTATTGCAGTAGATGAACTGGAAGTACCATATTTCAATGATATTCCTGTGAGATATGTAGTAGGATTATAATATTTTAATGGTATTTGAAAAGTTTTAGAACCACTTATATTATCTAATTCAGCACTTTCAATCGTTACAGTTCCTAAAATATCGCCGTTATTTACATTTTGCTGCGACATATCTGCTGTAATACGAACAACTAACTTATAAATGCTAGTATCACCAGCAAATGACAAATTACTGCTATATACAAAATTAGAATAATCTTGGTCAGGATCTATATGATATGAATCACTAGCTGGCAAAGTTCCAGAACTTAATGATACACTAACTCCGTAATTAATCCCAGAAGTATAGCTAAAGCCAGACATTGTAAGTGTATCTCTATAATCATATACTGCTCTATAGTCTTCCTCATCTTCTATAAATACCGGTCTTAAATAAAAATAATTATCTCCTGGAGATACTGAAATTTCATTACTTACTAAATTTGATGAACTATATGTTCCATATGTTATAAAACTATTGCTCCAAGCTGAGGTACTAGAATAAGTAGAAGATGTATCGTCATAAGCCTCTTCACTATATATACCTATATTAAATCCTGGATATACAGCTATATCTACATCTATATCAGTACCGTAATAATCTAAAGTTAAAGAATAATTAAGTGTACCAATATTACTTGTTATTGCATAAATGCTAACATCAATATTTTCTGTAGGAACGGCTGTTGAAAGATTATTTCCTGCATAACTTGTAAAACTGTAAGTACCACTACCACTAAATGAACCAAATGTTACAAGAGCTGCATAATCAAGAGGGAAGCTTGAACCGTTATTATATTGTAAATGAAATGGACCGTCATAACCAATATCTTTACTAAACAAATAAGGAAGTGACAATGTTTGTGGTTCTACGCTTATAGAATTAGCAGATGGCATATATATAGCTACAAAAGGACCAAATACTTCAACAACTGCAAATGTAGTAGGAAACGGGTATGAATAATAGTTATTATCATTTACATCATTATCAGATTGAGGGCCGTTCCAAATTGCCTGTACTGCTTGCTGCCACGATGTAGTTCCATTTACATTTCCAGCACCTGAAGGTGATGCAGAAGTTACAATAGCTTCAAATGTTAATACAGATTTGATAACAATATACATTTCAGTAACATTAGAATTAGTTATAGTTACGCTTATTCTTAGAGTTTCTGTTGTACTGTCATCACCTGCACCAAATACTAAAACATTATCAGTACTGGTGAAGTTAAATAATTCTGATGCATAATTCATAAATACATTATATGTTTGTATTCCAAGAGTAGGATTATAATTGCCGTAACCCTCTCCTACAGAATTAAACATCTGTTGTTCTGCTATGGTACTTTCATATGTATGTGCATCCAGATATCGAAATGTTACACCATTAAGATTACCGCTGCTAGTTATGTCATCACCCCAATTGGTAAGAACAGTAGTCGCAGATAGACTACTACTTCGAACACATCCAGATATATTAAAAGTAAATTTAGCTCCAAATCTAGACGGCATTGTATGCTGGCCAGACGTACCAAAACAAATATTTCGTAAAGCTTGTACAAAATTTAATTCTCCGCTAGGAGAACCACTTGACATGTCAAATACAAACATAGGAAGTACACTAAATATAAATGCCTGATTAGTAAAATAATGATAAAAACTATCACTAGATAATATACTCGGGCTCTGACTTGATTTATCTAATGCTCTAAAGGCATTGCCAGTATTCATATGATCAAATATTACTAAATGACCGGCATAAGTATAATAAGAACAGCCATACATATTTAGACTAATTCCTGTTCCAATATTGCTTGTACCGCCTACTTTATACGCACGGCTATATACATCATCAGGAGTTGCTTTATCAAAATATGATCTTACTACATAACTCATAAAATAAAGTCTATCATTTTTATATTTATTTTACAAATCCATATATTTCAATATTTACC
>JAEEGL015997931.1_pt1 | contig 11877 bp, 8 predicted proteins | sample 9134231 | NCBI WGS metagenome assembly JAEEGL01 (sample SAMN16246548, study PRJNA631951) | gut metagenome | biome: gut microbiome; feature: rumen; material: fiber-attached | host: Bos | place: Iran: Karaj | collected 2018-10 | reverse complement strand
CCCATAATGAGCAGACCGCAGATTCCGAAGAGCATTGCAAAGCATGCGAAGCCCTTCTTTTCAATAAATGATTTCTTTTCCATTTTATCTCTCCTATACATTAAATCTGAAAAGAACGACATCGCCGTCTTTCATTACATAATCCTTGCCTTCACTCCTGATAAGGCCCTTTTCTCTGGCTGCCGCCATTGAGCCGAGCTTAATCAGGTCTTCATAAGCGATAACCTCGGCTCTGATGAAGCCTCTCTCAAAATCGGAGTGAATCTTTCCCGCGGCCTGAGGAGCTTTTGTGCCCTTCTTAATGGTCCAGGCTCTGACCTCCGGCTGACCGGCGGTGAGATAAGAGATAAGCCCGAGCAGTGAGTAGCTCTTTTTGACCAGCAGGTCAAGACCGCTGCCGGTTACGCCGAGTTCGCTGAGAAACATCTCTTTTTCGTCGGGGCTGAGTGAGGCGATTTCCGCCTCAAGCTCTGCGCAGATCGGCAAAACCTCGCTGCCCTCGGCTTCGGCTATTTCACAGACCTTCTTATAATTTGCGTTATTGTCAATGCCTGCGGCAAAATCATCTTCGCTGAGATTGCAGGCATATATCACGGGCTTCGCCGTTAACAGAGCGACCTCGGAGAGCATCGCTTTTTCGTTTTCGTCGCATTCGATATTTCTCGCGGGAATGTTGCTTTCAAGATTCTCTTTGACGCGCTTTAGAAATTCCAGCTCCCCGGCGAGGGATTTGTCTCCCTTCATCGCCTTTGAAACCCTGTCAATCCTGCGCTCCACCATCTCTATATCTGAAAAAATGAGCTCGAGATTGATGGTTTCAATATCTCTTGCGGGATCAATGCTCGCGTCAACATGGATTATATCATCGTCTTCAAAGCATCTGACAACATGAATAACCGCATCGGTTTCTCTTATATGAGAGAGAAATTTATTGCCGAGACCCTCGCCTTTGGAGGCTCCTCTTACGAGACCGGCTATATCTACAAATTCAATGAAAGCGGGGGTGACTTTTACAGGGTTGTAAAGCTCCGCCAACTTGTCAAGGCGCTCATCGGGAACGGCTACCACTCCCACATTGGGCTCGATTGTGCAGAATGCATAGTTCGCGCTCTGGGCTCCCGCGTTGGTTATGGCGTTAAACAGAGTGCTTTTGCCGACATTCGGCAGACCGACTATTCCTAATTTCATCTGTGTTTTCCTCCGTGAATTGTGAACAGAGTTATTATACTACCTAAATAGGTAAATTACAACAATAAAAAGTTATAAAAAATACAAATAAATTTATAAATAAAATACAGTTTACAAAGACATTCTTTTACTGTATAATAAAATAGACTGATTTTGCGAAAACGGGTCTTGTTTATGAAAAAAGTATTATCAATTCTTATGGCGGTTTCGGTTTTTCTCATTGCCATGACTTCCTGCGGCGGCGGAGATACGGTCAAAAAGCCGGGCGGCAAAGAAACAACGCAGGAAGCCTCGGGTGAGCAGAATACTCTGAAACTCGCTTATTCCAAAAATGATTCACTTAATCCGACTCTGTGCGAGACAATAATTAATTCTCAGATAACGAAGCTGGTCTTTGACGGGCTCTATAAGCCGGACAGCTCCTACAAGCCGGTTCCCGTCGTTGCCAAATCCGCCGTTGTAGGCTCATCTATTGTCAATGTCACAATCGGCGAATGCCTCTTCAGCGACGGCAGCCCCGTGGGCACATCGGATATCATCACATCATTCAACATGGCAAAATCCTCTCCGGTATATAAACAGCAGCTTGAGAATTTTACCGCCGTTCATACCGGCTCCGTTAATTCACTTGTGTTTGACCTTGAGAGAGCCGACCCCTATGCCCTCAGCTGCCTTGACTTTCCGATTATTAAAGACGGCAGTGATTTCGATTATCCTGTCGGCTGCGGAAGATATTCCTACAAGCGGGACGGAGATAATATTTATCTTGTTGTCAACCCGCACCGTTCCGATTTCAATCCGATTTTCAGGACAGTGAATCTTGAAGCCGTCCATGACAGCGACTCCTTTGAGAGCAGTCTGGTTATCGGCAACACTTCGTTTTACTACAACGAATTAAACAGCGGCACATACACGAGAATCAACGCAAACAATGTTGATATGGGAATCAACAATCTTGTGTTTCTCGGCTTCAACATGACAGATGAATTCTTTTCGGATCCTCTTGTGCGCAGGGCCGTTAATCTCGCGGTTGACAGGCAGAGCATTGTCAACTCGGCTTTCAGATCACACGCGAGAGAATGCTTCTCTCCTTTTAATCCGGACTGGTACGCTATTGAAGAGACAAATCCGGACAGACGCCAGAATATCGAAAAAGCCAAGGAGCTTATAAAGGAATCGGGGATAGAGCCGGCAACCAGAGAAGTGACCGTGCTTTACAACAGCGATAACGGCTTCAAATCCGAAGCCGCCGAAATAATCGAGGAATCCCTTGAAAAAATCGGCTTTTACGTGCGCCTCAAGCCTTATGACGCCCAGGCGTATATGTATGATGTAAAAACCGCCGCGTTTGATATATACATCGGTGAGATCAAGCTCTGCCGCAATATGGATCTCTCTCCGCTCTTCACGGGAGAAGTCAGTTACGGTATGATTGAAACCGACGCGGCTCTTATCAGATACAGTGATTTCCTTTCGGGAAACTGCGAGCTTATAGACTTTGTAAACACATTTTATGATGATATGCCGTTTGTTCCGCTCTGTTACAGGAACGCAGTGGTATCATACACCAAATCCATGCAGGGAGATTTCAGATGCTGTGATTCGGATGTGTTTTATGATATCGAGACCTGGAGCATCAAGTGACGGAATCATTTGAATTATTAATACCCGGAGCGTCGGATAATGGATGTATTTGACAGTATTTCTGCCTTAAAAGGAGTCGGCGCAAAGAAGACTCAGATACTCAACAAAGCCGGAATATACACGGTTTACGATTTGCTTTCTCACTATCCGCGCGAGTATCTGGACCCCTCTCTCGCTTACGGTATCGGCTCCGCTCCTCTTAATGAAAATGTCTGCGTGCGCGCCTATGTGGGCTCGGTTGCAAGGGAGCATTATATTCGTAAAGGAATGACAACATACTCGTTTGATATTATAGACGGCAGAGATGCCATGGATGTTATTTTCTTTAACAATAAATATGTTACCGGTATGCTCAAAAACGGTGAGGAGTATCTGTTTTACGGCAAGATAAAACAGCTTAGTCCTTATTATAAATCAATGACCGCCCCGAGATTTATCAGGGTTTCGGAATCGGAAGGGCTCAGCCCCGTATATTCTCAGATTGCGGATATAAATTCATCTCAGGTTGAAAAGCTCGTTGCCTCGGCGCTTGAGAGCGTAAACACACTGCCGGACTGTCTGCCGGAGAGCGTAAAAAACGATTACTGCCTTATGACATGCGATGCCGCTGTCAGAAATATCCACTTCCCTTCATCGCGCGATTATCTCGCCGAGGCGAAGCGCAGGATTGCATTTGAGGAACTGTTTCTGCTTCAGGTCGGGCTTTCAAGATTAAAAATAAAGTCAAAAAAAACAACCGCATATTCCCTCCAGAGAGATTTTGCTCCGGAATTCTGCGGCCTTCTGCCATTTGAACTGACCGGTGCTCAAAAGAAAGCTATTGCCGAATGTACAGCGGATATGTCATCGGGAGTACCCATGAACCGCCTGCTGCAGGGAGATGTCGGCTCGGGAAAAACCGCCGTCAGCGCCGCGCTTGTCTACAACGCCGTAAAAAACGGCTTTCAGGCGGCGGTAATGGCTCCCACGGAAGTGCTCGCAAGGCAGCATTTCAACACATTCACAAAATTTTTTGAAAATACCGGTATCAGGACCGCGCTGCTCACGGGTTCGGTAACGGCAAAAGAAAAGCGCGAAATAAAAGAAAGGCTTGCCTGCGGTGAAACGGATCTGATAATCGGAACTCACGCGATAATCCAGAAGGATGTCGTATTTAAGAATTTGGGGCTTGCTATCACCGATGAACAGCACAGATTCGGGGTTAACCAAAGAGGAGCCCTTGGCTCCAAAGGAAAAAATCCGCATACGCTTGTTATGTCGGCAACGCCGATACCGAGAACTCTCTCGCTTATCATTTACGGCGATCTTGATATAAGCATACTCGATGAGATGCCTGCAGGCAGGCAGAAAACCGACACATTCGTCATAGACTTTGACAAAAGAGAGCGCGCTTACGGCTATGTCAAAAAGCATATCCTGTCGGGCTATCAGGGCTATATTGTCTGCCCGCTTGTTGATTTCGATGAGGAAGAGGAGCCGGACAGTGAGAGAAAAGCATCGGTCAAGCTCTATGAGGAGCTCTCAACCGGCTTTTTCAAGGGCTTCCGTCTGGGCCTTCTTTACGGCAAAATGAAAGCCGAAGAAAAAAAGGAAGTAATGACGCAGTTTGCCGCGGGGAACATTGATCTGCTCATTTCGACCACGGTTATAGAGGTCGGTGTCGATGTTCCGAACGCCGTGATTATGGTTATAGAAAACGCCGACTGCTTCGGCCTGTCTCAGCTCCATCAGCTCAGGGGCAGAGTCGGCAGAGGCGATGTCAAATCCACCTGTATTCTTATCAGCGATATAAAGAATGATGAAGTAAAAGATCGGCTTAAAATACTTGAAGCCACTTCCGACGGCTTCAGGATTGCCGATGAAGACCTGAAGCTGAGAGGGCCGGGAGATTTTATCGGCTCAAGGCAGCACGGCCTGCCCGATCTGAAGCTTTCAAAGCTTCTGACAGACAGCGAGACAGTCAGAGAAACGCATTTTGCGGCTGAAAATCTGTTAAAAAATAACCCCGCCCTTGAGGGCGAGGAATACAATATGCTTAAAAAGCGTGTAAATCAGATGTTTTCAAAGGGGCTTGTGCTGAATTGATTTCCGGGAATATTAATTGATTTCTGCAACAGCCGCTTCGCAGTTAACGGCTTCCGGCCTCGGCAGCAGCTTGAATCTCGTATTATCCATACCGATCATTATAATCGGAATATCGGGAAGCAAATCGCGGAAAAGAGCGATGAATCTGCCGTCATTATCCTCGGGAAGACCGGTAACCGTAATGCCGGCACCTATTCTTTTGGCAACCACCGCCGCTGTGATAGCCGGTTCGTTGTTGAAATACATCTTCATATGAAGACTGTTTTTTTCAACTATATCATAGAGGTAGTTCAGAGCTGTCAGATCGTTTTTATACTGATTGCCGATGACGGTCACTACAACCGCTTCTCTGTTTTCCTCTTTTGCGATTTTAATTCCCTCTTCAATAAGTCTTGCGCAGGATATTTGCGGAGTAACACAAATCATTACGCAATTCTTTTCAGGTTTCATAAGGGTGTCATCCTTCCTTTGAATTGATTTCATTATATACCGTGATTATGAAATGAAATTGAGAAATAAATGGATAATTTGTAAATAAGATGTGATTGTTATGAAAATTTCGGAACTTTTGAAATCGGATAAAATATCAATATCGTTTGAGGTTTTTCCTCCCAAGACAAGCGATTCTTTTGAAACCGTCGAAAAGGCGGTCGATGAGATTGCCTCTCTGCGCCCGTCATTTATGAGCGTCACCTACGGCGCCGGCGGCGGCACAAGCAGGTATACTCTCGACATCGCCAGAGAGATCAAGGAAAAATACGGCGTGCCCACCATAGCTCATCTGACCTGTGTTTCCTCCTCAAGAGAATCGGTCAAAAAGCAGATTGAGGCGATTAAAGCCGCCGGGATAGAAAATGTGCTTGCCCTTCGCGGAGACATCCCCGCGGGCATAACGGATGATGACAGAGAAAAACTCGATTACCGCCACGCCACGGATCTGATTGCCGAACTGAAAAACACGGACGCCGGGTTCTGTATAGGCGGGGCATGTTATCCGGAGGTTCACCCGGAGAGCAGAAACAGGGAGGATGACATTTCTCACCTGAAAGAAAAGGCGGACGCAGGATGCGAGTTTTTCACCTCGCAGATGTTTTTTGACAACAATCTGTTTTACAGTTTCCTTTACCGTATTCGCGAGGCGGGGATAACCGTGCCCGTCATTCCCGGTATCATGCCTATCACAAACGCAAAGCAGGTTGAGAGGGCAATCAGCCTTTCGGGCTCGTTCATGCCGCAGCGCTTCAAAAGCATCGTTGACCGCTTCGGAGAGGATCCGGACGCAATGATGCAGGCGGGCATAGCCTACGCGACCGATCAGGTTATTGACCTGTTTGCAAACGGAATAAATCACATTCATATTTATTCAATGAATAAACCGCATGTGGCAAAAACCATACTCATGAATCTTTCGGATATACTTGGAAAATGATAAAAAGCGTAACCGTAAAAAAATATGAAACGCCTTTGCCGGATATCGGTGAAATAAAGAGATATATGGGCGATAAAAACAAGAATCCGGCAATTGATGAGATTATCGCCGGGTGTCTTGACGAATGTAAGGGCGTCTTTGACTGCAGAGTATGTTATGCGGTGTACCCTGTAAATATCACGGGGAACCGGGTGGATTTCGGGTTTGCTTCTCCCGAAAGCGCCGATCTTGCCCGTAATCTTGCGCCGGCAGATAAAGCCGTCATATTTGCAGCAACCGTCGGGCTCTCTGCGGACAGACTCATCAAGGCTTATTCGGTTCAGTCTCCTCTGAAATCACTTTGCTTTGACGCAATCGGCAGTGATGCGACAGAAGGACTGTGCAACAGATTTAATGAAGATATCGGGAAAGAGTTTACGCTCTGCAGGCCTAGATTCAGCCCCGGATACGGCGATCTTGACATATCATTTCAAAAAGAGATTTTCAACGAGCTTTCCTGCCCGGCAAAGATAGGGCTCTATCTGAGCTCGGGTCTGCAGATGATACCCACAAAATCGGTCACGGCAATTATCGGAGTGAAAGATGAAAATACTTGATTTCTTAAAAGAGAATATTGTTTTGCTTGACGGAGCCACCGGTTCGCTTCTTCAGAAAAGGGGAATGCCCGCGGGCATGAGACCCGAAAGAGTGAATATCACCGATGCGCAGATGCTCATACAGATTCATAAAGAATACTATGACGCCGGCAGCAATATAGTGAATACAAATACATTCGGCGCAAATACTCTTTCATTTACCGGGGATGAGCTTGAAAAAATAATTTCTGCGGCGATAATGAATGTCAGAACCGCAGCGCGGCTTTCCGGCGCGCCTCAGGAAAAATTCGTATCATACGATATGGGGCCTACCGGCAAGCTCCTCAAGCCCTACGGAGACCTTGAATTTGAAAAAGCCGTTGAAATATTTGCTCTTCAGGCGCGCCTTGCGGAAAAATACGGCGCCGACCTTATTTCAATAGAAACCATGAATGACGGGTATGAGACGAAGGCGGCTCTGCTGGCGGTCAAAGAAAACTGCTCGCTTCCGGTGTTTGTGACAAACGCCTACGGCGAAGACGGCAGACTGCTGACCGGCGCATCTCCCGAGGCTATGGTTGCGATGCTTGAAGGAATGGGAGCCGACGCGATAGGGCTTAACTGCTCCTACGGTCCCGACCGCCTGTTGGAAGTTATCCGGAAAATACTCGGTGCCGCTTCGGTCCCTGTTATTTTCAAACCCAATGCGGGACTGCCCTCCGTGACGGACGGCAAAACCGTATATGATATTTCTCCCGATGTATTTACCACTTATATGATGAAAGCGGTGGATGAGGGAGTGAATATAATCGGCGGCTGCTGCGGCACGACGCCGGAAAATATAGCAAAGCTTAAAGCGGGTATTAAAGATAAAAAAAGAATCCCCGAAACCGAAAAGAATCTCACCGTTGTTTCGTCCTATTCACACGAGATTGTGTTTGCCGACAGGCCGCTGATTATCGGCGAGAGAATCAATCCGACAGGGAAAAAACTTATAAAGCAGGCGCTGACCGAAAACAATATTGACTATCTGCTCAAAGAGGGCAGGGAACAGCAGAATAAAGGCGCGGATATACTCGATGTAAACTGCGGCCTGCCCGAAATCGATGAAAAAACCATGCTCACAAGGACAGTGAGCGAACTGCAGGCTGTCTGTGATCTGCCTCTTCAGATAGATACATCCGATTATTTGGCGATGGAGAGCGCTCTGAGGATTTACAACGGCAAACCCGTGATAAACTCCGTGAACGGTAAAACCGAAGTGATGAAATCCGTATTTCCGCTTGCGGCAAAATACGGCGGAGTGATTGTCGCACTGACTCTCGACGAGGAGGGAATTCCGCCCGATGCCGGGGGAAGGCTCAGAATAGCGGAGAAAATAATCGGTGAGGCGAAAAAATACGGGATAGAGAAAAAGAATCTGATTTTTGACCCTCTGACCTTGACAGTCAGTGCGGACTCATCCGCGGCGATGACCACTCTTGAGGCTGTCAGGCTCATAACCGAGAAAACCGGTTGCAAAACCGTTCTCGGCGTATCGAATGTATCATTCGGGCTGCCGCAGAGAAGCAGAATCAATTCGGTATTCTTTTCTCTGGCTATGCAGAGCGGCCTTTCGGCGGCGATAATCAACCCGATGTCCGATGATATGATGGCATCTTACTATTCTTTCCTCGCTCTCACGGGCAAAGATAAATCCTGCCTCGGTTACATAAAGAATATGAATGCCGAAGCCGCCCCTGCCGCCGTTCCGGTACAGGCGGATGCCGGAGGTGACAGTCTTCGCAAATGTATAGTTGAGGGCAGACGCGATGCCGCCCGTGATTTTACGAAAAAGCTTCTTGAAATTGCGGAGCCCCTCTCGATAATAAATGATGAAATTATTCCCGCGCTCGACGAGGTCGGAAAAAACTTCGAGTCAAAGAAATCGTTTCTTCCCGAGCTTCTGCTGAGCGCCGAAGCGGCAAAAGAGGGCTTCGAAGAGATAAAGCGGCGCTTTTCATCGGGGAGCGGAGGGAAAAAGCTCACGGTTATTCTTGCAACGGTTCATGGGGATATTCACGATATAGGCAAGAATATCGTAAAGCTCCTGCTTGAAAATTACGGTTACAGCGTGATAGATCTGGGCAAGGATGTTCCGCCCGAATCGATTCTTGAAAGCGCCCGTGAAAACGGCGCGGCTTTAGTCGGGCTGAGCGCGCTGATGACAACTACCGTGCCCGCCATGGAAGAGACAATCAGACTGATAAAAGCAAATATTCCCGGGTGCAGGGTGATGGTCGGCGGAGCGGTTCTGACGAAAGAATATGCGGAGTCAATCAATGCCGATGCTTATTGCGCCGACGCGATGGAAACAGTCAGATATGCTGAAAAAATATATACAGAAATAAATACAGAAATAAATACAGAAAGGTGATAAGAATGTCAGAAGTATGTAAATATCCGATTATTTTGGTTCACGGCCTTTTCGGCTGGGGCGATGATGAAGGCCTGAATGACCGCCTTCCTTACTGGGGCGCGAACACCTGCAATATCAGGGAACATTATACCGAAAAAGGTTATGAAATATATGCCGCCTCCGTAGGCCCCGTATCCTCCGCATGGGACAGAGCCTGCGAACTCTATGCCAGACTTGTGGGCGGACCTGTCGATTACGGTAAAGCGCATTCTGAAAAGGCGCAGCACAGACGATTCGGCAGATATCATGCCGAGCCGCTCATCAAGCAGTGGGACAGTGAGCACAAAGTTCATCTTATCGGTCACTCTTTCGGCGGCAATACGGTGCGTCTTCTGGCCTATCTTCTCACCTACGGCGATCCCGAAGAGGTGAAGGCAAGCCCCGATGACTGCTCCGAGCTCTTCAAAGGCGGTCATGAGGATCTTATTGCCTCTGTTGTCACAATCTGCTCTCCCCATAACGGAACCACGCTCTTTAAAGTTGCGGATAAATTCAAAATCCTTCCGGTCCTGAAGCTTATAGTTTATAATTATATGGGACTTATGGGAAGATCTCCTGCGGAAGGCACGGTTTTTGATTTCCATCTTGAGCAGTACGGTATGAGCGACACTCCCGGCAAAAAGGACGCGTTCCCTCTCAGAAGAGCGAGAAAGATGTACAGCAAGAATCAGGATAATGCCGAGTATGATTTCATGCCCGAAGGCGCGAAGAAGCTGAATGAAGTTATCGACATCAGCCCCAACATCTATTATTTCTCATATTCCTACAATGCCGTTTCAATCAACTTCAACGGCAGACACCATATACCCTGGGATACGAATTTCAAATTCCTGGCGCTGACATCGTCAATGATACTGGTTTACAATCATTTCTTCAGAGGTGCGGGTGATTATATCTTCACCGATTACGCGAATGACGGTCTTGTCGACCTGCCCTCCGCGCTCCATCCCAAAGGAGAGCCGTACATGTATTTTGACAGGAAGGATATAAGACCCGGCGTATGGAATGTTATGAGAACTCTGCAGGGCGATCACGGCACTCCGATCGGCTTGTTCACACCTGTTGAGGAAACATTCGCGCTCTATGATGATATGTTTGCTCTGCTCAAAGAGGTTGAGGAAAAAGAATATGTCGCGGCCGGCGATACTCCCGTAACGGAGAATGAAGACGGCCCCGATGCCAGAACCTATACGCCCGCCGAGGTTCTACCCAAGCCGAAGGCAAAAAAGAAGCCTGCAAAATCCAAGGCAAAGAAGAAAGATGATAAACCCGAAGAGAAGGCCGAAACGGAGAGCGCCGGAAACGAAAGCGCAGAGGATGAAAAAGCGGGAGACGGTCAGGAGATAATTCCGACCGATGAAAAGAATCCGGATTGATTAAAACCTGGAGGAAACTGCAATGAAGCGAAAAAACAAACTGCCGAAGCTGACATTTTTCTTCGGTGTTCTTGCAATAATAATCTTCGTCTGGGCTTGCGCCGAAATACCCAAAACCGGCGAAGGCGAATTTATCGATAATGCCGTTGTGATTGAAAAAGGTACCGTATCGGCCGAAAATGACGGCGAGACAGTCTTTGTCAGCGGCAAGCCCACGCTTGAAAAAGCCCCCGAAGATACTTTGACGGGAGTGAGCGCAGACGGGTTTATACTGGTAAGAAATGTTGAGATGTATCAGTATTATCTCAGCGGTGATGCCGTCTATAAGGATTTCGTTGACCACCAGGTGATGAATATTCAGGGCAGAAGCGGGGAGACTTATTCAAACCCGGTATTCCCCGAAGGAGAGGAAAACACCGTATTTCTGGGTGAAGTCGGCATTGACGGCGGAAATCTCAGAATCGGTGATGACTATCTTTACACCCTGAGCGGAAATTACAAATATTTCAAAAAATCACACGATACGGTTTTGCTTGACAATCCCGCTCAGGTCGGCAATTTCACTCTCAGAGACGGTTATTACTACTCAGGCTCGCCCACAGATTATCAGATAGGCGATATCCGTATGCACTATGAATATCTGCCTCTGGATTCACTGAGCGAAATCACCCTGGTCGGAAAGCTCAGCGGTACAACCGTCGGCGGTGAAGATAACATCGAAAAGGCGTGCATGACCGACAGCGTCTGTGATAAAGATGAGTTCGCCGAGGCGGTCGGTATAACCAAGAGCACTCTTTATAAGAGACTCTTTACAATATCCGCCGTATTCTTTGCGATAGCGGTTATTGCATATCTGGTCAGTAAAAACAAGCTCAGAAAAGAGGCCGTGCAGGCGGCGCTCGTGATTGTTGCAATTACCGGGATGATGTTTTCTCCGCTTATCAGTTCAAAAGCCGACTTCGGTGACTACGGAGGAGAGGTTGACTACGGCGGATTCGATTCCGGCGGATATGATTCCGGAGGATATGATTCCGGAGGATTCGATTTCGGCGGGAATGATTATGATTACACCACAAGACCCACGACCACCTCTTACTACTTCTATGTGAAATATCCGAGCGT
>JAEEGL015503846.1_pt1 | contig 11877 bp, 10 predicted proteins | sample 9134231 | NCBI WGS metagenome assembly JAEEGL01 (sample SAMN16246548, study PRJNA631951) | gut metagenome | biome: gut microbiome; feature: rumen; material: fiber-attached | host: Bos | place: Iran: Karaj | collected 2018-10 | reverse complement strand
TCAACCTGCTTCTTGCTTCGATTGACTCGCTCAGGGCGCTTTTGCCTTCGGCAAATGACCCACTGGGTCACCGCTTCCTTCACTCCCCGCAATCTCAATCTGCGCGCTGTCTCCCTGAAACGGAGCCAGCGCTTGTTTCGGTTGACTCACTCGGGTCGCTTTTGCCTAAGGATGCGCTGGATTCAGTTTTCTGTTTTATAACGCTCATATACCCTGGGCTGGGATAAGCCTGAGAAAAGACCGAGGAAATAAACAACAAAAGGCCGGCATGATCATCTTCAGATTGTGCCGGCCGGTTTGTCTGTCAGTCTTTCCTGAATTTAAAGTCTTCCTCAATTTTACGTTTCCACCCGCGACCCAGCTGCGCGCAGGCACGCACCGTGCGCACTGCTTCGCTGACTTCGGCATAGTTCAGTGCCTGGCCTTTGGAATCGTTACGGAAGGTGACAGCCCGGTCTTCGCTGATTCCAAAGTGGGCAGCTGTTTCCACGGCATCGATGTTTGCCCCGAGGAACAGGAATTCCCAGCCGTATTTATCTTTCTGCCGCTGTACCATGGCTTTGACCTTGTCACTGGAGTAGCGGCGGCTGGCGTTTTCCATGCCGTCCGTGGTGATGACGAAGATGGTATGTTCCGGGCGGTCTTCTTCCCGGGCATACTTGTGGACGTTGCCGATATGGTGGATTGCCCCGCCGATGGCGTCAATCAGGGCGGTGCAGCCACCGACGAAATACTGCCTGTCCGTCATGGGTTCAATCTTCCGGAGATCCACCCGGTCATGGATGACAACGCTTTCATCAGAGAACAGGACAGTGGAGATGAGCGCTTCCCCTTCTTCCTTTTTCTGACGCTCGATCATCCCGTTGAAGCCGCCGATGGTATCTGCTTCCAGGCCGGACATGGAACCGCTCTTATCGAGGATGAAGACCATCTCTGTCAGATTCTTTTTCATAAATAATCCCTCCTGTTCGTATCATGGCAGGCTTTTCTCAACCTGCATGCAGATGATACCGGAAACAGGAGGCATCATGGTCGCCCGGCAGGCGACAATTTCAGCCCATGCCGGAACCCAGCAGCTGCTGGTCATGATCGAACAGCACCTCATTGATTTCAAAGATGTTATAGATCCTGTGCGAAATGCAGTATTCCAGGATAATATCGAATTTGCTGCTGTGGTTCAGGGAAAAGCCGGCCTTGCTGAGCAGGCGCTTGGTTTCCGGCAGGGAAAGTTCCAGTGCTATTGCGAAGGCACATGCTGTAGGCTTGCTTGGCTGATAGGAGGGATTCGTACGGATTTTGCTGAAGAGCTTCCGGTCCACATTGGCTTTTTTGTAGCATTCGGCATCTGTCATTCCATGCTGGTCAATCAGATCCAGCAGCGTTTCGGAGAACCCTTTATCCGTTTTTTTCAGCAGTTTACCCCAGTCCGGCATGGCACCGGCAAATGTTGGCTTTTTTGCTTTGGTTTCCGGGAAAGCCATCTCATCGCAGATGCTGCCGCAGACAGGAGAATTGAACTCAGGATCATAATCTTTATCAGCCTGTATTTCTTCCAGCAGGCGGCGCCGCCTTTCGTATTCGGATCTGCGGCCGAGACGTTTTTCCGCATAGACATCATCGATATATTCCTGTACATCCCGGAACAGTTTTTTGCCGGTCAGGAAAGACTCGTGACCGAATACGACCAGGTAAACCATCAGGTCATGATTCAAGAGGAAACCGGTGATTGTCTCCACCGCGACAGCCATGGCCTGGTCATTCGGATAACCGTAGGCGCCGGCGGAAATCATGGGGAAAGCAATGCTTTCGCAGTTGTATTCCACTGCGAGTTCCAGGGAATGACGGTAGCAGGCGGCGAGAAGTTCCCGTTCCCCGTCCCGGCCGCCGTGCCAGACGGGTCCGACCGTATGGATGACATACTTTGCAGGAAGCAGATAACCTCCGGTGATTTTTGCTTCGCCGGTTTCACATCCGCCGAGGGTCCGGCATTCTTCCAGCAGTTCCGGTCCGGCGGCACGATGAATCGCACCGTCCACGCCGCCTCCACCCAGCAGGGAACGGTTGGCTGCATTGACAATGGCGTCTGTCTTCATTTTTGTGATATCATTCCGGATCAGTTCAAAAGGCATGATGCTTCACGCTCCTTTTCCTGATTTTATCAGAGCATGCGGCGGCTGCGCAAGTCCGAAGCGGTGCCTGCTCGACAAGATCCGCATTTCATTGTATCGTATTAGAAGGAAACTATTACTGAAGGAGCAGGAATTGCATGAGGATTATTTTTGTCCGTCACGGAGAACCGGATTACGCCCATGACTGCCTGACGGAGCAGGGAAGGATTCAGGCGCAGGAAGCGGCGAAACGTCTTCTGGGAGAGGGAATCGGAGAGATTTACTCATCTCCGCTCGGCCGTGCGGCTGAGACAGCGGCAGCCACGGCCGGGGTGCTGGATCTTCCGGTCAGGACACTGGACTATATGCGGGAACTGCATTGGGGAAGTATTGACGGGACACCGCTTCCGATGGACGGACATCCCTGGGACCTGGCGGACCTGCTGGCCGGAGAAGGATGGAACCTGAATAACCCGGACTGGCGGAAGCACGCATATTTCAAAAACAATCTTGTTACGGCGGAAGCTGACCATGTGGCACGGATGACGGACGAATGGCTCAGAACGCTGGGATATGAACGCAGCGGTGCCTATTACCGGTGTATGAGGCCTGACAGCGGGCAGAAAACAGTGGCGCTGTTCAGCCACGGCGGTTCTTCCGCGGCGGCGATGGGCCATATCCTGAACCTGCCTTTTCCCTATGCATGCGGACTGTTCCATCTGGAATTCACCGGGATCACGGTGATCCGGCTGGACAGGAATCCCGGCAGGCAGACACTGCCCTGCCTGGAACTGGCCAATGACGGCCGGCATATTCACGGCCCTCATTATCACCGGCTGGAGAATATGTAAGCTCCCGGGGGAACGGAATATGAGTGTAAAAAACAAACGGTTTCCGATACTGGTTTTTTTGCTGGTATTCCTGATGGGGAAACAGGCCCTTGCTGCGGATGAATGGCTGATGGTTTCCGGAGAGGATAATGTACCGGCAATGGGGTTTCTTGTGCAGGAATACACAGGAACTGTGCGGATCACTTTTCTGGGCGACTGCACGCTTGGCAGCGAGGAGAAAACCCGGACTGCTGCCAGGGGATTCCCCAGAACCGTGGAAAAGAACGGTACCGGCTGGCCTTTCCGGAATCTTGCTGTCCTGACGGCGGAGGATGACCTGACGGTAGCAAATCTGGAGTGCGTCCTGTCAGACAGGGATCTGCCCAGGGTGCAGAAAGACTTCAATTTTAAGGGCTCCACAGCCTATACGGAGATCCTGAAGGCCGGTTCTGTGGAATGCGTCACACTGGCAAACAACCATTCCCATGATTATGATACGGCCGGCTACCGGGATACGAAAGCAGCTTTGGAGACAGCCGGGATCGCGTATTTCGGTACGGACTGTTCCGCGGTCTGGCAGAATGAAGAGGGCCTGATGATCGGTTTTCTGGGCGTCAGCGGATCCCTGTCCGGAAAGCGGGCAAAGGAATATGAGAAAAAAGCGGAATTTCTGCATTCCATGGGATGCTCTGCCGTCATAACGGTGATGCATGCCGGTACAGAGTATGAATCCGTGCCTGACGGCTACCAGAGGCAGATCGCGGAGAAGGCACTCCAATGCGGCAGTGATCTGGTTATCGGCCATCATCCGCATGTGGTACAGGGATTTGAAATCCGGGATAGTGTTCCGGTTGTATACAGCCTTGGCAACTGTGTGTTCGGGGGCAATATCAACCCGCGGGATCATGACGCGCTGGTTGTCCGGGCTGAATTGTCTTTCCGGGACGGAGTACTGACAGGGACAGCCTTGCGGTTTTATCCGATTTCCGTTTCGGGAGAAACCGGATACAATGATTATTCACCGGTACTGCTGGAAGGGAAAGACGCGGAGCGTGTGCTGAAAAAGATGGAGGAATCCACCGGCGTATCCCCCGGTATTTTTGATCCGGCTGAAGGTGCGGAGGTCATCATTCCGGCAAAGTGACCGGAAGCGGAATGGATGGGAGAAATGCTCAGGCTTTTTACCGGTCCGGCATTGCTGAAGCACGGCAGGAATGATATAATCCGGATATACAGAAAAGATCATAAACAGCGAAATACAGCAGGAGGAATGAACATGAAGAGAACCGGATGTGTGTTTACCGCATTGCTGATGGTGCTGGTGTTTCTGTGCGGAACGGCGGGTGTGCCTGCCGCCTGCGCAGAGGAGGAGTACACCCTGCCCCGGGAGGAAGGGACGCGTCAGCTGACTTTCTACTGGCGGGATGAGGAAGCGGATTATGATACCTGTGATATGTGGATCTGGTATCCCAACGCGGAAGGGCACGGATACCTGTTCCATCCCTGTGCGTACGGGGTCAAGGTTGTGCTGAATGTCCCGGAGGATGTGAACCAGGTCGGCTTTATTGTCCGCCGCAGATGTTCGGATCCCGGCGGGGCAAGCTGGGGCGAGGCGACCAAGGACTACGACGGTGACCGCTACGCGGAGATTGCCGGTGACACGACAGAAGTATATCTGCTGCCGGGAGATGAGAATCAGTATAAGAGCGATGACGGCGGTGTTACGCTGTACCAGGAGAAGAAAATGACGATGGCAGGCATTACCGGGCTGGACCAGATTCAGTATTACCTGAATCCGGCCGTGCGGCTTGAGTCGCTGGACCAGGTGAAAGTAACCGAGCAGGAAACCGGCAGGGAACTGGAAGTGACCGGCCTTTCCAGCCTGAATAACAGTGTTATTGCCGGTAAAATCACTGTGGGGGAGGAACTGGACCTGACCCGTTCCTATACGGTGCAGATTGAAGGGTATGACGCGATTGCCGCTGTGCCCACCGGTGTTTTTGATTCCGAAGCATTTGCGGAAAAATACAACTACGACGGTAATGACCTGGGTGCCGTGCCCGGAGAAAACGGGACTGTTTTCAAAGTCTGGGCGCCGACAGCTTCCCGGGTGGTGCTGAACCTGTTTGAAGCCGGCGACGGCGGTGATGCCTTCGACCGGATCGAAATGATCCGGGGAGAACAGGGCGTCTGGAGCGCTGAGTATCCCTGCGGCGCGGGAACCTACTATACCTATTCGGTTACAACAGTTGTCGGGGAACAGGAAGCGGTGGATCCTTATGCAAAGGCTGTCGGTGTGAACGGTGACCGGGGCATGGTGACTGATCCGGCAGCTACGGATCCGGAAGGGTTTGGAGAGGATGCCTTCATTGACAGTATCAGCGCCTATAATGAGGCGGTGATCTGGGAGGTGCATGTCCGTGATTTCTCCAACAAGCTGGCTTCATCAGTTTATCCGGGCAAGTACCTGGCTTTTACCGAACACGGCCTGACCAACGCTTCCGGTGAGCCGGCGGGTATTGATTACCTGACGGACCTGGGGATCACCCACGTGCACTTGCAGCCGGTATACGACTATGCCACTGTAGATGAGTCCTCCGATGAACCGCAGTTCAACTGGGGTTACGATCCGAAGAACTATAATGTCCCCGAGGGAAGTTACTCCACCGATCCGTATCACGGCGAAGTCCGGATCAGGGAGTTCAAGCAGATGGTGCAGGCGCTCCACCGGAGCGGGCTGGGTGTGGTGATGGACGTGGTCTACAACCATACTTATGACGGGAATTCCTGCCTGAACCGGATTGTGCCGTATTATTACTACCGCTTTGACAACCGCGGCGGCTGGTCCAACGGTTCCGGCTGCGGAAATGAGACCGCTTCAGAGCGGCCCATGTTCCGGAAATATATGGTGGATTCCGTCCGCTACTGGGCAGAGGAATATCATGTGGACGGTTTCCGTTTTGACCTGATGGCACTCCATGATATCCAGACCATGCAGGAGATTGAGGCGGCCGTGCATGCCGTCAATCCCCGGGCAATCCTTTACGGGGAAGGCTGGACGGGCGGAACGACACCCCTGATGGAGAACCGGCGCGCAAGCCAGGCGAATATCAAAAAGGTTACGGCTTCCGAAGGCGCCATCGGTGCGGTTGCGGTATTCAATGATGCGATCCGGGACGGCCTGAAGGGCAGTGTGTTTAACGCGAGGGACAGGGGATATATCAGCGGAACTGTCAGCAAAAACACGGCCTGGCAGGTGGCCTTCGGCCTGACAGGCGGGGTGAAGAATTCAATGGTTTCCTGGTCTGTACCTGATAACGGCGTGATTAACTATATGGCCTGCCATGACAATCATACACTGTATGACCGTCTGCTTGCCTCCTGCTCCGTTGATCCGGAGGAAGAACGCCTGAAAATGAACCGCTTCGGTATTTCGATCATTATGATCGGCAGGGGAATTCCTTTCTTTCTGGCCGGCGAGGAGATGCTGCGTTCCAAGGGCGGGGATTCCAACAGCTATAAATCTTCGGACGAAGTGAATAATATACGCTGGGATGATCTGAAACCGGGCAGTGATAACATGGAAATGCGGGATTTCTACCGCGGACTGATTGCCCTGCGAAAGGCGAATGCGTTTATTACCGGAGGAGAGATTGCCTGCGACGTGACAGAGGACAAAGCGATTGAAGTCCGCTGGACACAGGATGACCGGCTGATTGCGTACGCGCTGATCAATCCGGGCGCGGAAAGGGAGGTAACGCTGCCGGAGGGAACGTGGCAGGAGCTGCTTTACAATGAGGCGATTGACCCGGAGGGAACACGGACGATGAGCGGAACGGTTACCGTGGCCGGCCGTACAGTGCTGCTGGTCCGGGCGGAATAAAACAGACAGAAGAGGATGGTATGAGGAGTATTCTGATTAAGGACACAACCCGGGAGGAGAGGGCCGCGATTGTGGCGGAGGCTGCCGGAAATACCGAAGGAGCCTGCGACGGATGCGCTCCGGGTATTCTCCGGATGTATGATGATTATATAGAGGGCCGGATGGAACTGCGGGAGGTCAACGCGGCCTTCCGCGCCGGCTATGTTTCCGGAAAGGAAGGCCCGGAAAGATACGGCTGTGATATGAAATAAGGAACCACTTTTCCTGCCGGAAACCCGGCAGGTTTTTTGATGCCGCCGCTGCTTGCTTATTCCACCGCAACCCCCTATAATGGGTGCAGGAAAAGAGGTGAACGGACAGTGCGGCGGGAGAAGAATCAGTATATTTTTGCTTCGGAACTGAATAAAAGAAACTGGGGACATCGCTTCCGCAGGGCTATCCTTCTGCTTGTTCCGTTCCTGATTCTGTTTCTTGTGGTGGTGAATTTAACGATTTCCCGGCGTGTTGTGCTGGAGGAAGTGCCGCTGACGATTCTGAACCTGCCGGACGATCTGGAGAACTTTTCAATACTCCACCTGAGCGATCTGCATGGTGACCGGCTGGGAGAGGGACAGAAAGGGATCGGGAATGCCCTGGGAAGCAAACGGTATTCCTGTGTGGTCATGACCGGTGATATGCTGGGCGAGGACGGGGATATACAGCCGCTGCTGGAACTGATTGAACTGTTGCCGAAGGATACGGCAAAGTTTCTGATCCCGGGAGATACAGACGGACCGGTGATTGAGACAAGAGCTCACAGCAGCCTTTCCGTATATACTCAATGGGCACAGGAACTGCAGGCGGCCGGGGTTCAGATACTGGACCGGCCGGTGCTGATTGAACGGGAGAAAGGCCGGCTCTGGCTGATTCCGGAGGAACTGTATTCGCGGGACCTGAACAGAATGCGGGATACCTATCAGAATCAGCTGGAAATCATGAACCAGCGCGCAACTTCCCTGACAGCGGATGACGCGGCACGGATCCGGGCCCTGGAATATGAAATTGAGCGTATTGATACACTCAAGGAAATCAAAAAGCAGATGAAGGTCACTGACATCCAGGTGGTTCTGACCCATTCGCCGCTGACAGAGAATTATGTGAGGGACCTGTTTTCCTGGGCAGGCAAGGAAGACCTCTTTTCCATACGCTATGCCAGCCTGATCCTGGCTGGCCACTATAACGGGGGACAATGGCGGATCCCGTTTGTCGGGGCAGTTTATGTACCGGAACTGGGCTGGTTCCCGGAGGATTCCCTGGTCAGGGGACTCAGTTATCCGGGAGGCATTCCCCAGTATATCAGTCCGGGACTGGGATCGGATCCTCACTATGAACACCAGCCCGGAAGAATATTCAACAGTCCGGTGATCACAAGAATTGTGCTGACCCGGAAAGCAGTCAAATGAACCGGTTTGGTATGGAGTTCTGATTATGTTTCGATTTTACCGGGGGAAGAGCGGCCGTCATGAAATCAACATGACAGAAGGGCCGCTGCTTTCCCGGATTCTGTCTTTTTCCGGCCCGCTGATCCTGACGGGCATTCTCCAGCTGCTGTATAACGCGGCGGATGTGATTGTGGTAGGGAATTATGCGGGACATGAAGCGCTTGCCGCAGTTTCTTCCACAGGCGCGCTGATCAATCTGCTGGTAAATGTGTTTATGGGCCTGGGCGTCGGGGCAAGCGTTGTGATTGCCCGGAATTACGGCGCACGGGACATTCCTGCCATGCGCAGGGCGGAGCATACGGCGATGACACTGGCATTGTTTATGGGTATCGGCGTAGGCATTTTCGGCTTTGTAATGGCAAAACCCCTTCTGCAGATGATGGATTCACCGCCGGATGTGATTGACGGGGCGGCGCTGTATGTCCGGATCTATTTCCTGGGCATGCCCGCCAACATGCTGTACAATTTCGGCGCTGCTGCGATGCGGGCGGTGGGAGATACCAGACGTCCCATGATATACCTGATGCTTTCCGGCCTGGTGAATGTCCTGCTGAACCTGCTGCTGGTGATCGTGTTCCACATGGATGTGGCCGGCGTGGCGATTGCTACGGTGGCAAGCCAGGTCGTCAGCATGGTCCTGGTACTTCTGTGCCTGTTCCGCACCCGCGGGACGATCCAGCTGAACCTGAGGGAGTGCAGGATTGACAGGAAGAGCCTGAAGGAGATCATCCGGATCGGCCTGCCGGCAGGACTGCAGGGCAGCCTGTTTTCCGTTTCCAACGTCATGATTCAGTCTTCGGTCAACTCCTTCGGATCCCTGGTGGTGGCGGGCAACGGTGTGGCAAGCAATATTGAAGGGTTTGTCTATGTTGCCATGAATGCGCAGCATCAGGCGGACATGACCTTTGCCAGCCAGAATTACGGCGCAGGAAAGCCGGATCGGGTGAAAAGGACCCTCTGGTGCTGCCTGGGTGTCGTGACAGCAATCGGCCTGAGCATGGGCCTGCTGATTCTGCTGTTCGGTGTGCCGCTGATGAGCCTGTACAATCCGGAGGAACAGGTGATTGCCTGCGGAATGATCCGTATGGGTGTCGTGATGCCGACTTATTTCCTCTGCGGCCTGATGGACGTGATGGTCGGCCAGCTGCGGGGAATCGGGTATTCCATCATGCCGATGATTGTTTCACTGACCGGGGCGTGCCTGCTGCGAATTGTCTGGATTCTGACGGTCTTCGCCCGGGAACATACCCTGACTGTGCTGTATATGTCCTATCCGGTATCGTGGTTCGTGACCTTCGCGATCCACTTCCTCTGCTATAAGCTTGTTGCCGGAAAGCGGCTTGAAAAGCTGAAAGGCGAACCGCTTCCCGGCTGACTTTTCCGAAGGAGGGCGGAAAATGGATATCGCGGTTTCTGCTGCCCGGGAAAAACTGAATCATGTGACGCCGCTGAAAAAAGACTGCGGCCGTATCTGCAATGCCCGCTGCTGCCTGTCTCTGGACGGGGAGGAGACGGGCATGCTGCTTTTTCCGGGAGAAGCCGGGGCATATATGGGAAAGGAAGGCTGGGAAATCCGGAAAACGGTACAGGGGGACCTGGTTTTCTGTTCCGGAACGTGTGAACGGGAAGAACGGCCGCTTTCCTGCAGGCTCTTTCCCATGCTGCCCCTGCTCGGGGAGGACGGAAAGGTCCGCGCGGTGATGGATCTGCGGGCCAGAGCGGTGTGCCCGCTGGCACGGCAGGGAAAGGAAGCACTGGATCCGGCGTTTATTGACGCAGTCCGGGAAGCCGGGGAACTGCTTGCGCAGCATGAAGAACAGGTATGCTTTCTGAACAGGCTCCGGGAGGAACAGGAGGAACTGAAGAAACTGAGGGAAAAGTTTACGGTCCATCATGCGGAATGATCCGCAGATGACATGGATCGGGCCATAATATAAAACAACAGAAGGAAGAGGCTGAGAAGGACACAGACGGAGGTGAATCATCGTGTTTGAACAGGTGAAGGTGGAGCGCGAAGTATTCGGTAACGGAGAAAACCTGCTGGTCTGCGGCAGTGTAATGAAACTGCCGGAGGAGTTCCGCGCGCTGGCGGGGAAAGCCCAGTGCGTCTATGTGGACCCGCCCTTTATGACCGGGGAAAAGTTCATGCGCCGCCGGCCGTACGGGGAAAAAGGATGGAAGACCGGCACACCGGCGCCGCGCTACCCGGCCTATGATGACCGCTACACCAATGAGAAACAGTACCTTCGCCTTCTTCGGCGTGTTATCTCCGTGGCAAAAAACCTCCTGAACGATACGGGCGTGTTCTATCTCCACCTGGACTGGCGGATGTCCGCGCCTGCCCGGCTTATGTGTGACAGGGAGTTCGGAAAGACCCGCTTCCTGAATGAGATTATCTGGAGTTATGAGAGCGGCGGCCGGGCGAAGAAGTATTTTTCCCGCAAACATGATGTGATCCTGCTCTATGCGAAAACAAAAGATTATTTCTTTGACCTGACCCGTGTGCCGCTGGCCCGCGGGGAAAAACGGAATCATATGGCCCGGGGACGGGATGAACAGGGACGGATGTTCTCCTATATTACCTCCAATGGAAAAGAATACCGGTATTATGACGATGAACCGGTCTATCCCGGAGATGTATGGTCGGATATCAGCCATCTGCAGCAGCGGGATCCGGAACGTACCGGGTACGCGACGCAGAAACCGCTGAAGCTGCTGGAGAGGCTTCTGCTGCCGGTAACCAATCCGGGAGATCTGGTGGTGGATCTGTGCTGCGGAAGCGGTACGGCACTGGAAGCGGCGCAGCGGCTGGAATGCCGGTTTGCAGGCCTGGACCTGAATCCGGAGGCGGTAGCGGTATCGCTCTCCAGGGTTAAACCCCAGGATCTGACGGTGATCTGCCCCTGCGGCGGACCGGCGGAGCTGCTGGCGGAAAATGAAAGCGACCGGTTCCGGATGGACGGACTGGAAGTGACCAATCCGGCTTTCCCGGTGCGGACGAGCCCGCTGGACAACCTGGAAAGCTGGGAAACAGGTGTTATTGAAAACGGAGTTTTCCGGGCCGGCCAGAGTTTCCGGCGGAGTTTCCGGTATCCGGAACTGCAGCAGTCCCTGAAGACCGGGGAACCGGTGTCCGCAGTCATGACTACGGATGCGGCAGGTATCCGCAGAGCCTTTGAAACAAAATAATTGTGTGATTGTCGTTTCCGCCCTGCCTTCTCCTTCGGCTTGCCGGCCGCGGACTCCTGTAACAAAGGATTTGTCACTCAAACTGAAATTTGGACAAATCCGTTTGTTCCCCTTGTCTTTTACAGGGGCGGGTGGTACGATAGCCGTGAAGGATCGCCCAAGGCGATAAGCATTTTAGCTGAATATGAAAGGATGACTGAACATGGCACCGAAAAAAACAGCAAAACCCGAAAAGGCCGCCGTTTCCGCGGGAGACAGCATTCAGGAAGAAAAGCTCAAAGCGCTGGAGCATGCGCTGGCCGACCTGGACAAGCAGTTCGGCAAAGGTGCCGTGATGAAAATGGGATCCGATGCCGTGAACCGGGATATCCCCGTCATTCCCACCG
>JAEEGL014404438.1_pt1 | contig 11877 bp, 7 predicted proteins | sample 9134231 | NCBI WGS metagenome assembly JAEEGL01 (sample SAMN16246548, study PRJNA631951) | gut metagenome | biome: gut microbiome; feature: rumen; material: fiber-attached | host: Bos | place: Iran: Karaj | collected 2018-10 | reverse complement strand
CGGTCTGTGGATTGCAATGGGCCTTATCTGCGGAATGCTCGGAGATATTGCGCTCGACCTTAAATACGCTCACCGCAAATCATCCGACCAATACACTTACGCCGGGTTTACGGCGTGTCTCGCAGGGCACATTCTCTATGATATCGGCCTTATAAGTGAATTCTATATCAAAGGCAATATTCTGTATCTTGTAGTACCCGTGATACTCTGCGGCGTTATTGCGGTATTCATAAGATTCAGCGAAAAGCTTCTCAAGGTAAACTACGGCAAATTCAGGTGGATTGTTGTTCTTTACAGCCCTGTCTTGTTTTCGCTCGTTCTTTTCTCTCTTTCGCTGGCGATCCTCAACGGATGGAAAATTGTCGGGCTCGATATGATTTTCGGCGGCTCGGTTTTCTTTGCGGTATCGGATCTGATACTCAACGGAACATATTTCGGAGAAGGGAAAAACAGACCTGTAGATATTGTTACGAATCACGTAACTTATTATATAGCTCAGTTTGCAATAGCGCTTTCGTTATGTTTTTTGAACTAAGGAAATCAATATGATTTCCGCAACAGAGAAAGGATAGTTTATGCAACAGATTATTTCGATTTTTCTGTCTTTGATGATGACATTCATGACTATGCTCTCAACGTTCATCACCAATTTCACATCGAACAAAAAGGTTGAATTGAGCTGGCCGGTGGGTTCCGAATCCACTATACTGGCCGGTTACGAGGCGGGAAAGCACAACGGCATTGATATTGCTCTGACCAGCGGAGAAACCGAAGGAGCCCCGGTATTAGCGGCAGGGGACGGCAGAGTTGACGCGGTTGTCAACGGCGACGCAACTTACGGAAACTACATTATCATAACACACACCAAAGTTCAGACCATTTACGCTTACTGTAAAACAATCAATGTTGCAAACGGAGCTGAAGTGACAAAAGGTCAGACAATAGGTACAATAGGCAAATCCCCGGCTACAGGCAAAGCGTGTCTTTTCTTTGCCGTTCAGGAAAAGCAGGATGACGGCACATACAGGGCCGTAAACCCCGCAACCTATGTGGCGAACCCCTACGGTCAGACACCTACACCCGAGAATCCTCCGCAGACGGGCAGCACCAAAGGCAAGTTTGTCTTTAACGTTTACGGTTACGGACACGGCGTAGGCATGAGCCAGCTCGGCGCAATTGCCATGGCAAACAGCGGCAAGAAGTATGACGAGATTCTCAGACACTATTATCCCGGAATTTCGGTGATTGTGGATTCATCCACACCCGCAACCGTAACAAAGGGCGGAGTGCAGATATCTCTGCTGGAGTATCTCTGCAAGGTTGTCAAGCAGGAAATCGGCTCCAATTCACCCATAGAGGCGCTCAAGGCGCAGGCGGTTGCCGCGTATTCATTTTCTCAGGCAAACAATACTTATGAAGGGCAGGCATATGATTCCTCCTTCAGATATTCGGGCTCCGATGTTGAAAAAGCCGTTATGGCCGTGCTCAATATGACGAGCAAATCCGATACGCCGAAAGCAATGTGCTGCTACTATTCGGGCAAGCCCGCAAACACTGTTTATTTTGCTTCATCGGCAGGCAAGACAACATCGGCAGAGTCTGTATGGGGCGGCTATATTCCCTATCTCAACGGCGGTGTTTCGAGCCCCGAGCAGGTTCCCGAATCGCAAAAAACATATACAAGCGAAGAGATGCGTGCACTTATCCAGAGCTGGGCGGCAAGTAAAGGCAAAAGCGTTACTCTCGGCTCTGATCCGTCAACCTGGCTTGTAATTAAATCGCACGACAGCGCAAGAGGTGCAAACTGCGGCTATGTTACCAAGATATCTGTCGGCGGAGTTGAAATCATGGGTGCTTCCTTCCGCTCGGCCGTGCTCAACGGCGGCATCAGATCGCACTGCTTTACAATCACTTATATTCCCGATTAATCATATTAATCACCGCAGCCCGTACCGTTTCCGGCACGGGCCCGGTTTTTATGAAAAGGACTGACAATATGATTGAAGAACTGCTTTCACAGAGAAATCTTCCTCCGCTTCTCCCGCGTGATGAAATGCTTGAAATACTCCGCAGAGAGATTTACGGCACCATGCCGGAAGAGCCGGAGAAAATCGAATTCATAAAAAGAGAAAACATCATTCCGAAATTCTGCGCGGGTAAAGCGCAGTGTGATGAAATTACGGTAAAAGGCACCGCTTGCGGCAGGGAATTCTCATTCCCGATATATTCCACAATACCTGCCGGAGCGGAGAATCTCCCGTTTTTCATCCACATCAATTTCAGACCCGATAACCCGGACAGATATATGCCGACCGAAGAAATAATCGATAACGGATTTGCCTTGATTTCTTTTTGTTACAAGGATGTCACAAGCGACGACGGAGACTTTGAAGACGGCATTTCGGGAGTTTTTCTCAAGGGCGGCAAAAGAGAGCCCGATTCACCGGGAAAAATTGCCTTCTGGGCGTGGGCGGCTCAGAGAGCGCTTGACTATGCTCAGACTCTCACGGGAACGCTTGATATGAGCCGCTCGTGTGTTTGCGGACATTCGCGCCTCGGAAAGACCGCGCTGCTTGCAGCCGCAACGGATGAACGTTTCGCTTTTGCCTATTCAAATGATTCGGGATGCAGCGGAGCCGCTCTGGCAAGAGGAACAACCGGCGAAAGGCCGCTTGATATAATTACGAACTTCCCGTTCTGGTTCTGCGAAAACTATTATAAATACGCAGATGATGTTTCAAAGATGCCGTTTGATCAGCATTTTCTTGTCGCTTCAATCGCTCCGCGCAAAGTGCTTATAGGGAGCGCGTCGGAGAATGACTGGGCAGATCCCGTTTCGGAATTTCTCACCTGCGCGGCCGCCTCGCCTGCGTTTGAAAACGGATTTAAATGCGGGGACCGTCTTCCCCGGGTCGATGATCTGTATTTTGACGGCGATGTGGGATATCAGCTTCGCAAAGGGCTTCATTATTTCGGCAGAGAGGACTGGCAGAGACTTATAAAATTTATAAATCTTAAAAAATAATAAAAGAACGGCTTGCAGGAAATTAAAACAATCCCTGCAAGCCGTTATAATATTGCAATTCGGAGCGTAGTGACCATTAACTGCTCCCTGCTGACTTGCGGCGCGGATGTATCCGCGCCCTGCTTTTTTCGCTTAAATGCTACAGTCCCTTTTGTGGATAAGATTATTCTTCAGTAAGCTCTATAAGTCTATCGAGTATCTTAACCATCGCAAGTGTGTCAAGCCTGCAGTAGGCGAGCAGATTGCGGCGGATAACCGCTATTTCTTCCGGTGTGTGATTGGGAAGATCGGCAAAGGCGGCAGATGCCTCATCACCCTTGTGAATGCCGTCAAGCGCGTGATAGTCAAGCTCGGGGTCGCCGGGACACATCGCGGGCAGAACGTATTTTATTGAGTAAGAGCCGCACAGCTTGCTGCTGTAATAGAATTGCTTCTGAAACGGAATCATAAGATCGCGTATATTATCGTGAATGCTCATCAGGTGAGCGGAAAGATCATCAAACATTTCCGCAAGTTCCTTTATCCTGCCCTTTTCAAAGCTCATATTATATGCGAGCACACATACATCATCGGGGATATCGGCGCAGAGTCTCTCCGCGAGCGCTCTTCTCGGGTCGGTTCCCTCTTTACCGAGGAATTCGTAATGCTCCGGTTCGGCGCCTGCCGACTGCTGCACATGGAGCGAATACTGGAACGGCATCTGCTGGAATGGTCTCATACCGTCATAAGGCGGAATTGCATACTGCGTGGTTTCAAAATCCAGGTGATAGAGCGGATAAGTGTATTCCGAAAGGCATGCCCGTATTGACTCCTTGTCAATTTCATCCGGAAGTCCGTAACAGACCGACTCGACCTGACGGTACTGGGTTTTATTGAGCTTGGGCCTTTTTTCCATTATATCGGCGAAACTTATAATGCCCTCATAGTAATACTCATATTTTTTCTTTGCGGGAAGCCGCGCGATATCAAAGACAGACGGAGAGGGAAGGTGCCTGCCGCACCAGGCTTTGTAAGCGCATTCATAAGGGCTGTCGCAGTCGGGAGAAATATCCTTTTCAGGCTCTGTTTCACCGGCTGTATCAACATAAGCGTTTATTATGTCAATATTGCCGGGAACATCTTCCTGCATTGCAAAAACGGTTTCCGTGCAGTCCTCAAGAGTGAAAAGCCCTTTAATGTCAAGCTCACCGTAATGGACATAGCCGTTATTGATGTGAAGATTGTAAACGCCTTTGATTTCCAGCCCGTTTTTCATTAGCACAAAGCATTGAAAAGCCATATCGTGAAGGTATATATCATGAAGGGATGTAGAGCTTTTTACCTCAACTATATCCCAGCCGCTGCCGTTTCTGTGCAGAATATCAACGGCGCAGTAAAGCCCGCCCGCAAAGAAACTCGCTTCGCATATATTCTCTGTTCCGGCTTCGATAAGTTCGGCTGTCTTTGCGACCATAAGCGATTTGTCATCGGTATACGGCACTTCGGTGAATTCCCCGAAATAGCCCATGGCGAGGTCCCCGACCATGTTGCCCGTTTCAAAAACCGCTTCTTTGCCAAGATCCGCCGCCTTTTCGGGCATATATTTATCCATCCAGAGCATTTTGGGGCACTGGATTCCACGGCAGTATCTTGATTTGCTGAGATTCATATTATCCCCTCACATTCGTTGAATTACGGCTTGCTGTGCCCTGATTAAAGAGCGCCGGAGTTTTATGCCTCTATAACGGCTCTGCTTCCGCCGCTTTTATCTTTTGTTACAACAATCTGCCTGTCAATCCTCGATTTGAGCTCGCCCACATGAGAGATTATACCCACAAGGCGGTTGCCCTGAGTCAGCCCCTCGAGTGCTTTCATTGCCTGTGAAAGCGCGTCGTCATCAAGTGAACCGAAGCCTTCATCCACAAACATTGTATCGAGTCTGATTCCGCCGGCGGAGGACTGGATCTCATCGGAGAGACCGAGCGCGAGTGAAAGCGAGGCCATGAATGATTCTCCGCCGGAGAGTGTCCGGACACTTCTCTCACTGCCGTTGTAATGGTCGATAACGTCAAGCTCAAGACCGCTCTGGCTGCGGTTGTTACCGGCCTCTCTCCTGCGTTTGAGCTCATACTGACCGCCGGACATAACAAGGAATCTCGTGTTTGCCCTTGCGATAATCCTGTCAAAATAAGTCATCTGAACATAAGTTTCGAGCATTATCTTTTCTTTGCCGTTAAGGTTGCCGTTAGCAGTATCGGAAAGCGATTTTACCCACTGAAGCTTTGCGTCAATCCCGGAAACTTCATCTGCTTTTTTACCTATTTTTTCGAGGATCCCTTCGTTTGCGGAAAGAGCGGTGTTTTCTTTCTGCTGCTTACGGCGCAGAGAATCAAGCTCAGATGTTTTTTCGGAGATTCTGAGTTCTTCCGCCTCAATATCGCAGTCAATTCTGTCTTTGAGCAGTTCTCTGAATTCATTGACTGTATCTCTGAGTGAAGCAACTTCTTTATCCTTATCCTGATATTCTTTATTTGCTTTCTGAATTTCTTCTTCGATATCCGCCTTTTTACCGGTGAGGCTGTCGATGTTTTCTTTTGCCTCGGCTTCGGACGAAAAACCGAGCTTTGCCGAGAGCTCATCGGCGCTTTTTTCCACTTCCGCCTTTTCGGACCCGGCAGCTGCGGCTTTCTTTTCAAGACCGGCAATAACGCTGCTCAGTTTTTCGGCTTCTTCTGACTTGCGGGGAAGGAGCGAATCAATCTCATCTTTCCTCGCGGCTTTTTTCTTCGCGTTTTCAAGCGCGGTCAGTGTTTCCGAAAGACGGCTGTCGAGCTCCTGAGTTCTTACAGCGAGCGCGGGTGCTATTTCTTCAAACGACGCGGCTGAAATGGTTTTTTCGGCAGCTTTAAGCGCGCTTTCCTTTTTTTCTTTTATGCGGGCATCGGTCTGACCGCATTTTTCGCTCGCGGAGGTTGCAAGTTTTTCCGCTTTTTCAAAAACCGACTTGCATTTTTCGAGATCCTCTTTTGAAGGAGCTCCTTCGGTTTTTGCCGCGGGTGAGGGGTGTGACAGCGAGCCGCATACCGGGCAGGGGATACCCTCGGATAGAGTTTCGGCGAGTATTCCGGCCTGGCCGTCGAGAAACGCCTTGTGCTTTGCATCATAGATGCTCTTTTTTGCTTCGGCATCGGCACGCTTTTCTATATAATCTTCCTGCATTCCGGTCAGCTCGCGGCTGAGTTCTTCGATATCGGCAAGCATATCACCGATTTCGGTCAGGGATGCCTTTTCATCCTCAAGAGCCTTCTTTCCGGATTCGAGTTTGATCTTTTCTTCCGGTGCGCTCTTGAGAGTGTCGGCTTCGCTTGTCAGATTATTAATCTGAGCTTTCAAAGAGTCAAGTTTCTCTTTCTCTGAAGCAATACCGGCGGCTGTTTCTTCAAGTAATTTATTGATCTGAGCAAGGCGTCCGTTTTTTTCATCGAGTCTTGCATATTCCGGCAGCTCGGCTTTGACAGAAGCTATGCGGGATGTAAGCTTTTCAATTTCAGGTTTTTTCTGCTTTTCAATCGCGTCTTTTTCTGCGCCGAGCTTTTCCAGCGCGGGAACTGCCGCTTCAAGCTTCTCTTCAAAATCGCGGAGAGAATCGGCCGCTTTTTGCTGCTCCTCGGCTTTTGCCTTAAGCTCTTTCATTTCGCTTACGGCTTTTTCAGCGGCGGCAATTTCTTTTCCGAGCGCGGTCAGACGGTTATTGCTGTTTTCAATCAGAGAATTGAGCAGCCCGGCGGTTTCGGTTAAAGGAAGCCCTCCGTCTTTTGCTTTTTCAACGTTTAAAGACAGCACATCATCTTCATCGCAGACTATCCCGCCGATATACTGTTTTATGCTCTCGTTGGCTCTGTCGCTTTCCTGTTTGAGAAGCAGGGCTTCGTTTTTGAGATTATCCTGAAGCGTCAGGTAATTTCCGGTATGAAAAATCTTGCGGAATATTGCCTTGCGTTCTTCGGTTGTGGCAAGGAGCAGCTTGAGAAAATCTCCCTGCGCTATCATTGCTATCTGTACGAACTGATTGCGGTCAATACCGATAATGTCGGTTATTGCGGCGGTAACTTCATTGATTTTGGTTACAACGCGCCCGTCGGGGTAATAAAGCTCGGCGTTTGCCTTTTCGGTTGTTTCGCCTTCGCCTCTTGATTTGGGGCGGGTGTAATCCGGATTCCGTTTTACGACATATGTTTTGCCGGCGTATTCAAAAGTCAGCTCCACCTGAGTGGGTGTTTCGGCGTCGGCGTATTTTGAGCGCAGCATGGCCGGATCTCTTTTGTCGCTGCTCGCCTTGCCGTAGAGCGCGTATGTAATCGCGTCAAATATTGTGGTCTTTCCCGCGCCGGTATCTCCGGTAATAAGATATAAGCCGCTTGTGCCCAGCCCGGCAAGGTCAAGCTCCGTTTTGCCTGCATAAGGACCGAAAGCGGACATAACAAGTTTTACAGGTCTCATTCTTCACCCTCCCAGATTTTTTCAATGAGCTTTCCGAGAAACTCTGTCTGCTTATCCGAAAGCTCTGCCCCGTTTTGCTTTGAATAAAGCTCGGAAAACAGCTCGAGCGGAGATTTTCTTTCCGCGTTTTCGGAGCCGGTGATTTCTCCGGCGCTCCTAGTGCGTCTGTTGTCATAATCAAGCTTCATCAGGTTGGTATAAACGACCCTGAGTTTTGATATCGCATCGGGCACGTCGTCCTCATCGGTCAGTGTAATGTGAGTGTAGTCTTCACGGTAGCTTGTGCCGTCATAATAATCTTTGGACATAAGCTCGGAATAGGTACCTTTGAGCTCAACCAGATCGTGAAGCGGAATAAGAGGAACTGTTCTGACGGTCAGATCGCCTTTATTCCCGATTTCCGCAACGGTGACGGATTTGGTGTGAGAAGCTTCAGAAAAAGAGTATTTGAGCGGAGTGCCGCAGTATCTTATTCTCTGAGAGCCGATATTCTGCGGGCCGTGAATGTGCCCGAGAGCGACATAATCAAAGCCGTCAAATACCGATGCCTCTACGCTGTCCGTACCGCCGACCGAAATATCTTCGGAATCCGATCTTGAAGCGCCGACAACAAACTGATGCGTAATGAGGATGTTTCTGTTTTCATCCGAAATATCCATGCTGTTTACCGCGACGCGCACGGCGTCGGTATATGATTCGATCTCTTCATCGGGAAAAAACCTGCGGACATTTGCCGGCTTTATGAAAGGAAGCATGTAGAAGCAGACTTTGCCGTATTCGTCATCCAGGCAGACGGGGGTAACCTCTCCGTTATAGACGGGAGAGAGATGAATTCCGCTTGATGACATCAGGCGGCCTCCGAATGCAAGACGCTCAGGCGAATCATGGTTTCCGCTGATAACGAAAACCTGCAGATCTCTCTTTGAAAGACTGACAAGAAAGTCATCGAGTATTTCGGTGGCTTCTGCCGTGGGAACGGATTTATCATAGACATCGCCGGCTATGATGACGGCGCCGGGCTTTTCGTCATCAATTACGCCGAGGATTTTTTTGAGGATATATTTCTGGTCCTCCGCCATTGAGTATTCATTGACCTTTTTACCGAGATGCAGGTCGGACAAGTGGATAAATTTCATTTTTTCACCCTCAGAATCAGATTTGATTGCTCTGTATAATATGGTATCAGTTTAACCGCGCAAAATCAATGCTTTTGACAAATATAATTTAAATATGTTCCGGCATTTTCATAATTCAGACTATGCGGAAATTATTTTTATTTAAGCGTGATTTCTTTTGACCCGTTTGTGAAGAAATCGCGGAAAAGCGTATAGTCCAGCGCAGTGAAATCCGCTTTATCCTCAAGCTCGGGGCGGCTGAGAAGCATACGAAGAGTTATCAGCACGGCGATTTCGTGCTTGCAAAGGCAGTCGTCATTGAACGGACAGGAGCAGAACATGCCCGAGACGGTTTTGCCGTCAAATTCAAACTCCGTTTTATAGATACTTTTGCCTTTTATGAAGGCTGTGCCTCTGCCGTTTATGAGCGAGAAATAAAGGACATTACCGTCGGTGCAGTAATCGAGAGCGGGCATGATTTTGTCACAGTCGACACATTCGCTCTCTTCAAAATCCGTAAGGTCAACGCTCCATCCGTCTCCGCAGACTATTTCCTCTTCCTCATCGTTTTCGGGGTCGCGCGGAGGAATCATTAACGATGCGAATCTTTCGGCGTCGAGATTTGTGTCAAAGCTTATCATCTTGTCGTTGGCGCGGATAAATCTGCCCGTGACATGAAGATCATTCTTTGCTATTACCTTTCTGTATTTGTTTTTGTCAACCCGGAAATGCGTGGTGACGCTTTCGACCAGCCCTCTTTTACCGTAGTATTTGCCGGATACAAAAACTCTGTCTCCGGGCTCGAGATAAAACTCGTCATTGTAATAATCGAGCGCCGGGCCCGAACCCTCAAACCTGACCTTTGCGATACAGCTGACAGGCTCTTTTGTTTCGGCCGGAGCGGCTTCAACATTTACCGCACCGCCGTCTGAGTTTTCCGCCGTGTCTGCGAAGCCTATCACGTTTTTTCTGATGAAACTCATGATTTTTCCTCCTTTTACTGTGTTTCCTCGCACAAAGCATACAGGGCGCTTAAATCAACTCCGATTATTTCTCCGATTGTAGCGCTGTGCTTCGGCGTATCAACATATTTATCAATATGTTCCTTTGCTTTAAGATATTTTTCTTTGATTGCCATGGTCTGAAGCAGATATGCCGTGTTTCTGGCATCATCGCGCGCGCAGTGCATTCTGCCTTCGATTCCGACAGACACTTCCGTGAGAGCATATTCGAGCGACGGCTTTCTGCTCTTGCGGAAAACTCTCGTATAAAGGCGCTGGATATCGCGCCAGTGTTTGTCGCATAAAACGGACTGTTTCTTTTCCACGCCCTTATATCTGCATTCTTTTACAATCTGATATTTGTCGTTTTCCGACCACTGATAGATTCTGAAGGCATCATCGCCTATCCAGGCGGTGAGCATGTCGAGTGCTTCGTCAAACGAGGGGGCGCTCTCAAGCTGACTGCCGTCTATCCCCGTAAGATTGCGGATTTCTTTTGTAACGCAGGAATGTTCGGGCTTTACATATACATCGAAGGAATCTACAATCCTGTATTCCCCGTCGAGTTTCACAGCCCCGATTTCGATGGTTTCCTGCATAAGTTTTTTGCGGATGTCTTTCTTTTCCACAGGGGTGAATTCGAGATCAACAATTATATGCTGCATAGCTTTGAACCTCCGTCTGTTTTGTCTTTTACGTTCTGACTGTATTATAAAACATTTTCGGTCCAATAAAACGGATTTTCAAACTGTTTTTGCCACATTTAATGAAAAAGTAAACGCAGGTTAAAAAAGCTCCCGGACACGCTCTTGAAAACGGGTCCGGGAGCTTATATTAAATTTTTGCTTATTCCCACTCGACGGTGGCGGGAGGCTTTGCCGTGATATCATAAACCACTCTGCCGATTGACCTGACTTCATTCGTGATGCGGTTTGATGCCTGAGCGAGTATATCGAAAGGTATTCTCGCGAAATCCGCGGTCATGAAATCATCTGTCGTTACGGCACGCAGTGCGACAGTGTAGCCGTATGTGCCCGCGTCGCCCATAACTCCTACGGTGCGGCAGTTTGTGAGCACGGTGAAATACTGATTGATTTCTCCGGAAAGACCAGCGCAGGCGATTTCCTCCCTGAATATTGCATCCGATTCTCTGAGGATATCGAGTTTCTCTTTTGTGACCTCGCCTATAATCCTGATTGCGAGACCGGGGCCCGGGAACGGCTGACGGCTGACAAGCTCTTCGGGTATTCCGAGCTTCCTTCCGACTTCTCTGACCTCATCCTTGAAGAGATTTCTGAGCGGTTCGACTATTTTGTCAAACTTTATAACATCCGGAAGTCCGCCGACGTTGTGATGCTTTTTTATTACCGCAGCGTCTGCGTTTCCGCTCTCAATCACATCGGGATAAATGGTCCCCTGTACGAGCACATCGACTTTTCCGATTTTTTCGGCGACATCTTCAAAAACTCTGATGAATTCTTCGCCGATTGCTTTCCTTTTTTCTTCGGGAGAGATGATCCCTCTGAGCTTTCCGAGGAATCTGTCTTCGGCATTGACTCTTATGAGATTGAGCCCCATTTTTTCTTTCATCACGCGCTCGACCGTATCTCCCTCATCTTTTCTCAGAAGACCGTGGTCAACGAAAACACAGATGAGATTGCTGCCGATTGCCCTGTGCAGAAGCACCGCCGCGACAGAAGAGTCCACTCCTCCCGAGAGCGCGCACAGCACCTTTTTACCGGCGAGCTCTTCACTGTATTTTTTTACGGATGAAGAAATGAAATCATCGGCGGTCCAGTCGCCTTTACACCCGCAGATGCCGAAGACGAAATTTCCGATTATTTTTTTGCCGTATTCAGTGTGAGTCACCTCGGGGTGAAACTGCACGCCGTATATCTTGCGGCCGGAGTCGGAGAGTGAAGCGCAGGGGCAGTTATGTGTAAAAGATGTGATTTCAAAACCCTGCGGGGGAGATTTGACATAGTCCGTGTGACTCATCCAGCATATGCTTTTTTCGGGGATTCCCTCAAACAGAGAATCCTGTTTCATCGTGATTTCGGTTTTGCCGTATTCGCTGATCCCTTCAGCGCTGCATATCTCGCCGCCCGCCATATGAGCGATAAGCTGACAGCCGTAGCAGATTCCGAGCACGGGAATCCCGGCGTTCAGGATTTCCTTGTCATAATGAGGCGAATTCCCGTCATAGACGCTGTTCGGCCCGCCTGTGAAGATAATTCCTTTATAGCCGGCGGTCCTG
>JAEEGL013991655.1_pt1 | contig 11877 bp, 6 predicted proteins | sample 9134231 | NCBI WGS metagenome assembly JAEEGL01 (sample SAMN16246548, study PRJNA631951) | gut metagenome | biome: gut microbiome; feature: rumen; material: fiber-attached | host: Bos | place: Iran: Karaj | collected 2018-10 | reverse complement strand
GCGTCATCTTCCGCAAGACCGGCGAGATAGTTTCCGACGAATTCTTCTCGATGCAGACGGAAGCGGGAGGAATAACCCCACAGCACGCCATAGTGCTGAAGAACGAGATCATCAGCGACGCCCAGGCAAAGGTCATCGACAAGATCTATTCGGAGCTCACCGAGGCCCGCGCGGACGATCCGGATATAATCATCCCGGAGATAAAGGTGAGATCGCCCTTTACCTGCAAATCCACCATGGGAGTCTGCGCTAAATGCTACGGAAGAGACCTTTCGCTGAAGACCCCCGTTGAGGTGGGGACCGCGGTAGGCATAATCGCCGCCCAGTCCATCGGCGAACCCGGCACGCAGCTGACCATGCGCACCTTCCACGGAGGAGGCGTTGCGGGCAAATACCTTACCGGCGTCGCCAACGTAAAGAAAAAGAAACAGGAGACCCTGCGCATCATCCACAACGACTCCGCCAGCGGTATCCTTAACCTGGATATCTCCGCCAAGGATATCAAGGAGAAAAACAGGCAGGTGCAGAACCTTATGAAGGTGCTGGAAGACCAGGTGCACGGCCTGCTGCGGGTGCAGGAGCTGTTCGAAGCCAGAAAGCCCAAGGGCCAGGCCATCGTGGCAGACGCCGAGGGCGAAGTCATAGAAGCCAACCAGGGCGACACCAACCAGGTGACCATAAGGTCGCAGCAAAAGCTTTACGGACGGAAAGACGATCAGGATCCGGAAAAGACTGTGCTGGACAAAGACAAGATACAGCATCTTCTGGGCAAGCGGCTGGCCAAGGATATCCTGAAGCCCGGCACCGAGGAAGAACTCAACAAGGGCGGCTGGCAGCTTACGGACAACGGCGTCGAAAAGATACCGGGCTTTTCCGGAAGGGCTTTGTCAAAAGCCTCCGCCGAATCCAAGCGCAGGAACGGCATCATCCTCTGGGTGGGCGCCGATATCACCGAAAAGAACCTTATGAAGCTGTTCGACAACGGCATCAGGGATCTCACGGTGGAATTCACTTACCTTGTCCCCCACAGAGGAAACCTGATGGTGGAAAAAGGCCAGGTCATCACAAAGCGGGGCCACAGGATCACCGAGGGCCCTCTGGACCCCCACAAGGTGCTGGAGCTGGAAGGCGAACGGGGCCTTATGAGCTACGTTGTTGACGAGATACAGAAGGTTTACAAGAGCCAGGGCGTCGATATCAACGACAAGCACGTGGAGGTCATAGTCCGCCAGATGCTCAGAAAGGTGCGCATCATCGATCCCGGCGACACCGACCTGAAAAAGGAACAGCTGGTGGACAAGGCCATCCTTTCCATCAAAAACAGAGACGCCGAAAAGGAAGGCGGACAGCCTGCGGAATTCGTTCCCGTGCTGAAGGGCATAACCGACGCTTCCCTGGCAACGGAAAGCTTTCTTTCCGCCGCCTCGTTCCAGAAGACCACAAGGATCCTTACCACCGCAGCGGTGCGGAACAAAAAGGACCACCTTATCGGCATAAAGGAAAACGTTATCATCGGACGCCTGATCCCTGCCGGCACCGGCATAAGGAAATACAGAGACCTGAAGCTTTACGACAAGGCCGGAAATATCCTGAGCCAGCGCCGCAGGAACTACGTTCCCGAAACCGACGCCACGCCGCTGGAACGCTTTGTATGGACCAAAGGCGCCAAAGACGTCATGGCGACCCTGGGCTGCCAGACCGTGGGAGACGTTTACTGCAGAGTGAACGAGATCAGAGGCAAGGGCGCCGGAATAGAAAAAGAGATATTCGGCCAGCTTACCGAGATAATAAGGGAATGCACGGGAGACTCCGGTTTCAGGCTTGATTTCCGCAAGATCTCGCAGGCCGCCGCCGTCTCCGACGAAAACGGGAGCGCCGATACGGATGCTTCCGCCGGCGGAGCCACCGACTTCTCCGGAGTCATCGACGAAAACGATATCATTTCCGGGGACTATCCCGTTGAATACGACAACGACGATATCGCCGCAAGCTTCGGCCAGACCGGCACGGACGAATCGGAATTTGACGAAGAGGGCATCTCGGAGATAGATCTGGACGAGGATCCCGACAGCAGCGTTTTCGATCCGGAAACGGAAGACGGCGCCGAAGACGATTTTCCTGTGGAAGACGACATGGAAGAAAACGAAGATTTTTCCGTGGAACCGGATAACGACGACGACTACAGCGGCTAAATCGTAATGAACGGCAGGCCTGCCCGAAAGCAGGCCTGCTTTTTTTGCGGGGCGCCGGCGGCGTTTATTCCCGCTCTTCCTTCAGCATATCCTCCAGGATCTCCCTCAGCTCCCATCTGTTCAGGCAGCCCAGGTGATAGGTGTAAAACGGCTTTTGGTTTATGGGCTCGTAATACATCTGGAACCCGTATTTGATATCCAGCCTTTCCGACGCTATATAGGGCGCTCCCCCGGCGCCTTTGAACAAAAAGGCGGGGCTGGCGGGCACCAGCAGCCCCTCCGCCGCTTCCGGATCCTCGTCGGTATCGAAAAACATCACCCGGGCTTTGCCTTCATATTCGCGGGCGACCCTTTCCATCGCCCTCTGCTGGTCGGCCTTTCCTTTGTAGGCGCCCCCGGAGAAGCAGATCAGCACCGGCGTCCCCGGCTGCCGCAGCGCGTCGGCGGCGGTTTGCTCACGGGGAGCCGCGGCTTCCTCCTCTTCTTGCGAGGCTTCCCGCCCGGGCATACCGGCCGCGTTTTCCGGCGGAAGATACCTTCCGGCAAAGAGGCCTGCGGCAAAAAACGCCAAAAACACCGCCGCAAGCCATACTGGTCTCGTCTTGTTATCTTTCATGGTTTTCATCCGGCTCCAATCAATTATAGCACATTTTGCCGAAACCCGTTTTTTTTCCGTTTGCGCCGGGGCCAAATGTGATATAATGGATTTGACAGGGAGGAGCGTATGGAAAAAATAGAGATACTGCAATACGAGGTCCTTGGAAGGCTTCCCTCCGTACTCACCCTTGACAACGGAACAAGGGTCCGTGATGCGGAGACATGGAAGGCGCGGAGACAGGAGATATACAAAACGGCCGTGGAGTTGCAATACGGCACTCTGCCTCCCGCTCCCGAGGTCTTTGACACGGAAGTGTTATACAAGGGCCATGAAAGCATGTCCTGCAGGATAACTTGCGGGACGCGGCAAAAGCAGCTTTCGTTTACCGTCAAGATAATGCTGCCCGCCGGCGAAAAACATCCCGTTATCATAGACGGGGACACAAGCTTCAATTACTATCTTTCGGACGGCTTCGCGGAAACGGCGCTTAAAAGAAATATAGGCCTCGTGCTGTTCAACCGCGTGGAGCTGGCTCACGACGTCCGGGGAAAAGAGCGTTCCGGCGGCCTTTACGACGTTTATCCGGAATATACCTTCGGAGCCCTGGGCGCCTGGGCGTGGGGCTACAGCCGCTGTATAGACGCCCTGGAGGCGCTGGGTCTGCCCGGAGCGGATATGGACCTCATAGCCTTTACCGGACATTCCAGAGGAGGAAAAACGGCGGCTCTCGCGGGGGCTGTCGACACCAGGTGCGCCGTAGTGAACCCCAACGAGACCTGCGCCGGCAGCAGCGCCTGCTACAGAGTCCATATGGAGGGCCGCTGCGGCAGCATACAGGGAAGGAGCGAGACCCTGGCGGATCTTTGGAAGAACTTTTCGTTCTGGTTAGGCCCCGAAATGGAAAAATACAAAGACGACGAAACGCGCCTGCCCTTCGACTGCCATTTTCTGAAGGCCATGATCGCCCCCCGCACCGCTTTTTATTCGGAAGCGGCGGCAGATTTCTGGGCCAACCCGGTGGGAGCGTATCAGACCACCCAGGCAACGGAAGAGGTCTACAGGCTGCTGGGGGCGGAAGAAGAGCTGCTGTGGTATTACCGGCCGGGGACCCACGGGCATACGGTGGGCGACCTGGAGATGCTCTGCGAGATAATCCTGCACAAAAAGGACCCCTCGCACCCTCTGCCCGCCGGGCTTTTTGAGGCCCCCTTCGACATACCGGAGCCCATATGGTAAAAACACAAGGAGAAACAACAATGACCATCACCGAACAACTCACCGCCGCAGGCATAATCCCCGTCATCCGGCTGGACGACCCGGAAAACGCCCTGCCGTTAGGCGAAGCGCTGCTGAAGGGAGGCGTCAACACGGCGGAGATCACCTTCAGGACAGAACACGCCGACAAAGCCATAAAGCTCATGACGGATAACTTCCCGGAGCTTCTGGTAGGAGCCGGCACAGTATTGAAAGCGGATCAGGTGGGGCTGGCTGCGGATGCCGGCGCAAGATTCATAGTGTCCCCGGGCTTCAATCCCAAAACAGCCCACGCAGCCATAGTCCGCGAGCTTCCCGTATATCCCGGAGTCTGCACTCCCACGGAGATCGAGGCGGCCATGGAATACGGCCTGAACGTGCTCAAGTTCTTTCCTGCCGGAGCCTTCGGGGGAGTCAAGACCCTCAAGGCCCTGTCCGCGCCGTACAGCATGGTGAAGTTCATCCCTACCGGCGGAGTCAACATAGGCAACCTTGCGGACTATATCTCCTGTCCGGCAACGGCCTGCGTAGGGGGGACCTATATCGCCACCAAAGAGCTTATCGAAGGCGGAAGGTGGCAGGAGATAACAGACTTATGCAAAAGATCCATAGAAATAATCGGGGAGTGCCGCAGGGCGTAACGACTATGTTTATAAAACTCTTTGCCATAACAGCGCTGCTGCTGTTTTCGCTGCCTCTTCTGGCAGATACCTTGTATATCTACGACTCCCGGGAAAGCGGCTATTCCCAAAAAGTGGGCGAAGCCTTCCGGGCAAAAGGGTTCGCCGTGGAAACGGTGGGAAGCGACGCCCTCAAAAACCTTTCCGGCTCCGGAAGGGACGTCCTGGCGGTCATAGGCTCCGACAGATTTCCCGCCGAGGCCAACAAGGCGTTCGGCGAATTCATCAAAAACGGCAACGGCTGGTTCGGCATAGGGGGGCTCCCATTCTCCGCGCCCACTTATGCCCTGGACGGAAGCTATCTCACGGAGGAGGAGCTGAAGAAAGCCGCAGCCGAAAGAGCTACCCACACCGCCGTAAGCTTTAACCGGGAGACGTGTTCTTCTTTCAAGATCTCCGACTCGGAAGGCATAGGGGACGCGCGGCTGTCCTCTGAGGAAACGGAAGAAGGGAACGCGCTCCATATCTCCGCCCCCGCGGTGCGCAGCTGGGAGCAATACGCTCTGAAAAGCCTGCCCGACGGCGCTTTTTCCGACGGCTCCATGCTGGTGTTCAGGGCAAAGGGCGACGCAGACACAAAGGAGGTCTGGCTGGGCTTTCACGAGGCCGACGGCTCCCGCTGGTACAGAAGGCTCCCCCTTACTGAAGAATACACGGAATTCATGCTGGAAGCAGGCCATTTCCGTTTCTGGAACGACCCGCCCGTAAAGGGCAGAGGCAAGGAGGGCGACAGCCTGAAGTTCTCCAATATAAAAGAGATGGAGATGGCCTTCATGACCTCGGCGCCGGTGACGGGGACTCCCCAGAACGTGTATATCACCGATATAAGAACGGCCCCCGCTTTTGACCCCGCGGGTTTCGGCGCCCTGCCGGTGATGGAAGCGGTGTATCCCCACAATATGATGTGGTCCACCGACGCCGTCACCGCTGTGAAGGCTGCGGACGGGACCGAAGCGGCCTGCAGCGAGACGGTATATACGCCCTTATGGAGGAACCAGGGCTTCGGACAGAAATACGCCGGGAAATACAGGCAGATACCCCTGGCCTTCTGCTATGAGGGCGAATCTCTCAGAGGCATAGCCGCCCAGGTTCTGATAAACTACGAAGAGTCGGAGGCGCCGGGCTCGGCGTGGGCCTATATAGGCAATTCGCCGGGATTTCTGGAAAAGAACCCGGGATACGCCGAAACGCTGCTTAGCAAGATCGCGTCGCTGTTTGCGGGAGAAGCGCGGCTGGTGAACGCCGGCACAAGCGCCTTTTCCTATCTTCCCAAAGATAAGGTGAAGGCGGGCTTCACGGCTGTTGCCGGAGCCGCCTCCAAAAACCGCGTGTCCGTTACCCTCAGGGACGGCGCCGGAAACCTGATCAGAGAGCAGACGAAAACCGTGTCCTTCAAACCCGGAAAGAAGGTCTCGGCAGGCATATCCGCCGCCGGCCTCGCTCCGGGGCTTTACGAAGCGGAAACGGTGCTGTATTCGGCGGATGGCGGCGTTCAGGACAGGCTTTTGCAGAAGTTTTCCGTGTTCGACGAAAACAGCCGCAACGAGAGCAACGTAGTAGCGGCCCGGGACGGCAACTTCTGGGTGGACGGAAGGATATGGGTGCCCTGGGGCATCAATTACTGGCCGCTGTATTCCTCCGGCAGGGAATCCTCGGATTATTTCGGCATCACCTGGCTGTTTCCGGAACAGTACAACCCTACTCTCATAGAGCAGGATATGGCGCTCCTTAAGTCCATAAACGCCAACTGCATAAGCATACAATACACCAAGGAGCCGGAAGCGGACGCCCTGAGGGATCTGCTGGAACGCCTGAAGCAGTTCGGCATAAAGGTGCATCTTTACCTCAACGGCTGCCATCCCCTGTATTATCAGCCGGAAGTGGCGGAAAAGCTGGTAAAGCTTTCCCTGTGCGCCAAAAGCCCTTCCATGTTCTCCTACGATCTGGGCTGGGAGGTGAACTGCGGCAACCACGGTTCGCGGAAACGCTTCGACGACAAGTGGAACAAATGGATAACGGAAAACTACGGCTCCTTTGAGGAGGCCTTCCGCCAGTGGGGCTATACCCCCGCCGTGGAGGACGGGTTTTACACCAACCCTTCCGACGATATGATAAAGGAGCCCGATGACAAATACCTGGCCTACGTGGCGGCCTACAGGAGCTTTCTGGACGACCATATAAGCAAGGGCTACCAGAGAGTGGTGACGGGCCTCAGGAAGCTGGACCCCTATACCCTTATGGGAGCGCGCAGCGGCTACGGAGGCACGGGCACGTCCTGGATAGCCCATATGTTCCCCTTCGACCTGAAAACGGGAGTGAGGCATCTGGATTACACCGCCCCCGAAGCCTACAATATAGGAGGCAGCCGGGAAGGCTTCCTGAGGGGGCAGCTGAACAATATTTACGGGCACTTCGTTTCCCACGGCAAACCCGTGGTATGGCCGGAATACGGCTCTCCCCTGTTCAACGGGCTCCCCAGAGCGGAATACAAGCCCCACTGCGGCGACGACGTTCTGGAAAAGGAAGGGCTCTACTATAAAGGCATGGGCGAATTCCTTGCGGAGACCCATGTGAACGGCGGCCTGGGCTGGTGGTTCCCCGGGGGCTACAGGAACGGCGAAGCGTCGGATTTCGGCATTTTCAACCCCGACAACACCATAAGGCCGGCGTCGGAAGCCATCAGAGATACTGCCGCCGCCGTCAAAAAGGGCTACAGGAACCCCAAGCCCTTCCCCGACGTGGTGCTGAAGATAGACAGAGACAAATACGTGCAGGGCTACGCGGGCATCTTCGAGGGCATGTGCGACGAAGTGGCCAAACTGACCATGGAAGGCAAACGGGTGGATCTGGAGACCGACGGAACGGCGGCGGTGTCTTCGTCCGTGCCTCTGCTGTGCCCCGGCAATATCCCCTACAAAGGGAAAGGGCCCCTGAAATATCTGAAGGCGGAATTCGACGAGATAAACGTCAACGGCAAGTCCCTCATCGAAAGCGGAAAAGTAACGGTGAAAAAAGGAAAGCCCGTGGTCTTCAGGGTGCGCGTCGCCAACACCGAGGAAGCGGCCTGGAATTCCCCCTCGGGCTACGGCCAGGTCGGCCTCCGGGTACGATACGGGGACAGGGACGAGTTTTATCCCATAATAAGCGACACCTTCTATCTTTCCACAGCCACGCTGCATACCTTCACCCTGAAGGGAAATCCCGGGGAGGTGACCCTGAGGATGTCTGCCCAAGGCATAGGCGATTTCGGCGAGACGGCTGTGATAACGCTGGATTACAAATAGAGGGACAAATGAAGAAAGGCGTGATTTTTGATATGGACGGGGTCCTGTGCGACTCCGAGCCCTTCATCTGCAAGGCGGCGATACTGATGTTCGCCGAAAAAGGCCTCCGGGTAAAGGAGGAAGACTTCCTGCCCTTCGTGGGCGCCGGCGAGAACCGCTATATAGGCGGAGTGGCGGAAAAATACGGCCTGAAGGTGGATATAGAAGAGGTAAAGGCCCGCACCTACGCCATTTACTGCGAGATAATCAAAGGGCATCTTAAGCCCATGAACGGAGTCTATGATTTTGTCCGGGGCTGCCGCAGCAGGGGCATAAGGCTTGCCGTGGCCAGCAGCGCCGACCTGGTGAAGGTGCGTGCCAATCTGACGGAGATAGGCCTGCCCTTCGAAAGCTTCGACACGGTGATAAACGGGCTGGATATCGAGCGCAAAAAGCCTGCGCCCGACATCTTTCTCCTGGCTGCCGAAAGGCTGGGGCTGCGGCCCGCCGACTGCCTTGTGGTGGAGGACGCCGTAAACGGAGTGGAAGCCGGCAAGAACGCCGGCATGAAGGTATTGGGGATAATGAGCTCCTTTTCGGAAAAGGAGCTTGCCAAAGCCGATTATCTGGCAAAGGACCTGAGCTGCGTCCCCCCGGAAGCGCTGGAATAACAAAGAGAGAGTAAAATGAAAATGTCAGCTATCATCATTATTGCGGCTGTTCTGACGGCGTTCTGCGCCGGAAGCGTTTTTGCGGTATCCATAGCAAAAACAAAATACGAGCCCGACGGGGTCCCCATAGCCAATCTCGTGGCAGACGCGGGGATCGGAGTTGTGCCCGACGGAAAAACCGACTGCGCCGCCGGGCTGCAGAAGGCTTTGGATCTCTGCGCCGAAAGAGGCGGAGGCACCGTGTTCCTTCCGGACGGAAAATACCTGCTGACAAGGGGCGTCCATATCCCCGAGGGGGTAGTGCTGCGGGGCGACTGGCAGGATCCTGCCGGCGCCGCAAAGCCGGAATTCGGCACCACCATCCTGGCAAAGCCGGAGCCCCTCTCCCCGGAGGAAGCGGCGGACACTCTGGCAAGGCCCCTTTTCACCATGTCGGGGAACAGCGGCATAATAGGGCTCACGGTGTATTACCCCGAGCAGTCGGCGGAAGACCCCGTGCCTTACGGCTTCACCATGCTCATGGACCGGGTGTCCAGCGCCACTCTCCGGCGCATAACCCTGGTCAACTCCTGGAGGGGCATATCCGCCGAAGGGCATCACGAGCTGTGCCAGCTGGAAAAGATCCGCATCTGCGCCCTGGAGACCGCCGTACTCATGGATTCCTCCACCGACGTGGGCTACACCTCGGATATCCGTATATCTCCGGAGTTCTGGCTGAAGGGCGCATACGCCTGCAAGGCCCCGGAGGCGCTGAAGAAGCGTTGCCTGGAAAACGCAGAGGGCATGGTGCTGGGCTGGCTGGACGACGAGACCCTTTCGGAGATATACATTACGGGCTTCAAAACCGGCATCCATTTTCTGAAAAAGCAGTTCTGGGGGCTTTTGTACGAAGTGCATATAAAGGGCTGCAAGACCGGCATCCTGTGCGAGAACCTCAACGACTGGGCTGGCGCCGTGGTGAGCCGGGGAGAGATAGAGGCCCTGGAGGACGCCGTGATCTGCGAGTCCCGGGTGGGCATGCTGAAGCTCTGCGGCATGAAGCTTAAGGGCAGAGTGTCCGGACGAAGATACAAAATAAACGGCGCCGATCTTTCTTTTGCGCCGAAGCTCACCCACGGCGGCTATAAAAAGCCGGTGTTCCGTCTGTACGCGCCGGAAACGGCGGGCTTTTCGGGAAAGCCCGCCGATATATCGGACAGGCTCCAGGACGCTTTGGACAAGGCCGGGAAAACCGGAGGCGTGGTGTATCTGCCGGCGGGGGTCTACAGCCTTTACAAGCCCGTCACGGTGCCCGAAGGGGTGCAGCTTACGGGCAGCGCTCCCGTTTTCAACACCGACTTTCCCGGAGGCACCCGCATACTCACCTACGTGAACAACGGCGCCTCCGTCACTCTTGAAAAGGACGCCGGGGTAAACGGCATACGTTTCCTGTATCCCTCCTTCGACGCGGCAAGCGCAAGAAAATATATAGACGAAAACGACCCGGTCACCAAATCGGTGTGCATCAAAGGAGCCGGCAGCGGAGTTTACGTGACCAACACAGTCATTACCGCCGCCTTCACGGGGATAGACTTCACCGGCTGCGACGGGCATTTCGTAAAACAGGTGTTCGGAGTGAGCTATCTCACCCATATACTGGCGGGAGGAAAGGACGGGCACATAGAGGGGGTGCTGGCGAACATACACTTCACCCAGCGGCACACCCTTTCGCCCTACTTCGACGAACGCTATGCGGACAAAAAGCTCAGCTGGATGGGCCTGGGGGCCGTTATAAGGGATATGGTGACAAGGCCCTTCTGCACCACCTTCAGGCTGAAGGATGCAAAAAACGAAAGCCTGCTGAACCTGTTCATGTACGCGCCGAACCATCTGCTGCAGGCGGAGAATTCCACCGCGACCCTTATCAACGTGTCCTCCGACTTCATGTACGGCTACCAGCTGCTGGCAGATAAAAACAGCGACCTTTTGGTGATAAACTCCCTGAGGTCCTGCGGAGGCTCCGTCATTTGCGACGAGACCTCGAAGGCAAAGATATACAACCGCATAGCCATAAGCTATCAGACGGAGACGGATTACGATTCGGAAACAGGCAGGACCGACGAATACCGCTACACAAAAAGCGTCCCGATAACCGGCTGCGACACCCTTGAGGGAGTAAGGGAAGCGTCCCTTACGGAAGACCCGGAATATACAAAAACGGGAAAGGCCTGGTTCAGGGAGGGCTTTACCAAAAACCCCGAAGACATAGTTTCGGCAGACCTGCCGGTGACGGACATATCCTCCTGCTGGCCCGGAGGCAGGCTGCACCTCACGGTTTACGTGAACGACTATCACAACCTGATATGGGGCAGCCAGATACGGCTGGGCTCCGGCGGGGCCCGGGATTCCGAGCTTTTGTCGTGGTCGCTGCCGGTGTTCATCCTGCACAAGGGGAAAAACGAGCTGTACCTGCCCTTTGAAAGCGCGAATCCGGCGGGGGATTTCGACCCGTCCCGGGTGAACTATCTGAGGATATACGCATTTTTCGGCGCCGATTTCAAAAACAAATTCGCCATAGACGATATATTCGCCTGCGAATAAAAAACCTTCGGCCGGGGATAGCGGACGCTCTCCCCGGTTTTTTTTTGCTTTCCGCACAGGAAACAAAAAAAACCGCCTTAACGGCGGCTGCTACGGCTCCTTAATCCCGGGGAGGGTCTTCCCGCCGGGCGGAGATAAGGCTCATGAGTTCGTCCCGGACGGGGGCTTCGTCTATTTTTGCGGCAAATTCCTCCGCCTTTGCGGCGTCTTCCTTCAGCAGATAAAGAGCCGAGCAGGCGGCGAGGAAGCATATACGGAAAGACAGCCTGCCGCAGGAGAGAAACAGTATCCGGCGGCCCCTGTCCAGAAACGGATGCCTATGAAGGAGCTCCAGGGCTTTCAGGCAGGCCTCCAGCCGCGCGTCGTCATCCGGGGAATCCGTACCGGGGAAGGCAAGCTTCGGCAGGCCGAAGCGCCAGAAGAAATAAACTCCCACTATAAGGGCGGCGGAAAGGGACACCAGCCAGGGGCTGGGGCTGCAGAAAAGGGCTGCGCACAGGAAAAAGAGGCACAGGGCTATATGCAGGAACTCCAGAGCCGGCAGAGTGGCGGACAAAAGCTCCTTGAGGCCTTCGAAGGAGTTGGCGAATACGGGCTTTTGGGGCAGATGGTATTTTTCTCTCATAAGCTCGCTCACCG
>JAEEGL013192625.1_pt1 | contig 11877 bp, 9 predicted proteins | sample 9134231 | NCBI WGS metagenome assembly JAEEGL01 (sample SAMN16246548, study PRJNA631951) | gut metagenome | biome: gut microbiome; feature: rumen; material: fiber-attached | host: Bos | place: Iran: Karaj | collected 2018-10 | reverse complement strand
GAGACACCAGGTTTAGGTGCCAAGGCTGACACTTGGTTTAAGAGTGGTGCTAAAGGTGACATCACAGGCAAAAGCCCTAAGGATGGTCCTTTGACAGTAAGTAAGGATGGTGGTCAAATTGATGCCATTACTGCTTCTACCATTACGTCACGTGCTTTCTTGAAGGCTGTTAATGCTGCATACGCGGCATTCTCTGGTCAGTCTGTTGATGGCGCAACAGGTGCTACACAAAAGGCTACAAATCAAGTTGTTGTTTCATCAGACACCACTAAGGGTGCCGCTAATTAAAAAAGGAGGGTAAGAATTATGAGTAACCTGAAAGTATTGATCAATGGCATCGTTAACGAAAACCCTACGTTTGTGCTTATGCTGGGTATGTGTCCTACATTGGGTACTACTTCTAGTGCTATTAATGGTATGTCAATGGGTTTAGCTACTGCCTTTGTACTTATTTGTTCTAACACAGTGATCGCTGCTGTTAAGAATGTTATCCCCAATATGGTGCGCATCCCTTCGTTCATTGTCATCATTGCTTCATTTGTAACTTTGCTTCAAATGGTGATGCAAGCCTATGTGCCTGATTTGTATAAGACATTAGGCCTGTTTATTCCACTTATAGTGGTGAATTGTATTGTATTAGGTCGTGCCGAAGCATTTGCTTCTAAGAATGGTCCTATGTCATCGTTTTTCGATGGACTGGGAATTGGTTTGGGCTTCACATTAGCACTCACATTGTTAGGTGCTATTCGTGAATTGTTAGGTACTGGTAAGATGTTTAATCTTTCTCTTGTCCCTGAAGACTATGGAATGTTGCTCTTTGTGTTGGCTCCCGGGGCTTTCATTGCTTTGGGCTACCTTTGCGCAATAGCTAATAAGATGAGAGAAGCTAAATAACGAATTATTATGGAACTATTATTGATATTCATAGCAGCGATATTTGTTAATAATATTGTTTTCTCGCAGTTTTTGGGCATCTGTCCATTCTTAGGAGTATCAAAGAAAATAGATACTGCCTTGGGTATGAGTGCTGCGGTGGCTTTTGTGCTTACTTTGGCAACTATTGTTACTTACCTCATACAGAAATTTGTGCTGGATGCATTCGAGTTGCAGTATTTGCAAACAATAACGTTCATTTTAGTAATTGCCTCATTGGTGCAGATGCTCGAGATTGTTCTTAAAAAGGTGTCTCCATCACTTTATCAGGCATTGGGCGTGTTCTTGCCGCTAATAACTACTAACTGTGCTGTATTGGGAGTAGCTATCTTAGTGATACAGAAAAACTATGATTTGTTAACGGGTGTAGTATATGCATTTGCGACAGCCATAGGTTTTGGTTTGGCTCTGATATTGTTTGCTGGTATACGTGAGCAAATGAGCCTTGTAAATATTCCAAAGGGCATGAAAGGCACACCTATAGCACTCATTGTAGCAGGCTTGTTGGCAATGGCTTTCATGGGTTTCAGTGGTGTAGTCAAAGTATAAAATAAAAGGCAACTATCTTCACAGACAGTTGCCTTTACACCGAAATTCAAATAAGTGATTTGATAAATCAAACCTTTGCAAAGATACATATAAACAAAGAAAAAAGCAAATCGTTTGTAATGTTTTTTTACAACAAATAAGAGCTATAATGAAAAAATATATGTTCATAATATGCTTTACGCTTATTTCTTTATTTATGCCTGCTAAAATAGCAGCTCAGCATCGCCATTCTTTATTGCAAAGGTTAGATAGCCTATTAGATGTAAGGGACATGCGCTCAAAGAGCGACACTAATTATGTATCGCGTCCTGATCAGCATTGGACATTGCGCATGATTAATAACGTTTCTGGTACCAACTTTAATCTTCGTGTTGTAGGTGTTGTTTATGATTCTAAAGAAGTTTACAATTTCCGATTTAAGAATCCCATACGTCACACTATGACATTGAGTGCTAACTATCGCGGTTTGGCAGTGGCTTTTGCTTTCAACCCTGCTAGTATGTTTGGCAAGAAAGCAAGTACTGAGATTAACGTTAATTCTTATGGAAACCGTTTTGGCTTTGACTTTATCTATGAGACCAATGGAGAATTCGATGGCGAAATAGAAGCGAATGGTGAAAATTTTGAGCTAGGATCATTAGTCCGTGAGAAGAGTCTTACTATCAATGCATACTATGCCTTCAATGGTAAAAAGTTCTCCTATCCTGCAGCATTCAGTCAGTCGTATGTACAGAAACGAAGTGCTGGCAGTTTGATGGCAGGTCTTTCTTACCATCGTGGGTCTGTAGGGATTACAGAAGATAATAAATCAAAATATGAATTCTCTGATTCCGAAGAAAAGTTTTTAGATTTCTATGACCCTTATGATGTAGAAAAGATTAAAATGAGTTATGCCAGTGTAGGTCTTGGCTATGGTTATAACTTCGTACCTAATCGTAAATGGTTATTTCATATTTCTACTTTGCCATCTTTTGTGCTTTGGCGCGAGAACAAGATCATCAAAACTATAGGCGTTGAAATGATGAAATCCACTTTCCCAGAAGTTACCATCGTGGCACGTGGTTCCATAGTACATTATTTCAAACATTTTTTCATGGGGCTCACAATGGTTTATAATTACACATCTGCAGGTGATTATGACTTTATTCGCCTAGCACATAACAAGTGGCGCACAAGGCTGATTATAGGGAAACGTTTTTAATAGAAGGACCTTTCAGAACAAGTCAAGTTGATGACTATTGTCATATACTTCTTTCTTGAATTTAAGCAGTTCATTCTTTGTCAACTTTGATGCAGATGGCTGTTCTGAGTCATATTCTAGGTATGCGCCTGTTTGTCGCAGGTAGCGGTAAACGGTAGAGTAACTACGTATGTTTAACAATGTCATGATTCGGCTTACAGGTAAGCCATTCTCATATAGCTGACGACATTGTTGTGGCTTGTCTTTGTTACGTTTGTTTACACTGCCTTCTTTGCGACCGAACTTTACACCCCTTTTTTGGGCTTCTTCACGACCTTCGTGAACACGAGCAATGAACACGTTTTTTTTCAGAGACAATAGGGCTTGAGTAATATGGCTGAGTACCTGGCCTGCAAGACCCTTCGTGTTTAAATTGTCATCAAGAGATATGAAAGTAACTCCCATGCCTACTAACTCATAGAGTAATAGCAATACTTTCTCGATCTGAGTACCTATACAATCAAGCCGACAAACAATAAATGTATCGTCAGCACGTAGACTATCAAGGCATTTTTTAAGTTTTGGCCTATCTGAACGAACACCAGTAATCGTCTCTTGATAGATGCGGTCGCATCCTGATTCTTGCAGCCGTTTTATCTGCATCTCAAGTGTGTGTTCAACGTCGCTGCTGTAAGCATACCCAACCTTCATGGCTTTAATTATTTTGTGATATCAAACAGGTAAGTCAACTTTATGCTGATTGTGGTATTGGCAGATCGTCCAAAATAATCTTTTTTCTCGTTCCCAAAAAAGTCAGACAACGCATAGAAATATCTACCTTCCAAAAGGAAATTGCCTGCCTTACGAGTCTTCATCTCAAACCCAATGCCACCGGCAATACCATAGTCAAATTTGTGCTTTACATCCAATGTGTGTTGTTCTACTACTACACCAGATACGCTGTCCCAGTCACCACTTATCTTACTTTTATCGTTAAGGTAAAAACCTATCTGTGGGCCACCATCTATGAAAAACTGAAACTTCTTACCAAAAGCTAGATGTGCCAAAAAGGGAATATCAATGTAGTTCATCGTTCTTTGGAAGTGCAAATCATCGAAATCTTCTACAAATTCCTTCCAACCATGTTGAGAAAAATTGACCTCCATTCGCACACCACAAATCATGCCAAAATATTTTTCTGAGACATATCGAGCAGAAACTCCAAGTACAGTACCTGTCAACTGCTTTTGCCTTACAGTAGGAGAAAACTGTGCACTTGTTAGGTTGACACCAGCATTGATACCTATAGAGAAATTGTTCAACAAGTCACCCACCTGCGCAGAAATACTTTCTGATAGGCATGTCATCACCACGAAAAGCCCTATGCTATGGAGCCATTTCATTTGTCAAAATCCAGTTTTATCAGTTCATACTTTGGAGTGAATCTTACGAAGAACACTTTCTTATTTATAAATCCCCCCCAGTTGTTTACACGGTCAAACTTAAAGCCTGTTTGAATAGGAGTAAGATTCATCTTATCGAGGTTGTTTTCCAATCCAGAACCATATAGAGCCAGCCCTTTAAGGAAGAAGAAACCCGTGTCAAACCCCAACATACCATATTTTGGATAACGGTCTTCCATGTCTTTGCCATACCAATTACGGAAGTTAGCATTAAAACTTCTAGGAGCAGCCAATAAATTATTGGTGTAGAATGAAGCATAGAAATAGGTATCGAGGTCAAAGAACGCAGACAAATGATCCTTAGTATAAGTTTGCCATTCAGGATAACCAAATAGATGAACCTCGGCATTAATCTTTTCTTTATAAAGTGAATCACTTACCATCGTACTAAGCTGTGGTAAGGTTTTGATAAGCACTGTATTGCTTCCAGAAGTAGGAACAAACACATTTGATTTGTCTTGTCGAAGTGCTGCCTGCATCTCCTTGGAAGTAGCATCTTCACTCAAATCAGTGAATGACATCTGTTTATTGGTTAATTCCTCTCGCAAGCCCTTAATAAAATCTGCCTTTTCTTCAGTGCCGGATTTTGCGTTTAGGAAGATAACGTGGGCACGTGGGAATTGACGTACAAAATGCTCATACACTTCAGAATAAAGATATGACTGAGGAGTGTTAATCTGATAGATGTCCGAATTGCGATATACAGTGTTGTCGCGGCTTGTAAATGGTATCACAAGACGAACATGGTGTTTATTAGCGAAATCTGCCATCGGTTTTATCTGATCTGTATATAGAGGGCCAAAGATTATGTTCATTTGTTTCATCTCTGGTTTGGCTAAGATAGCTTCAATAGAAGCCACAGTAGTACCAGAATCATAAGTGTAGAGATCAATAGAGGTACCTAAACGTTTTAGGCTATCCACTGCCAATAAGAATCCTTGATAGTATTCTACCATACGTGAACTCTCGGCCTTTCCTTGTTCACCAGGAACCAGTGGCAATATCACAGCAGCCTTGATTACGTTAATCTTTTGGTCGGCTACTTTGTTTTGATTGAACAACTCTTCATCGGTAGGCTGCTTCTCTTCTTGAGGCTTAGCGCTTTGTAGTGCTTTTGGATAAGGTATACAAAGAAGTTTACCTTTTTTCAGCTTCTTGGCATCACTTATTTCCGGATTGGCATCAAGCAACTCTTGTTCTGTAATGCTATACATTCGTGCAATGCTGTAAACGGTTTCTTTTCGAGCAACCTTATGCATCTCCTTGCATCTGCTCTGAACAGGGCCTTGAATGCCTTGTTGTGCCTTAGGTTCCTCTGGTTGAGTGGCCTGAACTTGTTTGTCAGACTCTTCTAATGCAACCGCTTTGCCTTGTGGAATGTTTACTACTTGTCCGAAACGGAAATTCTTTTCGTTCAAGCCTGGGTTGGCATCGAGAATAGACTTTACAGTTACCTTATACTTCTGTGACAAACCATAAAGAGTTTCACCTTGTTGGATGGTATGAAAGGTACCTTGATCTGTAATAGCATCAGGGCGAGGTACTTTCAATTGTTTCCCCTCAACAATTACCTGATCACTCCCAGGATTGAGTTTGACGATGGCATCAACAGTGGTGCCATACATATTAGAAATAGAGTATAGGCTCTGACCTTTCTGTATAGTATGGATAATGTATGTCTGGTTCTCCTGTGCATTGGCTAAAGCAAAAAATGTAAATGCGAATAATAAAGAGAGGCATACTTTATAAAATATCTTCATTTCTTTGTGTTTTAATACTAATTATACATGGGGGTATAATATACCTTGTTGCAAAAATACAATTATTAATTGAAATAATACATCGGTTGACATACTTTTTTATAAAGTGCTTTGTTTTTGACATAGTTTTCTTTTATTTTTGTGGTCCAAAATTGGAATTATGAGCGAAAAGACTGATTATATATACGTTTATGGTGCAAGAGTACATAATCTGAAGAACATCGACACCACAATACCTAGACAAAGTCTTACAGTGATGACTGGACTGAGTGGAAGTGGTAAGTCTTCATTAGCTTTTGACACGATCTATGCTGAAGGACAACGTCGATATATTGAGACGTTCTCAGCCTATGCACGCAACTTCTTGGGCAACCTTAGTCGTCCTGATGTAGATAAAATTACAGGTTTAAGTCCTGTTATTTCTATAGAGCAAAAGACAACCAACAAAAATCCTCGTTCTACAGTAGGCACAACTACAGAAATATATGACTATCTTCGTTTGCTTTTTGCACGAGTAGGTGAAGCCTATTCTTACCTTTCAGGGGAAAAGATGGTAAAATATACCGAAGAGCAGATTCTTGACCTGATTCTCAAGGATTACAAAGGACGACGAATCTACATTTTGGCGCCTTTGGTAAAAAGCCGAAAAGGTCATTATCGAGAATTGTTTGAAACCATCCGTAGGAAAGGTTTCATCAACGTACGTGTAGATGGAGAAATTAAAGAAACGACTCCTGGCATGAAAGTGGATCGTTATAAGAACCACGACATAGAAGTGGTAATTGACAAACTGAAGGTTGCTGATAAAGACGATATAAGATTAAAGAATAGCGTAAACAATGCAATGCAACAAGGTAATGGTCTGATGCTTATATTGGATACAGATAATAATCAGATTAAGCATTATAGCAAACTGTTGATGGATCCCATAACAGGCTTGTCTTATCCAGAACCAGCACCTCATAGTTTCTCTTTCAACTCGCCCCAAGGAGCATGTCCCAAGTGTAAAGGTCTGGGTGTTGTAAGTCAAATAGACATTGATAAGGTAGTTCCTGATCGTAGTATTTCTGTCAGAGAAGGTGGTATTGTTCCTTTAGGTAAATACAAAAATAGTATGGTTTTTTGGCAGTTGGAAGCCGTACTGGAGAAATACGACTTTACCCTTGACACACCCATTAGTGAGCTAACAGACGAAGCTATTGATGAGATTCTCTATGGTTCACCAGATAGAATTAAGATAAAAAGTTCACTGATAGGAACTTCATCAGATTATTTCATGAATTTCGAGGGCGTTGTGAAATATATTCAGATGTTGAAGGATAATGATGTTTCAGCTACGGAACAAAAATGGGCAGAACAATTTGCCAAAACAACAGTATGTCCTGAATGTGGTGGTGCTAAATTGAACAAGATATCGCTTTCTTATCGTATACATGATAAAAACATCTATGAATTGTCTTGCATGGATATCAACGAGTTGTACGAATGGATGGAGCAAGTAACCCCTTTTCTATCCATCAAGCAAGGCATCATTGCCGCTGAGATACTAAAAGAGATTAGAACTCGACTGAAATTTCTGCTTGACGTTGGATTGGAATACTTGTCACTGAATCGCTCATCTGCGAGTCTTTCAGGCGGAGAGAGTCAACGCATACGTTTGGCCACGCAGATTGGTTCGCAATTAGTGAATGTGCTGTATATCCTTGATGAGCCCAGCATCGGTTTACATCAACGTGATAACAAACGTCTCATTAAATCGTTAAAAGAACTACGAGATCTAGGCAATACCGTGATTGTGGTTGAGCACGACAAAGAAATGATGATGGCTGCAGACTACGTAGTAGATCTAGGACCGAAAGCTGGAAGGTTAGGAGGTAAAGTGGTATTCCAAGGAACACCACAGGAAATGATGCAAACGCATACACTGACATCTCAATACTTGAATGGAGAGAAAAGTATCGAGGTGCCTCAAAAAAGACGTCCAGGCAATGGCAAGAAGCTTATCATCAGAGGGGCTTCTGGCAATAACCTGAAACACATCGATGTGGAGTTTCCTTTAGGCAAACTAATTTGTATTACAGGAGTTTCTGGTAGTGGAAAATCCACTCTTATAAACGACACCTTGCAACCCATTTTATCACAGAAATTCTATCGTTCTTTGCAAGATCCTTTACCATACGACAGCATAGAAGGAATAGAGAATATTGATAAGGTGGTTAATGTTGATCAGTCACCTATAGGCAGAACCCCTCGCTCTAATCCGGCAACCTATACCAATGTGTTTACCGATATTCGCAACTTATTTGTTGACCTTCCTGAAGCCAAAATAAGAGGTTATAAACCAGGCCGATTCTCATTCAATGTGAAAGGAGGGCGTTGTGAGGCTTGTCAAGGCAACGGATATAAAACCATAGAGATGAATTTTTTACCTGATGTGTATGTGCCTTGTGAAGTGTGTCACGGGAAACGCTACAATCATGAAACGTTGGAAGTGAGGTTCAAAGGAAAGAGTATATCAGATATATTGGATATGACTATCAACCAAGCTGTTGAGTTTTTTGAAAATGTACCTACTATCCTTAATAAAATCAAGGTGATTCAAGATGTAGGCTTAGGCTATATCAAGCTCGGACAATCATCCACGACTTTGTCTGGTGGTGAAAGTCAGCGTGTGAAATTAGCTACCGAACTGAGTAAGCGTGGCACAGGCAAAACTCTCTACATACTCGATGAGCCTACTACTGGTTTGCACTTTGAAGATATTCGTGTGTTGATGGGAGTGTTGAATCGTTTAGTAGACCAGGGAAATACTGTAGTAGTGATTGAGCATAATATGGATGTTATCAAGATGGCTGACTATATCATAGACATGGGGCCTGAAGGAGGACGGAATGGCGGTATGGTATTATCTACGGGTACTCCAGAAGAGGTTGCAACGAGCGAAAAAGGTTATACTCCACTTTTTTTACATGAAGAATTGAAAAATAACACTTGAAAATTACAGATTGTTGGCAAGATATTATATCTTTGTAGTCTATAGAATCATAAAATAATAACTAAATAACACTTATATCTATGTTTGAAGGACAACCGAAAGGCCTGTGGGCGTTAGCCTTGGCCAATACTGGTGAGCGTTTCGGCTACTACACTATGATAGCTGTTTTCGCACTTTTTTTGAGAGCTAACTTCGGTCTGAGTGCAGGAGTTGCAGGAACCATCTACAGCTCATTCTTAATGTTCGTTTATTTCTTCCCGTTGATTGGTGGTATGCTTGCCGACAAGTTCGGTTTTGGCAAAATGGTTACCACAGGCATCATCGTCATGTTTTTAGGCTACTTGCTTCTTTCTATCCCACTAGGAGGTGTTGATCCTGCTACAGGTCAGACTGATATGATAGCGATGGGTGCTATGATAGCAGCTCTGCTGGCTATAGGTTTTGGCACGGGTTTGTTTAAGGGCAACTTACAAGTAATGGTAGGCAATCTATACGATGATCCTGCTTATGCAGCTAAGCGTGACTCTGGTTTCCAGCTTTTTTATATGGCTATCAATATTGGTGCTTTGTTTGCACCTACAGCAGCCATCAAAATAAAGGATTGGGCTGAGAATTCATTGGGCTTCAGTGGAAACGATGCTTACCATTTCTCATTTGCCGTAGCTTGTGTTTCGCTGATAGTATCCATCGCCATTTATTATATTTTCCGTTCTACCTTTATTCATACAGAGGGGGGCAAACGTGCTGTTGCCAGTGTTTCTAATGAACCAGAACTGAGTCCAAAGGAAACCAAGGATCGCATCGTGGCATTGTGCTTGGTTTATGCTGTGGTGATTTTCTTCTGGATGGCTTTCCATCAGAATGGTTTGTCGCTGACTTATTTTGCTAATGAGTTTACTGCACAGAGTTCATCTGGTTTAGAAAGTATGGCTTTTGATGTGATTAACCTAGTAATGATTATCATCATTGTATATGCTGGATTTATGTTATATGATGCCAAGACCGCAAAAAGCAGAATCATTGCTTGTGGTGTGATTATTCTTGCCTTGCTGGTATTGTTTTACAAATATCTTAATCTTGATGGACAAGTGGAAGTAAGTGCTCCTATTTTCCAGCAATTCAATCCTTTTTATGTAGTAGCACTGACTCCTGTCAGCATGGCGCTCTTTGGTTATCTGGGGCGTAAGGGAAAGGAACCCACTGCCCCTCGTAAGATTGCATATGGTATGTTGATAGCTGCATTGGCTTATTGTGTTATGGCTGCTTTCTGCGTTGGCTTGCCTAAGCCTCAAACCGAGTTGGACGCTGATGGTATCATGGTGGCTAAGCATGTGGCAGATGTGACACCTAACTTACTAATAGGTACTTATTTAATTCTAACATTTGCAGAATTGTTATTAAGCCCTATGGGAATTTCCTTCGTAACCAAGGTGGCTCCTCCTAAATATAAAGGTATGATGATGGGTGGCTGGTTTGTTGCTACTGCTATAGGTAACCAGTTGGTAATGGTTGGTGGTTTGTTATGGGGTCCTCTGCCATTATGGGCTGTATGGAGCGTATTTATAGCTCTTTGCCTGCTCTCTGCTCTGTTTATGTTTGTAATGATGAAACGATTAGAAAAAGTCGCAAGATAAAATGTGATTAACAAAGAGACGGGGTATCAAAACCCCGTCTCATCATTTTATATGATGATGTTGAAAATCCGCAAAGCAACTATCGATGACTGCCAACTCATTCACGAGTTAGCTGAACAGGTCTTTCCCTTGACCTACAAAGACATTATCACACCAGAACAATGTGACTTCATGATGGATTGGATGTATAGCATCCCTAACCTGCAGAAGCAAATGTTGGAGGACGGGCACATTTACTTCCTGACTTCAGATGACGAAGGCCACGACATAGGTTACATTAGCGTGCAACAACAAGGCGATCACCTCTGGCACTTACAGAAAATCTATGTTCTGCCTCATTATCAAGGCTTGAAGGCTGGCAAGTTCATGTTCCTGGAAGCACTAAAGTATATAAAGAAGGTACATCCAGAACCTTGTGTTGTAGAACTGAACGTAAATCGCAATAATAAAGCTGTAGCCTTTTATGAGCACATGGGAATGCACAAGGACCGTCAAGGAGATTTTCCTATAGGTAAAGGTTTCTATATGAATGACTATATTATGGCTATAAACATTTAACCTTAATTATATATAGCAAAATGAAAAAACTTATACTCTTGGCTTTGCTTGCTGGAGCCCTTGTTTCCTGCGATAGCAGAAATGCAGAAAAAACAAGCGATCAAGTAGATGAACAAGATAAGGCTGCTTTCCTTCCTCCTTTGATGGGATGGAGTTCTTGGAATACCTATCATGTAAATATCAATGAAGAACTGATTAAGCGTCAGGCAGATGCAATGGTGAGTCAGGGACTGAAAGATGTGGGCTATCTCTACATCAATACTGACGATGGTTTCTTTGGTTGGCGTGATGAAACAGGATTGATGCATGCTCATCCAGATCGTTTTCCTAATGGCATGAAGCCAGTTGCTGACCATATCCATTCATTAGGACTTAAAGCAGGTATCTATTCTGATGCAGGTACTAATACTTGTGGCTCAATGGGCGACAATGACGAGCGTGGTATTGGCTCAGGCCTTTATGGTCATGAGCAGCAAGACATGGATTTGTATTTAAAAGAGTGGGGGTTTGATTTCATCAAGATTGATTATTGTGGTGGCAGTGAACTTGGTTTGGATGAACATCAGCGTTATGCTGAGATTGTTGATGCCATTCACAAAACAGGTCGTGATGATGTGAGTATTAACATCTGTCGTTGGGCATATCCAGGTGCATGGGCTGCTGAGTTAGCACGCTCTTGGCGCATGAGCGGTGATATCCAAGATGGTTGGAGTTTTGTAAAGAGCATCATAGGCGAGAACCTCTATCTATCAGCGTTTGCACATGATGGGCATTACAATGATATGGATATGCTGGAGATTGGTCG
>JAEEGL012872316.1_pt1 | contig 11877 bp, 7 predicted proteins | sample 9134231 | NCBI WGS metagenome assembly JAEEGL01 (sample SAMN16246548, study PRJNA631951) | gut metagenome | biome: gut microbiome; feature: rumen; material: fiber-attached | host: Bos | place: Iran: Karaj | collected 2018-10 | reverse complement strand
TGATATGGCTGTCAAAGGAATGACAGTGACTCCGTCTTTTGTAGTAAAAGCTACGGATGATGAATACGTAGATTCTGAGCCGTTGATATAATGCAGTTGGAACGATATGACTTTAAGCAATTCATGCCGGTAAGAGGCCGGCATGAATTTTTTTATAAAAAAACATAATAAACCTATTGACATAGTAGGCGAATAGTGTTATAGTTGCACCATCGAACAAAGAAAGGAGAGTCAAGCAATGACGTACCGAAACAGAATGCGGCAATTGAATATGACCATGTGTTGTCGAATGCTTACCTCCCGGGCAGGATATGTGGCTGGTGCGCGTGACGGTCAGTGTGCGCGAATGCGTAGGACGTGATCGGAGAACGCAAAAAAAACAGTACCTGCCAATTGCCCGGGAGCTGATGATAGCCCGGTTTTTTTATGGCAAAAAACGGAATCAACGGTGCGTGGAGAGCGCCGGAGAGAACCGAACGAAAAAAGATAAAAAGACAACGTAGAAAAAAGGAGAACGAATTATGAAAAAGAATATTATCAATAAGATCATCACTACAGCAGCAGTACTTACCGCAACATTATCCCTGGCAGGATGCGGAACGGAAAACGCTCCGGCCGCTACAGCCAATGCACAGGCAGGCAATGATACACCGGCAGTAGAAACAACGACCACGATCAAGGTTGGCGCAAACATCACACCGCACGCCGAGATCCTTGAAGAGGCAAAGCCGCTGCTGGCAGAAAAAGGAATCAATCTGGAGATCGTACAGCTGGAGGATTCCATTACACCGAACACCGGCGTGATCGAGGGCAGCCTGGATGCAAACTATTTCCAGCATGTTCCGTATCTGGAGCAGTTCAATGCAGAGAACGGATCGGATCTGGTTTCCATCGGTGCGATCCATTATGAGCCGTTCGGGATCTATGCAGGCAGGGTAAGTGATCTGGCAGAACTGCCGGACGGAGCACTGGTAGCAGTACCCAACAACGTAACCAACGAGGCAAGAGCGTTGCTTCTGCTGGCTCAGGAAGGACTGCTGACACTGAAGGATGATGCAGGCATTACGGCAACGGTAGAGGATATCGTAGAGAATCCTAAGAATATCCAGTTCAAGGAGCTGGCACCGGAGCAGCTGGTAGCAGCACTTCCGGATGTGGATGTGGCAGTCATCAATGGTAACTACGCGATCGAAGGCGGGCTGCACGTAAGTGGCGCACTGGCGGTAGAGGCAAATGACGGCCTGGCAGCAACAACTTACGGCAACATCATCGCAACATCTCCGGCGAAGGCAGAAGATCCGGCGCTGAAGACTCTGGTAGAAGTACTGCAGGGGCCAGAGATCAAGGCGTTCATCGAAGGCAAGTATGACGGTGCGGTAGTACCTCTGAACTAAGGATAAGGGCAGCGTGGCCGGAGGGTGATAAGAGCTTCCGGCCGCATGGAAGAAAAGGAGAACAGGAAGTATGATCGGATTTGAGTATTACAACCCTGCCAAGATCGTCTTCGGCGAGGAAAGCGAAAAGAGCCTGACAAAGCTGTTGGCACAAAACAAAGTAAAAAGTCTGCTTCTGGTATACAGCGGTGACTTTATCCGTACACTTGGAATTTATGACGAGATCGAAAAAGCAGTGAAGGAACTGGGCATCGCATTCAGCGAAAGCGGTGAGGTAGTACCCAATCCGAGCATCGATCTGGTACGCAAGCTGGTGGCACAGGGCAAGAAGGATCAGGTGGATTTTGTACTGGCGGTCGGCGGAGGCAGTTCCATCGATACCGCAAAGGCAATTGCCATCGGTATTCCGTATGACGGAGATGTCTGGGACTTCTTTGAAAAAGGTGTATCTCCGGAAAGCGTACTTGGCGTAGGCGTGATCGCAACGACAGCATCCAGCGGTTCGGAGACTTCCAACTGTGCAATCCTCTCCAGCGGAGAGTGGAAGCTCGGTTTTGAAGATGACCGCATCATTCCGAAGTTTGCGATTATGAATCCGCGATACACGATCAACCTGCCGCGGTATCAGACGATGGTAGGCATCGCGGATGTATACTCCCATCTGCTAGAACGGTATTTCTCCGACGAGAAGTATTCCGATACCACGGATTATCTGATCGAAGGCGCGATCCGTGCACTGCTGGTTAACGGCGAGCGGCTGGTCAGGGATCCGCAGGATGTCAATGCGAGAGCAGAGATCCAGTGGCTGGCCAGTGTGGCACACAACAACTTCCTGGATGCCGGCAGACGGGCAGACTGGGGATCCCACCGGATCGAGCATGAACTGTCCGCACAGTACAATATCACCCACGGTGAAGGTATGGCAGTGGTACTGGTAGCGTGGACCAAGTATATGGCGGAAAAGAAACCCTGGAGACTGGCGCTGCTTGCAAACCGGGTATATGGCGTAGATGCCTATGACCATACGGAAACCGAGAGAGCCTACAAGCTGTCGGAGGAACTGGAACGTTTCTTTAAGAAGCTGGGACTCAGGACCACATTGACCGAACTCGGTATCGATGATAAGGATTTCGAAGTGATGGCAAAGCGTGCGACCAGAAACGGTACCGTAGGACACTACGAACCGTTGGATGCAAAAGCTTTCGTGGAAATCCTGAAACTGGCACTGTAAAAAACAATTTCACACGGTAATCATTTTATCATCCGAAAAAGCGTGATCCCAAGGAGAAACGCCGGATGATCACAACAATAAAAGAAAAGGAGAATAAAACAATGGCAAGAATCAAACTTTTGGAGCAGAATGAAGTAAGCGGTGCAGAGAAAGAGCGCTATGACGAACTGGCAGGCAGAAATGCCGTAACCAATATGAAAAAAGGTCTTCTGAATGATGCTGCAACCTACGATGCATATATGGCTTGGTACACCTCATGGAAGCGTCTGGTAGAGGTGATTGGCGAGAAGGATGCGATCCTTTATGCACACGCAATCTCTACAACCAACTCCTGCCAGCTGTGCTCCCTGTTCTTCATCTCTGATGTGAAGGGCCTGGGACTGGATCCGCACAATCTGGTATACGATGAGAAGGAGCAGGTACTGGTAGATCTGGCGCAGTCCATCGTAAAGAACCCGACCGCAGTATCCGATGAGATCTTTGATCGTCTGCGCAAGTTCTTCAATGATGCAGAGCTGGTGGTTATCGTAGGTTTTGCAGGTCAGATGATCGCAACCAACAACTTCAACTCGGTATTTAAGATCGATGTGGATCAGAGACTGCTTCCGCTGCTGGGCGATTTCAAGCCGGCTACATGGAGAGAGAACATCAAATAATTAGACACGTGGCTCGTTTCTACACTTGGTGTCAACAGGTTGTACCTGTTGGCACCTTTTCATTTATGAGGACAGGGGGACGGTCCTGATGTCCTCAAAACCGAGGACAGGGGGACGGTCCTGTTGTCCTCAAAACCGAGGACGGGGGGACGGTCCTTTTGTCCTCAAAAACCGAGGACGGGGGGACGGTCCTGTTGTCCTCAAAATTGAGGACACGGAGATGGTCTGTGCCACTGTCCGGCGTTTACGGAAGAGATCGAATGTGATAAAATAGAAAAGATTATGAGCAAAAGGGTTATTAAGGTTGTTTTATGAGTGAATTAAGAGAAATCCGTATAGAAGAATTGCAGGAATTGCCGGAGCGGGAGTATGTCCTGATTGATGTCCGTGACGAAGGGCTGAGGGAGTATGGAATGCTTCCGGGAGCGAGATACGCGGATGCGGAAGCCCTGGAGCGGGGCGATGCGTCGCAGATCGAGGATATCCCGAAAGATAAGAAACTGATCTTTTACTGCCAGATCGGCAGAAAATCCCGGGAACTGGGAGAACTGCCGGTATTTTCCGGGTGGGACTGTTACAGCCTGGCGGAAGGCTATATGGGCTATATCCGTGCGGATCTGGCCGGGGAAGAGGCGCAGAAAGAGCGTCAGGAGCGGGCAGAACTGAGTATCCGCAAGAAATTCCACAAGCAATTGTTCACGCCGTTTGCCAAGGCGTGCAAAAAATATGAACTGATCAAAGAAGGTGACCGTATCGCGGTATGCATTTCCGGCGGCAAGGATTCCATGCTGATGGCAAAGCTCTTTCAGGAGATCAAGACGCACCGGCAGGTGGAATTTGATCTGACCTTTCTGGTGATGGATCCGGGGTATAACAAAGAGAACCGTGCGCTGATCGAGAGCAATGCCAAGGCACTCGGCATTCCCATACAGATCTTTGAGAGCGATATCTTTGATGCTGTGGATACCATCGAGAAGAATCCCTGCTATCTGTGCGCGCGGATGCGCAGAGGTTATCTGTACAGTCATGCCAAAGCGCTGGGGTGTAACAAGATTGCCTTGGGCCATCATTATGATGATGTGATCGAGACTATCCTGATGGGCATGCTCTATGGCGGGCAGGTGCAGACCATGATGCCCAAACTGCACAGTACGAACTTTGAAGGGATGGAGCTGATCCGCCCGCTGTATCTGGTGCGGGAAAGCGACATCTGTGCATGGCGTGATTACAATCACCTGCATTTTCTGCAGTGCGCATGCCACTTTACGGAGACATGCTCCACATGCCACGAAGATGGGACGACATCTTCGAAACGGCTGGAAACCAAGAAACTGATCGCGCGGCTGAAGGAGGAGAATCCGTTTGTGGAGGCGAATATCTTCGGCAGCATGGAAAATGTGAATCTGGATACTGTGGTGGCCTACAAGAAAAATGGGGTACGCCACCATTTCCTGGAAGAATACTAAGAGAAAATGAGGACAGGAGGACCGTCCCCGCGTCCTCAAAAATGAGGACAAGAGGACCGTCCCCGCGTCCTCGCCGTGTCTTTTTGTTTAGGGAGCAGAGCTATGGTTTTGAATATTCAGGTAAAACAGATGGGCAAGAAAGGGCGGCACATAAAGCCGCTGGCGCTGGAATATGCGACGTGCCCGGAGACGGCGCAGCAGCTCATCGAAGAAACGGTGCGCCTGATGGTGGCGGATTTTATACGCCGTCAGCAGGAAGCGAAAGAAGGGAATATTCCCGAGGCGCTGTCAGAAGAGAATATGCAGAATATGGCCGAGGTCGGAAAGATTGCCTTTGGTGAGATCTATAACGATAAGGAGCCGGATGCGGAGAAGGCGGTACAAACCGCGTGGCAGGCCTATGCGGATGGGATAGTCCGTGTGTTTATTGGCGGAGAAGAAGCGGAGTATAACGAAAATGGTACACCGCTTGCATTAAAAGACGGGGATGAGATCACCTTTGTACGTCTTGCAATGCTTGCCGGAAGGATGTTCTGAAGGATAGGAACGTGCCAAAGAGAAATGAAACTGTCGGGAAAAGCAGGAGAACAACCATCGTATAAGGGGGTAAGGTATGGACGAACAGGAACGCAGCAGGATCTCCGGTGAGGTTTACAGACAACTGCAGGAGGCAGACGAAAAATGCATCATGTCACTGGATGGCGAAATCAGGGATTATTTAATCGCAGCGGAGGATGCTGCCCGTTATACGCCGAAGTATCCGGATCTGGATCTGAGCACGAATGCATTTCGCAACGGACTGATCAGCCATTTACAGGAAAACAAACAACCGTCTTTGTATTTCAAAGAGCACATCAAAAGGTTCAAAGATTATATTTCAAGAGAACTGATCCCGTATTTTTACAAAAGTATCGACAGCATCTGTGAATGGCAGTCGGATTATAATACTTATGCCCGCCGCTCTTACCGCAGCAGGAGTAATCTTATGCGCGGGTTTAACCGCATCGGAGAGGTCTTGCTGCAATACCGAAAACTAACGGATTACGGCTGCGATCTCTGTACGCTGATCACATTTAAGGGGATGGATGAGCGGCTGCAGGCCCATCTGGACAGGCAGTATGCGAAATTTGAAGGGGAATACTATCTGGCAGCGAAGCTGGACGAAGGCGATACGAAAGTAGAAGATGTATTGGAGGGCATCTTTTATCGTGATGAGGGCACGATGAAGACAGAGTATATCCGTGCCATCATGATGAGCCATAACGAAAAGATGTTTGAGATGGTCGGGAAGACACTGGTTGCAGCCAGACTTTCCGAAGGCTTGCGGCAGTCCATCTGTGAAAGCATGGATTACGGAACGGAAGAAGCGTTCCGTTATATGTTAAATGTGGTCGTAGAGAACGATCTGATCCGCTTCTCTTCCGTAAAACGCGCATTCTATGTATTTACCGGGCTGGGGTATGCGGAGGAAAAAGATACCGACCGGATTTCTGGGAAGCAGCTGGAACTGATCCGGCAGGCTCTTGCGGATGAGAAGAAGATCGAGGAGATGCTTGCCACCGAAGACAGTCTGCAGATCTATCTGGGACTGTGGGCCATAGGGCTTCACGATATCGATCCGGCTCTGGACCGTGCAGAAAAACTGTGCCTGGAAGGCAGTCATCATCAGCGGCTTACGGCGTGTTATTTCCTGGCATATACCAATGTGCCCTATGAAAATAAAAACGTATTGGTCAACCGCATGTTTAAGGAATATAAGGATGACAAAGAGATCCTTGCACTGCTCATGCATATCTTTATGCGCGGCTTTGCGGAGAAAGAGCGGACCGCACTTTATTCCGGCAGGAGCAGCCGTTACAACAGTAAGGATAAGTACCGTAAGAAAGGCTATGTGGAATGGAAAGATTTCTTTACGAGCGCAGAGGAATGCAGAGAGTATCATGATTTGCTGAAAGAACTGCTGGAAGAGGTACCGAAGAAGGGATGTGAGTATAGTCCATGCGTCTTCCCATGGAATACAGAGACGCTGACCCGTTCGGATATCGTCTGCCGTATCGTTTACTGTGCCAGTGCATTAAGAGATACCACGCTGATGGCAGAAGCGGCAGGCATGCTCAAAGAGATTTCCGTAGCCGGATATAACAGTTATCGTGTGAATTCCATGGAACTGCTCCTTCGTGAGCCCGAAACACCGGAGCTTTTGGACGCATTGACGGAGGAGATCGCAGACGGCGAGACCATTACCAGGGAAGAAGCGTATGCATTGCTGAAGCAGGAACTGGAAGCGGACAGGCGTGATCTGCCGGCAGAGATCGCGTCCGGCGCAGGACAGCTTCCGGAGCGCTGCTATTTGCGTCTGGAAGGGATGTTGCGTCTTAAGAAAGAAGATCTTCGCAATAATGTGATCGGCTTTTTGAAGACCAGAGAAGCTGATAAAAAGCTGGAAATGTTAAAGAGACTATTATCTGACAGCAAAGAGGAGAAGGTAACTGCAGCGCTGGATATTATTTTGCAGATGAGGGAAGAAAAGGATGCGCAGTTTGAGCAGGCAAAGGAACTGGTGAGCCTGGTGAAGGATCCGACTTCCAAGGAAGAGATACTGATCCACGAGATCTGCGGGACTGCCGCAGAGGCGAAGACGGAAGCAAAAGACTTTTATGATGACAGTGCGGAGTATACGCCGGTGATCGACGAAGCATATCTGTGTGCATGCACCAAAGCATATCTGCAGATTTTCCCGGGGGCGAAAGTGGCGGAAGTTCTGCCGACAGCAAAGAAAGAAACAAAAGCCCTCATCGAAGAAATGAGGAAAAGCTTTGCGGGAGGTTCTGCGGAACAGCAGGATATCGAAGTGCTGCAGAAACTGGACGAGCTGATCGAGGCAAACAAGGACCGGGAGTATCAGGGCTATAACGGAACGGTGTTGTTAAGAGACAGACTGGGCGAAGAGTGGATCGACGGAAAAAGGGGAAAACTGGCGTTTTCGGAGCTGTGGGAGGATTTTTACGAGAAGCATATGACACCGGAGCAGGCGATTCGTATTGTGTGTGTGTATCATACTGCGCTAAGCACGCATTCTGTAAAAGGCTATGCCGAACACTTTCAGCCATTGATCCGTAATCTGACCGGTGCTGATGGCGATGCGTATCGTAATCTGAAACTGAAGCACCGGCAACAGATCGAACATATATTGCCGTACTGTTCCGGAAAGGCGTATTCGAAGGAACTAGACCGGCAACTGGCTGCGGTTTTTGCTTATTATACATGCCACTGCAAGGATAGTCTGATCTATGAATATACGGCAGAGCAGGAGACGCAGGACTGGACCAGAAGGAATATGGAAAAGGACAAGATCTACAATGCATCCTTTATGGACCTGCCACTTACCGATTCCCTTCTGGGAGGGCTTTCCGGGGATGCCAGAAACTTTCCTGTGTATTATGAGTTCAGTGAGAATGTGGTGAAAAGAATAAAAGAACTGCCCACTGCGAAAGCGGCATATTACATACGTCAGAAAAGGCTTACTTATCGGCCGCTTCTCGGAGACTATATCAGTGCGGTGATCGAAGGATATATCTCCAAAGATTTCATGTACAAAAAGATCCTGGATGCAGATCTTCTGGAAGATACACTGGAAAGGATATCTTCACTCATCTGCTGTGTGCGGGAAGCAGACCGGAGTATATCTACCAGAGGAAGGGCAGGCAATACGGTATACAAACAGCGGGCGGCTCTGGAGAATCTATTTAAGAGAAAATACGACGAGATCGATCTGAACAATCTTTCGGAAACAGACAGTAAAAAGCTGGAACTTGCCGGTGAATGCTATGACAATATCGCGTCTCTGGTACTGGACCGTGAACTGGTGCGCGGGGATACGGAAACGGAATACTCCAAAGCATTGCTTTCTATGAAACGGATCTATGGGCTGAAATATTTTGTACGGATCCTGCTCGCACTGGGAAACGATGCATTGGATCGTTCCATCTATTATTATTACGGATATGGAAACCGTACGATCTCCAAAAAAGAAAGCCTGTCCCACCTGCTGTGTATATGTATCCCGGATCCGAAAGACGGAGATGCGAAAGAACAGGCAAAGGAACTGAAGAAGCTGGTCAAAGGAACGGATATCAAAGAATCGCGCCTGATCGAAGCGGGCCTGTATTCGCCGGAGTGGCTGCCGGTGATCAATGAATACCTGGGATGGGATGGTTTTACCTCCGGCTGCTATTATTTCATGGCGCACATGAATGAAAAGTTTGACGACAAGAAAGCGGCGATGATCGCAAAGTATACGCCGCTGACGGAAGAGGAACTCAATATCGGTGCCTTTGATATCGACTGGTTTAAGGAAGTATACGAACAGCTTGGGGAGAAACGCTTCAACGAGATCTATAAGGCTGCTAAATATATTTCCGATGGTGCAAAGCATACCAGAGCCAGAAAATATTCCGATGCGGCTGTCGGTAAGATGGATGCAAAAGAAACCGAGAAGATCATTGAGGATAAGCGCAATAAAGATCTGCTCATGGCCTATGCACTGATCCCGGCGGAGAGCAAAGAAATAAAGAACCGTTATGCATTTATACAGAAATTCTTAAAGGGGTCAAAACAGTTCGGCGCACAGAGAAGAGCGAGTGAAAAAGCAGCGTCTGAAATGGCTGTCAAGAATCTGGCCAAAGCGTCCGGTTACGACGATGATACGAGATTTATCCTCAAAATGGAGAGGGAGATCGCTTCGGAGCTGCTGGGCTTCTTTACGCCGCACGAAGTGGGCGAATACACGCTGTATCTGGAAGCGGACGAAGACGGGAAGGTGAGCGTGGCTGCAGAGAAAGCCAGCAAGAAGCTGAAATCCATGCCGGCTGCGATCAAGAAGGACGAATATGTACTGGATATCCAGGAGGCTAAGAAGACCTTCACCGAGCAGTACCGCAGAACCAAAAAGATGCTGGAAGAGGCGATGGAGAATGAGACGCAGTATCTGGCAGAGGAGATCCTGGATCTGAGCACGGATCCGGTATCGGGCGCTATCGTTAACCGGCTGCTCTACAAGAGCGCGGACAGCGATTTCTTCGGCTTTGCTGCGGATATCAAAGAGGCGGAACTGAAGGCGCAGGAAAGACTTCTGGTGGCACAACCGTATCATCTGTGGAAGGCCGGAAGATGGCATGAATTCCAGAAGATCTGCTTTGAGAAACAGATCCGTCAGCCGTTTAAGCAGATCTTCCGTGAGCTGTATATCAAGACGGAGGATGAGATGCAGCAGGTAAGGAGCGAACGCTATGCGGGTAACCAGATCAATCCGAAGATCACAGCAGGAACGCTTCGCAGCCGCAGATGGGGGGCTGATGCAGAGGAAGGATTGCAGAAGGTATATTATAAAGAAAATCTGATCGCGACGATCTATGCACTTGCGGACTGGTTTTCACCAAGCGATATCGAAGCACCGACCCTGGAGTGGGTGGCGTTCTATGACCGCAAGACTTTTAAGGAAAAGCCGATCAGCGAGATACCGTATATCATCTTTTCGGAAGTGATGCGGGATGTGGATCTGGCAGTGAGTGTGGCGCATGCCGGCGAGATTGATCCGGAGATGTCACATTCGACGATCGAGATGCGCAAGGCGATCGCGGAATTTGTGATTCCGATGTTTAAGCTTAAGAATGTGACATTTACGGATTCCCATGCGCTGATCAGGGGAGAGCGCGCAAACTACAGCGTTCATCTGGGCAGCGGCGTGATCCATCAGGAGGGCGGCCCGATGCTCAACGTGCTTCCGGTACATTCGCAGCAACGCGGACGCATCTTTTTGCCTTTTGTGGATGACGATCCCAAGACCGCGGAAGTCCTCTCCAAGATCATCTTCTTTGCGGAAGATCAGAAGATCAAGGATCCGTACATCTTAGAGCAGCTGGTATAGACAAGGAAGAATATCGTAGTACGGAATGGATGGGAAAGGAGACTGTTTGGACAGGTGGAACAATACAAAGTACTGATCATTGATGATGACGAAGTGATCGCGCAGTCAACAGCGGAATACTTTAATATGTTTGATGTTAAGAGCGCGTATGTGACGGGATATGATGAAGCGGTCGCTTTCCTGGAGAAAAATCTGGTCTCGCTTTTATTGCTGGATATCAATCTGGGCGAACGCTCCGGGTTTGATCTGTGCAAGAAGGTGCGGGAAAACTATGATATGCCGATACTTTTCATCAGTGCGCGCAGCAGTGATGATGATGTTTTGATCGCCCTGAATATCGGCGGCGACGATTATATCAAAAAGCCTTTTACCCTGAGCATCCTGCTGGCGAAAGTACGGGCGATCCTGGAGCGGTATGAAAAGGCGAAAGAGGCTCTGCTGCAGGCGGAAGCTGCCAATCATGGAAAAGCGGATCCTTCGGAAGAAAAAGGTTCGGAGGAAGCGCAGATCGCCCTTACGGAAACGATTATTCTGGATACAGCAAAACACAAGCTTCGAAAAGGAGCCGAGGAGATCAGCTTAAAGGCGATGGAGTATAAGCTGCTTAAGTATCTTTATGATCATTCGGGCAGGGTGGTAACCAAAGATGAACTTTTAAAAGAAGTCTGGGATGATGAATTTATCGGTGAAGGCACACTGGCTGTGCATATCAGACATCTGCGCGAAAAAACAGAGGAAGATCCCAAGGCCCCGCGCCTTATAAAAACGATATGGGGCGTAGGCTATATACTTGAACGAGCATTATGAAAAGATACAGAAATGTAGTAATCGCATGCGGCGCAATATATTTTCTGGCGGTATTGATCTTTGCCTTTCTTACCTTGAATGTCAGAGAAGATTACGGCAGAGAGACGCTGGTGCTGAAACTGAATGAGATAACGCATAAGGTCGAAGCAGATCTCACAGATACCGGCAGCATAAGCAATGCGCAGTACGGAGTTGATATAGTCGTAACAGATACGATCGGAGAGGTATTGTTCAGTACCGTGCCTGTAGAGAATGGCAGGCTTTCCGTTGAAACGGCGATCAAAAAAGGATATCCGTACCGCTATATCTTTGTGAACGGACAAACATCCGGCTATGTGATCATTCCGGATGACGGCATGGGACAGACCTTGCAGGTGCGTATAAGGATCATCATAGG
>JAEEGL012785930.1_pt1 | contig 11877 bp, 11 predicted proteins | sample 9134231 | NCBI WGS metagenome assembly JAEEGL01 (sample SAMN16246548, study PRJNA631951) | gut metagenome | biome: gut microbiome; feature: rumen; material: fiber-attached | host: Bos | place: Iran: Karaj | collected 2018-10 | reverse complement strand
TCAGCCCCTCCAGATCGGAATAGTCGCTTTCCGGCTCCACGGATTTTGCCTCGTTTCCGAGAAGCTCGTTGAGCTTATCGTAAAGCTTGGAGCGGAACAGCGGCTTAGAGACGAAGCCGTTTGCTCCGGCCTCCCTCGCCAGGTCCTCGCTGTCCGACCAGTCGTAAGCGGAGATCAGCAGGATGGGCGTGGCCGCAGCCACCTCCGTGCGGATCCGGCGGACCGTTTCGATGCCGTCGAGATCCGGCATCTTCCAGTCAATGATCACGACGCTGTAATCCCGCCCCGTTTCATGCCGATGGGCGATCATGCCGAGGGCCTCCAGCCCGCTTCCCGCATGGTCCGCCGTCAGGCCGAGGGACTCCAGGGTGTCGACTGCGGTCTCCAGAAGGATCTCATCATCGTCGACGATCAGGACGTCCATGGGCTCGAGGGTCATGTCTTCCCTCTGCCGATCCGCGACGGGGATATCCAGCGTCACGGTGAAGGTCGTTCCCTTCCCCTGCTCGCTCTGACAGTCGATGACGCCTCCCATCAGGTCGACCATCTGCTTGGTGATCGCAAGGCCAAGCCCGGTGCCCTGGATGCTGTTCACCCGGCTGTCCGTCTGGCGGGAGAAGGGCTGATACATGTTTGCCATGAACTCCGGGCTCATGCCGATGCCGGAATCGGCCACTATGTAGGTCAGGCGCACACTGCCGGGCTTCTCGCTCTCCTCCTCGCGCATATCCACGCTGACATGGCCGCCGGGCTCCGTATACTTGATGGCGTTGGAAAGGATGTTGATATAGATCTGATTCAGCCGAAGCTGGTCGGCATAGAGGTATTCCTTATCCATCCGGCTGACGCGGAAGCTGAAGTCGATGTTCTTTTCCTTGACCATCGGCTGGGACAGGTTCACCAGGTTCTCCACCGTCTCAACGATGGAGAAGGTCTGGGGGCTGAGATTCAGTTTTCCGCTCTCGACCTTGGAAATATCCAGGATATCGTTGATCAGCGTGAGCAGATGATTGCTGGCCAGGGTGATCTTCCGCAGGTTTTCTCCCACCGATTCTGTATCGCCGAGATTCTTTTCCGCGATCGTCGTGAGGCCGATGATCGCGTTCATGGGCGTGCGGATATCATGGGACATGGTGGAAAGGAAATCGGTCTTCGCCCTGTTCGCCGCCGCAGCTTCTCTGGCCGTCGCCTGGAGCCTCTTGTTGAAATAGAGCATGACTGCCAGATCGAATACGAACAGGATCAGGAGGCCGGCGGAAACAAAGCCGATCAGCAGCCAGTTCTCGGTATTCACATTCAGATCCGTCATGGGCATGAGGCTGAGAAGGGTCCATCCCCCCGTGGCGTCGAGCTGGGTATAGGCAAGGATGCATTCCTCGCCGCGGGAATTTTGCATGGCAAAGGAGCCGGTCGACGAGGTGATCTTTCCGAAAAACTCCTGGGCAGAGGCGGGATCGATCACATTGTAAGACCTGTAAAACTCAAAAAAGCTGGAGTTTTTGAAGGAATGGCCCTTGATGATATAATCGCCGTCCGTGTCGATCATGGAGAGCTCGGCGTTTTCGAATTCTTCCTGGGGGAAAATCCATTTCTGCTCCAGCTCCGCGATCGGGAGCACGCGCAGCAGCACGGCTTCCCGGAGGCTGCCGGTTTCCGGATCGTGAAGCGTGATGAAATTGCAGAAGGCGATGGACTGTTCCCCGTTGATCGGGTTCGTATAAGCGCGGGAAATATTGATGGAGCTCCCGATATCATGGATCCAGCTCACATCGCTCAGAAGCTCCAGCCGCGCATAAGAAACGGAATAGTCGTCGGGAATATCCTTTCTCACTCTCGTAGACAGGCCGGACAGCGTATCCAGATAAACGATATGCGCCGAGGCGTTGGGCAGGACATGGGAGATGCGGATGAAGGAGACGGCCTCCTCGATGGTCATGTCCTCGCTGTTGATATAGCGCGCCCACACATCGCAGATGCGCTGTTCGCCCTCCAGATAATTCTCCGTAATATGCTCCATGGTGATCGTGGTGTTTTCAAAATGCTCGATCTGCCTTTGGGTCGTTTCCCTGTTTTCGAAGTTGGAATAAAGGACCACAAAGGTCAGCATGGCGATCATGATGAACACATTCACCAGAATGACCCAAGTTTTTTTCATAGCGCTTCCCGCTCCCCGCTGCTTTGTTCCCGCACGGGTCAAAATCCAATATAGGCAGAAATTGACAGATATAGTATACCACAAGTGTCCGCGATTTCATAGCGTCAATTCGGGAACAATGCCTGCGAACACGAAGAAATATGCGGAATTTTCGTGAAGAAGCTCGGTCCGTGTAACGTTCGTGTACGCTTTCCCGATTATAATGCTCTTAAAAGCCGACGGATCAGGAGGAAACAGTCATGCCATTCCCGTTCAAGAAAGCAGGAAACGCGCAGCAATTTGCCGCCCAGATGGCCTGGGACTGTGAAGCGCATGCGGGAGAAGCAAACGAGCTGGACACCTTCATAGAAAACGTCGGATCGTCGCTCAAAGGACCGTACGCCGAGTACGCCAAGGAAGAAATGGAGCACTTGCAGCGTCTCAACCGGGCAGCGCCGGAACTGAGGGACGCCCAGAAGCAGGCGGCGCAGCAGGTGCTGCACAGGGAATATGCGTTGACCGCCGGGAAAAAGGCCGCCCCCATCAAATGCGATGAGAACCGCATACCTCTTCCGCTCGGAGCGGAAGAGAAGGCAGAGGCGGGCGATGGCTGTCAGCATCAAGTACAGCACGAAGCCGGAAAACCTGTCCATCCCGGATAAGGGGATCAAACCAATCAAAATGAAGACCCTGCGGTGCAGACGATCATGGACCGGTGCATGCAGGACCCGGATTACTTGATCGACCTCACATACGTCCGCGAAAGGGGCGTGAGGCCCACGCCGCGCAACGCCATGAAGTTTGCCGAAAGGATGCAGCAGGAAGTGGACGCCGTCCGCAAGGAGCTGGGACCCAACGCCGCTGCGAAAGAGCAGGAGAAGGAGCAGGAGAAGCCCGAAATGGAACAGGAAGGCGCCGTGGTCCTCTGACGGAAGGGCAGGGAGAAATGGATCAAGCGCCATTTGGACATGGCTCGACCGTGGAGGAAATGACATGAGAATCATCAGAGGGATCAAAATCGGCGGCTTGCAGCAGAGGATATTCACGCTCGTGCTGATCTTCATTGCCGCGCTGATCGTCATATACACCACCGTGGCCATCAGCATGCAGAAGAATCTGTCGGCCACCGTGGGAGAGGCGGGCGCTGAGCAGCAGGCCTCCATCACGGCGGTATCCGAGCAGACGATGGAGGCGGTCCTGAATTCGTCCCTGACCCAGACGACGGCGCTGCAGGCCTATATCGCCGACGACCTCTTTGCCGACGTCCGCACCGATGTGCTGACGCTGCAGGCCTTCGCCACAGAGCTGTTTCAACATGGGGACAACTTCGACGCCCACCCGTTCTATGAGCCGGACGCGTCGAAGGACGGCGTCGCCTCCGTGCAGGTTCAGTATGCGGAGGGCGTCGATCCGGCGAAATCGAAGGATCTCGCCCTTGTGGCCAACATGAGCGAGGTCATGCTGGCCATGTTCCGAAACTCCGACAAGCTCAGCTCCTGCTTTGTGGCGCTGCCGGACGGCTGCATCCTCTATGTGGACGACAGATCGGGCTCATATTTTGAGGAGGACGGGACGGTCGTCCATTTTGATTCGAGAGGACGCACCTGGTATCTCCGGGCCGCCGAAGAAGGCGGGGTCATTTTCACCGGCGTCGAGCTGGACGCTTTTACGGATATCGCCGGCCTCGTCTGCGCAGCACCTGTTTATCATGGCGGCAAGCTGGCCGCTGTGGTGGGGGCGGATATTTTCCTGACGTCCGTCAACGATTATGTGGAGAGCAAGGCCTCGGAGGGCAGCTTCATTTGCGTGGTGAGCGACAGCGGACAGATGCTCTTCTCCCCGGAGCGGGAGGGCGTTTTCAAAGTGGGGCTTTCCTCCGAAGCGCCGGATCTCCGGGAAAACGAGAACAGGGCGCTTGCCGACCTGGTCGCCTGTGCGCTGCGGGAGAATACGGCGGTAGAGCTGATTCGGGTCGACGGCAAGGAGCGTTATATCTGCGGCGCGCCTCTGCCGACGGTGGGCTGGGCAGTCCTGTCCGTGGTGGACAAGGAACTCACCGATGAGCCGACGGCGGCCATGCTGGCAAGCTACGACGAAATAAACGCCAAGGCGCAGGCTTCCTTCCGGCAGGATGCCAAGCGTTCCATCCGCACGGTCATCATCCTGACGGCGGTCGTTCTTGTGCTTGCATGCTCCACCGCCCTAATCATGGCGACCAGGATTGTGAAGCCGATTGAGCGGATGACGAAGCGAATCAACTCCCTCAACGGAGAAGACAGCGTCTTCGAGATGGAGGACGTCTATCGAACGGGGGACGAGATTGAGTTCCTGGCGGAGTCCTTCGCCTCTATCTCCCGGCGGACAAAGGATTACATTGCGCAGATCATGACCATCACAGCGGAAAAGGAAAGGATAGGCACAGAGCTGGAGCTGGCGACACGGATTCAGGCGGATATGCTGCCGAACATCTATCCCGCGTTCCCGGAGCGGAATGAATTCGATATCTATGCCTCCATGGACCCGGCGAAGGAGGTCGGCGGCGATTTCTACGATTTCTTCCTGATCGACGAGGATCATCTGTGCATGTTGATCGCGGACGTGTCCGGCAAGGGTGTACCCGCCGCCCTGTTCATGATGGCCTCAAAAATCATTCTTGCCAACAACGCCATGATGGGCAAATCCCCCGCACAGATCCTGACGGATACCAACGCCGCCATCTGTTCCAACAATCGGGAGGAGATGTTCGTGACTGTCTGGCTGGGCATCCTCGAGCTGAGCACGGGAAAGCTTACCGCTGCCAATGCCGGACATGAATATCCTGTGTTGAAGCAGCCCGACGGACGTTTCGAGCTTTATAAAGACAAGCATGATTTTGTCATCGGCGGCTTTGAGGATACGGTCTACAGGGAATACGAGCTCACTCTTGCGCCCGGCGCAAAGCTGTTCGTTTATACAGACGGCGTGGCGGAAGCCATAGACGCGCAGCGTGAGCAGTTCGGCACGGGACGGATGCTGGAGGCTCTGAACGCCTCACCGGACGCGCCGCCGGAGGAAATGCTGAAAAATGTCCGGGAGGCAGTGAACCGTTTCGCGGGCGATGCGGAGCAGTTCGACGATCTGACCATGCTGTGTTTTGAATACAAGGGCTGCTCGGCTGAGGAAGAAAAGCGCCCCTTGGAAGAAATGACCGTAGCATGACCTGCGCCGGCGCGGACGGAAAGACGGAAGCTCATGACCTCGCTGAACCGACAATGCTACGCCATCATCGACTGGCCGGAGTGTACGACGGCGCGTGCATCGGGTCGTAGAATACGATTGTGAACTGCCTCAGAAAAAAGCCGATGTGTGCCTGAACTGACGGGTACACATCGACTTCCGCATTTGCCGACAAGAGAAGGGCGCGTTGCAAAAGCGCCGAATAACAGAAGCACCAGTTGAGTCCCAAAAAGACTTGGCTGGTGCTTTCTTTGGTGTTAAGCTATCGATGTGAAACAAAAACGCTATCGAATGGAGGCGGAAAATGATCGTAGAAACAGAACGGCTGACTCTGCGCCCTTTCCGGGCGAGCGACGCTGCCGACGTGCTGGAATATCTTGCGAAGCCGGCTGTGAACTGCTTTGCCTGCATGAAACTCAGTTCGATCGAAGAAGCGGAGAAAGAGATGCAGAGGCGTTCAGGAGAAACGGAGTATTAACGCAATGAATCCCACCGTCAGGAAACGGCGGGATCATGAGTCGCAGTGATGCGCTGGGGACCTGACCGAGCTGGCTCACGGTATCAGAACGAGGGGAGTGTGACTATCGAAGCATTCGACACGAAAAAGATGGACGAGTACACAGCGCAGGCAAAGGCCAACTGGAGAGATACGGCGGCGTACCGGGAGTACGAACAAAAGTCCGAAGGCAGGAGCGACGAGGATAATCGTCTGCTGGGCGGGCAAATGATGGAGATCTTCGCCGAGTTCGGCAGCATCCGGGATTCGGACCCGGCCTCCGATGCCGCTCAGTCGTTGGTGAAGACGCTGCAGGGCTTCATCAGCAAGCACTACTACACCTGCACAAAGGACATCCTGCGCGGCCTTGGGCAGATGTACGCCGGCGGCGGGGACATGACCGCCAACATCGACCGCTTTGGCGGCGAGGGTACTGCGGAATTTGCTGCCGCAGCCATCCAAATCTATTGCAGATAAAGATTGACAAACTCTCCGCAGCAGGACCAAACGGAGAATCATGAGCCGACGGAGCGCACCGGTGGACGAAAGAGAGTGCCCCTTGATTCTCCGTGTATCTGAATGGCTTGAGGTCATAAGGCGACATGGAATCGACAATTCATGATTCAGAATCCGGATTTGTCGCTCAGCACCCGGCAACATGTTCTCGGAGATTTTGAATTGACAGCTATGGTCGGCACTTTCGATTTTCAGGCAAAATCGTTCTACGAAAACCATGGCTATATGGTAAATGACACAATGTCGGGTGTTCCGAAAGGACATGAGCACTATTTCATGACGAAAAGACTCGACCGAATCATTTAATAAAGATTTAAAGCGCTGTTCCTTTTGTCGGTATAGTATATTGGCTCATATCATTGCCCTCCAGTTCCAAAAGGGCTTTTTTTCGTTGGATTCCTCCTCCATATCCGGTCAGACTCCTGTTCGATCCTACCACCCGATGGCACGGTACAATGATGCAGATTGGATTATGTCCGACCGCGCCGCCGACAGCCTGCGCAGACATCTTTTCGAGCCCGCGCTCCTTTGCGATCTGATCGGCAATCCACCCATATGTCACCGTCTTCCCATAAGGGATCTCGCACATAATCTCTCCGACACGATTGCGGAAATCGGAGCCCACCAAATGGATTTGAGGGAAAAAACCGGGATCACGACCCGAAAAATAAATATCCAGCCATTCTTTCGTCTGATCAAAATAGCCCGTTTCACATCGATGGGCTTCTTTTTTCAGCCCAAGCCCAATATACCTGCCGCCTTCTGTAAACCAAAGCCCCGTTAATCCTTGTTCATCCCCGGCAAGCAAAATGCTTCCCAAAGGAGATTCATAATCATTTGTGTAAATCATTTTTTAACCTCCCGTTTTACTTTATGTTTCAGTGGCCTCTTTGCTCCCATTGCTCCTCCTGCGACTGCCCAGAAATACAAACTGGCTACGCTACAGCAAGGAGAAAGCCGTTTGCGGATTGTTTCAAAGAGTTTTCTGTCGATATCCTTTCGGTGGTACACGCTTGCCATTCCCCGACGAATGGCAAGATCATCAAAGCTAAGAATGTTCGGCCTTCGTAAGCAGAACAGCAGGATCATTTCTGCTGTCCAAACGCCAATGCCCTTTAGAGAAGAGAGCGCCGCAATCGCTTCCTCATCTGTCATATGTTCAACAGCGTCAAGGTCAAACTCGCCGTCCAACACCTTCTGCGCAAAGTCTTTGATATAGTCTGCTTTTCGAAATGTCATGCCAAAGGATTGCAGCTTTTGGACTGATACTTTACAGATCCCAGCAGGAGTCACCTCATCCGGAGAATCGTACATACGATTCCAGACCGTTTGCTGTGCTTTTGCTGAAATCTGCTGTCCAACGATATGGTGAATGACAGATGTGAACAGGTCATTGTCAGCGACTCTTTCAATATGTCCAATCCTATCTATCACTTCCGCAAGGTGTGGGTCCTTAGATTTTAGATATTCTGTTTCAGCTTCCCCGTATTCAAAGTACAAAGCCTGTTCTGTCATGCTTTCACCTCCCGTTGTTACAGGTTTCTCAGAACCAATGAAATTCCCGACAGTATCAATAAAACGGTGGTGATCCTGCGGATTTTTTTATCATTCATATGTCCGCAGCACTTCATGCCTGTAAACAGGCCAAGCAGGGCAAAAGGAATGAGGAGTATAACTGATTTTAGTGTATCCGGCGTAAGAAGTCCCAGCGCTTTATAGAGAATGATGCGAAATGTGTTGTCTACAATAAACACTGCGCTGATATTTGCCTTGAACGAGCTGTCGGTCTCTGTCACACAGCTGACATATGTCGCTAATAACGCTCCTACTCCGAACAATCCACATAACATGCCCGCTGTTACACCGATGATTGCCAGCACCAATTTGGATGAGCAGGCGCGTTTTTTTCTGAACTCCCGCGTGAACATCTCCATACCCAACGCGATCACCACGACGCCAAATACCAGTTTAATAGATCTTACGTCCACATTTTTCAATAAAAACGCACCGGGGATACTACCTGCCAGTACCAGGATTGCTAAGGGAAGAAAAACCTTCGGATCAAGGCTTCTGCGGTTTTTCCAGGTAAGGATCAGGTTCGCCGGATAACCCAGCAACACATCAACTGGGGAGATGCTTGCGTTTGCTGCGCCGAAACTTAGTATCGTCGTAAAAACCAGTGTGTTGGCAAAGCCGCATAACCCCTTAACGAAATATGCCGTAAATGCCGCGATAAACCATTGAATCATTACAGGATTCACCGTCCTTTCAAAACCTTTTTGATGTTGATTCCATTATAAGTCATTGAAATAACATTGTTAAACTGTTATAATTGATAAAAACTACAAGAAATAACTGTAGTCAGAGGAACTGCCATGAACTTTTCATCAATGGAATATTTCACGGTGCTCGCACAGGAGCGCAACTTTACACGGGCTGCAGAACGGCTCCATATTACGCAGCAGTCTCTCAGCTCTCATATTGCTGGAATGGAAAAAGAACTTGGAAGCCAGTTGCTGGTGCGCCGCGTTCCGTTGGAACTGACCTATGCGGGCGAGGTCATGCTGAGGTATGCGACAGATTTCCAAAAGTTCCACAAAGATATGCAGCGCGAGTTCTGCGACATCTCTCAAAAGCAGAAGGGTATCCTTCGAGTCGGAGCGGCATCGACACGAGGACAGATGATCGTGCCCAGAACAGTTGCCCTGTTTCAGGAAAGCTATCCCAATATCGTCGTTGAACTGACGGAAGGCTCCAACGGTGAATTACACCAAAAGCTGCTCAAAGGTAACATTGACCTTGCCATAGCTGAGTTTCCCGAAAACCTGCCCGGCGTCAGCATGATCGATTTTTACAGAGAAGAAAACGTGCTTGTGATTGAAAAGGGACTCTTTGAGAAGTGCTATGAGTTTGACGCTGAGAAATGTGAGAGACGACTGTTTGCAGGAGATTACAGCGCATTGAAGAAATTGCCGTTTGTTCTGGGCAGCATCGATGATATTGATGGCAGGATTGGCCGTGACGTTTTGAAGCGGGCAGGCATAGACAATCCCATTGTTACAGCGACGTCGCATAATGTGGGGATGCTACTGCGGTTAAGCCTTTGCGGAGTCGGAGCGTGCGTCTGCCCGCAAATGATCGTCCAGAGTGTATTGACGCCTCAGCAGTTGGACTCCGTATGGGTGTTCCCGCTTGGGATAGAAGTCGCAAGCCGCATACAATTTGGCTATCCGGTACAGTCCTATCAGTGGAGCGTAATCGAGAGATTCATTGCATGTGCTAAGGCCTTCGTCTGCTAAGTATAGGCTTTTTTTGAATCACAAGTGTCAGGCAGGGAATAGAATAGTCATCTTGCGGTTCGTACCATAAACCGTTGCTTTCATCACAAATATATTTCCATTGTGAAATCCTCCTGTATAATAACTCCGTTGATATATTCGCACATATGTCACAGGCTCCCGATTGCCACACCTTGTTATAACCTGTTATGGAATTTTCTTGCCCTTACTTTTGCCCTTATGAGCAGCGCGGGCGTCATTGAAATGGTGTAACATTTAATAAAGGGATGCGGTGAGCAGATTGCGAAAAATCCTTTGTTTTCAACGGTTCCAGAGGATTTTATTAAAGCCCTATAATCACTGGCGAATGCCTATGATTTCGGGGAATTCAAATTCCAGTTTGTTGAGCGGAAGACAGAAGGATCATGATCCCGCCGAATCGGGATCTGCGGAGGTATGAGGTTCGGAAACCTGCAAAGAAGGAGAGGCAGAGAAGTGGAAAATAAGCTGTTTGAGCCGGCAGCCAGAAGACGCTCTGTTCGCAGATCTTGAAGGCGGGAAGTATCAAATGAAAAAGGACGAAGCAGACAGGAGGTTTGTCAGGATATGAGCAAAAGCCTTATCATCTATTTCAGCCGTGCTGACGAGAACTATGCCGTCGGCTGGATCGACAAAGGCAATACCGAGATCGTCGCGGAATTCGTACAGGAGCTGACCGGCGCGGACATGTTCAAGGTCGAACCTGCCGTGGCTTATGCCAGGGACTACAACACCTGTATCAAAGAAGCTAAGCAGCGGATCGGAAATGCCCCGGTCAAGGAGATGCTGACGGACATTTCCGCCTACGATACCGTATTCATCATGAGCCCGGTCTACTGGGGTACCTACGCGCCGGAGATGGAGACCGCTCTCACAGGAATGGACTTTTCCGGGAAAACGGTCCGGGTCATCAGCACGCACGAAAGCTCAGGCCTCGGCAGCATGGTTTCCGACGTGAAGAAGCTGTGCAAAGGTGCGGACGTTAAGCCGGGCCTCGCCATCAAGGGCTCGCAGGCGAAGAAAGCAAAGCAAATCGTGACGGATTGGCTGTAAGGAAATAAACCATTGAACTGTGACAATAGCGAAAATGAGTGAGCAGCAATACGCAAATTGGAATCCCTGGCACGGTTGTACGAAATACTCCGAAGGATGCCGTTTCTGCTATGTTTATCGGCAGGATGAAGCATACGGCAGCCCGGTTTCGTCGGAACAATGCCGCAAAACGCAGAACTTCAATCTGCCTTTAAAGAAGAAGCGTGACGGAACGCCGAAGATCGCGCCAGGCTCCATCGTCATGACTTGCTTTACCTCGGATTTCTTGCTGAAGGATGCAGATGAATGGCGTGCTGATTGCTGGGAAATGATAAAACGCCGCAACGACTGTATGTTTTACTTTTTCACGAAGCGCATCGAGCGCTTTACGGAATGTGCGCCGGCTGACTGGGGAGACGGCTATGACAATGTTATCGTAGGCTGCACCTGTGAAAACCAGGATCGGGCGGATTTCAGACTGCCGATCTTCGCGGAGCTTCCGATCAGGCACAAGACGATTATCCTCGGCCCCATGCTTGGCCCCGTTGATCTTGAAAAGTATCTGAACGGCAGTATCTGTGAGGTGACTTGTTCAGGCGAATCGGGCATGAACGTGCGGCCGCTTGATTACGAATGGGTGCTGGATGTTCGCCGCCAGTGCATGAACAAGGGAGTTCCATTTCAGTTTCATCAAACGGGAGCCTATTTTATAAAAGACGGCAGAATGTACCGTGTTCCTCGCCGTTTCCAGGCGGTGCAAGCTCGCAAAGCGGGGATCGACTACAAAATCGTGGAAGGATTTCAACCGGATTTTCAGGCTCAAAACGCTTTTTAACAAATCAAATCGAGATTACGCAGCGAGATACTTGATTAGAAAAGGGTCAATCCCAAATTCTGTGTAAAGCCCAAATGGCGCTGTAGAACAGGGCAAAATAATATGGTCGGGGAGGACGGCGCTGCCGGCCCCCCCTTGCCGACAGTATAAGCAGGAAGCGGAACGCATGTCAAGGGCGGCGGCCTTGGCTGACGTTCATCGGAGCGCCGCAGCAGCGGCGCGGAGACCCTTGACCTGCGGTCCGGTTTCTGCTATCCGGGCATTCGATCAGCGAAGAAGATGGCCATTTGAGCGTGGATCAGGCTCCAATCCTGCCGCCGTCCAGTCCATT
>JAEEGL011461858.1_pt1 | contig 11877 bp, 9 predicted proteins | sample 9134231 | NCBI WGS metagenome assembly JAEEGL01 (sample SAMN16246548, study PRJNA631951) | gut metagenome | biome: gut microbiome; feature: rumen; material: fiber-attached | host: Bos | place: Iran: Karaj | collected 2018-10 | reverse complement strand
TCAGCGCCGTCATCACCAGACTCACCGTGATGATGGCAGCCGACTTGCGGATAAGATCTTCGGAGACTCTCCTCCCGCAGAGCACCGTCTCCTGTCCTCCCCGGATATAGGACATGGCGTTGGAAAGCACGATCACCATCGTGACAGTTTTCACACCGCCTGCGGTGCCGATCGGTGACCCTCCGATAAACATCAGCACATATCCTGCGACGCAGGTCGGAATAGTGAGCTCCTGCTGCGGGACCGCGGCGAAGCCGGCCGTCCGGAATGTGACCGACTGGAACAGCGCGCCCATGAAGCGGGAGCCGTACCCCAGCGCCCCGAGGGTCCCGGGGTTGCCCCATTCCGCAATAAGGACAATCAGCATTCCGCCGATGATCAGGCCGGCCGTCACCTTGAGCACAAGCCGCGTGTGCTCCCCCAGACGCGACCACAGCTGGCGCAGGGTGTATTTCCGGGCAAAGGTCTCCTTCAGGGCGCCCAGCAGGTCAAACCACACGACGTAGCCAAGTCCGCCCAGGACAATTAAGAGCATCGTCACCGACAGCAGGTACGGGTGTCCTGCATAACTGATCAGGCTGTCCGGCCCGAGGATATCTATTCCCGCATTGCAGAATGCCGAGATGGAGTGGAACACGCTGTACCAGATTCCGACCGCGCCGTAACGGGAGACGAAGACCGGCAGGCTAAAGACCGCGCCGACTCCCTCCACCGCCGCGACGCCCAGGCAGACCCGCTTCACGAAGCCCTTAAGGCCGGACCAGGTCTCCAGGTTGAAGGATTCCCTCAAGAGGATCTGGCCCTGAAGGGAAAGTTTTCGTCCCATCATCAGCAGGACAACGGAGAGAATGACAATCACGCCCATTCCGCCGATCTGGATGAGAATCAGGATAATGATCTTCCCGAGGAGGCTCCAGTGGCTGAAGGTATCCACCGTCACAAGCCCTGTCACGCACACGGAGGTCGTCGCGGTAAACAGCGCTGTCCTGAAATCCGTACTCTCCCCGGCAGCTGTCGCCGCAGGAAGAAGGAGAAGCAGGGATCCGGCGAGGATTGCCAGAAGAAAGCTTATTGGGATAAGATACTGCGGCTGCATTCTCCGGCGCATCCGGGTGACCGCTTTTCTTAAGTGGATGATCATGTTGTCCAAACTGTACCTACTCCTCTGAAGCAAAACCCGCGAATGCGGATCAGATAAGCATCGTCACCGCATGCACCAGAAGGCCGCCGGCGACGCCGCAGACATAGAGAAGCCCGGCGATTCGCAGGTTTTCCTTCGTATCCGGATTGACGCGGAAGAGAACCAGCAGGCCCACGCCGGCTCCGGTGAGCAGTCCCGCGATCAGCTGTCCCGCGTTCATCACGCCGTTTAAGTAGAGCTGAGTGAGCAGCACCGAGGCTCCGCAGTTCGGAATAAGGCCGATCAGCGCCGCGATCATCTCTCCCAGGACCGCCCTGTCCCGGATCACCATCGCGAGCCTGTCCTCCCCAATGAACTCGAAGGCCAGGTTCAGCACCAGGGTGATCGCGAAGATGAAGAGGATAATGTGCACCGTGTGCTTTATCGCCGAGGAAAGAATTCCCCCTTCCTCGCAGCCGCACTCCTCCTTCTCGCAGAGCCGCTCGATGTCCAGATCCTCCCCGTCCCCCGGCTGGCCTGTGTGGGTAATATGCCTCGCCCTGCAGACAGCATCGATGGCGAAGCCTGCGATGACCGCAAGCACAGCCTTCACCGCGACGATCCTGACGATCACGGAGACCGGGGTCGCGGTGGAGATCAGGATCGGCAGCATCTCGTCCGAGGTGGAGAGGAACACGGCCATCATCGTCCCGACGGAGATCACGCGCCCGGCGTAGAGGTTCGCGCCCGCGGTGGAAAACCCGCACTGGGGAACAATCCCCAGAAGGCCTCCGAAGAGCGGGCCGAACCGTCCGGCTTTCCGCACAATCCTGGCGGAGCCCTCCTCGGTCTTCCTCTCCAGGTACTCCATCGCCAGATAGGTCAGGAACAGGAACGGCAGTATTTTCAGTGAATCAATAAGAGCATCGATAAGGCAGTCCAGCATCAGTTTTCTCTTTCCATTCGTCCGCAAAAAGGTTAATCTTATTTATTGTACTTGATTACGGAAATTGAGGCAATGTATGCCCGGAGGACAGCAGGAAATGCCAGTGATTGCCAATCCGGTAAAGGAAGCCGGAACCATCGATGCTGCAGACCGCACCGATCTCTCGGTGCCCGCAGAAGTGTATCTTAAGAAGGGCGAGGGCCGTTTCTTCAAATCCGGAGGCCTGTGGATCTACGACAATGAGATCGCAAGGATAAGCGGGGAAAACTTTACCGACGGCGACATCCTCACCGTCAGGGACCACGACGGCTACTTCCTTGGCTACGGTTTCATCAACCGGGCCTCCACCATCCGCATCCGGATGATGAGCCGCAGGGAGGATGAGCCGGTGAGCACCGCCCTTCTCTGCGCCAGGGTGAAAAATGCCTGGGAATACCGGAAGAAGGTCATCGACACCTCCTCCTGCCGCCTGGTCTTCGGGGAAGCGGATTTCCTGCCCGGGTTTACCGTGGATAAATATGAAGATGTTCTTGTCGTGGAGTCCCTTGCCCTCGGCACGGACCGCCTGAAGACCCTTATCCTCGGCCTCATCGTCCGCGTGCTCTCGGAGGACGGAATTAAGATCCGCGGGATCTATGAGCGAAGCGACGCCAAAGTCCGGGAGAAAGAAGGGATGGAGCGCTTCACCGGCTTCATCGGCGAGCCCTTTGATACTAACGTTCCCATCACGGAGAACGGGGTGCACTACATCGTAGATGTGGCCAACGGGCAGAAGACCGGCTTCTTCCTGGACCAGAAGGACAACCGCCGCGCGATCCACCGGCTCTGCCGGGGCGCGAAGGTGCTGGACTGCTTCACCCACACCGGTTCCTTCGCCCTGAACGCCGCCGCTGCCGGGGCCGCCTCCGTGCTGGCGGTGGACGCGTCAGACCTCGCAATCGAACAGGCAAAGGAAAACGCAAGGCTCAACGGCGCCGAAAACACGGTTCAGTTCAGGGTCGCGGATGTTTTCGCCCTGCTGCCGGAGCTGGAGGCCTCCGGGGAGACCTATGACGTGGTCATCCTTGATCCTCCCGCGTTTACCAAATCCCGCAATTCCGTCAAGGCAGCCGTCCGAGGCTACCGGGAGATCAATCTCCGCGGAATGAGGCTTGTGAAGCCCGGCGGTTTCCTGGTCACCTGCTCCTGCTCACACTTCATGGTCCCAGAGCTCTTCGCGCAGACTATCGGCGAAGCGGCAAAAGGCGCCCACCGGCGCCTGAGGCAGGTGGAATTCCGCACGCAGGCGCCGGACCATCCCATCCTCTGGAATGCGGATGAGTCCTACTATCTGAAGTTCTATATCTTCCAGGTGGTCGGGGGAATTTAGCCCGGGCTGTACTAAGGAACAGTCATTCTTTTGTTTCCTGAGAGGATCACAGATGCATTAGAAAACTGCTGCTATCTGGTCAGCCTCCTCCTTCCTCTGTCCGGTCACTCCTCCCAGTCCCGGGCAAGGATGGCTTCATACTGTTCCTCCGTGATTTTCAGGATGGTGCCGTGCTTGAAGCCGTACGGGAAGGAAAACTCCTCATCGGCGCGGACAAAGCGGCCGTCCGACAGGGAATCGGCAAGGAAAGGTACGTAGCCGTGCCCGCCCGTTTTGCCGTAGTAATCCAGGAAGAGGGCCCATTTCCCGCTGTCGAGCTTCACCGCAGTCGCGGCCTCATACTGCCCGATCTCCATCTTCTCCATCTCTCCGTTGAACTGCGGCATCATCGCAAACGGTCCGCGGATACTGTCCGAAGAGAGCAGAATGTTATGATTAATCTTCCCCTGATCCTTCACGAAGAGATAATACCTCCCGTCCTCCTCATACATGGCGGAATCGATCACATCGTCCTCGGGATGAAGGTAAAGGATTTCCCGGGTGCCGAAATTCTCCATATCTCTTGTGCGGCAGCACCAGATGCAGGCTCTTCCCATGCCGTCTACGCCGGAATGGCGGGAGGACCAGTGAATAACATAATTATCCTCTGCCGGGTCATAGATCACATCCGGCGCCCAGAGCATTCCGAAATCCTCGTTTCCGATCGGAAGAAGCCGCTGCCCCGTCCAGTGAAGGAGATCCTCTGATTCCCACGCGGACAGGTATTTGCTTCCGTGTGTGGCGGCATAGCTCCAGTCCGCATGATAAAGGCTGCGGAAATTGTAGGCAAGGCTTAAGTCCGTCGCAATGATGTAATACTTCGATGTGAATTTGTTGTAGTAGATGGTGGCATCCCTTGCGCCCTTCTCCCCCTCATAGCACCAGAGCACCGGGCGGCCGCCGTTTACCGGCTCCCAGTGGAAGCCGTCCCGGCTTACGCCGAAATAGATCTGCTCCCCGTCCGGGGTTCTTTTCTCACGGAAATGAACAAACAAATAGCAGCTCATGGTTTTCCCTCCCTATAAAATCTGCCGGCATCATCCGATGCCGGCAGAACAGCTCTTCAGCGAATATCAGCCGCTTACGCCTCCCAGTACACCGCGGCGCTGCGGTCAAGAACCAGGTTTTCTCCGTCGATGTGAAGCTCCGCGATCTGCACGTTCGCGCGGTTCAGTTTTGACCCCGGAACGGACTCAAAGAGTTCGCGCCTCTTCCTGTCAAAATCCGGATCGTTCTTATCCAATGCGGCCAGCTTCTCCGCAAGGACCTTGTCGATCATGGGCGTGCAGAAATAGACGATATATGCCCGGTCTCCGCGCACAAGCACATCCGCGTGATGCCCCATGCCGTAATCGCTCTCATCCTCTCCGTGGTCCCCGAGGATGTCGGCGCGGCGCTCCCAGTGGATAAAATCCTCCGAGCTGTAAACCGCGAGCCCGCTCCAGTAATCCGAAATCAGCCACTTCTTTCCGCCGAACTCGAATACATTCGGGCCTTCCTGCGCGCAGTCCGTGATCTCCGGACCCAAAACTGTCCAGTTCTCCAGGTCGCCGCTCTCCGCAGCGGTCGTATAACTGTGGTTGTTCTCGTCCTTGAACCACATCTTCCAGCGGTTTGGGCGGACCTCATAGAGGCACGCGTCGATCACTCTCTCCGACTTTAAGTCCACCGGCCCGTGAAAATCCCAGTGCCAGAGATCCGCCGAGGTATAATGCAGTATCTTCCTGGGATACTCCCAGTCCACGGCGACACCCTGCACGTAGGAGACATACATGTGGTACACACCGCCGATCCGCACGATCTCCGGCGCCCAGAAGGTGTTCATTCCGGGCTCGAAGTCCAGGCCCTCCAGCGCACCCCGGTAGAGCCACTTTGCGCCGTCCCGGCTCACCGCGACCCCGATTTTCGTTCCGTGAACCCATGATGCGCCTACATAGATGTCTGTCGCCCTTCTCTGGGTGAAGAAGAGATACCACATCTCCTCCTCTTCATTGCGGACAATCACCGGATCCGTCGGCGCGCCGAAAACCGGATCCTGAAACAGAGGTTTGGGAAGTCTGATCTCATTGCTCATCACTATACCTCCTTAATCGCCGGGAGCGGTTTCCCGGCCCCCGGAACGAAAGAACAGGGATTCGCTCCCGGTTCATCAGCCCTTGACCGATCCGACCATGACGCCCTTCTCGAAGAACTTCTGTGCGAAGGGATAGAGAATGATCAGCGGAATCGCCGAGAGCACCATGCAGGCGAGCTCGATCGTCTTGTAGTTGGACGCCGATTCGGACATGGTGGTCAAGAGCGAGCCCGCGCTGCCGGACATGGATGTCACCAGATCCTCCGCGGACTGGCTGGACTTGGTTAAGGACAGCGTGTAGTAGGAAAGTGTCTGCAGCTTCGTGGACTTCGTGTAGTACAGGGTGGCGGTGTAATCGTTCCAGGTGCCCACGGCGGTGAACAGCGCAAGGGCGCTCAGAACCGGCTTGGACAGCGGCATGACGATCCGGAAGAAAATCGTGTACTCGCTGGCTCCGTCGATCTTGGCCGACTCGAAGAGCGCATCCGGGATGCCCTTGAAGTTGGCGTTGAAAATGATGACGTTATAGAAGCCGCCGAAGAGCGCGGGCAGGATGTACACCCAGTAGGTATTATAGATGTGCATCGCGTTGAAGAGAATGAAATACGCGATGACGCCGCCGTTTAAGTACATGCTGATGAAGCCGAGCGCCGCGTAGAACTTCTTGCCCACGAGATTGTTCCGGGAGAAGCCGTAGGCGAACATCGCGGTGATCAGCGTCTGCGCAACCGTAACAATCACTGTGCGCGAGAGCGTGATGAAGAATGCGGAAACAATTTCCTTATTATGCAGCACTGCCTGCCAGCTCTCCAGGGAGAACCTGCGCATCCAGAGCAGCGCGTAGCCGTGGGAGGAGATCTCCTTGGCGTTTTCCAGGGAATTAATGAGGGAGAACCACACCGGATAGAGCGTGAGGAAGATGATCAGCACCATCACTACGGTGAGGATAATGGTAAACCTTCTCTGTCTGCGGGATTTAATCTTATTCATCACCTGTACCCCCTTAGAAGAGACCGCTGTCCGTGAGCTTGTTGGAGATCGTGTTCGCCGTCAGGAGAAGCGCGATCGCCAGCACGGACTTGAAGATGTTGACCGCCGCCGCCATGCCGAACTGCAGCTGCTGCAGACCGATGCGGTAGATGTAGGTGTCAATGACCTCACTTCGCTCCAGGTTGAAGGAATTCTGCAGAACGTAGAGCTGATCAAAGTTATTGTTCAGGATGCCGGCCACCGCGAAGATGATCATGATCAGGATGGTGGACTTGATCCCGGGGATGGTGATGAAGCGCATTTTCTGCAGGCGGGACGCGCCGTCCAGGTCCGCAGCCTCGTAGAGCTCCTGATCGACGCCGGAGATGGCCGCTGTGTAGAGGATTGTGCTCCATCCCAGTTCCTTGATCAGGTTGGACAGTATGGCGATCGCCCAGAAGTATTTGGGATTGGCCATATAAATCTGCGGTGTGTCTGTAACATGCATCTTCATCAGGATCTGATTCAGCGCGCCGTCGCCGGCGAGAAGGATAATGACGATACCGCCGAAGACAACCCAGGAGATGAAGTGAGGCATATAGGTCATCGTCTGAACAAAGCCCTTGAAGCGGGTATTGGTGATTTCATTAATAAAGAGCGCGAAGGTGATCGCGGCGAAGATGTTGATCACGTTTCCGATGAGGTTGATGCCCAGCGTGTTCTGCAGCATTCTCATGAAATCGTGATTGCCGAAGATGATCTTGAAATTCTGGAATCCGTACCAGGGACTGGTAAAAACTCCCGCGATGCCGTCCGTGACCTTATAGAACTTGAAGGCCAGGATCAGGCCGAACAGAGGAATAATGTTGAACACAATAAGCAGCAGGGCTCCGGGAAGCATCATGGAATGGAGCTCGAACTGTGTTTTTCTGTCGTATCCGAGACGGAAATTCTTAGGTTGATTCTTCTTGGCCATAATCTCTCCCTGTCGCATTCCGGGCAGACTGCCGGATTCAGGATATAAAAGGTGCCTGCCGCTGACTTACAGCAGCAGGCACCCCAACTTGCTGACAAATGCACTTTTCCGGGAACCGGGCCTTAGCGCCGGCCGGTCAGTTCTCAGTTGTAGATGGCCGCGTTCTTGTACTCGATGGTCTTGCCGTAAGCCTCATAGTTGCTCTGCAGGACCTTGTCGTACTCGGCATCCAGCGCCTCGACGTTGTAGCTGATCAGGGTATCGATCATCGCCTGATACTCCTTCTCGAATGCCGCGTCGTCCGCTGCGGAGACGATCTTGGCCTTCTGGGACTCAAGATAGCTGTCGATCTGGGACTTGGCGATACCAAGGTCGCTGGAAGGCTCCACGACGTTGCCTCTCGCGAAATCAAGCAGGGACTGATCGTAGATGTAGGTTCCCTCGTAGACACCCATTGCCGTCATGCAGACCGCCTCGTGGCCGCGGTTGGAATCGGGATCCGGAACGGGCTCGGTGTTGCGCTCGAAGGAGGTGTTCGCGAACGCCCACAGGAGGATGTTGTTGTTGTAGTTGTCCGCACGCCACTGAGCCTGCTCGTCGGTGTAGGTCACGATGCCGTTGTCATCGATCTGATAGTTTTCGCCCTCGATGCCGTAATAGTTGACCAGAAGGCCTTCTCTGGAGGAAGCCCAGGAGAGCCACTTCGCGATCTTCTCGGGATTCTTCGCGTCTTTGGAGACCACGGTCTGAATCCAGCCGTTGCCTGCGGACATGTTGATGGCCTCGGCAGGCATCGCGCCGTTGTCGGCGAGGATCGGGCCGAAGGAGGTCCAGCCGGTGCCTTCCTTGTTGATCTGCGCCTGGTTGCCGATCCAGCAGAACACTGCCTCGGGCTCGAGATAGGTCTTGAGGGCAGCCTCATCGATAATCAGGGTGTTCACATCAAGATAGCCCTTCTGGACCAGGTTGTTCGCGAACTTCAGAGCTGCCTTGTAGGCGGGATCCAGTTCCTTGTGGCGGTAGTGTCCCTCCTCATCGACAGGCATGACGCCGAAGTTGCTGGCGATCGCCGCGTCGAGGGACTGGTTGATCCAGGTATCCGCGTGGAAAACCACGGGAAGAACGGTCTGGCCGTCAACCGCGTAGCCGGAGTCGACGACCTTCTGGCAGGCCTCATAGAAGCCGGACTCGGTGCTGACATCCTCAGGAGTGATGCCGATGGCATCCATCACGTTCGTGTTGAACATGATCGCCATGTTGGTGCCCTTCTCGACGATATCGATCCAGACCTGCGCATCCGGAGGGAAGTTCTTGCGGTTGTCCGCGGACTCCATGTGGCTGGGATAGGAATACCAGCCGCCGTAGGTGTTGTAGTGGGAGGCCTTGATGTCCTCAGGGAAGTCTTTAAGAAGATGAGACTCGGGATCATAGGTCTCAAGGAAGGTCTGCATATCCCAGATCTTGCCGGAATCGATGAGCATCTTCATGGAATCGGAATCCGCTACGGAGATGACATCTGGGAGATCGTTGGAAGCGACCATGAGGCCAAGCTTCGTGGTGGCGTCTGTGGGAGGCTGCTCAAGGTTGATGGTGATGCCCAGCTCGTCTCTCATGTAATCCAGAGCAGGGGAGCTCTCCGTCTTCCAGTTGGCCGGTCCGAAACCGGCAACGGTGGAATACCAGTAGATCTCACTGACCTCGCCGGGAGCCGCTTCTTCCCCTCCGGCCTGTGCCGCTTCTTCCGCACCGCCGGAGGTCGCTGCCGGAGCAGAGGCCTGTCCGCATGCCGCAAGGCCAAGTGCCATGATTCCGGCAAGGCCGAGCGCAAGCAGTCTGTGTGTAACGTTTGCTCTCATAAAAACCCCTTTCCCGTCCGGTAGCATCCTGCAGACAGCACCGGACAAAACCAGTGAAGAAACTTGATGGTTTAATTGTATGGACACAATGACAGCAAAACTATTAACGCATTTTTGTATTTTGGTACTTTTTTCAGATTTCCCCGTGAAGATCTGCCTCATAAAGGAAACTCCCGGAAAAACCGCACAAATCCTGCCGGTTTTCCCGGGAGCTTCCGCTTCCTGTCCGAATATCCGGGTGCTCTCCTACAGCCTTCTCCGGAAGGCCGCCGGCGTCATCCCGGTGATTTTCTTGAATACTTTGGAGAAATAGCTGTAATCCGAATATCCCACGGTCTCCGCAATGGAATCGACACTCCGATTGGTCTCGGCGAGCAGCCGCTGGGCTTCCCGGATGCGGAGTCCCGCCAGATGCTCGGTAAAGTTTTTACCGGTCTTGGACTTGATCATCCCGCTGATATATCCGGAGGAGACATGAAAGTGGTCGGCAATGTCCTGCAGGCTGATGTTGCTCGCGTAGTTTGCCTGTATGAAGCTCATTACCTCCCGCACAATTGCATTGGAGGAGGTGTAGCGGTCCTCGCCCTCTCTCTCCGGCTCACCGGCGCGCCCTCCCGCCTCATCCAGCTTCTTCCGGACAGCCTTCAGGTAATCGACAAGCTCCTCTTCCTCCACCGGCTTTAAGAGATAGCCTTCGCATCCGTAACGCAGTGCCTCCCTTGCGTAACCGAACTCCGAGAAGCCGCTGACAAGCAGCACGGATGAACTGATATTCCGCTCGCGAAGCGTCTTTAAGAGGGTCAGGCCGTCGAGACCGGGCATCCGGATGTCCGAAAGAATGAGGTCCGGGCGCAGCTGCTCGATCCTGGAGAGTGCGAGTTCGCCGTTGTCCGCCTCGCCGCAGATCTCAAAGCCGTACTGCGGCCAGTCAATGATGTCTTTCAGCTCAATCAGCGCCCAGGGTTCATCGTCAATCAGGAATGTCTTATACATGCTGTCTCCCCTCCTGCCTGTCTCCGAATGAAGTATCCTTCTCCTCCTCTTCCCTCTTTGCCGGCAGCGTCATCACTATTGTCGTGCCGCTGTCCGCCCTGCTGTCGATCTGCATGCTGCAGCTGTCACCGTAGAAAAGCTTCAGTCTCCGGTACACATTCAGAATGCCGATCCCCCAGTTGGTTCCTGTGACCTGCCCGGTCTCGTCGTACTCCCGCATGTCCGAGGTGAGTTTTGCCAGCACCGCCTCATCTACGCCAAGGCCGTTGTCCGCGATGGTAATGATAAGCCTGCCTGAATCCTCGCTGATCTCCGTGTCTACCCTTCCGCCCTCCTCCTTGGATTCAAGGCCGTGGAGCACAGCGTTCTCCACCAGAGGCTGAAGGATCATCTTCGGCAGTATGCATTCCTTCACATTCTCCTCCGCCCGGATATTTACGCGGATCTTGTCCCCGAAGCGGTAGTGAATGATCCTTCCGTAATCCGCGAGGCTCTTCATCGCCTCCGCTACGGTCACCTCGTCCTTTCCCTTCACGTTGTAGCGGAAAAGCCTGGAGAGAGACTGGGTAATCTCCGCGATGTCCCGCTGCCCGTTGTGAAGCGCCATTCCGCGGATGCAGGCGAAGGTATTGTACAGGAAATGCGGATTGATCTGGCTTTTGTATGCGACGATCTCCGTCTGCTTCTTGGCGTATTCGAGCTCCATGTTGCGCTGTTCGGAGCGGATCATCTCCCGGTTCAGGTCATCGATGTCGTCCAGCATCCGGTTCATGCGGACCGCCATCTCGCTGACCTCGGTATCCCCGGTCACAAGGATGCGCTGTCCCGGGTCATTCTTGAAATTCGTCATGAAGGAGATCTGCTCCGTGATCGGCCTCAGGATCTGCCGGTAAACCAGGAACACGACCAGGAGAAGGATGCCGAGAAGGAGCAGGTAAGTGAGACCCACCACCTGGTTTGCCAGAAAGAGACTGCGGGTGATGCTGCTCTCCGGCGTCACGCTGACCAGGCGCCAGCCGGTTTTGCCGTCGCTCCAGGAGAAAACAAGGTTGCCGCTTGCAATCGCGTCGGAATCCGCGGAGGCGTACTCCTCCTTCCATTCCCCGGCGCTGGCAAGCACCTTGCTCTCCCCGTCCATTACGGCAAACGCGCTCCTGTCCGTAAACAGCGCGCCCCGGGCGATTTCCTCCAGCTCCAGGGTGTCGAAGACCAGACCGATTGTCCCGATGCGTCCGGCAAGATCCTCCTTCACCCGGTAGACCGGCAGCGTCACCTGGAAGAAGTTTTCGCCGGACAGGTCGCTGTTTAAGGGATGCACGAGACCGGAAAAACTGTACCTTGCGCCGGTGCTTAATCCGCTTCGCCGGATGTACGCGCTGCCCTTGGAGCCGATCACATGCCCATCGTTGTCGTAGAAGGTCATTCCCCGGAGATTCGGGTCGATCACGAGGTTGTTGCCCACGAACTGCACCATGCGCTGGTAGTAGTCCCACCGGGCGCCGAAATCGTTGGCGGCGAAAAAGGAGAACACGAAG
>JAEEGL010488689.1_pt1 | contig 11877 bp, 12 predicted proteins | sample 9134231 | NCBI WGS metagenome assembly JAEEGL01 (sample SAMN16246548, study PRJNA631951) | gut metagenome | biome: gut microbiome; feature: rumen; material: fiber-attached | host: Bos | place: Iran: Karaj | collected 2018-10 | reverse complement strand
GATGGTCATCCTCGTGTATCTGGCGACCTACCTCACCGCCTGGGGCATCACCTCGGGGATCGCGGCGCTTTCCGCCGGGCTTGCCGGCACCGTGAACACGCTGATCTGGGGCTTCAACTTCATCATCGGCTCCGCGCTCGCGATCCTGATCCGCGTGCTCCTGGAGAAGGGACGCAGGGCCGGCGTCATCCACCGTCAGTATCAGAACAACTACCTGCTCAACCGCATCTCCGGCTTCTTCTTCGACATCATGATCGTCGCCGGCATCGCCTCGATCGACCTGGAGGATATCCGCGGGCTGTGGGTCCCCTTCGTGCTGATGGCCGTATGCGGCGGCGTCATCACCTGGATCCATCTGCGCTTCGTCTGCCGCAAGGTCTACAAGGATTATTACTATGAGGGCCTGATCTCGATGTTCGGCATGCTGACCGGCACGATCAGCTCCGGCGTGCTGCTGCTGCGCGAGATCGACCCCGATCTCTCCACGCCCGCGGCCAACAATCTGATCACCGGCAGTAGCTTCGGCATCATCCTCGGCGCGCCGATCCTCGTGCTGGTCGGCCTCGAGCCGAAATCCGATCTGATGTGCTTCGTCACGCTCGGCATCGTCGCCGTCTACATGGTACTGCTCGAGCTGCTGATCTTCAAGCTGAAAAAGAAGCAGAAATAAGCGCCGCGCCCCTTGTGCGCGCAGCCGAGGGAGCCGACCGGTTCAGAGAGGCCCCTTTTCGCCCATACGGAACGGAAAACACCGGGAATACGCAAAGTATTCCCGGTGTTTTTCATGTGTAAGGACGAAAAACGCTCTCTCGATCCCGCCCGGCGCGGCGCTTTCCGGCGCCCCGACGGGCGATCGTCGTTATAACGAAGCGTAAAAACGGCAACAATAGCGGTATCCGATCTCCTGGAGGCCGCCATGTCCTTCCTGCGAAGCCTGTTCACGTCCCTGTACGGCAGCCGTTTTCTCCTCAAGCAGCTCGTCGTCCGGGATTTCAAGGTCAAATACAAGCGCAGCGTCCTCGGCGCAGCATGGAGCCTGCTCTATCCGCTTCTGACGATGAGCGTGATGGCGCTGGTCTTTTCCAACGTCATCCGTTTTTCCGCGCCCGGCGTCAGCTACGTCGTATATCTGCTCATCGGGCTGACCTGGTTCAACTATTTCAGCGAGGCTACGAACCTCTGTATGAGCAGCATCGTGGCAAACGCTCCGCTGATCCGCAAGGTCTACGTGCCGAAATACGTGTTTCCGCTGTCCAAGTGTCTCTTCGTCGGGATCAACTTCCTGCTGACGCTGATCCCCCTCTATCTCGTCATCCTGCTCAGCGGCACGGGACTCTGCCCGCAGCACCTGCTGCTCCCCTTCTCCTTCGTCTGCCTGTTCGGCTTTTCTCTCGGCGTCGGCCTGTTCCTGGCCGCCGTCTCGGTCTTTCTGCGCGACGTGTTTTATCTGTACGGGATCGTCCTGTCGCTCTGGCTGTATCTGACGCCGGTCATGTACGATCTGAGCGCGATCTCCCGGCCCGCGCTGCGCGCGCTGATCTCGCTCAACCCTCTGCTTCCCCCGATCCGCTTCGCGCGCACCGTGATCCTCTATCACGAGACGCCGGGGCCCGAGCAATTCGCCGCCTGCGCCGTTCCGGCGCTGCTCGCCCTGCTTTTCGGCGCGATCGTCTTCCGTCGGAAGCAGGACGGCTTTGCCTATTATCTGTAAGGAGCTGCCATGGAAGACGTCATGATCCGGGCCGAGGGCCTGTGTATGCAATACCGCCTCGGAGTCGAGCGGGGCTATTCGATCAAGCAGGGCTTCATCGACCTGTTCGAGCCGCGGCGCCGTCCGGCCGGCCGCCGCGCCGCCTTCGACGCGATCCGGGATCTGAGCTTCTCGGTCGAGCGCGGAGAGGTGCTCGGACTCGTCGGCGCAAACGGCGCGGGAAAGTCCACGCTGCTGAAGCTCGTGGCCGGCGTGCTGAAGCCGAGCGCGGGAGCTCTGTGCGTCTTCGGGCGCGTCTGTCCGATGATCGAGCTCGGCGCGGGGATCGATCAGGAGCTGAGCGCAAGGGAAAACATCTTCCTCAACGCCGCCGTGATGGGCTACAGCGAACGCTTCATCCGCTCGAGGTTCGACGAGATCGTCGCATTCTCGGAGCTGGAGGACTTCCTCGACGTTCCGGTGCGGAGCTTTTCCTCCGGCATGACGGCCCGCCTCGCCTTCTCGATCGCCACGGTGGTCGAGCCGGAGATCCTGATCGTCGACGAGATCCTCTCGGTCGGCGATCTGTCCTTTCAGACGAAGAGCGAGCGGAAGATGCGGGAAATGATCGGCGGCGGTACGACGGTGCTGTACGTCTCGCACTCGCCGGATTCGATCCGCAGCCTCTGCAGCCGGGCTCTCTGGCTCGAGCGGGGGCGTCTGAGGGAATGGGGCGACGCGGATACGGTCTGCAGACACTACGAGGCAAGCGTCGCCGGAGAAAAGCTCACGGGCGGAAGGGAGAGCGCATGAGTCTTACGGACGCCTTGACGCGGCTGATCCGCGTTTACCGCAGGGACGGCCTGCGTGACGGCACGAGGAAGCTTCTGTCTTTTGCGAAGGCGAAGCTGCTCGACCGCTCGCCCCTTTGCCTGCTGCGCGTCAGCTCCGGAGACAGGCAGGAGCTGCGGCGGATGCTCGGCGGCTCCTTCGATCGCGTGATCGTCTGGCGCTCCGGCTTCGGCTTTCAGGTCCCGCTGTATCAGCGGCCGCAGCAGATGGCCCGTCAGCTGGCGCGCCTCGGCTGCCTCGTCGTCTACGAGGCGGGGCGCTGCCCCGACGGGGTGGAGAAGTTTCGTCGGCAGAAAGAAAACCTGCTGCTCTTCAACTTTTCAAACCGCGCCCTGCGGCGGCTTCTCATGCGGGAGATCGACCGCCTGAACAAGCCGAAATACCTGCAGATCTACTCGACCAATTACGAGATGCCGCTGAGCGAGCTGGAACGCTGGATCCGCAGAGGCTACGGGCTGATCTATGAATACGTCGATCATCTGAGCCCGGAGATCAGCGGCACGCGCGAGCTGCCGGCCGCGATCCGCGACAAGTTCCGCTATGCGATGACGCACCCGGAGGCGTACGTCGTCGTGACGGCGGAGCTGCTCAAGCGGGACGTGCTTGCAAGGCGCGGCGGCAAGCGGCTGATCGAGAGCTCCAACGGCGTCGACCTCTCCTTTTTCCGCCGCTGGGAGGATTACTCCTTCGAGCCGGCCTTCCGTGCGATCCTGTCGCGCGGAAAACCGATCGTCTGCTATTACGGCGCGCTCGCCTGCTGGCTGGACTACGATCTGCTGCGGGAGATCGCGTCGTGCGGGGCGTACAGCCTCGTGCTGATCGGAGTCAAGTACGACGCCTCCTTCGACGCGTCGGCCCCGCGCGGCGAAAACGTGTTTTTTCTGGGGCCGAAGGATTACCGGGTCCTGAAATACTACGCCCGGGAGGCCGACGTGCTGATCCTGCCGTTTCTCGTCAACGAGCTGACCCGCTCGACGAATCCCGTCAAGCTGTTCGAATATATGGCGCTGCGCCGCCCGATCGTCAGCACGGACGTGGACGAGTGCCGCCGTTATCCCGGGGTGCTGATTGGAAAAGATCGAGCCGCATTCATGAAACAGCTCGAGCGCGCGCTGACGCTGCGCGGCGATGAGAGCTATCTGTCGCTGCTCGACAGGGGCGCGGCGGAAAACGACTGGAAAAACAAGGCCCAGGCCCTGATCGACGGGCTGCGGCGCGAATAAACGCAAAAATCCGGGAGAAAACTCCCGGATTTTTCGTTATCATCCCCACTTGGCAAGGAAAAGTAGATAAAAAGGCGATGGCAATCCCCACCGTCAGTAGATCTTCCTGATCGAATCGGCGTCGCAGCGGGCCAGACGGCAGAACGCGGCGAGATCCTCCCTCGTGCGGATCAGCATCAGCTCCAGCAGCTTCCCGCTGTGCCGGTCGCGCATGCAGCCGACCTGCTCCCCCGTGCAGATGCTGCAGCGGATCACAGGCTCATAATCCTCCGCGGGATAGGGCGCGGGAGTCGGCGCTCTTTTATGAAACAGTCCCATACGGCGCTCCTTTCTTCGTTCCGTCCTCTAGCGGGGCGCGTTCCGCCCGCCGCTTTTTTCTTATCGTATCACGGGAGAGCGCGAATTGCAATCACGCGCTCCCGGATCCGCGCTTTTTTCTCTCGGCCGGCGGAAGCTTTCCCTCGTTTTCCACGCCGAAGGCCGGGTATTGCCCGGTCAGCATCGGGCTGTCCGTCCGGGACATCCGGCGCGCCTGCTTCTTTTCCTTTTTCATGCGAACACCTCCCTCGGCAGTATTTGCCGGAAATCGAAAAAGATACTTGAATCCGCGGCTCGGAACGCGTATACTGTGGAAAGATTTTCAAGGGAGAATGACATGGCAAGTATTCGTTCCTTTATCCGGCGCGAGCCGGTCCTGCTGATCGCCTCGCTCGCAGCCGTCGTCAGCTGTATCTTCGTGCCGCCCGACGCGGCCTATCTCGGCTATTTCGACCTGCGCACGCTCGCGCTGCTCTACGCGCTGATGACGGTGGTCGCGGGTCTCGGAAAGGCCGGACTCTTCGCGCACCTGGCGCATCGGCTCTGTCAGCGGGCCTCGAGCCTTCGGGCGATGAGCCTGCTGCTGGTGCTGCTCTGCTTTTTCAGCTCGATGCTCATCACGAACGACGTGGCGCTGCTGACCTTCGTGCCCTTCGCCGTCGTCGTGCTCGGCATGGCCGACCGGAAAAAGGAGCTGATCCACATCGTCGTGCTGCAGACCGTGGCCGCAAACCTCGGCAGCATGCTGACGCCGGTCGGAAACCCGCAGAACCTGTTCCTGTACTCTCATTACGATTACAGCCTCGGCGGCTTCCTCCGCGTGACCTTCCCCGTCTGGGCCTTATCGCTGCTGCTGGTCGCTTTGGCCTGCCTGCTGTTCGGACGAGGACGGGTGACAGTCTTCCTCGGAGTAGAGCCGGGCCTTTACCGCCGCGCGATGCTCCTCTACCTCGCGCTCTTCGTGCTGTCGCTTCTCGTCGTGCTGCATCTGCTGCCCTGGTGGCTGATGCTCGCGATCCTCGTCGCCGTGCTGCTGGCCTTCGATCGGGGGATGCTGCTGAAGGCGGACTTCATGCTGCTTCTGACCTTCCTGGCCTTCTTCGTCTTCGCAGGCAACCTGGCCCGCATCGAAGCGGTCAGCGCATGGCTCCGCCGGATGCTCGACGGACGGGAGTATCTCGTGTCGCTGCTGACGAGCCAGGTCATCAGCAACGTGCCCGCGGCGCTCCTGCTTTCCGGCTTTACCGAGCAGGGCGGCAGGCTGCTGCTCGGCGTCAACGTCGGCGGCCTCGGCACGCCGATCGCCAGCCTCGCCAGCCTGATCAGCATGAAGCTCTATTCCCACTCCGACCACGCGCACACCGGGCGCTATCTGCTGGAGTTCTGCGGGGTGAATCTGCTCCTGCTGCTGATCCTGTCCTTCTTCTGCATGCTGATATGAAAAACCCGGAGCTCTGCGATCGGCAGAGCTCCGGGTTTTTTATTCCATCAGCTTCAGCGGCGTCCATTTCAGATAGTCTCCGGAGACCAGGCGATACAGCACGCCGTTTTTTTCGCCCAGAAGGCTGTCGTGAAACCTGCTTTCGCCGTGGATGTGCGCGTAGACGAGCTGCTCGGCGCCGTATTCCTCGGCCATCCGCGTAAAGCCGCTCTCCTCCTCGAGGATGCAGGTGGGCGGATAATGCAGGAAAACGAGGTATTTCCGGTAGCCCGCCGCCCGCGCCGCCTCAAAGGACTCGCGCAGACGGCCGAGCTCGCGCGCGATCAGCTTTTTCGCGTGCGCCTCGGCCTCCTCGTCCCAGCCGACGATCCTGCCGCGCGCGTTCAGATAAAAGGGGCCCTCGAAGCAATAGCCCTTCGTTCCGACCAGAGCGTAGTCCCGGTAGGCTGCAAAGTTGCCCTGCAGGAAGAACAGCTCGCCCGCGAAGCGGCGGTTCAGCTCCTCCGTCCTGCCCGCGTCCCAGAACATATCGTGGTTGCCGCGCAGAAGTATCTTGCGCCCGGGAAGAGCGGCGATATAGCGGAAGTCCTCCTCGCACTCCTCCGGGCGGCGGCCCCAGCTGTGGTCGCCCGCCAGAAGGAGCGTATCCTCCGGCGCGATGAGGGCCGCGCAGTTCTTTTTCAGCTTTTCCTCATGGTTTTTCCAGACGCGCTCGCGCATCTGCGCCTTCGCTTTGAGCGGCGACTGAAAATGCAGATGCAGATCTCCGATGGCGTAGAGACTCATGCCTTTCCTCCGTTCGTCAGCGCAGGAAGAACAGCGACAGCGCGATCAGGTACTGACCGGGATAATACGTGAGATAGTTCAGGATCAGATCGACCGGTCTCTCCCGGCCCTCGCCGAAATACGTCCCGCTCAGGATCAGGTCCGACAGCGCGAAGAGCACGGCGCCCGCGAAGAACAGGTTCGCGCAGGGATCTGCCAGGCCGCGGCCGATCGCGATCAGCGCGGACAGGCCGACGACGCCGAAGAGCAGCAGCCCATAGCCGACGACGACCGGCTTGAGCGCGCCGTAGCGCAGCTTCATCGGCTTTTCGCTCAGCAGGACCAGCAGCGTCCCGAGCGCGGCGATCAAAAGCGCGTAGAGCAGCGTTTTCGCGTCGGTCCGAGCCTGCAGCGAAAGCCCCGTCAGATACAGGACGTGCCCAAGGCCGAAGGAACCGAAGCCCGCCAGGGTATAGGCGCGATCCTGCTGCGGATAAACGTATTTGAGATCGAGCCAGACGTCTCCGAGCAGGCCGAAGAACAGACCCGTCACGACGAAGGGCGCGAGGATCGCCCGAGAGCCGATCAGAGCCCGATACGCGCCGCAGACGCCAAGCGCGACGAACAGGATCGAAACGAGCGTTTTCAAAAACACGGCCTTGAGCGTATAGCGGCGGGTCTTTTCCGCAAGATAGAAAACGAGGGCGATCAGGCCCAGAGCCGGGAACAGGATGCGGAGGATCATGCGGCGGTCTCCTTTCCATCACGGGCCGTTCTTCACCGGGAAGAACGCGGTCATCAGCAGGCGTACGGTCAAAAAGCCCCGGGGGCAGTCTGTCCCCGGGGAGCGGCGCTTATCGGGCGCCCCGGCCGAGCATCAGGCAGAGCGTCCCTTCTTTATAACGCACGAAGCAGAGATCCTGCACGGTGCAGGAGGGCCTCTCTCCTTCCGCACTGCCGAGCTTCTCCAGCAGCTCTTCCTTGCCGCTGAGCTCGATCAGCTCTTTCTCTTCGCCGAGCGTGCGGCAGAGCAGGCCGCCGAAGACCTTCGCGATGAAGCGGTCCTTCGCTTTCCCCTTGCCCTCGCCCTCGCCGCAGATCCAGCGGCGCAGCTGCTCCCTGACGCCGTGCTCGGCGATCACCGGACGCAGCATCTCGGGCGGGATCTGATAGCGCTCGGCAAAGTCGCACAGATAATTCTTCGCTTCGAACTCGTCCGCCTCGATGACGGCGCCGCCGAGCCCGGACGCATAGGCCGAGGCCATGTTGGCAAGATTTCTGATGTAGCTGAGGCTTCCCTCTTTAAACATATTGTTCTCCTCCCGGAAGTACTGCTCCTAATGTAGCACAGCTTGAGGCTTGCCGCAAGCGGGAATCTGACAAAGACGGGAGAAATGCGCCCCCGGCCGCCCTTCAGTCCGCGTTCCGCAGCGCGGCCATAAGCTCCGGCGTGCGTGACCAGTAGCGGATGCCCCAGTTTTCCAGGCTCCATTCGTCCATATAGGCGTTGCACTCGTAGTCCACGTAGTAAAGCAGTCTGTCCTGCATCACGAAGTTCGTGGGATAGTAGTCGATGTTCAGCCCGGCGCGCCCGGCCTGCTCCGCCATCCGGCGAAGCTGCGGGAGCCATGACTCGACGGAGCCGCCCTCGCGGAGGATCTCGAACGCGGTCGGACCGGCGACGTATTCCTTGACGATCCTCTCGGACTCCGGGTCGAGCTCCAGCATCTCCGGCACCCGGATCCCGGCGCCGCGCAGGCGCTCATAATCGGCGCGCTCCGCCTCGATCTTGTTGCCGAAGCGGTAGTAGCCGCAGGGCTCGTGGTGGATCTGCTTGAGTACGACGCGCTTCCCGTCCCGCTCGGCGAGGTAGGAATACCCTCCCTTGCCGCGGCCGAGCAGGGACAGGATGCGGTATTCCCTGCCGTTGACGATGCAGCTGTCTTCCATGGCGCTCATCCTCTCCGCCCCTCGGGCTGCGCTGCGCGGCGCTGAGGCGCGCCGCCGCGCGATCGGTCATTCTTCGGGATCAGCCGTCCTTGCGGCGCAGGGCGCGGACGATGCCGTAGACCGCGCCGAAAGCGGCGCCGGCGATCGGCCAGACGATCCAGGCCCTGTCCCAGCCGTTCCAGATGAAGCCCCAGGCCAGAAAGCCGGCCGTTACGAGGCCCCAGTAGACCGCGCTGAAGGGCGCGGCGCTGCGGGAGTAGGCTTTGCTCTCGCGGCTGTAGTCCCCTTCCTCCAGCAAGCGCTGGAAGGAGCCCCAGATGATCGCGGCGCGGACGATCAGCATCACGCCGACGCCCACCAGGATCAGGAGCGCCGCCACAGCCAGCAGATGCCCATAGTGCTCCGCGTCGCCGAGGAGCAGCAGGCTCAGGAACACGGGGATCACCGACAGCACGCAGAGGACGATGCCCAGCGTGAGCTGACGGGCGTAGGTCGGGCGGAACTGCTCGCGCCGTTCCTTCGCCATGCCGTCCACGCCGTAGAGCGTGTCGACGTACAGATGATCCAGATAATCAAACGGCTTGTTTCGCAGCGCGCTGGTCACAAACAGCGCCACGGCGCCGCCGACCATCAGCATCAGGATCATCACGCCCAGGCCGACCGCCTGCGCCTCGGCGAGGCGGATCAGGCCGAACTCCTGCGCGCCGGCCGTCAGGATCATGGCGATCGGCGAGAGGATGCACAGAAAAACGCCCAGCGCGACGCGGCGCGCGTTGGTCTCTTTTACGCGCAGGTACGCGTTGGCCTCCTCCATGCCGACCGTGCGCTCCGCCGAGTCGGACGGCGCGTCGGACGCCGCGGGAGACGCGGCCTCCATCGAGTCCTTGAGCAGATAGTCGGTGCTGACGTTGAACAGCTCCGACATCTGGACGACGCGGCCCATATCGGGCACGGACTGCGCGCTCTCCCATTTGGAGACAGACTGGCGGCTGACGCCGAGCTGTTCGGCGAGCTCCTCCTGCGACCAGCCGTTCTTTTTTCTCAGGTCGATGATCTTATCGGCAAGGATCATGTTCATTCGCTCCTTTGTATTTCGTCCCGGGGCTTCTTTCCTCACCGGGCAAGCCAAGCATATCGGAAAAACCGCTTGCGGGAAAGAAAGCGGGCCTGGAACATCCGCAACCGACGGTTGCAACCGGCGATTTTTTTGCCTGCGGAGGACAAAAAGGAAGATTTCGCCCGGCGGGGACCTGCTCAGCGCGTGTCGTGCATGGCCAGGGTCCTGAGCAGCCAGAGCCCGGTCTCGGTATAGTCCTCCTGCGTAAAGCCGCTGCTCTTGGGCACGCTGAAGCGGATCGCGGAGCAGGCCTCGGGCGCCTTGGAGAAGGCCCACATGCAATAGGAGATCCCCTCCCGCTCCAGCAGCTCGATCCAAGCGTCCGCGCTCTCAAGGTCGCGGGGAACGCCGCCGTTGGAGGCTGTGACGCCGAACTCGGTGACGAAGATCGGCAGGCCGCTCCGGCTGAGGCGCTCCGTCATGTCGCGGACGTCCTGCCCGTGCGTCGCGGCGTAAAAGTGCAGCGTGTACAGGACGTTGTCAAAGGCGAGCGGATCGGCGGCCACGCTGTCGAGATCCTTCGACCAGTCGGGGTTGCCGACGATGACGACGGAATCGGGATCCTTCTCCCGGATCACGGGGATGATCCGCTCGGCGTAGCGCTTGACCGCGGGCCAGTCGACGCCGTTGGGCTCGTTGCAGATCTCGTAGAGGACGTTGTCGTACGAAGCGAAGCGCCCGGCCATCTCGGCGAAGAAGGCTTCGGCCTCGTCCGCGTAGGTGTTGGGGTCGCCGTCGCTGAGGATGTGCCAGTCGATCAGCACGTACATATCCTCCATGCGGGCAAGCTCCACCCCCTTCGCGACGTCCTCCCTGTGGCGTTCCTTGTCGCCGCCCGTGCAGTAGCCGACGCTGCCCACGCCGTAGGTATACATGGCAAGGCGGAAAAGGTTCACGCCGTCGTCCTCCGACAGCTCGCGGAACATCTCTTCCGTGAGGAAGGACTCCGAGGTGAGCAGCCCGTTCACGCTGACGCCGCGGAGCATGACGGGCTGACCGTCGCTGCCGCAGAGCTTGCCTTCGACGACCTGCAGCTTACCGCAGGTCGAGGGACGGGCGCGGCCGTCGTTCTTCGCGTGGATCTCCGGCTTCTGCGCGCAGCCGACGAGCGCAAGCAGCAGCGCGGCGGCAAGCAGGACAGACAGCAGTTTTTTCATGTGGATCCTCCCCTTCTGCGATCGTCGGAACGATCGATTCTCCTTACGGATCTTTTTGATCCATTATAGCGCAGTTGCCCGAAGCGTTCAACACAAACCGCATCTTCCGCACGAAATAACGGCCGTCCCGGATGGAACGGCCGTTACGGCTTCGATATGAAGGGGCTTGATCGCAGCCGATCATTCCTCAAAAACGTATTCGCCGGCGCGGAGCGTCTCCCTTCTGCCGCCGGGGAGGACGAGCTCGGCCTCGCAGTTGGCGGGGACGACGACGGTATAGACGGTCTTTCCGTCCCGCCTCTCCCACTTGCTTTCCGCCAAGCCATAGACGCTGTTGTATTTCGCGCCAGCGCGGGTGAAGCTCCCGCCGGGACGCGGCGCGATCGTGAAGCGGTTTTCGCCCGCGACGCGGATGCCGCACATCGTCGAGAACAGCCATTCGACCGCAGCGCCCTTGGAATAGTGGTTGAGCGAGGCGACGCCCTCCTGGGAGTTCGGCCCCTCCCAGCTCTCCCAGATCGTCGTCGCGCCCTGCTTGGGCATCGACAGCCAGCCGGGGATCTCCTCGTTCTCAAGGAGCCGGTAAGCCGCCTCAAGATCATAGTCGGAGAGCACGTAGAGGATCAGCGGCGTGGACAGGAAGCCCGTGCCGAGGCGCCAGCCGTAGTGCTCCAGCGCTTCGATCAGGCGCTTTCTGGCAAACTCGGTCTGCTTCTCATCCAGCAGCCCCATATACAGCGGGCGCACCAGCTGCGCCTGCCGGTCGGTGTCCAGCGAGTAAGTCCCGCCGGAGACCAGCTCCCGATAGGCCGCCGTGCATCCCTCGGCATAGCGGCGGAACTCCCTCGCGTCGTCCTCGCGGCCGAGCTTTTCCGCGATCTCGCTCATCAGCCGCAGGACGTAAGCGGTATACGCCGTCGAGACCTCGGGGTGGGGATTGACGAAATCCTGCCAGCGGAAGCCGCCGCCGATCTCGACCGGCTCGGCCCACTCGCCGTAGCTCTGACCCATGTTGACGACGAACCTGCGCGCCTGTCCGGAAAGCCTGAGCTTCTCGGAGAAGATCGGCGTCGTTCTGCCGACGCGCCTTTCCATAAAGCGGGCGTACTTCGCCATGCCGTCGTAAGTCTCGCGCAGGATGCTCTCGTCGCCGAAGATCTCCGCGTAGCGCCAGGGGATCAGCACGCCCACGTCCGACCAGCCGACGGAGCCGTTCATCGTCCACATATAGAAGTCCGAGCCGCCCTCCGGCGCGATATGCGGCAGCCAGCCGTTCTTCCTCTGCCAGTCGTAGACGTCGCGCAGGTATTTTCTCGCAAAGGGCGCGAAGCCGAAGAGATAGGCCGCGCTGGTGAAGAAGAGCT
>JAEEGL017438313.1_pt1 | contig 11878 bp, 6 predicted proteins | sample 9134231 | NCBI WGS metagenome assembly JAEEGL01 (sample SAMN16246548, study PRJNA631951) | gut metagenome | biome: gut microbiome; feature: rumen; material: fiber-attached | host: Bos | place: Iran: Karaj | collected 2018-10 | reverse complement strand
GGACCGCGATCCCATGTGCAGTCCCACGTCTCAGACTTGCCAGGTTCGCCCACACCCTGCGTCTCGAGCAGGCCCGGCAGGCGTATCTTCCGCGTCTTTCCCCAATCGGCCTCCTCCTGAAAACGATTCACGAACATGTAGCGCATCGTGAAGTTTCTTGTCTGCGTGAATTCCCATTCACCGGAAAGGTCGAGCGTGGTGCCCGGCTCCTCGCCGAGGACAGGATTCACCACCGCGATCCGCTTGGGGCGCATTCCCCACAGCTCATACCCCGAAATGCGCTCCGCGACATTGTTGGGGTCGCCTAGCGCCGCGACCGTCGCACATGGGCTGTTCGCATTACTTCGGGCAACGCCCGATCCGTCTTTCGACACATCGGCAAACGCCGCCGTCGATACGGCCACGGCCGCCACGCAGGCGCCTATGAACCAACTTCTCGTGATCATTTCATTTCTCCAGACACCATTTCCATGCGGGGACGATCTTGATGCCATCGCTCTCCCCCTCGTCGTCCCATGTCACGACCGTGCAGTCGTCAACCTTGATTCCGCTTCTCAACGTAATCGACATCGCGTGGCACTACGTCTTCGGGAATCCCAAATTCGTAGAACTCGCGCATGACCTCTCCAAGAATGGCTTTCATGCCGCGTATTATACCAGAGACCCGCCCCTAACGTCAACCATTGTGGCTATTTTTCTTGTCCAGATCAAATCAATTCTAGCCAAGAAAATCATCCACTCCCTCCGTCTGGGACAATCCCCTCGGATTCAATGCCCGAAATACTCTTCCATACCGTATAACATACCATAGATATGCGCACAGCAACGCCAGAATCATGGATTTTCTCCCAATGGGTGAAAAGACAAAGCTCTTACTTCTTCAATTCGCCGCCTGATGTCCTTAGGGTAGGCGAATCCGACATCTCAAAAGCAAGTTCGCCGCCATCGCGCAGCGAATCGCGCTTAAGGAAGTTCCCGATATGCTCCATGCCGTTGTGACTGACACGCTTGGCATAGCGCTTTCTATCCGTCACATCTGGCGCGGAAACAACAAGCCTACATCCGTCCGGGAATGTGACGGTCGTCTTTTCAAAGAGCGGAGCGCCAAGCGCGTATTCGCCGGATGCGGGGCAGACGGGATACATGCCCAGCGCGCTCCACACGAACCAAGCGGACGTCTGCCCGTTGTCCTCGTCGCCGCAGTATCCGTCGGGCGTCGGCTTGTATAGTCTGTTCATCGCCTCCCTCGCCCAATATTGCGTCTTCCACGGCTCGTCCGTCCAGTCGTAGAGGTAGATCATGTGCTGGATCGGTTGGTTGCCGTGCGCATACTGCCCGAAATCCATTACCTGCATTTCTCGCATCTCGTGGATAACCTTACCGCCGTAGCCGCGGAATACAGACGGGAGTTCAAAAACCTTGTCGAGCATCTTGGCGAACGCCGCCTTGCCCCCCATCGCCTCCGCCAGTCCGGCTACATCATGAAACACACTCCACGTGTAATGCCAACTACATCCCTCCACAAAGTCACCGCCCCAGTCGAACGGATCGAAATTGGAATCAAAAGCGCCATCCGCCGCTCGGCCACACATCAGGTTGTGCGCCGGATTGAACACATTGCGCCAGTTCCCGCTTCGCTTCAGATAAACGCCAGTCTCGTCCTCTAGACGCCCCAAGGCGACACCAAGTCGCCAGATACACCAATCATCGTAAGCATATTCAAGCGTCCGCGCGGCGGAGTAGGAAATCTTGACATCACGCGGAACATAGCCGAATCTATTGTAATATTCCCATCCAAGACGCCCACAGGATGGATTGCCATCCTTTACCGCATTCGCGCCGTGAACAAGTGCGGTGTAGAGTTCTTCCGCCGTCTCGCGTGAGGCGACGCCAGGCGTAAGGCAGGCGTCCGCCACCACGCTCGCCGAGTTGTTACCAATCATGCAATTTACAAAGCCGGGGGCAGACCATTCTGGCAACCATCCATTTTCTCGCCAACAGTTGCGAAGCCCTTCAGTCATCTTGGCGTTTACATCGGGATAGACGAAATTGAGCAGAGGGAACAGCGCCCGGAACGTGTCCCAGAATCCCGTGCCCGCATAATAGACGCCCTTCTCGACTCGGCCCGTCTCCGGATTACGATGGACGGCATTACCATCTGCATCGTATTCGTGAAGCGCAAGGGGGAATATCTGAGTGCGGTAGAGGCAGGTGTAGAACTTGCGCAGATCATCGACACTACCACCTTCAACACGAATGCGCCCAAGGCGCGCATTCCAAACGTCACGTCCTTCTGCGGCAAGTCGAGTAAAGTCGCCATCACCAAGTTCACCAAGATTACAGACGGCTTGTTCACCCGAGATGTAGCTCGAGGCAATCTTCACAGAAACAGTCTCGCCACGCTTCATCGGCTCGAACTTGATGCGCACAACCGAACCACTCGCACCGGCCTCGGTGAACGCTCGGTCGAATTCAAGGACAAAATGATTCTTGAATCCTTCCGGAAGGTTCCCGGCCCTAGAGAATGCACTTTCGCCCCAAATACGCCGCGATGCGGCATCGATGCGAACCTTCCCCTTATCGCCGTAGGCATCAACGATGAAATAAGGCGTATCAGTTTCTGGATAGGTGACACGGGCGAGCGCCGCACGCTCCGTCGCCGTCAGTTCGACCGTCACGCAGTCCTCCGCTAGATGTACCTTCATGCGATAGGGTTCAAAAGTCTCCTCCTTGTGGGAAAACCACGAAGAGCGAGCGTCCGCGCCGAGCGCGTCGCGCGTGAGCGGCATGAAACTCCATGCGCCGTGGTCATTGATCCAAGGACTCGGCTGGTGTGTCTGACGGACACCTCGAATTTTCATATCGCGGTAACGATAGAGCCAGCCGTCGCCGTTCGCCCCGGTCTGAAGCGTCCAGAGATGCATTCCGTTCGGACGGCAGACCGCTGGGTATGTGTTGCCTGTGGAAAACTCAAACGAGCTGTCCGACCCCATCAACGGCAGAACATGCCGGGTCAAATCACCGGCATATTCGCTTTCGGCCCCCGCCGTCGTAGTATCGGCACACACCAGCGCACACACCTCCACAATGGCACTGACGGTCGAAAGAACCCTTCCAGCCGACATTGCCATTCCTATCTGATGCTTATGTTCAGGCCATCATGGATTACCCAGGCCGTCAAAGTTCCTTCTCCAATGACAACTTGTGACTTATTGCTGATTCTTGGATTGGACACGACCGTGAAAGAACCCGCCGTCGCACCGTTGAGCGTTCCGAAGTTGAGGAACGTGTACTTTCCCGGAGGCACTTTCGACCCATCGAGCGTCGAGATTCGCACCACCACCCTGCCTGCGACGTTGACCGGCCTGCTTGCCGAATTGATCACGTCGCATTCGCCCGTAGAAGGATTAACCTTCACATGAATCTCCGCGCCGTCGGCAAGGTCAATCCGAGGGGTCGCAGACCCTCCCTTGTAAAATCCAAGGCGTCCAATGGTCTTCGAGGTACCGGCCGCGATTGCCCCTCCTGCGGCGATGTCTGCGCAGAATTCAATGTGGCCGGTACCGCCCAGTACAGCCCCGGAAGAAACATGGATCGGCTCCACGCGGCCAGTCTCGCTCATGAAGTTCATGCGGCCAGCCTCGACGTACACAGGTCTCTCGTGGCTCCATAGACTTCCGTGCTGCGTACACTCGCCCAGACCTTTCTTGTGGATTGTCGTATATTTGTGATTGCCCATCAAGCCTGGATTGAGGACCATGTCGCCGTCAGCCTGTATGTTGAATGTCACGTTTTTAAGCTGGTTGATTTTCACGTCTGCCGCAATTGTCAGCGTCGTATCCGCACCGAGGTTGCCCAATGTGCGGTTGGCGCCCTCTGCGCAGTCAATGATGATCCAACGATGAGTCGTACTGTCCCGATTGTTGGATTTGTTGAAGTATAGTCCTGCATGGCCCGCATCAGAAGCGGAACCAAGGGTGAAGCTATTTGCCGTTCCGGCAGAACTTGCTACGCCGCTGTCTGCAACAGAATTGAACTTCATCGATCCGCGGAAGCATCCCGGTACAACCGAGAACTCGTTTTCGTCGTTTAGAATCGTCACGGTGCCGTCGTCCGTGCGCTGGACTTGCGTGACGGAACTTGTCAGCTTCGGATTGATTATCCACTCCCCTAACCACCTTGCATACACCTTCGTCGTCTCAAGTTCGCCGGTCAAGTTGAATTGCTTGCCCGATTCGACCTCGAACTGGCGATAGGCCGTAAGTACGAAACGACGGTTGGAGAAGCAAATGTTATTCACTCTGAATTGCAGTTCGGAGTTGTTCAACGTAACGACCGAGCCTTTGCCAAGCGAACTCACCTGGCCTTGGTTGTAGATGCGTTCAACCTTGAACATTCCAGTGCCGTCGGCAAGAACTGGACCGGTGAACGTACTGGCCTCGTTTGAAAGATAGAGGATGTGCTTGTTCGTGACCTGCATCGGTTGGGCGACAAGGCCGCCTGCACCGGAGATAACGCCTGTGAGCTTGACCGTCTGCGCGGCGACGCCGGAATCAGGCTGTACGACGATTGTCAGCGACTTGGACGCATCGCTTCCGAGGCTGATGCCTGAATCAATCGTTGTCGTCTCCTTGAACGTGGCCGTGTCGCCGCCCGTCGGAACGCCATTCGGAGACCAGTTACCGGATGCATTCCAATCGCCGCCAGTGGCTGGCCCCTGCCAGACATAACTTTCAGACCTTGCGGTGAAGAACCCAAAGGTAATCGCCACAAGAATCATCGTGTAACTTGTTTTCATTTTCGTTTTCCTCCTGTTGGTTGAATTTGCCTGAAGAATTCAATCCGCCTTCAGTTCTATTGTCTCCAGCGGCGCGAGTGTATGCATCTCGACACGACCATCGGTGCGTGTGATCTTGAGTTCTGATGGCTTCTGCCGCCAGTTGGACGCGAAGCCGATTCGCTCGCCATTCGCATTCTCCCAAAACGAGGTCAGCACTTCAGGCGTCTCAACCGCCCCGCGTCCCCAGCCCTCGTACTCGACCGTTGTGGGGCAAGATTTACACGTGATGAATGGTCTTATCATCTTACCTTCAAGCAGAAACGAAGGATGCTTCTTTCTCATGGCGTTCAAGCCCCTGAGCACGGAGACAAGCCTCTCTCGCTCCGGGAACGGCTCGTTCCAGAGCGACGGCCAACCACAGACGGCCTCGCCTCTGTCGTTGAGTATGAGCGAGAACATGTCTCCATTGTGGAAACCGGTCATCCAACGCCAGAAGGCGTCCATGTGCTTCTTCATGCCGCATTGGTTCCCCGTGAAATTGCACATCCACTCGTGGAACACGAACGCGGAACCCGGAACGGGACGGCCGAACCACATGAGCCCCGGCATCGGCCTCACATCACTGTAGGGAAGTGTCGGCACGTATGGCGTCGCGGCTGTCTGCTCACATCCGAAAACCATGCCGTCTGCGCCCGCCGATGCAACGAGCTTCCTTTGCAGGGAAATCATCGCATCAACCGCCCACGCGCCGGGGATCGGCGGATGCTTGTGGTGCCTTGCGTAGCAGAGGAGCCATCCGCCGCCCATGTTCTGGTCGAAGAACTGGCTGTAGTCAACGCCGAAGCGCGAGAGCTTCGCCGCCTCGGCGACGATCTCCCCCACGCACCAGTCGTCCGCAAGACACATGTCGTAGCCGAGCTTCTGGGCGTCAAAGCCGTTGCAGATTGTCGCGGCGATCTGTCCCTTCGGGCCGCGTATCATGTGGCGGCCAAGATGCTCGTCCTCGAACCTCTGTTCAAGCGAATATGTGGGGACGATGCTTGAGATCTGCGTCCAGGCGGTGCCGGAGCAATAGACGCCCAAGAGATCGCCGCGCGCACGAAGCGCGTCGCGGAACTTGGCAAGCTCCTCTTCGCCGCCGTATGGGGGCCACACGTACGGCGGCGCCCACGGGGCCGTTCCCTCCCAGTGCATCAAAAGCGCCATGACTTTCGAGTCAAGAAGTTTCCCGTACTTCTCCACAAACGGCATCGCATTGATGTAAGGGAAGAGTCTGTTGGGCTTCATGTTCCGTCCGCAGTCGTTTCCTTCGCCGCGCACGGGATAGATCAGGTTGACTGGCGAATCGTACATCCACTTCGGCCGCTTCGGCGCCTTCGCGAAATCCGGCAGCGTACGCACCCAATCGCGGTAGATTTCGCAAGCCTCCATCCAGCCGCCCGCGTAGGGACGGAGCGAATAGTGGAACTTAGGGCGCCACGCGCCGTCCGCGTCCAGGTCGCCGCAGAACGTCTGGAGCGTAAGCCGCACGCCATTTACGCCAAGGTCCTCCCAATCCACGGCCTTGGGCGTGTGGCGGTTGTCCACGGCGGAGAAGTATATACCCCTGCCATCCTTGTACGCAGCCATGAATTGCATCTGAGCAAGACCTGGGTAAAGGGAACTGCCGCCTGGGGGTGCGAATCTTTCTCGGTAGCCGGCCGGACGGTACGCGTGCGCGAATTTCGTCACCTCGACGCCATCCCAAGACGGATAGAAGAGTTTTCTGTCGGCGGCGATGCACACCTGCGGGCCGTCGAACCACTCGAGCAGCATTCCTGTGGGGATGCCCTCTACGGACGGCCTGAAGCGGAACTCGCCGTCCGCCGCCGCCACCTCCATGCGCACGACCAGGCCGTTGGCATGTCGCCATGTGAGGTAGGGCGGTTTCGATGAAACCGCCGTCTGCGGCGGCATCGTTGATGCCGCCCTACCAGGTTCAAACACGAATTCCGACGACTTTAGGAGCGTCGGCTCGCCTTTCCCATCGAGGAGCTGGAGCGTGAACGCCTCCGCCGCAGGCACGACGCGTTCTACACCGCCCGCGACAAGCGACTCCACCGCGCCGCACTTGTCCGACAGGCGAAGCGTCGCACCGCCCGACGTGAATTCGGTCGCGACAAGCGCGACCCTCCCGGATTCATCCGGCGATTGCGGGAGGGACGCGCTTGTCGCGTCCGCCACTGCGCAAAGAGCCACCGCCACCGCGAAAAAAGCCGATTTTCTCTCTGATGTTCCCATGACGCCACATATTCTACACCATAAGACATTCTACGGTCAATGGATTTGAATTGTTTTTACGGCAACAATAAGGTTGACTTTCAAGCAATGGTTTAGTATCATCCTTTGCATGAAACGCTTCAAAAGGATAGCAATCGTGCTACGGATGTCCGGCGCGGCGGGACGGGACATACTTTCGGGGGTGTTCCACTTCACCCGCAGCCATCCGAACTGGCATACGCGCCTCTTCCAGATGCCGAGTGAATTCACGCCCGATGCACTCCGTGCCGAGATGGCGAACGGCCTCGACGGCATAATCGCCAGCGAGCCCGGCCCCGACAAGACCGCCCACCTCGTCCGCGACTCCGACATCCCCGTCTCGTTCATCGGCGACGCTGGCCCCATCCTCTCCCAAAGGAGCCTCCGCATCGCGTACACCCGCAACGACGATGAGTACATTGGCCACCTTGGCGCGCGCTACCTTGTCTCGCTCGGCGCACACCGCTCATACGGATTCGTGCCGACGACATCTCGCCAATACTGGAGCGACTTCCGCCAGAAGGGCTTCACGGACGAACTGACCAAACGCTGCATCGCCGCCGACATCTTCCACTCTCCAGGCATGGCCGGCACTAAGGAGGACCTCGAAGCCCTCAAGGACTGGCTCGCCGCCCTGCCGAAGCCTGCTGCGGTGATGACTGCATGGGACACGCGCGCAACGCAGGTCCTGAACATCTGCAAGGACGCCCGCATAAAGGTGCCAAACCAAATCGCGGTGCTGGGCGTGGACAACGACGAGCTACTCGATGAATCATGCATACCGCCGCTTTCGAGCATCATGCCCGACCACGAGAAGCTTGGCTACGTGGCTGCACGCGAACTGGAACGGCTCCTGTCTGGCCGCCAGCAAAATACGGACGGCGGATTCCTCGCCCGCCCGGTGAAGATCGTGGAGCGCGAATCGGCAATCGCCTCCGCCCCGGCCGCGCACCTCATAACCCGCGCCACGGACTACATCCGCCGCCATGCCACGGAAGGGATAAAGGTGGATGACGTAGTGTCCCATCTCGGCGTATCGCGCCGCCTCGCAGACCTCCGATTCCAGCAGTTCAACGGAGAATCAATCAACGACACGATCACACGCTACCGGCTGGACGCTGTTAAGAAGATGCTCGCCACAACGAATCGCCCAATACGCAGCATCTCTGAATCATGCGGCTACGCGGACCATGCCTATCTCAAGACGCTCTTCAAACGGAGATTCGGCTGCACGATGCGCGAATGGCGCCGCCAGAACCGCCACGTCACCTGAAGAGCCCGTCCTCTTCGGCCTGCGACAAATCGCTGACTCGGAAGTAGGTGGCCGTGGCGCCGACGTCGGGGAACTCCGTAAGCGTGATCTCCGTCGAGTTCTTCTCGTTGACGCCCGTCGCATGTCCGGCCGTCGCGACGCGGATCTTCAGCGCCGTGCCGTTCGGACGCACCGTGTCGTCCCGCACAAGGCGGACACTGGCGGGATCGACGAGCATCGTCGCGCAGATGTCGGCGGGGTCAAGCGCGAAGAACTCGCGCCTCTTCGCAAGCCTCTGATCCTCCGCCGTAAGGCCAGACGATTTCATCTCGGCGCGCTTCGCGCCGCCGCCGTTCAGCGTTGGATTGAGCGCATAGACTAGCGGCCCGCGCATGAACGCGACGCGCCCCGCCTGGCGGCGGCGCCCGGCAATGGTCCTTACGCGCATCGGGAGCGTCAACTCCACGCGGTCGCCCTTCCGCCATCTGCGCCTCAAGTGCGCCAGCGTGCCGCGCTTCACCGCAACCGACTCGCCGTTGACGGAAAGCGACGGCCTCTCGCACCAGCCGGGGATGCGCAGAACAAGGTCGAATTCGCTCCCGTCCTTCTCCGGCGCCACAAAGAACTCAATCTTGTCGTCCGTTGGATAGTCCGTCCGTTCGGTGATCTCGACTGCGCCGGACGCCAATTTAGTCTTCAGCGTGCAGGATGTGTACAAGTTCGCGTAGAGCGCCGACTCCGACTTGTAGAACGTGAACTCGGGCAGCTCCGACATGATGCGGCGGAAGTTGTTCGGGCAGCAGTAAGTGTCGCTTGGATAGTAGGTGCGCTTCCCCTCGATCGGAGTGTAGTAGCGAATCTGCCGGCCCGTCTCGGACTGTGCGCCGAAGAGCGCGTTGTAGATCGTGCGCTCCACAGCGTCGCCCCAGCGCGCCTCGGGGTTCCCGCCCTCGCGCACGAGCGCATCCCACAGCCACAGCTGGTAACCCGTCGAACATGTCTCGCCTACCGACAGCCGACCGTCCTGGTCGTCCGTCCAGCACTCCCAGAGGCCGCATGTGCCGTTGATGAGCGTGCCGTTGCCGTCGAGCATGAATCGGACGGTCTCGTCCGTCGCGCGGCGCGGCGTGTCCACGTCCGAGGCGCGGTAGAGGCTCTGCACGAGGCACTGGTGGAGATGCGTCGCGGAGTGCCCGTGGATCCCGAAGCCGCGCCCAAGCGTCACCGGGCGATACCATGTGTCGAGGTGGCGCGCCTTCACGGCGAAGTCGCGATACTTGACATCCCCCGTCTCCTTGTAGAGCGCATGAAGCCCCCACGGGAAACCAACGGCCGCCGCCACTCCGGAGATGTATGCGTCCTCCCATCCGGGCGGCATCGTGTGCCAATTGTCGATCATGTAGTCCGCAGCGCGGCGAGCCGCCGCGAGCGACCGCTCCGACCCGAAATAGTGGTGGTCTGCGGCGAGGCCTAGGAAGATGAACCCCGTCTCCGCCAGGTCCCAGTAGCCCCAGAGCCGCGAATCCTTGCGGAGGCATCCGATGTAGCCGTCGGGCGACTGCGCCTTCAGGAGTTCCGTCACGACATGATCCTTGAGCGCAATGACGCGAGGGTCGCCGGTGTAGACGCCGAAGCGCACGGCCGTCTCGATCAGCTTGCCCGTGCCCACGGAATCACCCGACCTGGCCTTGGCGCGGAAATGGTCGAGGAACTGGTGTTCGATCTCGGCCTTGAGCAGATTGTTCGTGACGGCCATCATGATGCGCCGCTCGAACTCGCCGCCCAGGCGGATCTCGTCCAGCCCGACGCGGCTGAAACGCTCTTGCGGGCCGGCGAACAACGGCATCGAAGCCGCCACCGCAAGAATTGTTCCGCATATCGTTCTCATTTATGCAATCCTTTCTTTTGAATAAATCGTAATCATCTTATCATTTTCTACGGCAAACCGCAACGTACACCTTCGGGCACGTAGGGCCACTAACCACTAGCCACTAGCCACTAACCACTAGAATCCGTGGTGCCAGTAGGGGTCGTCCTTGCGGCCGACGTCGCGCAGATATGGCGTGTCGGCGAGTTTGCGGGCCTTCGTCACGTCCGGATCCTCGAAGACGAGAAGCATCGGACCGGACACGCTCGCGCCGAGCATCAGGTCGTTCAGCACAAGGTCAATCTCGTTGTTGCCCTGCCTGAGCAGCTTCGGGTCGAAGTCGTAGCGGCGCGGCGCCTGCCAGTAGTCTTTCGGGTTCGTGTCCTTGCCGGTATGGCCTACCTGCGTGCCGTTCACGGATATCCAGTCCTCGTCGTCAACCGCGCCGATGATGATTGCCGTCTTCCAGCTCGGATCGGGCGCGTCGTTGATCTTGAACTGGAGCTTGAAACGATAGAACCCGTTGCGCGTCGAGAGATCCTTGTAGCGGCGCTGCACAGGGCCGGGGAAGCCGAACCGGCGGCGTCGGCCGTGGTTCCACCGCTCGTCCTTCGACTCTATCGTGTGGCCCCACCACTCGCTTGGCGAGGAGAGGTCGATCGCCTCGGGTATCTTAGACTTCTGCCTCGGCTTCTCCGCCGCAAGCGAGAAGACGCCCGTCACGCCTCCGTTGGTGCCCTTGAGGCCCAACGCCGCGCCGGCGTTCCACGCTATGCGCACGGCTATCGTGTTCTCGCCCCTGCGGACCGCGTCGCCCGGTATCGAATAGACGCGCGTCATCTGCCCGACGCTGTTGACGTCCGTCTCGGTGTCCGTAACCGCGACCCGCCTGCCGTTCAGGAACACGACGTTCTCGCCGGAGACGTTGCCTATCGCGAGCGTCAAAGTCGACCCCTCCGGCAGGTCCTCCGGCGCCACGAACGTGCGCTTGATCCACGCCTCGCCGTCCGGCTCGCGCCAGGACGCGTCGACGTTCTGCGGCACGCCAGGCACCGACATCTTCCGCCAGCCGGCCGAGTCGCCCGGCATGGCGCGGTCTATGTCGGCGCGGACGGGGCTGTACTTGCCCGAGGTACACACCACCTGCCAGTCACCGGAAAGGTCCAGCTCGTACGCGGGCAGAAGCGTCGAGTACGGCTTCGCGAGGAATCTCGGCCTTGGCTGCGGCTGGCCGAGGTTGGTGAGGAGCGTGCGGATCATCCGCTCGCAGCGGAACATCGGCTCGCGCATCCAGTGGTCTATCTCGACGTCGCCGAAGTCGGCGGGGGCCACTTGGCAGAAGACGAAACGACCCTTGCCGTGCGGAACCTCGCAGACGACCTTGCCGTTGACCGTCGCGATCGGCAGCTCGCCCTTGAAGTAGAAGTCGGCGTTGCCAAGCCCGGCGAAGAGCGGATCGGAGGGCTTGCCGATAACGACCTGGCGGAGTCTCTCCGTCTTGACCTCAAGATTGAAGGGCAGCCAGCCGGCATTGAGCGTCTCCGCCTTCTGGCGCTTCACGAAGATCGTGCCGCCGTCTCGCACGAACGCCGCATAGCGATCCTTCTTCGGCATAAGGTCCTCGGCCTTCGCATCGGCTTCAATGACGCCGACCTTTCCGGACGGCAGCGAAGAAGCCGAG
>JAEEGL015938640.1_pt1 | contig 11878 bp, 9 predicted proteins | sample 9134231 | NCBI WGS metagenome assembly JAEEGL01 (sample SAMN16246548, study PRJNA631951) | gut metagenome | biome: gut microbiome; feature: rumen; material: fiber-attached | host: Bos | place: Iran: Karaj | collected 2018-10 | reverse complement strand
CTGGATGAAGTTCTCGAAGACGGCGGTGAGGATGCCGTCCTCCCCGGCGTTGTGGACCGAGGCGACGCCGGCCTCTTCCGGCGCCTCCATCTCGTCGGTGGTGACTCCCCCGCAGAGGGAGTCGTTGATCAAAAAGGTGTTGCGGAAGGCGCTGCCCACGCAGTTGATGTGGTCGAATCTGTAATTCGTCACCGCGTGGATCATGGCCGCCCGCTTCACGTCGTAGTCCCTGCAGGACTCCTTCATCGAGAAGCCCGCGTCCAGGAACTGCCAGGTGATCAGGTGCCCCATGAAGGGGGTCCTGTCCGGGCGGATCCATTTCTGGGCGTCCCGGAACCGCCGGATCTTTTCATCCAGCGCCTTTCGGACCTCCCCGCTGACCGGTTCCGTGTAGACCGGCAGGTCCGCCACTCTGTCTCCGGGTCCGGGGATCCGGCCGCGGACGCCGTTCTCTTTCTGTTCCATCGTTCTCTCCTCCTGCGCGGCCGCGCCCGTTCCTAGAAACCCAGGGCCTTGTTCACGAAGGCGAATAGCATCTGCAGACGCAGTTCGTCGTCCTCGGGCAGATAGTCCATGTACCGGATGATCTCCTTCGGCGCCGTGTCGAAGTCGGTGATGTCGAATGCCTTTTCCTTCTCTTCCATATCTTGCCTCTCATGTCACGTCTTGCTGAATATGTCGGAAACGGTTCATTATTCCGCCTTCATTATAGAGAGTCCCATCGTTCCTTGACAAGTCAAAAACCGTACGCGCCGGAATGAAAAAGACTCCGCTCCTTCCCGCGCGGCGCGCGGAAAAGAACGGAGATGGGGCCGGGACGGAAAAGGAGGACGGAAAACGGAAGCGGACGGCTCATCCGGCCGACGCGGCGCTCACGTCATTCGGCCTCCGCCTCCGCGGCTTCGCCTTGCCGCCCGGGCTTTCCGCCCCCGGACGGGGAAAGGACGGCCCTCAGCTTCTCCAGGATGAAGTGGGCAGGCCAGGCCATCACAAGGCAGGCAGCCAGCATGAGATAGTACTGCTTCACGTCGGTGCGGTCGAACCAGGGCTTGTTCTTCAGCAGGTGGTTCGCCAGCATGATGTGGAGCAGGTAGAGTTCCAGCGACCGGTCTCCCATGTACCGCAGCGCCTTCCGCAGCGCTTCGGCGGCCGGGTTGCCGGTGTCCAGGAGGGAGAAGAACGCGGGCAGGAAGAGAGACAGCGCCACCGCCGGGATCACGTAGAAATACCGCCTTGCCGGATCGACCACCAGTTTGAGTCCCATCACGGCGAAGGACGCGGCGGCCACCGCCGCCAGACACGGCATCATCCACGGCTTTCCGCCGCGCACCGTCTTCCTCTCATGGACCGCGCGCCCGGCGGCGCATCCGAGGATAAAGATCGGGAACCGGGTGAGCGCGATCGAGGTCAGATCGTAGTACTTCGGCGCCGAATCCTTCAGCAGGACGTTGAACAGCAGCGATCCCGCCACCAGCACCGACGTCCGCAGGAAAAGGTTCCCTCCCTCCTTAAAAAGGAAGGCGTGGAAATAGGGATAGAGCAGATAGGCCGCGAGAAGGAACGAGACGAACCAGGTCTGCTGCTTTCCCGTGAACCAGAAGTGCAGCGACGTCCAGCGGGTCACGAGGGCCGGGACCGTCAGTTTGCCCTTCAGAAACGCGGGGACGAACTGCCAGCTGCAGATCAGGACCACCGGCAGCGTCAGCCGCAGGAGCCTCCTGCCGTAGTACACGGACAGGCTCTCCTTCTTCTGCATGGTGAAGTACAGGGAGACGCCCGAGGCGAACAGGAACAGTTCCACCCCCATGTTGCCGAAGCTCAGCACGGCCTTCGCCCACAGGGGATAGGTGCCCTTGAAATGAAAGAGCATGATCCACAGGATGCTGATCCCGTACAGTTCGCTCCGGTAACGGCTCAGGTCGTACCACTCGTAGTCCCTTTTCATCTTTTCCCCTGCCTTTTCAGCGCTTTCCGCGGTCCGCGGGTCGCCCCGCCCTGCCGACATTATAATGACTTCCTTCTCCCGTTGACAAGCAGGCGCGCCGGGACGTTCCGCGGGGGGACCGGCGTTCCTTCTTGCGCGGAACGGCCCGGGGCATTAACATATGGGAAAAAGAAAAAGGAGAGGAAAGGACATGGAACACACGAAGATCGACGATTTCGCCGCCATCCGGCGGATCTCGGACGTGGTGCCGTCGCCGGACGGGAGGAAGGTCGCCGTCACGGTGAACACCGCCAGCGTCGAGGAGGACCGGTACTATAACGACGTCTGGATCTGGGAGGACGGAAACATGAGACGGCTCACCGGGATGGGAGACGCCTCCTCTCCCCTCTGGGAGGATGACGAGCACCTCCTGTTCGCCGCCGACAGGGCGAAGGAAGCGAAACCGGGAGAGCCCCTCACCGTCTATTACCGCATCGGCATCCGGGGCGGGGAGGCCGTGAAAGCGTTCTCCCTGCCGCTGAAGGTGACGTCGCTGCGGGAGTTCCGGGACGGCAGATATCTGGCGGGAGCCGTGTTCGACAACGACGCGGAAGGGCGGAAGGAACGGGACGGCAGGTACGCCGTCTTCGACGAGCTCCCCTTCTGGGCGAACGGAAAGGGATTTACCAACAAGCTGAGGAACCGGATCTACGTCGCCGACCCGGCGGACGGATCCGCCGAGCCGGTCACCCCTCCCCTCTTCCAGACGAAGGGCTTCGTCTGGGACCGGGAGACCGACCTGCTGGCCTACTGGGGCTCCGAATACGACGCGATGGACAGCCAGAAGAGCACCCTCTTCCTGCGCCACATGGGCACCGGGGCCGAGACCGAGGTGCCGCTGGGCGGCAGGTACGGCGTCCACGGCGCCTCCTTCGCCCTGGGCGGGCTGCTCTTCCTCGCCTCCACCGGCGAGACGCTGGGCACCAGCGAGAACCCCAGGGTCTATCTGGCGGACACCGCCACCGGCGCCTTCCGGGAACTGATGGCGCCGGACGTGAGCTTCGGCAACAGCGTGGGCAGCGACGTCCATTCCGCGGGAACGCAGTCGGTGGGAAGGCCGGAAGGCCTGTACCACGTGGAGACGCTGGGATACCGCAGCCACGTCTGCCTGCTGGACGGGGACGGGATCCGCGTCCTCACCCCGGAGAGCCGGTGCGTGGACGCGCTGGCGGAGAAGGACGGCGTGCTGTGGTACACCGACATGGCCTTCAACGGCCTTCAGGAGCTGTACGTGAAACGGCCCGGTGAGGTCCCGGTACGGGTCAGCTCGTTCAACGGGGAGTTCCTCGCTTCCCGCAGCCTCTCGGTGCCGGAGCATTTCTCCTTCACCGACAGCGACGGCGTGGAGATCGACGGCTGGGTGATGAAGCCCGCGGACTATGAGGAGGGAATGAGCTATCCGGCCGTTCTAGACGTCCACGGCGGTCCGAGGGCAGCTTACGGCGACGTGTACTTCCACGAGATGCAGTACTGGGCGGCCAGGGGATACTTCGTCTTCTACTGCAACCCCAGGGGAGGCTCCGGCCGGGGCGACGCCTTTGCGGACATCCTGGGGGAGAACTACGGTCTGCGGGATTACAACGACCTGATGGAATTCACCGACGAGGTGCTGAAGAGGTACCCCGCCATCGACGGGAAGAGGGTCTGCATGACCGGAGGCAGTTACGGCGGCTTCATGGCCAACTGGATCCTGGGCCACACCGACCGCTTCGCGGCGGTGGCCTCCCAGCGAAGCATCTCCAACTACGTCAGCAAGTGCCTCACCACCGATATCGGCTACTACCACAACCTCTCCGCCATGCGGGCGGATCCCTGGTCCGCTCCGGAAAAGATGTGGGACCGCTCCCCGCTCAAGTACGCGGACAGGGCGGTCACCCCCACGCTGTTCATCCAGTCCGACGAGGACTACCGCTGCTGGATGGGGGACGCGGTGCAGATGCTGCAGGCCCTGCTGATGCACGGGGTGCCCGCCCGGATGTGCCTTTTCAAGGGGGAGAACCACGAGCTCTCCAGAAACGGAAAGCCGGTGAACCGGATCAGCCGCCTGAGGGAGATCACCGAATGGTTCGACCGCTGGTGCGGCTGAGCGTCCTGTTGCGGCAGAAGGTCTTCCGCGGTATAATCTAGGCAGAAACGATTCAGAAAGAAAGGATCCGGAATGGAAGAGAAGAAGAACAACGTGGTGCGCGTTCAGCTTCACGGGCATGAACACTCCCACGACCATGACCATCAGCATCCCCACCCCCATGGCGACGGTGCTGCGGTGAATGAAGACCTGGTGATGCTGCAGTATATGCTGGATCACAACGAACACCATCTGGACGAGTTCGTGGACCTGATGGAGAAACTGCGCGCCCAGGGCAAGGACGATGTCGCGGACCTGCTGGACGAAGCCATCGAGCTGCTGGAAGACGCGGACATCAAGCTGGGAGACGCAGTGGCGCTCCTGAAAGGAGAAGAGTGATGTGCCTTTCCACCGCTTACACCCTTGAGGACGGGAAGAAGAACTTCATCATCGACAAAGTGGCGTCCATCCGCGTGGAGAACGGGGACGTCATCTTCGAGGACCTGCTGGGCAGGACCGCGACGGTCGCCGGGATCATCAGCTACGTGGACCTGCTGAACAACGAGATCATCTGCGAACGCACCGCCTGATCTCAGGCACCCCCTGTACGGAAACGGAGCAGCCGTCAACGGCTGCTCCGTCTTTTTCGCCCCCGATTCAGGGGGCGTTCCTTTTCTTTCTTAGGAAGCTGCCGGCGGGAACGGGGAGCGGCAGCGCCGCCCGCAGTTCCTGGTCCGCCCGGTTGGCCACTTCCACCGGATCCCCGCCGGCGTCGGTCATTTCCCCGATGCGGAAGGCAACGGGGTCGCCGTCGGGGCGGAGGATCTCCAGTTCGTCCCCGGACCGGAATCGGTTGCGCTGCCGCAGCACGGCATGCCCCTGACCGTCGCAGCTCCGGACCACCGCCGCCACGTCGAAGTCGCTGACGTACAGGGAATCGTCGGTGTGCTGGCCCGGTTCCCCGAAATAGAAGCCGGTGGAATAGGGCCGGTGGCTGGTCTTGTTCACCTCGTCCCGCCAGATCCGCGGCAGTTCCTCCCCCGCCGCCGCGGCGTCCGCGGCGTGGCGGTAGGCGGCGGTGACCGAGGCCACATAATAAGCGGACTTGGTCCTGCCCTCGATCTTGATGGCCGAGACTCCGGCTTCCGCCAGTTCCCCCACGTGGTCGATCATGCACATGTCCCTGGAGTTGAAGAGGTAGGTCCCTCTGTCCTCCAGGACCTCCAGATGCTCCCCGGGCCGCTTCTCCTCCATGACGTAGTACTTCCACCGGCAGGGCTGGGCACACTGCCCCCGGTTGGCGTCCCTGCCCGCCAGGTAGTTGGACAGGACGCACCGCCCGCTGAAAGAGACGCACATGGCGCCGTGGACGAACACCTCCGCCTCCAGCCCCTCCGGGAGCCGGGAGACGATCCGCTTCACGTCCTCCATCGACATCTCCCGGGCCAGCACCACCCGGGACGCCCCCAGTTCGTGGAAGGCCCGGGCGGTCTCGGCGTTCATGACGCCCGCCTGGGTACTGATGTGGACGGCGCAGTGGGGGGCGTATCTCCTGCAGAGGCTCATTACGCCGATGTCCGCCACGATGAGGGCGTCCGTTCCGATGCCGTCCAGAAAGGAGAGATACTCCGGCAGCCGTTCCGTCTCCTCGTCGGTGGGGATGGTGTTCACGGTCACGTAGACCTTCACCCCCCTTTCATGGGCGGTCCGCACCGCCTCGGCCAGTTCCTCCCTGGTGAAGTTGCTGGTGCCCGCCCGCATGCCGAAAGAGGGCCCGGCGAGATAGACGGCGTCCGCACCGTATTCCACCGCCGCCAGGAACCTCTCCATATCCCCTGCCGGGGAAAGCACTTCCGGTCTTCCCTTCATTTCCGTTCTCCCTGTCCGTTCCCGGATTCCCTCCGGGCCGTCTTACGCGGAAAGGGCAGAACCCGTCTGCCCTTCCGTTGTTTCTTCCTTCAGCCGGTTCAGTTCCCGACGTTGACCCAGATGGCGGGGCGTACCCCGACCTCCGCGTTGAATACGTTGGTGCCGTTAAAGTTCATGGACCCTTCGGTGCGGACGAACACCGCCTTGCTTCCCGGCTTTCCGGGCGTCCGGGTCCACTGCAGGCACCTGCCGTCCGCGGACTGCTTGCAGCCGCGGGCCACGGCGTACGCCGTGGGGAAACAGGACCTTGTCCCGTCGGTGAAGAACTTCATCAGTTCCTTCGCGCTCATGACGTAGACCTTGTCCTGGGTGTCCGCGCCCGCGTCCGTATTGTGTTCCGGATTCTTTGCAGCGCCCACGTCGGTCACGGGGATCCTGGTCTGCTCTTCGCTGGTGAAGGCGCTGCGGAGGAACTCGCCGTTGAGCCATCCCCTGAGCTGGCACTTGTCCCAGGTCACCGCCACCTCATCCGGATGGTACTGCACGCAGTCCAGCACGTCCTTGCTGATCAGCAGCGCCTTCCCTTCCTTCTGGGCGACGACGATCCACTCGATGCGTTCCTTCCCGTTGGAAGCAACGTTGTCCTGCTCGTAGCTGCCGAAGAAGACGGTGGAGCCTTCCGGCGCCTTCCGGATCAGGCCGATCTCGCACTCCGCCATCTTCATGGCGGAATCGTTCAGGCCGTTCAGGGCGGCGAAGGCCTTGTAGGCCCGGTCGTACTGTCCGCTCTGCAGCAGCGCGTCCGCCTTGCCGTACTCGCATTCCTGGATCTTCTTCTCACTGCCCAGGAAGCCGTCCAGTTCGGTGTAAAGGGCGATGGCCTGATCGAAATCGCCGTTCTTCATCAGCTTTCCGGCCTTCAGGTACTTGACGCCCGGGATGCCGAAGGCGACGCCGAGAGCCGCCAGGCCCGCGACGATGAGCAGCAGCGCCGCGATCTTCAGACCCTTGCCGCTCTTCCTGCCGGTCGGCATCTTGTCCTTTTTCTTCTTTTCCTTCTTTTTCTTCCCGACCTTTCCGTCCGGTACCACGCTGTCCGGCTGCCGGGGTCCCTGAGAGGGATCGTAGGCGGGGTAGGTGACCGGCTGAGACGGGGCGTAAGGCGGATAAGAAGGCGCGTAGACAGGCTGCTGGGGCCCCGCCGGAGCATAAGTCGGCCCGGCAGGGGCTTGAGACGGAACGTAAGCAGGCTGCTGCGTCCCCTGAGAAGGATCGTAGGCCGGATACGCGGGCGCCTGAACCGGCACATAGGCCGGTTGCTGCGGCTCCGCAGGAGCATAGGACGCAGGCGCCGGCGCCGGGGTCGGCGCGTAGGCGGGCTGCTGGGGCTCTGCAGGAGCGTAGGACGCAGGCGCCGGCGCCGGGGTCGGCGCGTAGGCGGGCTGCTGCGGCTCCGCAGGAGCATAGGACGGAACGGCAGGCGCGGAAACCGCCGCCGGCCGGGGTTCCGGGGCGCTGAGAGCCTCCAGACCTTTCAGCATCTCGGAAGCATCGGCGTATCTTGCCTGGGGATCGAAGGCGCAGGCCCTGAGCACGAAGTTCTTCAGGGCGTCCGAGCCGTTGGCCGGCGCGGGGAAAGGCTCCCCGGCGAACCGCCTCTGTCTCGCGTTCTCAAAATCCTCCGCCGTGGGAACGGCGGGAGGCAGCGGGAGGAAGGGAAGCCTTCTCCCGTTCAGCAGCCAGTAAAGGGTGACGCCCAGGGAATACAGGTCGCTCCTGGCGTCGGACTGCCCGCCCAGGGCGGTCTCCGGAGCCATGTACCAGACGCCGGCCGCCTGGGGCCCGGTCAGGTTCGCCGCCGCCTTCACGAAGGCGGGCTCGCCCAGCTTGTAGGTGCCGTCATCCGCCAGGAAGAGGTTCTGGGGCCGCACGTCGCCGTGGAGGGCGCCGTTGCCGTTGAGGAAGGAGAGGCCGGCGGCCGCGTCCTTCGCCAGCTTGACGCATTCCTCTTGGGTGAAGTGTTCCTGGGGCAGGCTGGTGACGGGGATCAGATGCTCCGTCTTGATGACCATGTCCCATCCGATGTTGTCGGCATGGCGGTAATACTGGGCGCCGTCGCAGCGGATGATGCTGGGGCAGACGCTCATTTGGGGCATCATCGAGTATCCCTGGCTCAGGGCCTGGACGATCTGGTCGCACTTTGCCGCCGCTTCCGCCGGACTCACATTGCTGCCAAGGGCGGCCCGCAGTTCATCCAGGGAATTCGGGATGGAGAGCACCTTCAGCGATGCCTTCTCCCCCGTCGCGTTCTCCCGGATCTCATAGACCGGTCCGTCGCCGCTCACGCCGACGGTCTGCGTCACGGTCCAGCCGGGCCAAGCCTGATTGTTTCCTGTTTCGATCATTGATTCACACCTGCCTGATGATTGATGACTATTTTTGATTATATCCCCCCGCCCCTTTCCTGTCCACAGGTTTGCCCCGCCCGGTCCGGCGTCCGCTGTGCTATAATGACAAAAAACATGAATGAGGCAACAGATGATCCGACTGTCCGAAAGATCCCTCTCCCTCCCCCCTTCCGCCGCCATGGAGATCGACGCCCGCGCCAGGGAACTGAAGGCCCTGGGCGGGGACGTGATCAGCTTCTGCGTCGGGGAACCGGACCTTCCCATGCCGGAGGAGGCGTCCGCCGCCGCCGTCGAGGCGGTCCGCCGGGGAGACATGAAATACACCTACGCCGCCGGCATGCCCGAGATGCGGCAGGCGGTGTGCGCCGCGCTGCTGCGGGACACCGGCGTGAGCTACGCGCCGGAGAACGTGGCCGTCACCGACGGCGCTAAGTTCGCCGGATACGCCGCGGTGCTGGCGGTCTGCGACCCGGGGGACGAGGTGATCCTCCCCTCCCCCTACTGGACCAGCTACCTCCACTTCACCCGGCTGGCCGGGGCCGTTCCGGTCGTCGTCCCCTGTTCCCCGGAGAACGGGTTCCGCCTCACGGCGGAACAGCTGGAAAAGGCGGTGACACCGCGGACGAAGGCGCTCATCCTCAACAACCCGGGCAACCCCACCGGGGCGATGTATTCCGAGGGGGAACTGCGCTCCCTGTGCGGGAAAGCACTGGAACTGGGCGTCACGGTCATCGCGGACGAGATCTATTCCGCTTACACCTACGGCGCCCCCTTCGTCAGCGCCGCCTCCCTGGGCGAGGAGTTCCGGGACAACACCGTCCTGGTGAACGGCCTGAGCAAGAACTACGCCATGACCGGCTGGCGGCTGGGATACCTGGCCGCCCCCGCTCCCGTCATCCGGGCCGTCACCGCCATGCTGAGCCACACCACCGGCTGCCCGGGCACGGTGGCCCAGCGGGCCGCCATCGCCGCCCTGCTGGGAGACCAGAAGGCCGCGAAGGAGATGGCGGAGGAGTTCCGGACGAGAAAGGAGCTCATCTGCCGGCTGGCTTCGGAGGCCGGGCTGCGTTTCCGGGAACCGGAAGGCGCCTTCTACCTGTTCGCGGACGTCCGGGAGTACGGGCCGGACGCCGTCCGGTTCGCTTCCGGGCTGCTGGAGAAGAAGCAGGTGGCCGTGCTTCCCTGCGACGACTTCGGCGCGCCGGGATACGTGAGACTGAGCTACACCCTCCCCCGTTCCCGGATCCGGGAAGGAATGGAACGGATCGCCGCATACCTGAAGGAGCTGAAGAATGGCTGACATCCTGGCCCCCGCCGGGGGAATGGAACAACTCACCGCCGCGGTGCGCTGCGGCGCCGACGCGGTCTACCTGGGCGCCCGGGGATTCAACGCGCGGAGGAACGCCTCCAATTTCGACGAGGTCACCCTTCCCGCCGCGGTCTCCTACTGCCACGCCCGGGACGTGAAGGTCTACGTCACCGTGAACACGGTGGTGCTGGACGGGGAGATGGAGAAACTGGAGGAAACGGCGGACCTGGTCGCCGCCTCCGGCGCCGACGCCGTCATCATCCAGGACATGGCGGTGATGGAACTGTTCCGCGACCGCTACCCCTCCCTGCGCAGATTCGCCTCCACCCAGACCGCCGTCCACGACGTGAACGGCGCCCTGTTCCTGCAGGACGCGGGCTTCGACAGCGTGGTGCTGGCCCGGGAACTGACCCTGAAGGAGATGGAGCAGATCATCCGGTCGGTGGACGTGAAGACCGAGGCCTTCGTCCACGGCGCCCACTGCATGAGCGTTTCCGGGGCCTGCTACCTCTCCGGCATGATCGGGGGAAGGAGCGGCAACCGGGGGCTCTGCGCCCAGCCCTGCCGCCTGGACTGGAACAACGGCAGGAGCCCCTACGCCCTCTCCCTCAAGGACATGTCCCTCATCGGGCACATCCGGGACATGGCGGGAGCCGGCATCGACACCTTCAAGATCGAAGGCCGCATGAAGCGGCCGGAATACGTGGCCGCCTCGGTCACCGCCTGCCGCAGGGCCCTGGCGGGCGAGCCCTACGATCTGGACACCCTGCGGGCGGTCTTCTCCCGCAGCGGCTTCACCGACGGCTACCTCACCGGAAAACGGGACGCCTCCATGTTCGGCTACCGGACGAAGGAGGACGTGACCGGCGCTTCCGACGTCCTCGGCGGTCTCTCCCTGCTGTACAAGGGGGAGACGCCCCTGGTCCCGGTGGAGGCCTCCTTCTCCATGGACGGGAACGGCTCCTCCCTCACCGTGACCGACGGGAAGAACACCGTTCGGGCGGAGGGCCCGGTCCCCCAGAAGGCGCTGAACCGCCCCACCGACGCCGCTTCCGCCGCCGCCAGCCTTTCCAAGACCGGGGGCACCCCCTTCCGGCTGGAGAAACTGGACTGCGCCATCGGATCCGGCCTGATGCTGCCGGCCTCCGCCCTCAACGGCATGCGCCGGGAAGCCCTGGACCGTCTGCTGGAGATCCGGAGCCGTGTCGTTCCCCACGAGAGAATGGACTGGAACGCACCGGAGAGCGTGAAATACGTCTCCCCCTCCTCCCGTCCCGCCCTCTGGGCCCGGTTCCGGAAGGGAGCCGACGTTCCGCAGAACGATCCTTTCGAGCGGATCCTGCTTCCCTGCGACGGGATCGGGGAAACGGAGATCGGAAGATTCGGCAGCCGCCTGATCGGCGAACTGCCCGCCGTCCTGTTCCCACAGGACGAGCCGGCCTTCGAGGAGAAACTGAAGTCCCTGCGGGACCTGGGGCTGCGGACGGTCTGGGCGGACAATATCTACGGCGTAAGGCTGGCCCGGAAACTGGGGATGGGCTTCGTCGGCGGCAGCTGCCTCAACATCACCAACAGCCGGGCCCTCTCCTTCTTTGAGCGCCAGTCCCCCGAAGCCCTCACCGTCTCCTTCGAGATGTCGATGGACGGGATCAGGAACCTGGGCGGCACCGGGAAACGGGGGATCATCGGATACGGAAGGCTCCCCCTCATGCGCTGGAGGAACTGCCCGGTGAAGGCGGGCGTCGGCTGCGCCGCCTGCGACGGCTGCGGCTCCCTGACCGACCGGATGGGCGTCACCTTCCCGGTGGAGTGCGGCGGAAAGAAGTATTCCACCCTGCTCAACAGCGTTCCCCTCCATATCGCGGACCGAGACCTTTCGGGCCCGGACTACCTCGTGCTCTGGTTCACCGACGAGGACGGGAAGGAAAGGGACCGGGTGATCCGGGACTATCTGGAGGGAAGGAAGTCTTCCCGTCCCAGGACCGGCGGACTGTATTACCGGGAGCTTCTCTGAAATACTACCAAATAGACGAGGACCCGTTCCCTGTGCGGAACGGGCCCTCTTTTTCTGTCTTCAAATCAGGCTCTCACGATGTGGATGAGGGCGCTGCGGTGATCCTCCAGGAACACCGGCATGGGGATCCCCGCTTCCGCCAGGGTCCTGCCGGTATAGGTGCCTTCCATCCCCTCCACCCGGTAGGCGGCGTCCGGATCCAGTCCGGGGATCCGCATCAGCCGTGCCT
>JAEEGL015795593.1_pt1 | contig 11878 bp, 12 predicted proteins | sample 9134231 | NCBI WGS metagenome assembly JAEEGL01 (sample SAMN16246548, study PRJNA631951) | gut metagenome | biome: gut microbiome; feature: rumen; material: fiber-attached | host: Bos | place: Iran: Karaj | collected 2018-10 | reverse complement strand
TCGAGCCAGACTCAAATTTAATAATTTGTTGTTCACTATCATATGGCTTTGTTATACTACTCCCATAAGCCGCCCTCAAATCATCTGCATATGCTCCCCATGTGAATCCACCTGGTAATATCAATTCATGATTGAATCCGTCTTTGGCATTCCTTGCGGCATTCCCGTCATTCTTGGTCTCCTCATTATAAACTTCTGAAGTACTATTTGCCTTCACCTGTTTAAGCTTTTCTAAATCAATTCTCAACCCTATGATTGAGCATTGTTCTATATCTATTGTATCTGTTGCACTTGTGTTTTTACATATTATCCTTATTACAGTACCGTTATTATTTTCTATGTTTATCTCTCTTGTCTGCATTGGTTGTACTTGCTTGTCTATATCACTACTTATACTGTAATCATTAATAAAGAAACCTGTGTCAGTAAACATCTTTAAGCTTGATGGTAATGAGTACTTATTTCCGTCTATTATAACCTCTAAACTATCCCAACTATTACTTATATCCGCCCCAAGTACATAGCCTCCCCTAGCTCTAAATACTGTGTTTATCTCATCATTCTTTGTGTACCCCTCAGTATCATCATCGCTTGTATAATAGCCAGAGTCAGGTGTCTCAAACACAGTTCCTGATACTGCATATATTTTACAACTGTTTAATATATTCTCCACAAACTCATATACTGATGTATCATAAACTTCTGCCACCACCCATATAACAGTATCATTACTCTTAGTGTACCATATATCCTGTTCATAGTTATCTATATTCTCACTTGTTACTATCTTATCCCAGTGTCTATCCCCATATACTTCCTCAGTAATATTATTTGTTACAGTGTTAATACCAAGTATATTATTACATATATATCCTGCTATATCTATGTTTTCACCTATTTTATCAGTGTAACCACATGTTACCCTACTCTTATTATCAATGTTATACAAATAACTTTTACTGTTTGTGTAAGTACATTCTGTCTCATAAAAAACCTTTAATTGTACATCAAATGTGCAACACCCCTCCAAATCCACAAGCAGTGTTGGTCCTATTACATCACTATCTGTACTTTGTGCCTCTTTGCTTTCTTCAGCATTTTGCACTACTTCTATACCCCCTGTATCCCTACTCATTTTATATACCAATGGTGCAATTGGGCTCAAATTAAACAGTGCTATACACATACATAATAGTATATTAAATATCTTACCCATTGTTATCCTCCTAAAAATAAGCAAATTGAATTTATTACTCAATTTGCTTATTAATACTCTTGTAGTCATATTCTATGCATTATTTCTTGCTGATTCTATTTACCTTGTATCTATGTCAAATGTCATTGCCCATATAAAGAATGTAAGTATTGTGCCAAAAATCAATATTACCTTTGTCATTGAACCATATGACCTATTATTTTAAACTGTCTCATATAAAAGGTCCGTTGAACCACAATTAGTACATCTTTCAGCATTTTCACCAATTTCAGTATTTGTAATGTTATTACTCTTCATAAATTCCTCCTATGTATCAATAAATTGTTAATTTCAAATAAGGTATCATCACCCCATCATCTGCATCACTATATGTATTTGTCTATGCAATCATATATATCCTCAAATAATGTAAGTGCATGGTAATCACCTTTTTCCCTGAAAAATTCCATGATTAATTCCAATTCATTTAAAAACTCTGTTTTACCATAATGAAATATGGAACTTCTCACCTCATCAATAGTGGCTATGTTAGAGTTTAATAACCTTCTCAAATTCTCTTCAGTCAATGCTAAGTTCGCATGACCAACTACCCACATTGCATAATTATCCTTAGGTATATCATCTAACATTCTGTCAAAATACTTCATAAAGTTACCTGATGCTATCATCCTGGATATTGCCCACTGTGATATATGTTCATTACCCATCCATATACAATTATTCTCTATATAACTCCAGTTACAGCCTAATAAATCATATATTTGATCAAATGCTAGCCTATCTAATCCAACATCTTTACCTATGCTTGCAACAAGCCTATATAATACTTCTCTAATTAGATTTATAGCTGTGTGATCTTCAGTAATAGACCATGTAATTACATGAAATATTTTTTCTGCTATATCTAAATATGAATCGGCTCTTTTATTATCAAATAATTCTACTGATTTACATGAATATTTATACTTACTTATTATATTGCTGTTGAATTTTTTCCATGCTTCTAATCTATTATTTGAAAGGTACCCCTCTAATGAATAATTCAAATGAGATAGGTCTGTGTTTTCAAGATCAATTTCATAAAACATTGATAGTATTGCTCCACAAGTCTCTGCACTTAATATTCTTACAGGCACATCTGATATTATATTAGCTACTGATCCATCATATACTGCATATAGATCATCTGTCAACCTAATTGGGTCTTTGCCCATTAGCTTGCTCACGTTGTAGAAATCACTTATTGATTTTACTAACTTGAATTGCAGTTTCTTTGCCTCATACAGTTGCCTAGCAAATCCATCATGAAGTAATGGTTGTTGTTTGTCCACTATAATAATTTCAGATGTTGAATCTTTACTCTTAGTATTAAGATTTTCTTTACGCCTTATAATCCTGCCATCTGATGTTAGTGCAATATTATCTACCTGTATTTGCTTATTTGCAATGTCTGCTTTAAGCTGTTCTGGAGATACACACTTAATATTGCCCTCTGTATCCATTATTCTGTATGCAAATACTTTGTGATTCTCGTCTAACAGTGTTCCAATACATTTTACTGTTATCATATTTACTCCACCCTATATATCTATATTCTATATCCTCAAGTCTCTGGTCCTTCTCATACTGATCTAGTATTTTTTGGTCTGTTGCCTTTATTTTGGCTTTGCATTGATGAAGCATCTTAAGACCTCCAAATCATTGTTTGAAGGTCTTTGTGATTCATGCCCTATTTCTTGTTTTAATCATTGTTACCACTCCTAATTTACCTCTTATTCATTGCATGCATTCTATCTATCTCATGCCTGTGCTGTATATCTTTTACATAGTTTACATGCTCCTTTGATAACATAAAACTACTTGTGTTTAATTTCTCTACACTCTTTATAACAAACTCTGTTTGTCTTTTATTCCAAAGTACTTTATTATATGCTAAACGTGCTTCTGCAAACATGTCTAATGTGTAACAGCAAGCACAATTAATATTACCTAGGTATGCCTCAGGATTTGTAAATACTATCATACCTGTCATATAATTTATTGGAATCTTTATCTGTTGACTCAGGTGCTTCATATGAAGCTGGTTCTGTGCTACTGGATTGAAGAAAGTGTAGTGTGAATGCCCACCATATGCTCTCCAGCCTGCATCACCACTAAGCACTTGTGTCCATACTTTACCATTTACATCACCGAATACCCAGCCTTTATGGTTTTTTGTTTCAACTACAAATATTCCATACGGTGATATAATCAAGTGGTCAAGCTGGCTACTTTTCTTAACTACCTCATATATGTTTGTGTTACCACTCTGAATTGCTTTCAAACCAACTTCTGTCTTTATTACCTTGAATCCCTTTTTACCCACTCTGATAGCTAGTTCCCATGGTGTCACTCCATATTTGTTAAGGTCTTGTATAGTATATCTTCTGAACTGAATACCTGTCTGTAATAATACATCATTAAGTACAGCATATTCTTCTGGTAGTGACTTAAATATAGCAGCTATTGTAAACTCACCATACATACCAGATACAGAAGCTTGATACCCACCACCAGTTTCTATATTCTTTTGTATCATCAATCCTTTATGAATGCCATTATTATCTATGAAGTTGTTACCAAACTTATTATTCCAAGAATCATAATGACCCTCATTGTATACATTCTTATTAAATTCGTCGCTGTGCATATATCCATCAAAGTCAAAATATTCGTCCATATGTTCTTCCCTTTATCTTACATTGATTAAGTATCTATTGTAGCAGTTAATTCATATTAGTTATATCTATTTGTATCAAGTTCAGTAACCTCAGCTAAGGAACCACAAAATTCACTCCAAACTCCATTCCACTGTTTCTTAGTTAGATATTTAGATAATTCTTCACGTGTTATATCTATATTATAGTGTATATCAACTCTGCTACAAGCTTCTAATGCAGCCTTCTCAATTGAAATAAATGCAGGTTCTCCGTAGAACCTGCATTTATTTCAATATTATAGTTCCTTACTCCAGTGTTTATATGTACTTAAAATATTCTCATTGTTTATTGCTCCTATTTTGAGTACTCTAAATCTGCACGTTGTTTGAATAATTATCCAGTTTCTTCCTAATTTCTGCAATGGATAACTCCCAATCTTTTCTTCTTCCATCAAATCCATCTGGTACCCAGACCTCTTCTATTGCACAATCATCATCAAATATTGCTCCAGTTAATATTCTACCATCTGCTTCTACAGGAATTGTTAAGTATACTTGGTTTGGTCCAGTAAGCCTTTCGTAATTTTTGCAATATACATCAATATAGTGAGTTCCATCATCAGTATAATGCTTAACTTGATACCCATGTTTAGAAAATGTATTCATAAATAACCTATACATCCCTCTAGCTATTAATTCACCTGCGTTCTTGTTAAGTTCACCTCTGTTTACATACTCAAAGCTGGTGTCATTTTTAATGAAACTTCTTTGTGGTTTTATTGTGTCACTAGATGTAATATATTGTGTAAACATATTCGGAAATGCATGTAAGTCATAAGTTCTTGGGAAAATTTCACCATTAACTACCCATACATCACTGAAATTAGGCTGACCCCCTGCATCTGAACATACTAAAAAGTCTCCCATTAAATGGGCAACACCTGAGCGATTTGCAAATAATGTATCACCCCAAGATGTTTGAACTGGAAAGTTCTGTATTGAATTTGGAAGATGAAACGCCCAATTAGTTAATGCATCACTTCTGGTTTTTAATTTCACCCAATCTATTTGACCGTCATTTCTACATTTAGCCCGTAGTGTATCTGGTGTAATTGGAGTGCCATCTTCAAATGTATATGTTTTTGCAAGTTTATTTACATCAATTATCCAATTCTCACCGACTGTTCCACTAAGTATAAACTGCTTATTTTTGTCTGTTACATACTTTGCACCCTCAAGCATATTCTGACACTCTGTGCCAATTATGGGTCTGCACATGTATACCTCATACTGCTTTTTATGTGTTCTTTTCCAATTCTTTGGATTTTGTAACTCAACCATTATATTAGCATTATTCATCATTCCTTAGTACCTCCCTATATTTATATTATAATATACTATATAATACAAAAAATGTTTTTGTCACTGTGTTTTACTCATTCATTGTGTTGTTATAATTATTCCTAATAAACATACCTCAATAATCAATATTAATAATCTAATCAAATTCTAATGTAACCAAAAACACCCAATTCTCAATCAAGAGAAAAGGGTGTTTTTTACATAATTAATATCTTATTTGGTGGTTTTTACATAACTTACTGGTTCATTCTATTTGTCATATACATTAAGTATATCATCAAGTGCAGGTATCACGTATCTAGCCATACCAACACCTCCTATGCATAAAAATACGATACTCAACAAGCTGTACAGTATGTTAAATACACTAGGTATAATGAAACCTATTAGTGTTATAAATGTAACAATAAGTCCGTTGATAAATTAAACCGTCATCACCAGTTTTATCATATACTGTTGTCACAATGGCTTTATAGGGTTTCTTTTTCTTCTTAGAAGATTTGCCACTGAATAGACTACTGGGCTGTTCGGTTTCTGCAAAGAATGACATTTGACCATCAGCGTCTATTGTATAATCAAAAAGCTGTCCTCTAATTGGAGAAGTAGAATAGCAGGTTGCTATAAGCTTTTTCAATCCCAACTTATTGAAGTTCAGAACGAAGTACTTGAAGAAATTACTCTCAAAGGGGTCATCACAATTACACAGGACAACCTTATCTTTGAAATGCTTTTTATAGTGCCTTACCTCTTTTTCTATATCTGTTAACTGAGTATAGAATTCATCTTTCTTTGCCTTCTTAGCTTTACCCAGAACACTGTTTTTGTTTGCCATAGCTATCACTCCTATGTATAATAATCCAACATAAAATGATATCATGGCTTATGAATTGCTGTCAATAAGCATAAAAAGACCCAAGCCTTAACGACTTGGGTCTGTGCCGTTCATGTTATATTAGAAATCAAAATCTTCATCATCACTGTCTGTATTTATATTTGGCATGTCCATTATATCCACTTCATTTGATAAATCGTATTCCATTTCTGGATTACTTAGAGGTGCTTTTGCTAATCTTACTTTTCCGTTTGCATCATTGAAATGATAAGCTGTTACAATTACTTCTTCATTATCACCACTTGGTTTAAGTGTATCTCCTACAATGATATTCTTATCAAGAATAAAGTTAATCACATTTTTCAATTGCTCTGTATACTCTATTCCACACTATGTAATGAGTTAACTCTTGATAAAGAGTATGCTCCACTTATATGTCTATTGCTTCTGACTACTACGTGTTCAATCATATTCTTCATGCAAATATACCTATAACTTCTATGTTCATCTGTAAATATCCTGTAGTTCTTCATCAGATAATGCCATAAAGAAAAGCACCCCTTTCAAAATAAAAATCTACTTATCTTGAAATGAGTGCTTATCTCACTGTATATTCAATTTACTACTCGGATAATACCTATTTTTATACTATGGGTATTGAATTATACCCTGATGAGGCTTAGTATAAGGTCGAACTAGATAACAGACACACAATTCCTAAAAGGGACAATTTCAATACTATTAAGTTAAGATTTATCACAGTATTCCCTGTTTTATTTCTATGACATCACAATGAGCCGTATGTTTTTAGTTAGGGCATTCACTTCAAATTCTCATCGCTCTGATTGGTTCCTTGAAGCAAAGGTGCGTAGTGTGCTTCCTGCCTCACGTTTAATCTACACATGCCACTCCATCATTTCTTTCAACCCAAATTCGACATCCATGAGTCTTAACTTAAGTATAAAGAATCCTACTGCTCTTTACTTCTTAATCATTTCTCCAACAATCTTTTTAAGTTCATTCTCAAACTTTGCTTCGTTGCAATTATGCTTCTTCAGCACACTCTTATTTATATTGTATGCCACATTTGTTTCATTATTGCACTTTTCCACTCTAATTAGTGCTATTGTTCTCAACTCGAAGCTTAAAGCCTCTTCATAGCTGATTACTTCATAATATACAAGGTTGCCGTTGCATGCCTTTTCTATTTCATTACTATCTTTTACCGAATTAGCAATCTTTCTTGCACTGTTCTTATTATCAACCTTTTTAATATTATATTTTACACTCCTTTTTGGAATTTTCCATTGTTGTAGCTTATACTCTAATTCATGCTCATTGAACTGAACAATTATTTCCTCTGACTTTGGTAAGCTTTCATACATTTTATTGTATTCAATCTTCTCAGTCAGATAGCTTGCTACTGGTATACTGTTGTCAGATGACTCCTTACTTCCAGACATTGGCTTTCTTCCTTGCTTGCCACTCACTACCTGTACACCCTCACCATAAATAGCCCGTACCATTTCATCAAATGAAATTCCACAAGTCATAGCCTGCACTCTCAGTGCACCTTCCTCTTGTTTACTAAGTTCTATTACTTCCATATTGTTACCTCCAATTATAAATATATAATCTATATATTTGTGTTTTGCAACTTGTCTAAAATCCAACTCTTATGCCCATACTTCTTATTATCTCATCATAAATATCTGAAGTCTTTACAACTGTTGTATCATTTAGCACTGCTTTTTTCATTGCTTCATTAATAATCCCCTCTATTTGATAATATGACATTTTTGTGTTCTGGCTAAATCTCTTCTGCACTATACTCTTTTTTGTCTCATCAACATCATCCTCTAATTTGAACTCCCTTGACATGAAGTGTGCTATACACTGCCCTATCTCTAATGTGGGTCTCCTAAATTCCATCAATATGTTAAACCTTCTTTGAAATGCAGGGTCTATCCTGTTTATCATATTTGTTGCACTTGCAAACACTGCCTTTGGACTCATCTGGTCCATAGCCTGAAATATACTATTGGTTGCTCTTCTGATTGTTCCTGTATCATTATTATTACTATCTCTGTTCCAAGTTATTACATCACACTCATCTAAAAATATTATGGCACCACCAAATGTTTCTGCTATATAGTTTCCTAATTGAAATATATCCTGTACATTCCTAGCAACACTATCATCAGTTAATGCTCTTGCTATATCTACATATAACATTGTATACTGTAGTACATTGCTCAGTGCCTTTAGTGAATAAGTTTTTCCAACTCCACTTGCACCATACAAAAGTAATCTGTTAACTGGCTCTAACCTATATTTGAACAATTTGTCCTTATTTTTTTGCTCAGTTATTACCTTATTGTACTTCTCTTTATTTTCCTTAGAAAGTATTACCCTATCAAAATCAATGTTTGTATCTACATGCATTATGAGATTATCCCATAACTCCCTGTATTCCTCTGGAATTTGTTCTTTTTTTATTATTGGCATTATTTGTTCCTCATCTGCTTATATTATGTTTTGTCTCTTATGCATATGCACTAATTATTATGCTTTTAGCCCTGGATAGCTCTGGTCTTAGTCTTTGAGAGAACTGACTCCTGCCTTTCTGTAGGCATGGAGTCAATTCTGATTGCTACCTACATAATAATACAGCTATCAGTGTAGTGCACTTGTCCATCTTAACCATATATTTTCATCTATAAACCTTGATATCTTTAATCACTCTTTGTAAAAGTGTAAACTCTGACACAGTTTCTAAGGTCATTGTGCATTTACCATCTTTATCAAAATACGATTGGATTTCTGACATATATGGGTGCTTAATTTCATTAATGTACTTGTCTTTGTGCTCACTATCAAAATCAAAACACTCAAGTACTGGTTCATAATTCTCATCTTCTACTATCTTTTTGAGTGTTATCACTGCATTCTTAACTACATTATCACGTTCTTTCTCTACTAGAAGCTCAACACTCAACCTGTCATATAATTTCTTGATTGTTCCATTGCTAATTAATCCTTTTCTTTCTGCTACAGCTATTGCATTTATAATCTCATTTACAACTGTTTCATCCATTATATATCTTGCTGCTTTTGGATTATGTATTATGTCAATTAAATATTGACTTATGTCTTTATTATAATACTCTATTGCATTTTTATTTTGAATTATATTGTTGTAATAAATATGCTTCTTTTCTCTTTCTCCCCCAATGGCTTCTATCACATCACCAAGGTCTACTCCAACAATGTTACCAAGTGTCAAATAATGTGTCTCCTGAATCATTAAGTGTATTCTGCTTACGCAAATCCACTATTGATTTTTTATCAAGTCTATTTACTTCCTTATATTGTACAATGCACTTGTCATATTGCTTATATAATAGTGGTACTACAGTTTTTTCACTGGCATTTAAACCAAGTATTGGTAGATGAACTTTTGATTCATTATATAATGAATGTGTTATCTCAAACTCATCTGTTACTCTTGATAGTCCATTTGATAAAATCCTAATTATCCGCATTCTGTCCTTATCTCTGAGTGTATTTGTATATTCTGAATTGAGTAGTGGTGTCAGTGCAATCTTTAGCTTATATACCACATATGCCCTATCTAATTTATAGTAGTCCCTCATCAATTCTACTAATATTTTCTCACATAGTACTCTGTCACTTTCACACGCTGCATATTTTCTTACAACCTCATCCCTTATTATCTTAATCATTTTTTTGAATGCCAACTCAAACGTTGGCTCCTGCACATACATATCATCCTTATACCTTGTTTGTTCATAACTTCCTCTTGGTAATGGTAGTCTTGTGCCCCTTCCTGCCATGAATCTAACCAATCTTCTAATGTATGTTTCTTTGTATCTATTATCTACTGTGTGCCCAAAATTGTTTGTCTCCAACTTTTCAACCATAGACTTACTATTCTTTTCATTGTTATCATTTACTTGTGTTTCAGTATTATTTGTGTACTCAATTCCGAATGCAATAAAGCATTTCTCTTTATTTGGTACCAATGTTTTTCCTTCTCTGATATGCGCGTTTGCTACTACAATCTTACCAGTATTCATGTATTCTATTAATTTATCATGTTCTACATATACTGCCTTATTTATATTAGATGACAATACCATGTATCCTACTACTTCTCCATTCTGTGTTATTTCTCCTAATATGTACTCTTCATTACCTATGTGTGGTACTAATTCTTCTACTCCGTTTGAGAATGTACTAACAAATGCTGGCAGATTGTCCATTGAGCACTCCAAGCATACTGGCTTATCTTTAGATAAATCCATATTGACTACTCTGAATGTATTACTAATCTTCCTTAACATAGGCTCAGATACTGCACTTGAACCATTCTTTAGTGAAAAGATTCTATATCCTATTATATCTCTGCAATACATATCAGGTGTTATTACACCTGTAACCCTTATATCAGTTTTCTCGTCTCTTGTTATTATTTTCATTTCTTTACCCCCACATTTTATGCTATACATAATTAATAATTATCAATTAATTGATATCTTACATGTATATTATTCTTCACAAATTGTTTTATGCATACATTCTATGCTTTAATTCACATTATAAAAACCTTCAAATTAAATTTGAATGTTTTTATATTATACTCTTATATTTATGTATGACCCTATACACAAGTCATCTGTTTTATTATAAATTAACTATTAATCTTTACTTTACAAACATATCTATAAATTCTTGCTCTGTGATTACACTGATACCCAAAGACGCTGCTGCCCTATTCTTTGCACTACCAGATGTGGTATCATTTGTTATCAGATAGTCTGTATTATTACTAACTGAACCTGTCAGCTTTCCACCCTGTGATTCAATGTAATTTTTTAATTCTGTACGAGATTCGAAATGATGCAAAGCACCAGTACAACAGAACACTTTCCCAGCAAGTCTACTACCACTTGTACGCCCTACTCCTATTATATTAAGCCCGTAATAGATCATCTCATCAATATCGTCTTGATTATTCTGGTCTGACAACCATTCATCAATGCTTGCTGCTATTACATCTCCTATACCATTAATGCTCATCATGTCATACCAAGTTAATTTTCTAAATATATCCAGGTCATAATTACAATACTTGGCTATAACTTTTGCAGTTTGAAGCCCTACATTCGGTATTCCTAGTGCATACACAAAATTTTCAAGCTTAACATTCTTTGATGACTCAATTGATTCATACAGCTTCTCTTTTTTTCTTAACCCCCATCCTTCAAGTACCTCCAAATTATAATCCATGCTTGGTAGTTTTATGATGTCGGCTATTGTCTCTACTACCTCAGCTGACACTAGGTCCCTAATTGTCTCTTCACTCATTCCAACTATGTTCATAGCATCCCTACTTACAAAGTGTGCCAGCTTTTGATTATTGCTCTCACCACAATTTGTATTGGTACACCATAAAGTTTTCACTAAACTCCTTGGGTCTACTTTAATTGTTGTTGGTCGCCCACATCTTGGACAAGTTTTTGGTACTTCTAAAAAAGTCAATTCCATAATCCACCTCTTTTTCTTTTAGTCGTCATGTTATACCTTCTAAAAATCTTTATATCCATTCTTATGAAGCAGTAAACATATCTTTGTCATCTTTTCTATGATTGACTTTTTAATTGGATAGTCTGCTGCATATCTAACTGTACCATCATTCTTTACATACATAGTGAACAACGAATTCTGATAGTTGCCATATGCATCC
>JAEEGL015437218.1_pt1 | contig 11878 bp, 4 predicted proteins | sample 9134231 | NCBI WGS metagenome assembly JAEEGL01 (sample SAMN16246548, study PRJNA631951) | gut metagenome | biome: gut microbiome; feature: rumen; material: fiber-attached | host: Bos | place: Iran: Karaj | collected 2018-10 | reverse complement strand
GAGGGGATCGCCCACCACGACACGGCTGAGGATAGAACTGGCACCACGCTTACTCCAACTGGGCTGCGAGTTCAGGTTGTCGAGCACGCGCTGGTCCATCTCAAGCAGTTTGTTGACGTTCTGTGCCATGTTGAAACTGGCAGACACCGAGAACTTCTTAATCTTGATGAACTTATTGCCCGTGACGGTCAATTCCCAACCTTTGTTCTCCATCTGACCCACGTTGCCGTAGGAAAGGGTGGTAGAAGTGTTCCACGTAGCCGAAGTGGGAATGGGAATGCCTTTCATGATCAGGTCTTTCGTATTCTCCTTATAGAGGTTGAGGTCAAATTCAAGTATATCGTCAAGGAAGCCGAGATTGAAACCAAGGTTAAGACCTACCTTCTTCTGCGGGCGCAGGTCGTCGAGTTTCATACCGCTCATCGTGGTGTAATACAGGTTGCCGTAGCGACTTACACGCGAGAGGTATTGGTTGAAGTAGTTCTCCACCGATACGCTGCTGCTACCCGTGATACCCCACGAACCGCGGATACCCATCATCGACACCACCTTCTTCAAGGGCTTGAAGAAAGGCTCTTCGCTCACATTGTAACGCAGGGATACAGAGGGCGAATAGAACCAGGGGTTCTTCGGGCCGAACTTGGAGCTGCCGTCGCCACGGAGCGAGAAACCCACGCTGTAGCGCGACTTATACGAGAAGTGGGCATTGTAGACAAAGTCCTGCCAAGCCGACTTTGTGGTGCCAGGCTGGTTGTCCATGCTCAGCAGGTGGGCATCGAGGGTGGCCGACTCAATACCGTTGGGTATGGAGTTCTGACCTATATACTGATAGGTGTTCTTCTGTGTGCCAGCCTCATAACGTGCAAACATGGTGAGGTAGAAGTCCTCGTTTTTGAATGCAGGCGTATAGGTGAGGGTCACGCGCGAGCCCATCTTAAACTGGTTTGACTCCGTATTGGTGATGAAGTTATAGTCATTGTCGATATAACTGCCGTTAGACAGGCTGCCCGGCATGAACGTCGGCTTCGAATAGGCATAGATGTCGAAATAGACGCGGCCGTCGAAGGTGAGGCGGTGCTTGCCGTTCTCTGTGCCCAGCAGTTCGTACTTGATGTTGAAGTCGGGCACGATACTATAGGTCTTCTCACGCTGCCACGACATGTTGGCGTAGGCCACGGGGTTGCCGATAGCCACCACATCCTGCAGTTGCTCGGAGGTGTAGTTGCCATCGTCGGGGGTCTTGCCTGCTACCGTGGGGTTCATCAGGAAATATTCGCCCGTATTGTTGTCGAAGCGGTCGTAGCGATAGATGCTGGAGTTGGGGGCCATGGCCAGTGCCATGGCGAGCAGGGCACTGTTAGAGCCGTTGTTCTTGCTGCTACCGTAGGTGTAGTTCTTCAGGTTGTCGGTATAGGTCAGCGCAAAATTGGTAGAGAAACGGATGCGGTCGCTCACGTTGTAATCCAACACCAATCGGGTGGTCAGACGATCCATCTTTTGCTTGATGACCGTACCAGTCTGATGGTTGTAACTGGCCGAGATACGGAACTGTGCCTTCTGGCCGCCACCAGAGATATTGAACGTGGCCTCGTGCTGCTCACCAAACTGCGAGATGGCATCTACCCAGTCGGTGTTCTTGTTCCAGTTGTTGGCCTCGGCCCACGACTCAGCGGGCACGTAGTTAATCTCGTTGATGCTGGCCGTGGCTGCTGAACTCTGCGTGGGGTTATAGAACTCCTCCTTGAGCATCATGGTGTAGTTATCACCATTGAGCAGTTCATAGCCGCTGGGCATCCAGGTGCCGGTGAACTTATATCCCAGCGTGACCTGTGGTTTGCCGCGTGCACCGCGCTTGGTGGTAATCTGGATAACACCGTTGGCACCCTGCGAACCCCAGATGGCCGTGGCGGCAGCATCTTTCAGCACGGTGATGCTGGCAATATCGTCTACGCTGACAGCCAGCATGGAGGAGAAGGCCTCCTCGTCGATGTTTTCAGGGTCGAAGTCGGCCTTGTCGTATTCAAAGATCTTGTCGTCAACAACAATCAGGGGCTCGGCACTGCCGTTCAGCGTTGACACACCACGGAGGCGCATCGACGTACCGGAACCGAGGTTACCCGAGTTGTTCACGATGTCCAGACCGGCAATCTCACCCTGCAGGGCCTCGTCGGCCGAGGTGAACGCCATACCTTCCACCTCCTGGAAGTTGAAGGTCTGCTGCGATACGGAAATCTCACGCTTGTCGATGTTCAGGCCGCCCGACGTGGTGCGACGGCCCTTGACGGTGACTTCGCTCAGAGTGGTCTTGTCGTCTTCCAGACGAATCTTAAATGTCTTCTGGTCGCCGATGGTAATAATCTTCGTCTTACTTCCCACGTAGGAGACGACGAGTTTGTTCTTCGGGTTCTTAATCTCCATGGAGAAGTTACCCATCATATCAGTCTGCGTGGCGCTGACAATACGGTTGTTGCCGTCGCGCTCCACCACGTTGGCCATCATTACCGGCCCCATGGCGTCTTCCACGTTACCTGATATGACTCTGCCCTGTGCCATCATCGCCTGGGCAATGACGGAAAACAGGAGTGTCAATAGGATTTTTGATTTTGACATAAATATCTTAGTTCGTTTGTTTCATTATTAATATTCCTTTGCTCAGCAATCTTGCCTCAGTCAATACTTCTTATTACTGTTGAAACACAGCGGCGTGTCGATGCCATGAACGGTGATAAACGACGATGTCTCGATTTTGCTGTACTCACCGTAGGTGGCATGTCTTGCCGTAGAAGTAGTGATGTCACGGGCAATAAGGTTGGCCGTAGGCGAAGAGGCGTTGATAGTCACCTCAGTGCCGGAAGCATCCTTCACCGTGAGTTTGTTGCCGCCGCCGGTAACGGTCAGCGTCTGCGCTATACCAAGCGAGTTGGAACAGAAGGTGGAATACTGAGGCTCTGGAGTGGTAAGACCGGTCTCGGGATCATAGTTCTTGAAATACTGGTCGGCAAAGAGCGAACTGTTCTGCGTGTGATAGCGCACAAAGCGGGTCATCTTGTCCAACTGCTCCTTCACGTAGGCCGAAGCCTGAGCCTTGCTGGTGAAGCCATACTCGGCGGCCACGCTCTCCCAGTCGTTGACAATGGCCATCACGCTCTTCCATGTAGGCAGGCCCATGTCTCTCTGTGCCTTCACCATAGCCTCGTAAGTGGGTGCATAGACGGTGTAGTTGTAAGCACTGAGCATGCCCCAGTTATCGTTGTCGTCAATGATACGGTAAGCCTTCATCTTGACTTCCTTGTTCTCGTTCTTGTCGCCCGTCACAATACCGGCAAAAGTATAGAGGTCCTCGTTGTTGAACTGCAGGCAGAAGTTCAGGAAGTGGTCGTAGTCAGGAGCAGCCATGTCGTAGTCGGCCTCAGCGTCGTAGAACTCGGGGCGCGACAGGGTCTGCATCACGCTTGTAATAGTGGGCTGCAGCGGGAAGTCGAGGCGATAGACGGTGCCGTTCTCAATCTTGGCATCGGCACTGTTGACGTCGAAGGTCTCGGTGATGGTCGACCACTGCGAGGGATCGCTCACCTGCAGACCGCCAGCCACCTTGCTGCCGTCGACGACGATGGCGCCACCATGCTTCGTCTTATAGTATTTGTTGCCATAGAGACCGTACTTCGCAGTGCCCTTGCCCGTCTCGGTTGAGTCGGCCAGCACGATGGTGCAGTAATCGAGCAGGTCCTTGATCTGGCTGTTGAACATGCCGCTCTCAATGTTGATGTCCTGCGCGTTGGCGGTCTCCACGTATGAACTGAGGTCGTTGTAGGGTCCCGACTGATAGATATACTTCTTTACCAGCACGTGGAAGGCACCGTCGGCTGTGGGCTCAAAGCGGAAACGCAGGCCTTTCAATCCGTCGGCATCCTTGACCGATGCAGGGTCGATAACAATAAACTGCGTCTCGTTGTCGGTAGGCACGAAAAGACCGTAGCGGGCCTTCATCGAGAGCAGATAGTAGTACATGTCGGCTTCGAGTTTCGAGGGTGTGCCGGCAGTGGTCTGGTGATCGTTCAGCATCTCGCCCATAATGCGCATGTCCTTATAGACAGAGGCCGGACCGAGCACGGAGTTATAGAGTTTCGGACCGAAGAGTTTGCTCATCTTGTAGATAACGCCGTTGTTGGCAATGGTCACGTCGTAGTTGCCGTCGCTCTTCTTGATGATGTCGTTCTTCGTCACGTCGAGGAATTCGAAGGCATCGTTCTGAACGGTAGAGAAGGTGCTGGGCACCGTCTTCGTCAGATAACTCTTCATCACATTGTTCAGGACGCTGGTGAAGATCGAGGGGTCGTTGTTGTAAACGGCATCGAGGTGGGCATTGAGGTTGGAAGGCGAAATCTCAAGTGTGGGGTCGCCTAGGTTCTTCAGGATATAGGCGGCCTCCTTCAGGAAATAGTTCTCCACGGCCTTGTCGTCGGGAGCCAGGAAGGCGGCAATCTCAGCCTCGTCGTCGCTCGAACCGCCCTTCAGCGTCGGGTTGTAGTAGTTCCAACCCGGGTCGAAGTCGAGCAACTGGTTGTCGGCCACCGTCACGCCACGCACAGGCTGCGACAGTTTGGAGCGCTGCGAGTTCTTGCTCAGGTAGCGGATGGCAAACACCGTGTCCTGGCTGGCTGCCGAGGCTGAGTCCTGCAACTGCTGGGTCAGCGTCATGTCGGCATCGGGGAAACAGTAGTAGTCGAGCATGCGCGAGATATAGCGGGTGTCGCTGTTTGCACGCAGGATCTCGGCCATGTTACCGGGATTCACCAGCACCTGGTCGAGTTGGTGGATATAACCGTTCTGGCACACCACGTCGCTCTTGATAACCTTGCGGTCGAAGATATAGGCATCGCCGTCGCTATAGGTATGGCCGGTGAGGATCTTGAAGTCGCTGTCTTCGCCGGTCACGGTCATGTTGTTGTTAAGCATATACTCACCCGTGAGGTGTACCATCGGGGCCACGGTATTGTCGAACACGGCCATGATGGAGTTGCGACCGCCTGTCTTGAAACGCGAGAAATACTTGTTGTTGGCAGGCATCTGATCGGCGGTGAAATTTGTCACGGCATACGTGAGGCGCATGTTGGTGGCATGCTTCACCAGTTGACCCTGGAGCATGTGGCCGGCAGTGTTCTGCTTGTTCGACAGTGTACCCACGAGGATGGCATTGTCGAGCATCGTAGAGAACAGCAGTTCGGCTTTCTGGGCGTGGGTCAACTGGTCGTAACTACTCACGCCAAACTTGTTGTTTCCATTTGCAAAGAATCTTGCAAAGGCTTCATCATTGGCCGGGAAGATGGTCTTGCTACCTGTCTTGTTCAGCACCTCCGCATAACCCATATCGTCAATCAGCCGGCAGTACGTGTTGAACGTACCTTCCAGTTGTGATGACGAATGAAGTTCTTTGTAGATACTCTCTCCAAGCCATGACGGCAGTTCATCCTCCGGCACTACATAGTCTTTTGTGCAGGAACTCATTCCCATGCACAAAAGGGAGGCATACAAAAAGAGTTTTTTCATAAAAAAGTTAGTATTTATTTAATATTTTTATTGATTTTAGCAGTTTGTTTCAGCGACTCAAGGCCACAATTACACCTTTTTAATATATATGACGTGCAAAATAACAAAAAATTATTGAAATACGCAACTTTTTTAACACACTAATTTCTGCGAACCTTTATTTTTCGCAAATTTTCGTGTAGGATTCCCAAAAAACAAAGACAGCAACGTTCGTAGTCAGTACAAAGGTGACAAAAAAATTGGGGGCGCACGATGTGCGTCCCCAATTAATTTATAGGGTTAGTGGAGATTACTTCACCACGTACTTCTTACCACCCTGGATATACAGACCCTTGGCAGGTACAGAAGTGAGTCTCTGACCAGCGAGGTTGTAGACAGCAGCAGCATTCTGGGCATCGGCCTTGATGGTGGCAACACCTGCGGCTTCACCGGCGGTGATGCGCTCAATCTTCAGGTTGTCGAACCAGCAGCGACGTGTTGCAAAGGTGTTGTCGTAGTTGCTCTGCAGAACATACTTCTCAGGAATACCTTCGAATGCAACTTCTTCAGAAGTGGTAGAACCGTTGGGACTGCTGATGTTGCAGTACATCGTCTTGGTGCCATAGTCCATGATCACCTCGAAGTTGGTCTTCTGGATAACCGTAGAAGTGGGTTCCTCAGCATCGGCAGGAGAAGCATCATTGTAAGAACCGCCCGACTTTGCCCATACCTTGCTCATATCAGCATTGAAGGGATTATAGGTATCGGTATTCTGGTAGTAGTTGCGATAGAGACCGCTGATGTTATTGTCGTCAGCATCGTTCAGATAGAAACCGATAGAACGGTTGTTCAGACCCTGGATATAGAAGTCGCAAGACACTCTCAGAATGTTGGTACCCATATCCTCAGCACCAGCGGGCTTGGCATCGAAGTTCACAACACCAGTACCGTTACCCACGCGGAGGTAGCCCTTCCACAACTGCTCACCGTTTGACCAGTGACCCTGCTGATAGGGAGAATCGCCATCGGCAGGAGCGGTTGTCGAGAAATGAGAGAACTCCATGGCGTTTGCTGCACCCGAAATGGTGTAGAGACTTGTTGACTCATCCAGAACGGCGTCCTGCTCGAAGTCGATGTCAACGATGGTTGCAATAGCGCTGGCAGGGATAGTGGTCTTAAAGAGTTCTACGGCAGCATAGAGGTCGGCATTGGTAGACTCGATAGTAGCGGCATTCTCCTCGCTGTAGTCGGTAGCCTTCATCTGGGCCTGAACATCCTTGGCGTTAGCAATGGCAGCCTTGAGGTCGTCCTTGCCTGTTGCGGCATCATAAACGCGCAGTTTCAGGGTCTTCTCGGCAACGTCGATGGCAGTCTGGATAGAGTTCAGAATATCGTTAACATTCAAGAACTGCTTGTTGGCAGCAATGATATACTTCGTAGCGGTGTCATAGACCTCATGCTCCAGCAGACCATTCTCGTTGGTAGGACCAGCCTCGTAAACATCCTCAATATAGGTAGCGATGATGTCGTCCTGGCTCATGGCCTCGTAGGAAGCGATCAGAGGCTCGATTTCGGCTACAACAGTCTGCAGATCGGCCTTGCCCCAGAGGTAAGAAGCATCGGCCAGATACTCACTGGCCTGGGTCAGGTTGTCACGACCGGTAGTAATCTGTGCACGGACGGCAGCCTCGTAAGCCAACTGCTTCTGATTATACTTATTTTCGTTCTTGCCCCAGAGAGAAGCGTTGGCAAGATAGGTTACAGAACCGTTCTTCAAAGTCTTGTAAGCATCCTTACAGTAGGCCTTGAAACCAATCTCGTAGGTGCCTCCCTCTTCAATCTTTGCAGCAATGAAGAACGGTGTGAAGTTAACGGCCTCCAGACCTTTCACCATAGACACGATGGTGTCGGTGGTAGCCTCGTCAACAACCTTAACGATGTATGCTACACCGTATGCGGGATCCCAGCCTTCGTTGATAGTCCACGAAGAAGAGGTGGCATCCTCACGCAAGGCAGCATTACTACTAATGCCAAAGACGTATGAACCGGGATCGAGCGTCTTCTGCATATACACACCCATGGGGCTGTCTACGTCGTTCCAGTTCCAGGCACTGTTGCCGGCATAGTGGCCAAGGTCGGGATATGCGCCATTGTTCCAGAAAGCACGGCCTGTAGTCGTACAAGTCCAGTCACCATAGTTGCTTACCTTCTGTGTGTTTCCACTGGTTTCCTTGATGCCCAGATAGTTCTCAACATTACCAGCCAGATAATCATCCATGTTTGCCTTGAGGAATTCGTCGAGAATTTCCTGACATGTGCCCAGTATCTCATCGAGTTCAGCCTGTCCTGCCTCATCGCCCATAGCCTTCAGATTCTCGAGATTCTCGGTATAGCCCTGATCATCGAGCACGGCAGCATCCCAATCGTAGCAGTTTTTATATGCCTCCATCTTCTCTACCATGGCATCGCGCATACGCAGGTCGGCAAACTGCATAGCAGGAGCAATCTGCAGGTCGGCAATTTCGATGGTGGTCGCCATCGTGGTAAACGTGATGTACCAAGTGCGGGCAGTACCGTCGCCCTGGATAGCATAGTTGAAAGTCTGCCATTCCTCGGTCAGTTCCTCGGCCGTGTTGGCAATCACCTCATCTACAGTTGTCTCTTCCTCACTGCCGGAATTGACAGCGATGCCAGCCACCTTCACCAGGTTGTCTTCCTTCTTGTAGCCGTCGCCGGGAATTCTGATCTTGGTGTTGTCTAAGGGAGCGCCCTTCATCTTGTAACTCACTACATAGGTAGCACCTGCGTCAGTAGGCTCAAACTTGAAGGAGATACCCTCACCAGCCGTAGCATCCACACTCTGAATAGAGTTGAAGCCGGCCATGTAGCCATCGGCATTGGTGTTGAACTTGTCGGCAAAGGTCTTTCCCTCACCAATCACATCCCAACCGTCCAGTCTCTGGAATGTGTTGTCTGAGTTCAGGTTTGCACCAGTAATCTGGAAGCGGCCCTGCGGGGTATACACGAATTCACCCTCTTCGAGAGCAAAGCCGGAAACAGCCGTGCACAGTGCCATTGCAGCAAAAAGTAAACGTTTTTTCATTGTGTAATAATTTAGTTATTAATTAATATGTATAAGAAAAATATATTGTTCAGTAGTTGTTTTCGGGTGCAAAGTTAGTGATTTCCTTGATATAACGCAAGAAAATCAGTCAACAATTTTTGCTTTTCTACCCTAATTTTTGTCTCAAACATGTAAAAAACTCCGAATCGCTTGGCGATTCAGAGTTTTTCTGTTTATTAATTATTACCGTATGGTGAGCCGGTGAGGATAATATTGGCCACGCCGATGTAGTCGCTCACATCTATCTCTCCGTCACCATTGACGTCGGCGGCTTCCTCGTTGAAGCCCTCTTGTGTCTGACCCAGAATATAGTTGGCAATGCCGATATAGTCGCTCACGTCCACCACCCCGTCGCCGTTGATGTCGCCAGACAAAACACTGGAATTTATCGTCACAGTAAACGCCACGTCCTCGCACGTCTGGCTCACGGCCTCAGTGGTTGACATGCGCACAACACTAAGGCTCCCCTCCCCTGTCGTTGCATCGTTGCCAATGGTTACGGGAATGTGGAGCAAATCGCCATCATTGAACGTATTGAGATTCATGCTGTAGACCACAAACATGCGGTCGCCACTGATAAGCGGCTGAACATTCAGCGTATGGTCGGCTACGGCAGAGCCAAACGGCATGTCGTCATCTGCAATGGTCACGCCCTCTGGCAGAGTCAGGTTAAACTGCAGGGCGGTCATTGCCGAGGCACCCGACAGGTTAACAGTCAGCATTGCCTTTTTGCCTGCTTCTGACTGTAGGTTCTGCACTGTCAGATTCTGTGCTGTTGATTGGTAAGCCACTACAGCAAAAGCCGCTGTCAGCAGAGTCTTTGCTATTCTTTTCAGTTCCATTGTTCCTTTGTTTTAAGATTGAGTAAGTCTGCTTTATTAATATCGTGATGCAAAGGTACACAAAAATCCCCAAACCACAAAATGATTTGGGGATTTTTTTTCATAATCAGACCTTAAGGCGATATTGCGGCAACCACTAACGCTTTATCTGATAAAATTTGTTCTCAAAGGGGGCTCCAGTTCTGGATGCCCGTCTTCATGAATGTTCAACTTGCGAATCATCCAAGCCATGTTGCGGCCAAGTGTCCGCATGGTCTGCATACCTTCTTCATCCTGAGCCGCCTGACCTGAAGTCTGTCCATACACCATATTCCAGTACTGAGAACTGACGACAGGCATATTCAGAATCGTGAAATACTTATTCAGGCGGTCAAAGGCTGCCGATGCTCCACCCCTGCGGCATACCACCACGCTGGCTCCTGGTTTGAAGCGCAAGTCATTGCCAAGTGAGTAGAACACACGGTCGAGCAAGGCACAGAGCGAGCCATTCGGGCCACCATAATAAACTGGCGAACCGATGACGAGTCCGTCGATACCATCCTTTACTGCTCTCCATACCTTATAATACAGGTCATCGCGGAACGTACACCGTGCTCCGTTCCTTCCACACATGCCACAGGCGATACAACCTTGCACAGCCTGCTTGCCGATGCTGATAATCTCAGTTACGACACCCTCTTCGTTCAGCGTCTTAGCCACCTCGCTCAAAGCAATAAACGTATTGCCGTTCTCTCTGGGGCTACCGTTAATCAAAAGTACCTTTGCCATATCTCAAAAACAATATTTGTAATTGTGAGTGCAAATATAATGATATTTCGTCATATTTGCGTACTTCTGCCTGTAATTTTAATAAGAATTGTGAATACTGCCTTTTTTTTCGCTTTTTTGACGGTACAGTCAAAGAAATATGCAGGAAAATAGATGTTATTTGGATTTTCTTTTGTATCTTTGCACGCAGAAAAGTAAAAAATTATTGCAATAATAACTAAAACCATTTAAAAATGAAACTTAACAATGCAGTAATGTGGTGCACAATGGCATTAGCCATGCTTATGCAGACCACGACGATGACGGCACAGAAACGTAAGGCCGTCAAGAAGGCTGAACCCGTACAAGTGGCACAGCCCGACGAGAACTTCTACATTTTCCTCTGTTTCGGACAGTCAAACATGGAGGGCAATGCCCGTCCCGAAGCCGTAGACCTGGAGAGTCCTGGTCCGCGCTTCTTGCTGATGCCTGCCGTAGACTTCCCTGACAAGGGGCGCAAGATGGGCGAGTGGTGCGAGGCATCGGCTCCCCTCTGCCGTCCCAATACCGGCCTGACGCCTGCCGACTGGTTTGGCCGTACACTGGTGGCCTCGCTGCCAGAGAACATCAAGATTGGTGTCATCCATGTGGCTATTGGCGGCATTGACATCCGTGGCTTCCTGCCCGACAGCATCCCGAGTTATGTGAAGCGGGCTCCCAACTGGATGACCGGCATGCTGGCCGCATACGACAACAACCCATACGAGCGTCTGGTCACGCTGGCCAAGAAAGCGCAGAAGGATGGTGTCATCAAGGGCATTCTGATGCATCAGGGCGAGACCAATACCGGCGACCCCAACTGGGCTGGCTGGGTGCAGCAGGTCTATGACCACCTCTGCGGTGACCTGCAACTGAAACCTGAGGAGGTGAACCTCTATGCCGGCAATATTGTTCAGGCCAACGGTCAGGGCGTGTGCATAGGATGTAAGAAGCAGATTGACGAACTGCCCAAGACCATCCACACCTCGCAGGTTATCTCGTCCGACAACTGCTCCAACGGTCCCGACCGTCTGCACTTCGATGCTGCCGGCTATCGCGAACTGGGTTGCCGCTACGGCGAGGCCGTGGCCCGTCATCTTGGCTTCGAGCCTAAGCGCCCGGCCAACCTTCCCGTTGTCAAGGCTATCGAGATTCCTGCTGATGCCGTCATTGCCGAGACCACCATTCCCGGCAACGACTTCCCGAAGGTGGACAAGGAGGGGCGTGCCTACTTCCGTATTCAGGCTCCACAGGCCCGTAAGGTCATCGTCGACATCTGCAGCAAGAAGTACGACATGCAGCCCGACGGAAAGGGTGGCTTCATGGCCGTCACCGACCCGCTGCCCGTGGGCTTCCACTACTATTTCATGAACATCGACGGCGTGAACTTCGTCGATCCCGCCTCTGAGACCGTCTTCGGCTGCAACCGCGAGTCAGGTGGCATCGAGATTCCAGAAGGTCCTGAGGGCGACTACTACCGTCCGCAGCAGGGCGTGCCCGCTGGCTGTGTGCGCTCTATCTACTACTTCGCCGAGCACTCCGCGGCCAACGGCCACCAGCCAACGGTCAACGGTCAACAGCCGACGGTCAAGGGCGAGTG
>JAEEGL013021796.1_pt1 | contig 11878 bp, 15 predicted proteins | sample 9134231 | NCBI WGS metagenome assembly JAEEGL01 (sample SAMN16246548, study PRJNA631951) | gut metagenome | biome: gut microbiome; feature: rumen; material: fiber-attached | host: Bos | place: Iran: Karaj | collected 2018-10 | reverse complement strand
TGGTCAATCGCTGGAGTTGCTGCAATTGGAGCAGGTGTTATAACTGCGAAGAAGAACTCAGAGTCTGCTCGTAAGGCAACGAGTCAAGCTAAGGAGCTCAGAGCTAAGGCTCAAATTCTTTCTGAAAAGTGCAGCGAGCTAGAGGGTCTTACTCAGCAAACCGTAAATCTGAGTCAAAAGATTTCTATCGCATGTGAAACGCTTGAAAGAATTTTCTCGAAAGATCACAACTATTTCTCCTACGAGCAGAAATCACTTCTTGGTTCTACCGTGAATGATGTTCAATCTTTGGGAAAACTCATTAATACTCATATCAGTATTGAATGAAAAGTCGTTCGATTCAAGATCAGGTAATTGCCAGCATTGTCAACGACGACAATCTCACTGCAACGCAAGCCAATGCCAAAGCCGATGAAGCGATGGAGTTGGCTTGTGAACGTGTTGAAAGAGTAAGACAATTTGTGGCTGACACGGAGCACATCCTAGGTAGCGAACAGACTAAACACGGTGAAATAGCCGAGCACATTGATACCGAAATTGGCAATGCTCGGCTCATAATGGAGGGGTTATCCCCAAATCGAAGCATTGATGTTGGTCGTTTAGCCCCTGAAGATTACTTGATTGGAGACCACCAAGTCCAGTCTAAGTTTTATGAAACGGCGAATGGCTCTTTGGGGGCTGTTATAGAGCATAGTGAAAAGTACCCTGATTTTGTTTCGGAAGGAGGTTTTTATCAGATACCAAAAGACCAGTACACCTTAATCGAGCAAATCGCACATGGTGAACATCCTGATAATATTGACCCAAGAACAATTGAAGCAATTAAGGAAAAGATAGAAATCTTTGTAAATGCAACAGGCGAACCAATCGACAAGACCATTTCACCCAGTTTAGCCAATTACGAAGACGTTCAATTAGATCATGTGAATGAAACACTGGATAACTATGAGAGTGAATTATCTGATTTGGGTAACGATTCGCACATTTCATTAGATCCATTGGACGGTGCTGCGATTTCGGGTAGTGTAGGCGTAGCTATAGCAGGAACTGCATCTGCTGCTTTCAAAATCCATAAAAAGATGAAATCGGGGAAAAAGCTTTCTCGGTTCACTTTAGAAGATTGGAAAGAGATTGGGTATGATTTTGGCAAAAACGGACTAAAGGGCGGTGTTTCAGGTGTATCTATTTATGAACTCACCTCCTTGGCGGATATGTCAGCACCTCTCGCTGGTGCGGTGACTAGTTCAGTTATAGGAATAGCCACATTATCTCAAAAATATCATAAAGGTGATTTATCATCAGACGAATTTACACAAGATGCTATGGCGATCTGTACGGATGCAGGAATTGCGGCGTTAGGTTCAGCATTAGGACAGACAATAATTCCTATACCTATAATTGGGGCAGTTATTGGTTCAACAATCGCAAAAGTTGGATTGTCAATTACCAAGGAATACTTGAGAGACAACGATTCGGATTTGCTTGAAAAGGTGGAAGCTGAATGTGATTCTACGCTCATGCATATGACAGATGACTGCCGAAGGATTGTAAATGATATAGAGAACTACATCAATTCATTCGGTGGTATGATGGAGGTGGCTTTTAACCATGATGTCAACATGAGCCTTAAAGCAAGTGTAGAACTTGCACAAGCTTTAGGAGTGGATGATTCAAAGATAATTCACAATATTGAGGATCTGGATAGGTTGTTAGGATAGCATTTTAGTAAAAACAGAAAACGAGTCGATAGATATACTGGTTATTTCGGGTTAAATCCCAAGAATCAACAAACAATTGTTTACCTTTTTAAGATTTCAAGCATAAATAGTTGATCGCATTTATAAACAATCTTAACTTTTTATTTATGGAAACGGAAAAACGAAACGGATTAGTGCCGGCCGAAACGGTACTCAGGTATGTAAAAAGAGAACTGAAACAAGCTTATGCCAAGATTGTGCATCAGTCGTTGACCATCAGACGACTCCAGAAAAATATTCAGATGTTGCTTGAAGACCCAGAACTGAAAAAGGCAGTAGCTCGCGAAGCTGCAGTAAAAGAGTGTAAAAAGGAGTTGGCAGTAGTGGGTATGCGATTACATGAAGCTCGGGTTGACCGAGAGAAGATGCTGGAGAAATATGTGAAACTTCAAATGAGACTACGTGAACAAGAAACTCGGGCATAATTCTTCCATTTCAGCAATGCAGTTTATCATTTGATTGAAATGAAGTAAATGCATAAACAAAATGTGTGTTAGTAATAAGTTCCATCAATAAAATATTTAGTTATGAACAGGGAATGTTATGAACTATGCGACGGAAATTGCGATAGATGCAAGGACACAAAGATCTGTGATGCTTACCAAGAATACCTTAGAGTGTGTGAGGATGAGGTTTTATTTCCTGACGAAAAAATTACAGAAGAAGATATCTGGTATGCTATGACCGATGGCATGTATGGAGACTATCCAGGAGGTAACATTGATTATGATACGCTCGGTTTCTGATTAATTTCACAATATCCATAGAGCATCTCGTTTAAATAATTCCATCATTAAGCTGGAAAAATCACATATGATTCGATTCTTGATTATGACTGAATGAAAAAATTAATTACTTTTGTCATCACTTAAAAAAAAAGAAAGATGGCAGAAGTTCCATTTTCAACAGATAGCAAATTCCTCGAGGAAGTCCGTTCAGCAGTGCTGGGTGAAGCCCGCAAAAGCTATGGCTCATCGGGGTTGTCTCCTGAGGATTTAACCCAGGAGGCATTGCTGGTTACCTTCGATAAAGTCCATAACGGGACGTTGACCAAGTTAACCAGTAGTTTAAAAACATATGTTATCGGCGTATTAAAAAAGAAAGGACTAGAGGCACAGAGGGAAAAAGCAAAGTTTGCCTCGGCCCCTGTTCAATCTGGGCAAGACGCTGATGATGTGCTCGATCCTGTTGACATGGGCATCGCCCAAAAAGCGATTGACCGATGGCTTGACAATGACACCATCGAGGAGCAGGATGAGTTGCAAAATGCAGTGTACGATATTGTCACCAATATGTCTGACCCTTGCAAGACCATCTTGTGGACATACTATTGGGAGGACAGCAGTCTTAGAGAGATTGCAACAATGATGCATTACAACAATACCCGTGTTGCTACGACACAGAAGAGCCGTTGCATGACCAAAGTAAAAACCGCAATGGAGGAATTCCTCAAAAAAATGAGATCATGACACGAGAAGAAAGATATATCGAATATGACGAGCGGATTGACCGCTATCTGCGCAACCAGATGGACAACAACGAGCGTGCTGAATTTGAACAGGACGTTGACAATGACCAAGAGTTGCGACAACGACTGGTCGCTACAGCTATGCTGGCCAAGGGCATCGCTCAAGCTGGCATGAAGCGAGAAGGCCAAGCTCAACTCGATGCAATCAAGCAGATGAACCGCGATGAGTTCATCCAGGCAACTCAGGGTAAAATAAGAAGGAATCCGATGTGGACATTCATGAAATGGGCATCGGGCATCGCAGCTGTCGCCCTTATTGCTTTATGCGTATACACTCTCATGCCTTCTACTCAAGTGCCAGATGTCAATGACAAGAGGACTGCTGTAGTTGAGGAGGCTCCTGTTGAATTATCTACGCCTAAAAAACCTTCCAAGCCCACATTGGCCAGTCTTGCAGACGAGTATAACAAACCTTTCGGCAGTGAACCCGATCAATTCATTGCCATCAGGCAGCAGATCAAGGATGGACATAGCCAGGACATGATGGCTGTGGTCTATGATATTGACAAGGTAGAATGGCCGACAACAAATCACGGTCCCAAAGGTGCTGACGATGCTGAAGAGGTCAAAAATACAACAGACAACTTTAACGATTGTAGCCATTGGTATAAGGCTCTCTCCTTCCTCAAGGCCAATGAAAAAGAAAGTGCAATCAAAGAATTGACTGAACTGAAGGAGCATGGTCATAATGATGTTTTAGTAGAACGAGCCACCGAACTACTCGAGAAACTCAAGGAATAAGGCACCTCATATAACGTTATACGGATTGCCTGTGGAGCCATAATACATTGGCTTTGCAGGCAATTCTTATACACTGGAACTCAGGCAATTAGATTTGGATTGTTTACCTTTTGTCCCAGATTGACATTAAGTAATAACACCAATCTTTTAAAAACATCGATTATGAATTACAGCATGAATGATCTGCTCCACGGAGCACAAGTGATGGCAAGTAGCGTTTTCGGACGTCGTCGTGAGTACAATCTCCAGTTTAATCATGAGGAAGACGGCTTCTGGTATGTGGACTTTCCCGGATGGCCCTTTGATCATGAAAACCTGATGATGGTAGCTGGTGCGGACAAACTGTGTGCCTTCCTCAGCGACGATGACCGATTTGCATATATTAATGTGGTTCCCAACAACAAACGACTCGATATGCCAGGCTATGCCTGCTTAGTACAGGGTGAGCATTCGCTCGCAGGAGGCTCGACCTATACAGTGACCGACCTGCCCGGTTTTGAACGTGAAATCTGGCTTTGCCCCGTTACCCTGTTCGTTCTAGGCCGCTATCCCAAATACATCTACGTCAAGAAATCGGAACGCTGAGCCGAGTAAAAGCAGCCTAACATCTTTTTCTAAAAAAGATTGCTGAAGCTGTTTACCTTCTTTCCTAAATTGACATAAAAGATATAACACTAACCTAAATCAATCATTTTAATTATGTACAAATATCTGATAATAACTTTATTCACTCTATTAATAGGTTGCGCCACATGGAGCTGCTGCAATAATGCTAAACGGATTAAACATGTTGAATTTGTATCGGCAAAGTCAGAAGCTGTGGAATGTACCTGTCCGCATTGCACATTACTCATTCAACCCTATGGCGACTTCTCACAAGCAAGGGCTAAAGAAGTCTCCGAGCAATTGGAACAAGTCCTGAGCAAACACATGAAGGGGCTTGCAGTAACTGAGGTCAAAGTGCTGCCAAACAAGCCACTGACTGCAGAACTGATGAACGATGCCAAGACTCGCTATCGTGCCAGCAAAATTCTTGATCAGCAACAAAGCATGTTGAAGCAGCCTAGTGACGTCGTTATCGGTTTAACTGATGAGGACATCTCAACATCAATTCATGGATATGAGGATTGGGGCATTCTTGGACTTTCCTACTTGAAACGCAACAACTGCGTCATTTCCACATTTAGAGTGAAAGACAAGACGCAGTTCTGGAAGGTTGTCCTGCATGAGTTCGGCCATGGTTTTCTGGGCCTGGATCACTGTCCCAACAATGACCCAACCTGCTTCATGGTGGATGCTAAGGGCAAACCCAACCTCACACCACAGCTCCACTTCTGCGACAGCTGTTCAAAACTCATCCCACACTAATTCCAATGTTACTATGCTGAAGCCCCGAAACATAAAACGCATAATCCTCTCATTGCTCTTTGTTGTTGTAGTGCTGACATTTGCGGCAATGCTGACTTCATTTACCTTAGTTAAAACGGGTGATAGGCAGAAAACCTATATACTTCCACAATCATTGAAAGCAAAAGTTGAACAGGATACGCGTGGCATGGACATTGAGCAGATTATCAACTACGGTCTAACGCTCACGGCTTCTCGGCTTCGGTTCTCACGATACAATGACATTGATATGGGTAAAGCCAACTGTGTCGGATATGCCCAGTTGTGTGCCAGCATCTGCAACCAGGCACTATCTGCTAACGGGATTAATGGCCAAGCTGAGCCTGTCGTGGGTTATATCGAGTCCAACGGAATCAATTGGTGTGATGTGCTCAATTCAGTTGCCCCCAAGGAGAGCTATAAGAACTTCGTGAAAGACCATGATTTTGTGGAACTGGTCACCGAATCTAAAACCTACTATTTCGACCCTAGCATCTATGATGCTCTGGGCAAGAAATGTTTAACCATCAAAACAAGGCAATGAAAAAGATAATTACCATCACACTGTTACTAGTGGCATTACTGTTGGCTGTCACTGTTCTCAAGAGCCGCCTCGCTCCAGTTGCCAGTGTGTTGAAGGAAGGTGATATCGTCTTCCAGACGTCCAAGTCAACACAGTCGAAATATATCATTCTGGCTACCAAGTCACAATGGTCTCATTGTGGCATCATCATCGAGAAACCCGATGGTCTGTACGTTCTTGAGGCCATTTCCCCAGTCAGTCTCACGCCTTATCAGCAATGGGTGGAGAGAGGCCGTGGCAAACGAGTCAGCATGAAACGTTACACCGAGGACCCCGTCAAGATCAAGTATTCCAAATACTTGGGGAAACAATACGATAAGGCTTTCAAGTTCGGCAACAGCAAGTGGTACTGCTCCGAACTGGTTTATGATATCTACAAGCGACAACTTGGTGTGGAATTGTGTGAGCCCCGCCCCGTCAGTGACTATGTCATCAACGGACTGGATAAAATCCTAACTAAAAGAGGAATCGACAAGAACCAGCTTGTCGTCGCCCCAAGCGACCTGTATGACTCTGAATTATTAACCGACTAACAACCTAAGCTATGTTTGATTTGATATTGTTGCTATTCGCCATTAGCTCTGTCGTTTTTATTATTCTACTCGGGGCGGCTGCGTTCCGTAAGGAGAAGACCGTCAATATCTGCATTTGCATCCTTACCTGGATGACCTTGTTTTTCCTGTTCCCTTATGTGGCGAGGAAGTATAATGTCATCAAAGAAAAGTGGGTAGCTACACTGCTAATGCTTGTTTCGCCAGCACTATTAGCAACCGGCTATATCGTTGCTACAGAGAGCTTCGGGATTAGTCCCTATCGATACAAAGAATTGAAGTTCACGAGCAAGAACGACATCATCAGCCTGACAGGAATCACCGATTTCCCCGACTATGAGTATCACAATAATTCCTACGCTAGTTGGAGCGGCACTCATACTGTTCGTTTTCTTTTCAAGGAGGAGCCACCCAAAACTTTTTATGAAGAGATTGAGTCTCTAATAAAAGACAAGGATAACGTGTATTGGTCCAGTGACTCTTTAGAACATGCATCTGACAAGAAATTCTTCGGCTCTGACCATATCTACATCTATTCTCATGGGTGGGATGGCAAGTATATCACTGCCCCAAACGAAAATATGCTAGAGAATGTTGCCTTAAACATTTTCATCGGCACGAGAGGCTTTGTTTGTCGATATAAGGAGTACGCCAATGCATCTCTAGACATGTTTGGAAACCCAGACAGCATCAGTGCTAGAACGGGAGTACAATTCCCATCTTACAAGAATGTGAACTGCAGCTATATGGATGTAGGCCCAGACTGGGGAGAAGATTGGATCATACTGCTTGACGAAAAACCGAGCAAAGAATTCATCCGCCAAATCAAGGCTTCTCCTGATTGGAAGCCTTTAAAGAATAAGCCCGGTTGTTACGAATACAGCAAAACAATCGAATATAAATCAATTGAATCCATTATCGTGGACGAGAACAGCCAAGTCGTCAAGGCCAACTACGGCACTCTTTAGGACATAATGACGCGATTGTTTATCCAAACAAAGATATAAATGTGTTCATTAACGATATATACCAACAATTTAAACTTCACAGAAAATGAATAAAGGAAAGAGAATCTGCAAACAGCTCAAGCAAATCCAGCTTGACATCGCCCGCGCAAATGGTATTGAATATACGCCGCGAGAATGCCACCATGAGGGTGATTGCGCTGGAACGTGTCCAGCATGTGACGAAGAGCTGCGATACTTGGAGAATGCGATCTCCAGAAAATGCGCTACTATTGGGAAAGTCGCAATAGTAGGAATTAGCATGGGCCTGGCATCTCTACCTCTTACGTCTTGCTTAGGTCAAACACAGGGCGCACCTGAGGTGGTTGAAGATAGTGCTGGAATTACTGAAGGGATGATACCAAGATCTGTTTATATGAAGATGTATAAGGACTCTGTTCTTGATACTATCAACTATCAGCAAGATATAGATAATGCTAACAATGAATGAAAAGAATCTTCAGGTTCCTATCCTGGCCATCGCGCGGCACCGATTGGTGGTCGATGGCCAGGGGGTTACCACCCTTGTCGGGTTCCATGGGTGCACCTTGCGTTGTAAGTATTGCATCAATGCACAATGTTTGCAGCCTAATGGTATTCATCGTATAATTTCACCCATAGAGTTACTTGACGAGGTCAAAATTGACAACCTGTATTTTATAGCTACGGGCGGAGGTATTACCTTCGGTGGAGGGGAGCCCGCCCTGCGTAGTGAGTTTATAGAAGAATTCTGCCAACTTACTCCTCAGGAATGGAACATCACGATGGAGACAGCCCTGAATGTGGAGCGGCAGCACCTCGAGCGATTATTACCATATAATCATCTGTACATCATCGATATTAAAGATATTAATCCGGACACTTACAAACATTACACCGGCATGGATAACCAACGGGTAATAGACAATCTGAAGTGGCTGCTGGGCAATGAAGGCCTAGCCCAACGTATCATCATAAAACTACCTCTCATCAAGGGGTACAACACTCATGAGGATGTAAACAAATCTCGTCAATTTCTCACATCGCTGGGTGTAACCAATTTCAACGAGCTTACTTATTCTTGCAATCTCAATTGACAAACTGGCGTGAACAAGATCTTGTTTTTGGATATTGATGGTGTATTGAATACTGAGCGCCAGCATGACCGTTGCCTGGAAGCAGGGTTGGCATATGTCGACAACTTCGGCTATGCCTTTGACCCGGTAGCAGTCGCTAATCTCAAGAAGATAGTCGACGAGACGGGTGCTGATATCGTGATTTCATCGTCGTGGAAATTCTGGGGGCTCTCCACCATGCAGAAATTATGGGCCAGCAGAGGTCTGCCCGGCAAAGTCATAGACATCACTCCAAACAATGCGAGCGATGAATTGTTATTGAGTATTGACCTTGATATGATGGAGCTACCAGCTGGAAAAGGCAGTGAAATCAAGGAATGGCTTTCAACTTCAGGTCAGGATGTGACTCATTACGCCATCCTCGACGACGTGCCAGACATACTCCCCGAGCAACAATCCCACTTCGTCCAAACCGACCCAAGAGTAGGTATTACTGAAGACGATGCCAGAAGAATTGCTTTCATACTAAAAGGATAGATGAATTGCTTTAATGAGTTAAAACCAATATCTTTGCATCATTAAAAACAAACTCCATTTTACTTATGGACATCGCCTTTGTCTCCATGGGTGCCGGCCCGGCCCGCGAGTTTGCCCCCACCATCACCAAGCACGGCTGCATCATGATTGACAACAGCAGCGCTTTCCGCATGGACGACGATGTACCCCTGGTGGTACCCGAGGTGAACGTTGAGGACGCCTTGAACATGCCTCGCAACATCATCGCCCACCGCAAGAAATAAACCCGGCCACGCCTGAGGCGTGCCCCCTACGTCATAAAAAAGTCATCAAAGGGAACGTTCCCTTTGATGACTTTTTCTCTCATTGCAGGCCCCGTTTTTTACGTGATATACCTCATCACATATTCCAAGCGGGGACTGTGGCACTTGGGGCAGAACAGCGGATTATCGTTGCCTTTCAGGAAATTTTCCTCTTTCTTCCTGATGATCTCGCCACATTCCGGACAGATGAAATCCTCGGTCGATTCGCCAAATTCATGAAATCAGCATTAGCCCCGCAGGGTTTGCTTAAGAAAAACTAAAGGTTGAGCCAACTTCTATATCATTGCCTTACATATAAGAGGTGTCCAGACTGTCGGTCGGTGGAACCTCGAAGCGGGAGCCGGTGGACTCATGGATGCGCCGACGCACCTTGTCGCTCATGCCGGGACGGGTGAGGCGGGGGCGGAAACCGCTGGAGTTGCGCAGATACTGTCCGTTCTCCTCCTGGCGGATGACACCGTCGTTATATTTCACAATCATGTGATAAGCCATCTGACGCCAGCGCTTCACCATCTGGTCGCCCAACTCGCAGCCGTAGTCGGTCAATAGGTCGAGCGCTGCGCTACGGTTGCTCTTCATCAATTCCAGGGCCCGTGCCTCGACCTCGGGTTGACGGGCGAAATAGCTAGCCTGCAACGAGTCACGTACCTGCTGCAGTTCGGGATAGAGCAGGCTCCAACGGGGATAGACCATATTGCTGACCCAGTTGCACACCCAGTAGGCGCTCTCGTCACTGAAGGTGTAGGCATCGGCCTTGGGGTCATTGTAGCAGTGCGGCACACGGTTGGCACAGCAATAGACCGGAGTATAGGCCACCATGCCGCTGTCGTCGTTGCCCCACCAGATGATGCCGCCCACCTCGCGCGGCATGAAACCTCGTAACTGGCACACCCAGGTGAAGGCGGTGTGCGTCGTGGCCACCGAGCGCTCGTGGAACAGGGTCGTGCCATCATCGTCATAGCGCGAGGGCTGCGGACGGAAGGGGCTGTCGTAGATTCCCGCGCCCGGGTCATCGTCCATAGCAAAGGGCGTTCCCTCGAAACGGTCCTGCAGACACGCGATGACGTCGCCCACAGCAACAGGCTTGTCGGGGATGATCCACATGGGCAACGGCTCCACATCGCTCATGGGCAGCTTGCCCTCGACATAGGGCAGGTAGCGGTCCATGCCCGTGGCCAGATGGCGGTAGATGGCCCAGACGCGGGAGTCACCCAGACGCCGACCGCCGAAAGTGGGCGGATTGTAGGAGTCACAGAAACTGAATTCACGGTCCTTACCCTTGAAGTAGCCTCGCTGGCGGGCAAAACTGATGCAGTTGGGCGAAATCTTCACGTTGGCCGTGTCGGTCAGGTCCACCCGGCGGATGCGGCTCTGGTTGGCATGTGCCATCACAGCATTGTCGGGAACACGCACGGCAATCCACACGACGCTCTTGCTGCCCGGCCCGCAGCCCGACATCTCGAGCACCCACGCCTCATCGGGGTCGCACACCGTGAACGACTCGCCCGAGCTGCAGAAGCCGTACTTCTCGGCAAGGCCCGTCATCACAGCGATGGCCTCGCGCGCCGTACGGGCGCGTTGCAGGCCCAGGTCCATGAGCGAGCCGTAGTCGATGATACCCGTGTCATCAATCAGTTCCTCACGTCCCTCGAACGTTGATTCACCGATAGCCACTTGCCACTCGTTGATGTTGCCAGTGACCAGGTAGGTCTCGGGTGCCTCAGGGATCCTCCCGTGGTACACGCGCGAGTCGCGGTCATAAATCTTGCGCATCGTGCCAGTGGGATGCTTGCCCGCCTCATAGCGGTACATCCTGTGGCAGGCGCCCCACGAGTCGATGTTGTAGGTGCACATCACCGAGCCGTCGGCACTCGCCTTCTTGCCCACGAGGATGCTCGTGCAGGCCTCTCCCTGCGGCAGGCAGAGCGCCATGGCCGCCAACAATACAAGAAATCGCTTGATCTGTTCCATGTTCATCATCATTTATTGGGCGAAGATAGTATGATTTATTGAAAAATGCAATTTCCCATCACCAATTCCGAAGCACGAACCACCCAAAAACAAAACCCAACCACCTAATTTCTCAGCGATTGCGTCCCAATTCCTTCAATCATCACTACTCATTCCATATCATCTTGGTTGTCATTTTTGACAACCGTTTTTTAGTCGCTATTACCTTATTCTTGCTGAAAAAAACATTCTGAGGATTGTGTAGCATTGGATTTTGGGTACTTTTGCCATGAAAAAAGTCTCACCTGAGTGTGAAAAAACGCACCCTTCATGTGTCATTGATGTAGAGAGACGATATCGATATGAATGACAAGAGCATACTTGAGGGCCTGTTCAGGCAACATTACGGCAAGATGATACATCTGGCCAGAACCTTGCTGCACGATGATGCCGAGGCCCAGGACGTGGTCCAGGACGTGTTTGC
>JAEEGL012587890.1_pt1 | contig 11878 bp, 11 predicted proteins | sample 9134231 | NCBI WGS metagenome assembly JAEEGL01 (sample SAMN16246548, study PRJNA631951) | gut metagenome | biome: gut microbiome; feature: rumen; material: fiber-attached | host: Bos | place: Iran: Karaj | collected 2018-10 | reverse complement strand
CTTTCCGGCGTTCATCCCTTATGTGTCATTTTATACTAAGAAATTTGCCCCCTGTCGCTGTCCCCGCAGCCCCACCCCCCCCCTTGCGCGGCGGGCGGAAATATGGTAGAATAGTCCCGTTTCAACAACAAAGAAAGGAACAACATCATGAAGAACTGCAAGAAAGGTTTCATAATTGCTGCGGCCTGCGCCATCGCGATGCCGCTTTTTGCTGCGCCGCACGCCGCGCCGCCGCCTCCGCCGAAGCCGGTGCCGCCGCCGCATGTTGCGCCGCATCATGTGATGCGCCATGGCCGTAAGCTCCCGATGAATGCCGTCTGGTGCAAGAAGTGCGATGGCTACGGTTACCACAGGACGTGGTACGGCATGAAAAAGACATGTGGCATCTGCGATGGACGTGGATGGTGTCTGAGGCCCGTTCCGCCGCCTCCACCGCCGCCGCCGAAGAAGGTCGTCCCGCCTCCGCCGCCACCGCCGCCACCGCCGCCGAAGCCCGCGCCTCGCGCGCCCGCTCATCACGGACCGGGCGGCCACAATGGCGGACCTCGCCGGTAATGTTTCGGATTACATTCATGAAAACGGCCGGCGCGAAGGCGCTGGCGGTCGCCGCCGCTCTGGCGGCGTCTGTCTCGTTCGCCGAGATCAGGACGCTTAAGCCGTCCGAGGGGGAGGTCGTGCCTCTGCTCTCGGACGCGCAGAAGGCGTTCGCCGACATGCCGCCTGCGGAACGCCGCGCGAAATTCGCGAACGCGAAGTTCCGCAGAGGGCTTGGGCATCCGAGGGAGCGCGTCCCCGGCGAGAGCCACAAGCGCAAGACGTACTGGCCGCGCACCGTCCGCCTGGAGTGGGAGGCCGCGCCGGGCGCGACGGAGTACAAGGTCGCGGTCAGGGACGTCCGCAAGGGAGAGACCGTGTTCGAGGGGACCGCGAGGGGACAGTCCCTGAACATCGACAACCTCGAGGTCGGGGCGGCGTACGAGTGGACCGTCGCAGGCGGCGGCGAGACTGGGCGCGGGACGTTCCGGACCGAGGACGGGTATCCGCGCCTCTTGAGGTTTCCAGGCGTCGCGAACGCGCGCGACATCGGCGGATGGACCGGACTCGGCGGTCGCCGCGTCAGGCAGGGCCTGGTTTTCCGCTCCTGCGGGCTCAACGACAACGCCAACCCCGAGTACTACTCTGCTGAGGAGCTTCGCGCGCTCGGCAGGGAGAAGGAGATTAAGGAATCCGCCGAGAAGGCGCGGAAGCGGCTCGACCAGCTGCTTGGGTGGCAGGCAAAGCCGAAGACATTTGATTTCAAGGACCCGGAGTATGTGGACTGGTGCACGCGGCACATTGGCGAGCCGTTCTCCGACTTCCTCGCGTCGCGCGTGAGGAACGCGCGGAAGGCCGTGTCCGCCGGGTCGAAGGTCGTCAAGGGGTACAAGCCCGGCGAAAGCCGCGTCGCCGGCGAGGCGGGCGAGTACATCAGGTCGCGGTTCGGCATCAAGACCGACATCGACCTCCGTTCGGACAGGGAATGCTACGGCATGAAGGGCTCGCCGCTCGGTCCGTCGGTCAAGTGGGTGCATGTGTCGTCGAGCGCATACGGCGGGATGCAGAGCGCGAAAGGGCGCCAGGCGTTCGCGAAGGTGTTCAGGACGTTCCTCGACGAGAAGAACTATCCGATAGACTTCCACTGCATCGCGGGGCAGGACCGCACTGGATCGCTCGCGTACATACTCTGCGCCCTGCTCGGGGCGGAAGACGGGCGGCTCGCCCTCGACTGGGAGCTTTCGGGGCTCAGGAACACGAGCGTCCACTTCTCGCACGCGAGGTGCTACGACAAGCTGCTCGCCGGGCTCAGGAAATGCGGCGGAGCAAACGCCCGCGAGCGCGCGGAGAAGTACGTCCTCTCGCTCGGGTTCACGGAGAAGGACATAGAGAAGTTCAGGAGAATAATGCTGGAGGACTGAAGTATGGGTGCAAGGCAAAATGCAGTTGTAGACGGGGTCATCATGGACAGGAAGTGGCTTAAGGCCCAGGCGGAGAAGGTGCGCGCTGCCGACTACATAGATCCGGCGCTGTACACGAAGTACGGCGTGAAGCGCGGCCTCAGGAACGACAACGGGTCTGGTGTCCTCGTCGGCCTCACGACTATCGGGAACGTCCACGGCTACGTCATGGACGAGGGCGAACGCCGTCCGATACCGGGCGAGCTGTACTATCGCGGCATAAACGTGAGGGACATAGTGCAGGCCGACAAGCGCGAGCACCGCTTCGGATACGAGGAGACGGCGTACCTCCTGCTCTTCGGGGAACTCCCGACGGCGCGGCAGCTCGTTGACTGGAAGTGCCGCATCGGCGCGTACAGGAAGCTCTCGGACGGGTTCAAGGAGACCGCGATCATGAAGAATCCGCCGAAGGACCTCATGAACGCGCTCGCCCGCGCGGTTCTCTTCGCGTATGCGTTCGATCCCGAAGGGACGCCGGACGACCTCTCGCTCGACAAGTGCCTTGAGCAGTCGATGGACCTCATCGGATCCATCCCCACGATTGCCGCGTACGCATACCAGGCGAAGTCCCACTACCACGACGGCGGGCCGCTGATGATCAGGATACCCGACCCCAACAAGTCCACGGCGGAGAACCTCCTCATGCTCACCCGCGAGGACGGCAGGTACACGAAGCTGGAGGCGGAGACGCTCGACCTCTCGCTCATCATCCACGCGGAGCACGGCGGCGGAAACAACTCATCGTTCACCACTCACGTCGTCACGTCGTCGCACGCCGACATCTACTCGTCCGTCGCGGCGTCCGTGCTGTCGCTGAAGGGCTCGCGCCACGGCGGGGCGAACCTCCGTGTCATGCGGCAGATGGACGAGATCAAGGCGAACGTAAAGGACTGGACGAACCCCGACCAGCTCGTGAGGTACATGGAGCGCATAGTTGACAAGAAGGCCGGCGACGGCACGGGGCTCATCTACGGACTCGGCCACGCCGTCTACACGATATCCGACCCGCGCGCCCAGCTGCTGAAGGAGAAGGCCCGCGCGCTTGCCAAGGAGACCGGCAGGCAGGACGACATGCGCCTCTTCGAGATGGTCGAGGAGCTCGGGCCAGACATCATACGGTCGCGGCATCCGCGCGCGGAGGAAATCTGCGCGAACGTGGACCTCTACTCCGGGCTCGTGTACGACATGCTCGGCATACCCAAGGACCTCTACACTCCTCTCTTCGCCGTCGCGCGCTGCGTGAGCTGGTGCGCGCACCGCATGGAGGAGCTCGTGAACGCCGGGCCGATCATCCGTCCCGCGTACAAGCCGATCTACCGTCCGAGGAAGTATGTGCGGTTGGCGGACAGATAAAGGATGGACATGAACGAAAATAACAGGACATGGTGGGCGACGGCACCCGTGATGTGGTTCGCCTTCGTCGCGGCGCTGCTCGTGACCTGGGCCGTGATGGATCCGGGCGCGCTCGTGCGCGCGTTTGACCAGGACGGACGCTCCCCGTTTGAGCTTGCGACGCTGCCGTTCTTTGCGGCGATCATACCGTTCGTATGGTGGAAGTGTCCGTTCACTGGCTCGCGCCGCAGGCGCACGATCCTCTGCGCGGCGGTCTCGCTTGTCGCGCTGATGGCGATAGTGAAGGAGACCGACCTCCACAACCTCGTGCTGCACCACCTCTGCCCGAACCTCGTCGGCGAGGACGGCAAGCTCATCCCAGGCGTCCTGCTCAAGCCGAACGGACAGCCCCTCACGGGCACTCCCTTCAAGGCGAGGTTCCTCACGAACTCCGTCGTGCCGCTCGGGGCGAAGGCGTTCGTCGTCCTCTACTTTTCGTCGTTCTTCGGCGTGTTCGCGGCGCTCCTCGCGTACTTTTCGGTCCCGTTCGTCAAGGGAGTGTTCTCGCTTCATCCGGTCGCGTGGTCGGTCGGATGCCTCGGCGGATCTGGCGTGCTGGTGCAGGTCGCGGACAGGCTCCCGTCCTGGCTCGACCACGCCCACGGGCTGGAGAAGTCCCCCGGCGCGGTGACGTCGGCGCAGTCGCTCTGCACCGCGCTCGAGGAGGGCGGGGAGATGATGATCGCCATCTTCGCCCTCCTTGCGATATGGCAGTCCTGGCGCATCAACAACAAGTGCAATGGGTAGGAAAGTTCTTTTCTGGGGCCGTTTCGACCACGGCTACTCCAAGAACCGGGTGAACGCGGCGGCGTTCCGTGCGCTCGGCTGGGAGGTTGACTATTTCGACGTGAAGTGGTGCTGCCGCCTCGGCGACGTCGAGGCGTTCTTCAGGGGACTCGGACGGCGTCCGCGCCCCGACCTCGTGTTCGTCCCGGTGTGCCGCCAGCGCGATGTCGCGGCCGCGTGCCGCTGGGCGCACAGGCGCGGGATAAAGGTGCTGTTCGATCCAATGATCTCGGCATGGGACAAAAAGGTCCTCGAGCAGCGCAAGTGGAAGGCCGACGAGCCGCGCGCAAAGCGCCTGCTCGCGCACGAGCGCGAACTCATGGCGATGCCCGACTTCATAACTTGGGACACGTCCTGCCACGTCGATTTCGCGGCGGAGTACCTCGGCGTTCCGCGCGACAAGATGTGTCCGCTGTTCACGGGAACGGACGAGGAGGTGTTCAAGCCTGTGGAAGGACAGGAGGAGCCCTCGTCCGTCTTCAAGGTCCTGTACCATGGCGCGTACCTGCCGCTGCACGGGACGGAGGTCATCGTCGAGGCGGCGAGGAAGACGCAGGGCCTGCCGATCCAGTGGGATTTCCTCGGTTGGGGCGCGTACAAGGCCGAGACCGAGGCGAAGGCCGCCGGGCTCGGCAACGTCCGGTTCCTCGACAAGGTCCCGTACGTGAAGGTCCCGGAGGTCATCTGCGCGCACGACGTAGTCCTCGGCGTATTCGGCACCACGCCTAAGGCCGCGCGCGTAATTGGCAACAAGGTTTACGAATGCATGGCTTGCGCCCGTCCGACCATTAACGAGTTCTGCACGGGGTATCCTCCGTCGGCGAAGGACTGCAAGGCGATTAAGTTCATCCCTGCGGGCGACCCGGACGCGCTCGTCAGGGCCGTCGAGGAATACCGCGCCGACTGGGTGAACCGCGACATGTACTTCCGCGAGGCGCGCGCGTTCTTCGAGCGCGAGCTTTCGATGAAGGTGGTGACGTCCCAGCTTTCCGACATCCTTGCCAGATTGGGATTGGGATGAACGTGGCGGGCTACGCCATGATCCGCAGGGGATAGATGGCATGGTAAACGAAATCGTAGAGGTGGAGTGCGATCTCGGATCGTTCCGCGTCAGCCTTGTCGGGGCGCAGGTGACGAGCTGGGTTCCCGCCGGCGGAGAAGAACGGATGTTCATGCCGGCGACGCCACCGTGGGGAGAGGAAGTGCATGGGGGAATCCCGATCTGCTGGCCGTGGTTCGAGCGCGGTGCGGAACCGTGGCAGCCGATGCACGGCGTGGCGCGCTATTTCCGGTGGAACGTCGTCGAGCGAGCGGACGGCTTCCTTCGCCTCTCGCTCGCGTCATCCGACGAAACGCGGCGAGTCTGGACGCACGACTTCGTCCTCGACTACACGGTTTCGCTTGGAAACGGCAGCCTTGCGTGCCGCCTTTCGGCAAGGAACACGGGCAACGCGCCATTCGAGGCCAACGATGCGTTTCACCCTTACCTGGCGGTCCGCGACATAGAGAAGAGCCACATCGACGACGAGCCGTACTTCACGACGCGTCCGCAGCACCTGTCGCGCCGGGTCCCGGGTGCGGCCGAAAGCCATGTCCTGCATTCTCCGGACGCATCGGGCGAATGTCGCCAAGCCTTGCGAATCTCCGCGAACGGGCACGACGGATGGGGATTCTGGAACCCAGGCGAGGACCAGACGCCTAAGCTGAAGACGATTGCCCTGGACGACTGGCGTCGCTTCGTGTGCGTCGAACCTGTCAAGCTAGGAAAGTATGTCCTTACGCCTGGCGAGACGCGAATTTTCGAAATGACGCTGGCGATCTGAATGGGTTTTTGCTATAATCTTCACAATGGAGAAGACAAGGACAACAACGTACGGCGTGGCGGACTGCGCCATGGGATGAAATGCTTCTTCCGCTGTTCATAGAGTTTGAGGGCCGCAAGTGCCTGATCGTCGGCGGAGGCGCGGTCGCCGTCCGCAAGGCGCGTTCGCTCGCTGCGGCGGGTGCGCGCGTTTGCATCGTCGCGCCGGAGGCGGACGCAGCGCTCGCGTCCATCGCCGGATGCGACGTTGTGCTCCGTACCTTCGTCCCGGAGGACGTGCAGGGCTGCGCCCTTGTCGTCGTCGCGACCGACGACCGCGATCTGAACCGCCGCGTCGCCGACATATGCCGCGAACGTGGTATCCCTGTGAACGCCGTGGACGATCCGGCGAACTGCACAGTCCATTTCCCAGCCGTGTGCCGCAGGGGGCCTATCACCATCGCCGTATCGAGCGGCGGGACATGCCCCGTCGCCGCGAAGGTCGCGCGCGACCGCGCGGGACGCTCCATCCCGGATGGATTCGTCGCCGCCGCAGAGCGGCTTGGCGCGCGCCGCGAGGAACTGAAGAAAGAATACCCCGATCCAGGGGAGAGGATGAGATTCTGCGAGGAGGAACTGAAGGAATGGAACGTCTGAGGAGATTGAGGGCGACCGACGCAATTCGCGCCATGGTCCGCGAGAACCACGTCCGTGCCGACGAGCTGATATATCCGCTGTTTGTGAGGGAGGGAACCGGCGAGCCCGTACCCGTGCCGTCTATGCCTGGCGTGTTCCAGTACGCCGTGGATGGTCTGGACGGCATAATCGACAGCATTGTGGAGTGCGGCGTCAGGGCCGTGTTGCTCTTCGGCGTGCCGTCGAAGAAGGATGAGGTCGGCAGCGGCGCGTATGCCGAGGACGGAGTGGTGCCGTGCGCGATCCGCGCAATCAAGGCGCGTTGTCCCGACTTGCTCGTAATCGCCGACGTATGCCTTTGCGAGTACACTTCGCACGGACATTGCGGCCTCGTCGATGGCGGACGCGTCCTGAACGACGAGACGCTTCCGCTGCTCGCGCGCTCTGCGGTATGCTACGCGAAGGCCGGGGCGGACATCGTCGCACCGAGCGACATGATGGACGGACGCGTCGCGGCGATACGCGCTGCGCTCGACGAGGCGGGCTTCAAGGACGTCGCGATCATGTCGTACAGCGCCAAGTTCGCGTCCGCTTACTACGGGCCGTTCCGCGATGCTGCGCATTCCGCGCCGCAGTTCGGCGACCGTCGCACGTACCAGATGGATCCCGCGAACGGACGCGAGGCGCTCAGGGAAGTCGCGGCGGACGTGCGCGAGGGGGCGGACTTCATCATCGCGAAACCCGCGATCGCGTACCTCGACGTGCTGAAGGCGATATCGGGCGCGACGGACCTCCCCATCGTCGCGTACAACGTGAGCGGCGAGTACTCCATGGTCAAGGCCGCCGCTGCGAACGGATGGATCGACGAGCGCCGCGTCGTGATGGAGAACCTCGTCGGCATGAAGCGAGCGGGCGCGAAGATGATAATCACGTACCATGCGCTCGATGCCGCGCGGTGGATCGCGGAGGAGGGCTGAACTGGTGGAGGAGAAACGCTCAAGGGAGCTTTTCGAGCGCGCGAGGCGCGTCATGCCGGGCGGGGTGAACAGTCCCGTCAGGGCGTGCGCGAGGGTTGGCAGGACGCCGCGCTTCATAGTCCGCGCCGCAGGTTCGCGCATCTGGGACGCCGACGGCAACGAGTACATCGACTATGTCGGCTCGTGGGGTCCGGCGCTGCTCGGCCACGCGCACCCCGAGGTCGTCGAGGCTGTCCGCGCCGCCGCGTCCGACGGCCTTACGTACGGCGCGCCGACGGAGCGCGAGGTCGAGATGGCGGAGTTTCTCCGCGAGCTCGTTCCGTCGATGGAGGTGAGCCGCATGGTCTGTTCCGGCACGGAGGCCGTGATGAGTGCCGTCCGCGCCGCGCGCGGATTCACGGGACGCGACGACATCGTTAAGTTTGACGGATGCTACCACGGACATTCCGACGGGATGCTCGTCCGCGCCGGGTCCGGCGCGCTTACGCAAGCAGAGCCGGATTCAGCCGGAGTACCCGCCGATTTTGCGCGCCACACGCTTGTCGCACCGTACAACGACGCCGAGGCGGTGGAGCGCCTGTTTGCCGCGAACCCCGGACGCATCGCGGCGGTCATCGTCGAGCCGGTCGCGGCGAACGCTGGCGTCATCCTGCCGAAGCCGGGGTTCCTCGATGCGCTCCGCTCCATCACGGAACGCAACGGAGCGCTTCTCATTTTCGACGAAGTGATCACTGGATTCCGTCTCGCACTTGGCGGCGCGCAGGAGCTGTTCGGCGTGAGGCCCGATCTTACGACGCTTGGCAAGGTCGTCGGCGGCGGAATGCCGGCGGCGGTCTATGGCGGACGCGAGGACGTGATGCGCAAGGTCGCCCCGGACGGACCTGTCTATCAGGCGGGGACGCTCGCGGGGAATCCGCTCGCAACGGCTGCGGGACTTGCGACGCTGCGCATCCTGAAGCGCTATCCCGGAATCTATGCTCGCCTAGCCGCGAAGGGCGCGCGGATTGCGGAGGCGATTAGACGCGCGGCCGGCGACAGGGTGGAGGTCGCGCAGATTGGTTCGCTGCTCGGCGTCTCGTTCGCGGGCGATGCGGAGGCGGTTTACCGCGAGTGGTATTCGCATCTCCTCGAAAGGGGAATCTATGTCGCTCCGTCGCGCTTCGAGGCGATGTTCGTCTCAGACGCGCATGGCGAGGGCGACATCGAAAGGACGTGCCGCGCAATGGAGGAATTCTTCTGAAGTTCCACTGCACAGGTGTGAGCCACCGCGACGCGGGTCTGGACGTGCGCGATACGGTGACGTTCTCGCCCGAGGCGGCGCAGCGTTTCCGCGAGGCGCTTGCGGCGTTCGGCGTGACGCAGTCTGCCGTGCTCTCCACGTGCAACCGCTGCGAGGTGTTCTACTGGGGCGATGATGGCGCTGCCAAGATCGTGGAGCGGCTTTTCGTCGCGGAGTTCCAGTCGGTGGATGTCTCGAAGGTCATGCGGACGCGCATAGGCGATGACGCGCTCACATACCTGTTCAGGATAGCGTCTGGGCTTGAGTCGATGATCCTCGGTGAGTACCAGATACTTGGGCAGGTGAAGGACGCCCACGCTGCCGCGCTTGCGTCCGTACATGTCGGCAAGGAGCTTGACCGCATCCTTCGCGATGCCGTGACATGCGCGAAGAAGGTGAAGACTGAACTCGACATCGGAGCTGTCCCGCCGTCCGTATGCCGTGCGGGGATGGAGATCGTAGATGGGATGTGCGGCATCGCGGGGAAGCGTGTGTTCGTGATAGGGAGCGGGCGGACGGGGACGCTCGCCGCGAAGTTCGCCATGCGTCGCGGGGCGTCGTCGATCTCCGTCTGCAACAGGAGCCCGGAGAGGGCGCGGCGGCTTGAGGCAGAGGTGGGTGCTAAGGTCGTGGACTACGCTCTCCGCCACGAAACGGCGGCGGAGAGCGACATCGTGGTCTCCGCCACGGCGTCGCCGCACACGATCCTTCATGCGGAAGCGCTTCGGCTCTCGCATCCGGTGGTGTTCCTCGACCTCGCCTCGCCGCGCGACGTCGATCCCGCCGTCTCGGAGAATCCACTCGCGCGGCTCGTCAGCATCGACACGATAGGCGAGCTCGCCGCCGGCGACCGCCGCGAGCGCGAGCGCCTGACCGCCCGAGGAATGGAGATCATAACCTCGGCCGTCTCCGCCACTTCGCGCTGGCTTCGGCATCCGCAGTCTTGCGGCCTGTAGTGAAAACCATCGTGGATTTTGGTATAATTCATGTAGCCGGTCCGAAGGTGACGGTCTGGCGGCAACAGCAAGCGGTCTCACCGACAACATAAAGGGATAGGGAAAGATGAAGAGAAGCATGGCAATGGATGGAGCGCGGGGAGCGGTGGTTATCGCCGCCGCCGCGATGTGCGCCTCGGCCGCCTTCGCGGCGAACGACAGCATCAAGAACGGTGTCCACGGCTACACGCCGAAGCGGTACGTCCAGCCGAAGGAGCCCGAGGTGCTCGAGCGCCTCGAGTGGTTCAAGGACCAGAAGCTCGCGCTCATGATGCACTTCGGCATCTACTCCGTTGCCGGGCTCATGGAGTCGTGGCCGCTCAGCGACGGCGACGCGAAGTGGTCGCGCAGGGCGATTGACTGGACGAAGGACTCCGAAGAGTTCAAGCGACAGTACATCGGCCTCGCAAAGTCGTTCAACCCAATAAGGTTTGAACCGGCCAAGTGGGCGAAGGCCGCGAAGGAGGACGGCTTCAGGTACGTCATCTTCACGACGAAGCACCACGACGGGTTCTGCCTCTTCGACTCGAAGTACTCCAATTTCAAGGTGACGTCGCCGGAGTGCCCGTTCTCGACGGACAAGCGCGCGGACATCGTGAAGGGCGTGTTCGACGCGTTCCGCGCCGAGGGGCTCGGCATCGCGGCGTACTTCTCGAAGCCCGACTGGCACAACGAGGACTACTGGGAGGGATGCGGCGTCGGGCGCACCGTCAACCGCATGCCGACGTACGACGTGAAGAAGAACCCCGAGAAGTGGGCGCGCTTCCGCGAGTACACGAAGAACCAGATCATCGAGATCGTCCGCGACTACGGCAAGATAGACGTCATCTGGCTCGACGGCGGACAGGTCCAGCGGCGGTGCGGGCTCGACATCAACATCGAGGACATCATCGCGGAGGCGCGCAAGTACAATCCCGCGCTCATCTCCGCCGACCGCACGGCAGGCGGAGCCTGCGAGAACGTCATCACGCCCGAGCAGTCTATTCCGAAGGAGCCGATCGCCGTGCCGTGGGAGAGCTGCATCACGATCGGCAGGCACTGGGGCTTCCACTTCGATGAAGAGTACAAGCCCGTGCGCAAGATCGTCCACATGCTCATAGACGTCGTCGCGAAGGGCGGCAACCTTGCGCTGAACGTGGGGCCGCAGCCCGACGGACGCCTCCCGCCCCCGGCGTTGGAGCGCATGGCGGCGCTCGGCGCGTGGCTGAAGGTCAACGGCGAGGCAATCTACGAGACGCGTCCGCTGCCTCCGTTCAGGAAGGGCGACTGGGCGTTCACGCGTAACCGCAGGACAGGCGCGGAGTACGCGATCCGCCTCTGGAAGGAAGGCGAGTCCCAGACGGGCCGCCAGACCGTCCCGGGCGTCGCGGCGGCGAAGGTCGTGCATCTCGGTTCCGGATGCGAGGCGCAGTGCGCGACGCAGGGCGACGGAGTCACGTTCGACCTGCCCGCCGGATTCAAGGCCGACGCGAACGCCGACGTGTTCAAGATCGTGAGGTAGGGGGGACGACAATGCGGACAGGACGCCTTGTAGCCATCCTTGCGGTGGCCCATGCCGTTGCGGGATGTGTCGCGACTGGCCGCCTCAACATGGTGAGCTACAACATCCGCCATTGCGCCGGTCCGGACGGAGTGGTTGACATCCAGCGTGTGGCGGACGTGATTGCGCAGGAGAAACCGGACTTCGTCGCGCTGAACGAGGTGGACTGCCGGACGATGCGTTCCGACGGTGTGGACGAGGCGGCGGAGCTTGGCCGGCTCACTGGTCTCCACGCTACGTTCGGGAAGGCGATTCCATATTCCGGCGGAGAATACGGCAACGCCGTCCTTTCGCGCGAGAGGCCGCTCTCGGTCCTTGTAGTTCCGCTCCCCGGCAAGGAGCCGCGTGCATTGCTGCTTTGTGAGTTCGCTGACTTCTGGTTCGGAACGGCGCACCTCGATTTCGGCAAGTACCAGCTTGAGGCCGTGGAGGTGATACGCGGGGCCGTTGCCGAGAAGGCGAAGGAGAAACCGGTGTT
>JAEEGL011718294.1_pt1 | contig 11878 bp, 8 predicted proteins | sample 9134231 | NCBI WGS metagenome assembly JAEEGL01 (sample SAMN16246548, study PRJNA631951) | gut metagenome | biome: gut microbiome; feature: rumen; material: fiber-attached | host: Bos | place: Iran: Karaj | collected 2018-10 | reverse complement strand
GATGAGCTGAAACACAATGCTGACACAGATGAGTCGTCCTGAGTGAAAAATCAGTTTTGTCATCCTGAGTGAAAACCAGTTTTTTCATCCTGAGGAACGCAGTGACGAAGGATCTTGAAAGATCTGATCCTTGGATAAACCTGATTCCAATATTTTAAGAATGTATCATGAAAATAACTTGGATCGTACCACACTTCCCGCCCCATATCGGTGGAGGGGAAAAATTATATTATGACGTATGCAGACAGCTGGTAAAAAGAGGCTGTCAGGTCAGAGTCGTCACCAGCAGCAGCGGTGGAATAAAGGGACATCACAGGATAAAAGGCATGGATGTATTCTACTGTGACTGGCCGCTGATCTTTTCTCATCCCCTGGTAAAATTATCCGATATCGTTGCTCATGTCAGGTGGTGCGATATAGTTCACACCACCATTTATCCGACTGCACTCAAGGCAAATCTCGCGGCCCTTCTTTTTCAAAAAAAATGTGTTACCACCATTCATGAGGTCATGGGTGATAAGTGGTTCTGGTTTGAGGAAGATCCTTTTAAGGCTTTTGTTTTCAGAGCCTACGAGAAAATGATCATCAGCTTCTGTCCTTATGTCCATGCAGTATCTGTATCTACGGCAAAGGATTTCAGAAAATACAACGGCAGATGCAGACGGTTGTTTCAGATTTATAATTATCTTCAGCTTCCATCTGAATCCGTGATAAAAGAGGAAGATGTAGATTTTCGACAGCTGTTTTCCCTTAAGGATGGTGAAAAAGGAATACTATATTTTGGAAGACCTGCAAAAAATAAAGGGATCTTTGTCCTTCTGGAAGCCATAGCGATCTTCAGGGAAAGGTATTTTCATAGGGAAAAACCTGATCATAAAGGGGATATTTCCGGAACCGGAGCTCTTCCTTCAAAAAGGGCCAGATTCTGTCTGATCCTGGCGGATGAACCTTCGGACGGACGCAGGCGGGTTGAAGCTTATATCAGGGAGCATGAGCTTTCGGATATGGTGACCGTTGTAAAGCCTCTTCCCCGTCGTCAGCTGCTTAAGGTTATTTCACAAAGTGATCTGTGTGTGATCCCTTCCGTTACGGAGGGCTTTGGGTATTCCGCTGCGGAGGCCTGTGCCCTTCACCGTCCTGTTATAGTGTCGGATGGAGGATCCCTCAGGGAAGTGGTCAGCGGAAAATGCAGATTTTTTAAAAACAGGGACAGCAGCGATCTTGCCGAAAAGCTTTCGGATTATATCAGATATGGGACAAAGAACTTTTTGCAGATCCCCGGGAGGATTTTTGACAGGGATATGATAATAGAAAAATACATGGAAATGTACGGAGCCTTGCTCGAAGAAGAGCAGTATCGAAGGATGTGAACAGAAAACGTGGAATAAAAGACAGGGACCAAAAGTTGTGGATCGCGGGATCTGAACCTTAAACGATCATGGCAGTACGCCTTTTAATTTTTCATATTCTTCCTTTGATAGTTTCTTTGTATTTTTGAACCGGAACAGCTTTATAAAAAGCGGTGTGTCATATATCAGATACACCGCTTTTGTGATCAAAAAAGCGGCAGTATAGTGACCTTTGCTTATCAGGTTATATACCGGCTTAATTAGTCCTTTTACGGCGGATGAAAACCGCTTATATTTATTCTGGGTTCTGTTTAACTGTCTGAAGATCTTTATCACGTTTTTCTTATCAAAGCATCTAAGGTGAAATAAAAATGAATAGACCACTGGGATATAATTGGCATACATATCTTTTTTAAATTCTCTGTTTAATCTTTTGCAGATGTGCATCATATGATCCAGATTGTCTAATAAAGTAAGCATATGGTCTGTGGTTATATTATGAGTCACTGAATCGGAGGAGATCTTATAATTGTAGATTAGTATCGGATCGGGAATGGTGTAGAAGGCCTTCCGGGTTTTCACATATGACTCCAGAGCAAAAAGTTCATCCTCACCGAGACGTATCTCCTTGAACCTTATATTGTTTTTCAAAAGAAACTCTCTGGATATCAGCATTCCGACGATGATCATGTTTGAATATCCGGTACTGCTGTTATCGCTTTTGATGATCTTCTGACAGAAATCATTGAGTTTATAGTAAGCGCCGTTTAACAGCAATAATGCGTTGGATATGACGAAATCGGCGTCATACAAGGTGATCGCTTCATATGCTTTTTCAATACCGTTCAGAGTGATGGGGTCATCGATATCCAGAAACATCACATATTCCCCATGTGCGTTTTTAAGACCGGTATTCCGGGGACGTGAGGCGCCGCCGCTGTTTTTGGGGAGGCGTATCATATGTATATTGGGATATTTTTTTTCGTAGGATCGAAGTGTTTCTGCACTGTGGTCTTTTGAGCAGTCGTCGACAAAGATCACCTCCAGATCTTCAAAGCCGATGGTCTGCCGTTTAAGGTTGTGGATCAGAGCCGGAATGTATTTTTCTCCGTTATAGCAGGAAATGATGATGCTGATCTTGTATTCAGGCATATCCTGATAAGAAAAGCCGTCAGGAGTATTAAGATCGCGTAGATCATTGGTGGAAGTGATATCTGTCTGTGTCATGATAAGGTTCCTTTATCGTTGTCTTTAGTGTTCACTTTTAGGCAGCTATCCAACGCATTTCGTAACGCATCGTCTCTAAGTATAAAAAGCAGGCTGCAGTATACCAGGACACCGGTTGTCAGCTGTATCAGTAAAACAGCGATCCCGTTCAGGGGAAGTTTTCCCGCAAACCATACCGCAGCTGCCATGAGAAGCCCTGCCGGGATCCGCTTGACTGACAGCCTGCCAAGTCTGGTGCCTAAAAAAAAACCGTTATTGTTGCGCATGAACAGAAGGGCTATCATCAGCTCTGCCGTAAGTGATGCGATGACCGCACCCTTGGCACCCCAAAAAGGTATGAGACAGAGGTTCATCACCAGGTTGAGGATGGCTCCTGCCAGTATGTATCCTGTGCTTTGGCTCCTTTTTCCTGCAGGAATGTAATAACAGTTTTCGAGACAGTTCGTGATGCCCAATATGAGGATCAGAGGCAGCATCATACAGATTAGTTTTTCAACGGGTTCATAACCCGTTCCAAAGAAAAGCGGAACCAGATTATGGCTGATGCCCAGCAGTCCGAATACTGCTCCGTAACCTATGAAAAAAATAAAATCCATGGATTTTGATATGGCGTGTTTTATCTCATCATACCGATCGTTTGCATACAGATAGGACATCCTTGCGGATGTCACCGTGACCATCACCCAGTAGACAAAGGTCTTGGATACATTGATGACACGGTCGGCCTGTTCATAGTATCCGTTCTGGTAGGAATCCTTTGTGATCACGCCGATAAGAGTCTTGTCCAGGACCATATAGACGGACATTACAATGCTGGGAATAAAATAAACAAACATCTCCTTCAAATGCAGGGAAAAAGGAATGTTCCGCAGGCTGACTTTACTGAGGTGTCCCGGAAGCAGCAGCCACATGCTCAGATTGGAGAAAAGTATGATGCAGGAATTGATTGCGCAGTATACCGGCACATCCCGGCTGCTTTTTACCATGACGAATAAAAGTATGATGCCCAGGATCCTGATGCCTATCCCGGAGAGAACGGTGCCTTTGATCTTTTCAAGGCCCATAAAAAACCAGGAAATCTCAAATAAGGTACCCAGAAGGTATGGGGTCAAAGCTATATATAGCAATCTGTACCGTGATGTAATGAGGATGAAGATGAACCATAACACCAGACAGATCGCTCCGGGGATCATACCTGTCAGCCTGATCTCCCAGAACAGTCTTGAAGTGGCTGATTTATCGTCCCTGATGCGGGCGATCTCCCTCGTTCCGTATCCCGATAAACCCAAAGCGGAAAACAGTATAAAATAGGTGGTCACCGAGTAGGTGAAGCTGAATTCGCCTATACCTTCAGCTCCCAGTACTCTGGAAACGTAGGGGGTGGTTATGAGCGGACCTGCCAGCAGCGTGAGCTCATATAACAGCCTGTAAAAAAAATTTTTCTTTATGTCCGGCAGCTGCCGGTTATTGTGGGCCGGAGTGGTTTTCATATCATTTTACATCAAATACAGTCGCAAAGCCGCCCGAGTAAGCTGTGGGAGTGAAGTATGAAAGCCCCTGGCCGTTATGAAAATACAGTTTGCCAAAGACCGAATCGTAGAGTTTTGAGGTCATCACGGTCATTACCGGTTTGTCATAATCTGTTTCCAGATAGACGATCCAGTCGCGGCTTCCCTCGTTTGTCTTTTCCATGGTATCCTCGGTGAGCATACTGTTGCCTCTTATGACTACCCTGTCAACCACGGGGATCTTTGCACCGGAATTTACAGCTTCGGTATGTGCTTCGTACTTTCCCTCTTTTTCGGTGAGGACCAGATTAAAGTCTTCCCCGTCCAGATTGAACCTCCAGGCCGCCCGCCCTCTGTCCAGGTCTACCTGCGTGGGGGTAACATTCATCATGTAATCCGCATTGTCGACTCCGTCTTCACCCCAGGTGCCGAAGGTATAAAACCACTGGGCGATAGCATACATATCCTGGGTGATTATACACAGGACTTCATCATCGGATTGAGGAAAAAGAAGCTCAGCTATCTCTGCAGCTTCTTCCTCAGTGAGGCCTTTTTCATTAAGTCTTTTTACAGCAGAATCCTTTTCGCCTGAGAGTAGTTCTGTCATGAAGAAAAGTGTTTCCTTATTGTTTCCGAGAGTGGCCGTCATCCTTTCGGTAGCCGTATCTCCTTCCCCGGAGATCATTTTGATTATATTTCTGGACAAAATTTCATCCGACGTGGAAAGCGCTTTGCCTATCCAGTATACGCGCATTCCGTTCTGGGAACCGCCGTCGAAGATGGTCCGCCGGTTGGCTTTTTCTTCATAAAAATATCCGTAGTCCCACCAGCTGGCCAGAATGGCGTCTTCGGAGGCATTCTGCCGGATGTTCATAAGGGGCTCATGGATCCCTCTGTTTACTGAGGGGCGGGAATCAGCTGACGATCTGTACACGCCGTACAGTGCGGGAAAAACGGCAAGCAGTACTATCATGATGACGTAGATCTGATAGTCCATCATCTTTTTTTCTTTCATGAGCTTAGCCAGGCGGCCGACAAAGAGACCTGCCAGCAGAGCCACCGGCACCGCAAAGAGCATGATGAAACGCCAGCTTCTGAAGGCCAGGATAAGGGTGGCAAAAAACCAGATCACCAGAAGGATATGGTCAAAGATAAATTCTTTTTTTATTATATTGTGTATCAGCATGATGCACATGGCTACGGCTGCCGCACAGGGCAGGGCTCCGCCCACTGCGTTGATGACGCCGATGGTATTGCCTGAGAGTACTTTCATCTGGAAAAGGCCTGTCAGGCCGCCGGCAATCACAGCGGGTTTCCTCATCTCGGATACCGATACGTAGGTGTCCGGGAAGATCCCTTTTTCCGGTGCAAACACGGATCTGAACTGATTGAACATGGTAGTAAAAAATCCCGGATCAAAGATGAGGATCAGGATAATGATCAGGGCTATGACGCCCCCTGCTTTGACAAGTAAGGATCTAAGATCATCGTTTTTGCGGAATCTTATGACGAGTATATAGAGCACAAGTGATGCGACGACTATTCCTATGAACAGGGTATAAGCGTTCCAGGATATGATCAGAAGATACAGGGAAAACAGATACAGCAGTACCGATAATATTTTCTTTACCTTTGCGGATCTTTCAACGCCGGATATTTCTGCCTTGGTTTTTTCGGCTCCTGAGCTTTCGACTGTCGAAATAAGCAGGATAGCCGATAAAAAGAACAGGCAGGATACGGTGGACAATATGGTGTCCGTATCATAGAACCCCGGTATGGTATGGACGAAATATCCGTAATTAAGGGACGCCAGTATGGAAGAGACCAGCGCCGTTATGATGCCACCCAGCCTGTAGGCCAGGATGAAGACAGGGATGACCACCAGCACCGAGAGCACGGCACCCTGCCAGTAGGCTACCTGCTCCAGTGTGACCGGCCGGATATTTGATAAGAGCTTATCCGAAGCTATGGTTATGTAAGCCATCAGGGGCTTATAATCATCGGCACTTCTTCCGTAGGGGGCGTAGCTCAGGGCATCCCAGGGTTTGTTATCCTTGTATTGTCCGCCGGGGACGCCGTGGTTCATGATATCCCGGGTCATCCTCAGGTGATAGTAGGAGTCCATCTCGGTTAAGTAGGGCACACCCGTTTCAGGGTCGGTATATTCAGTCCCCATTGTTTTTATTACCTGCCGGTGTGAAAGGAGTCTGAATCCAAAGGCGGCAAGCATGATGAGCAGCATTATGATAATTGCAGGCACTGTCTTTTTGGCGGTATTGGTTTTAGTTGTGTCGGTTTTTGTCATGTTTTTCCCTGTTTTTTATAATTTGGTACGCTAATGTTTTTTATCTGATGGCATGTCATCATGTTTATTCTGTTCCCGGAGTGCATCCTCTTCCACGAACCGCTCGAACTTGTCCTCCAGTGCGGAAAATCTCAGGGACTGGATAAAGCAGTGGGCCAGGAGGCAGAAGATGATTATGAGAAAAACCAGGTTTATCGGCGACTGTATGCCGATGAGGCCGGCAAGTCTTATCACTATTCCGGGAAAAAGACTGAGCAACACAAATACCACGGAAAGGATGATCCAGAAGGTGGTATCATGAAGCTTGACTTCAGATTTTTTCAGTCTCCTGGTGACAAAAAGAAAACTTAAGAATGACGATATGAATAAAAGTATTCTCAGTATTATCGGCATGTCAGCTCCTTATCCGGGAAAGCAGCAGTATGGATGTACATATCCTGAACATATATCGCACTGAACCCACGATATCTAGATAACTCTTTCCGCTCATTCTCTCGTTCATCTTTACCTCTGCCTCTGATATTCGCATGCCTTTCTTTAACAGAAAAGAAAGGGTATCGGGCTCCGGCGAGTACAAAGATGATGTCACAAAAAATTCCATTACACGTCGGTCATATATCCTCATCCCTGAAGTGGGATCGCTTATGTGCTTCCCTGTCATACAGTATATGCAGCCCGATATGACTTTGCCGCCTATGTATCTGGCAGTGAGCTTTCCGGGTCTTTTTATATATCTGGATCCTATGACTATATCGGTGTCATTTTGTTTTATGGTGTCGTATAGTTTTTTTACAGCTTTGGCATCGTGCTGTCCGTCGGCGTCGAATTGCATGGCGTATTCATAGCCCTGGTCCAAAGCGTATTGCATGCCGGTACGGATCGCCTGTGCCAGTCCTAGGTTTACCTTGTGCCGGACTGCCTTTATTTCCAGCTCTTTACATATATCAAAGGTGCCGTCCTGTGAACCGTCATCCACTACCAGGATGGAAAGATCGTCCGCTGTGGCGCGAAGCTGTGATATCACGCCGTTTATATTTTTGGCCTCATTATAGGCCGGGATGATTATCAGAAGATCCTTCATTTTAGGAAGCTTCACTCCTTTGCATAGCTACGTATCAGAATAAAAATCAGACAAGGACAATTCTATCAAATAAGAGGAATATATTCAACAAAAGGGGCTATTCGGGTCAATTGCAAAACAATTTGGTTTTGTGGCAAATTCTGTTATAATCTGTTTGATAGTGAAAAGGACGGATATCTGATATGGGCTCAAAATATGTTATAGATGGTGTTTTTCTCACCAGACGTCTCACAGGTGTGGAGAGATACAGCATCAACCTGATAAAGGAACTTGATAAGATAGTGGAACCGGGAGTATGTGAACTCCTGGTTCCGCTTTGCTGTGATAAAATACCGGGGCTTGAAAATATCGAGGTGATCAGATTTGGCCGCTTTAAGGGGTATCTGTGGGAACAGACGGATCTGGCGTACTATGCGAATAAAAATAAAATGCAGGTTATATCCCTGTGTAATACCGTATCCGTTTTTGCACCCCGCGGCATTGTGGCCCTCCATGATATTTCCCTAAGGGTAAATCCTCATTTCTTTAACACTTCACTGCGAGGTATATTTTCCATAATGTGTTGGCGTATCATGTATAGGGCTATCACGTGGTCAAAGGCACATATCATCACGGTTTCCGAATTTTCAAAATCAGAGATATTGAGAGCTTATCGTATTAATCCCGATCGGATAAGCCTGGTATCGAACGGCTGGCAGCATATTTTAACGATTGTGCCGGATGAGTCTGTCGTTGATCGCCTGGCCCTTAAAGACGGCGGTTATTATTTCGCTATGGCCACAGCCGCTCCCAACAAAAATGTAAAATGGATAATAGAGGCTGCAAGGCAGCATCCTAAAGAGACTTTTGTGCTGGCAGGACATATGAGTTTAAGTGCCGGCGGTGAGGATAAGCCCGCTAATCTCATCCTTGCGGGCTATGTGTCAGATGGTGAGGCTAAGGCTCTGATGGCTCATTGTAAGGCGTTTATCCTGCCCACATTCTATGAGGGCTTTGGCATACCGCCCATGGAGGCTTTGGCATCCGGTGCAAAGGGCATAATCGTGTCCGACACTCCCTGTATGAGAGAAATCTACGGCGACATAGCGGATTATATAGATCCGTATGATCATGACCACACCTGTGTTGATCTAAAACTTCGTTCCCGGGAGGAAATAGATGCCTTTCTTGAGAATTATTCCTGGGAAAAATCCGCAAAAAAGTTGCTTGAACTGTTATAACAGACATGTGAAACTGACTGATTATGTGTCAAAAATGACCGATCAGACAGTTTTGCATATATTTTTATTCGGATGTGGTATATTGAATTTGATTATACGGATTGGGAAAAGATCCTTCGGCTGAAGCCTCAGGATGACATTCGCTGTAGTTATTCTGAGAAGCGTAGTACACCAACTGTCATTCTGAGCGAAGCGAAGAATCTTGACAGACTCGGCATCTTATCGAAGTGGATCCGGTTGTTTGAAGGAGGACGGGCTTATGATAAAAGAAAGAATACTGAAAAGGCTTACCAGATTCGGGCTGTGCTTTTATCTGTTTTCATACTGCATGGCCTTTACTGTCTGTGCCGAGGAGTACCCGGTGCTGACGCCTGACGCCGGTCCGGGTGTGACGGATGAAGCGGCGTATGAGGAGGATGGCGATGCTGAAGAACTGGATGTAAACGGCGTCACCGAGGCCGATGCCCTGACCGAGGATACGGTAGATGCGGAAGCAGCGACTGATGTGGATGCTCTGGCCGAGGAAGGCGCGCTTGGAGCAGCTGTACTTGAACCGGAGTCTGAGGGCGAGCCGTATAACAGTTCAAGCTTCAGTGGTCTGCATAATCAGATCTTCGCGAAAGTGGGATGGAGTGAAACTAATGATCAGATTCCATATTCTGTATATCTGACACAGGATGTGTATGTGGATAACGGGACCATTACCACATATAACAGCAGAGTCGGTGATGTGACCATTGATGCGAGAGGACATGCCTTCAGGGGCACCCGGAATCAGGTGATATTGGATCAGGAAAATAAAAGAACAAATCTTCAGGATATGAAGGCTTTCTATTATCTGACCATCAAGAATGCCAGATTTGTAGATTTTGATGACGGAGTATTCAGGGATACCTGGGTTGATCTGGGAGACAAGAGAAACCATCTGACCCTTGTCAACTGTACTTTTGAAGGGAACACAGGCAGCTCCGGAACAGCAGTGTATTCTATCCAGGAAGACTATGTGTCGCTTCGTAACTGCAGCTTTGTAAATAATACTGCTTCAGGCAGCGGCGGTGTGGTATATCTTGATCATCCGGGCTATTTTGAGGCCGAGGGCTGTACCTTCAGGAATAATACCGCAGGCAGCGCTGGCGGAGCCATCGCTATATTGAGTGACAGCAGAGAGGTTGAGATTTACGAGTGCAGCTTTGTAAATAATACGGCCGGTAAGGGCGGAGCAATTTATGATATCACTGAAGATGATTATAAGGTAGAAGTTTGCAGTTTTATAAGCAATGTTGCTACCGAGTCTGACGGCGGCGGTGCCATCTACAGGGGATTTGTTACGGATGATAGTGGTCAGTATGTTCGGCAGAGTGCCTTTTTGAATAACACGGAGCCTGAGATCGTGCTGGCTGACATGGAAGACAGGACTGCGATCGATAACTTTTTGGGCGGAAACTGGTTTGGCGGTACCGTGGATCAGGCTGCGAAGGATATTGATTCTGTCAGGCCTTCCATTCTGGTAATAGGCGGCGGAGAAGGGGTATATCGCTGGAAACTGCTCAATCTGGACAGGGAGCCCTATTCCTGGAACAAAAGTCCGCTGGTGTTTTATGTGTATGCCGCTTCAGACTGTTATAGCAATGGAACGATAGTATATAATGATGCCGGCGATGGGATCCTTCTTGATGTTCCCTTTAATCTGGTCGGTGAGAATATCACCATTACAAAAAATACGACAATGATCAAAAGGGAATATGGTAGTTACGGTTACTATTACAGAGGTGGCTTAATGGGTAATGTCGTTCCCGGAACAAAGACTTATTCCGTAAAGCTTCTGGATCCTATGGGTAATGTGCTGCTCACACGCAGTTATGACAGGAGTATGGATTCATTTGATGTGTCGTTGAATAATATTACGAACGGAACTGTGCATAGAGGCAGTTCGGGTCCTGCCGTAGTAGGTGATATCCTGACCTTCTCGGCGTATGCGAACATATATTGCACTGCGGAAGACGGTACCATCATGCATTATGTGGATCCTGAGACCGGTGAATTGATATCCTATAGAACGGCTTCAGGTCCGCGTCTGGGTAACGAGATCATACATGTATTTGTCAAAGGTAATAAGATCGGAGATTATATAACTGACAGTGATGGTTTCTTCAACGTCAGCACAAACGATCTGGGTCAACTGGGATATGTCAATATGAATTTCTGTGTTGACTTTACGTCCAAACAGGGTTCGGGGCAGGTGCGCGTCCTTGAAAAAGGATATACCGAAGTGAAGGCGGTGTCCTATGGACCAAACAATGTGACGGTGGTTTTAGATTCGCCTACGGCAAATATAACCGAGGGAACCATCTTCCTTTATTGTAATTCCACTGACGGCGGAGAGAGAAAGCTGTTTAACCGTACGGAATTGACCGGCGTTGACATGGCTACTTTTAAAAAGACTTTTAATAACCTGAATGCGTCCCTTTCTCCCGGGCTTTATATCTTCACTGCCGAATATACTTGTGACAGCGGAATGTTTAAGAATTCTACGGAAACCGTCTCTTATGGAGGCAAGACATCTGTCATTGTAGGTCCTGCCGGCTTTACCGCTGCGGAGCTTAAGCCGGGTTCGTCAAAAAATTCTCTGGAGGTACGCCTGGCTGCGGTGACGCCTGTGTATGACGGAAATCTTTCCGTATGGTGCAGACCTGCAAACGGCGGAGAGAGAATTCTCATGAGAAGCTGGAATATGAGTGAGGAGTCTGCCCAGACTAACTTCTGGGATTATCTGGATGTTTCTTCACTTTCTGACGGTGATTATATCTTTACGGTAAACTATAACAACACATCAGGTGAATCCATGAACTGCACCTGTGAGAAACAGTTTACGATCCCGATCCAGGGAATGATGAAAGTAGATGATGCGCTGGTTTCCATCAAACAGGGCTCGAGCAAGCAGGTCAAAGCGGGAGATGAGGGCTTCTATCTCAACGTGACAGCAGAACGGACAGGAAAAGACGGTGGATGGACATTTGAAAGCAGCAATTCTTCCGTAGCCACAGTTGATAAAAACGGATTCGTAAAGCCTCTGGCAGTGGGCGTTACCAATATCACGGCGACTTATGAGTCCTCTTATACAAAGGGAAGCGCGACCTTACTCCTCACGGTAATTGAAGGTTCCGGTTCCGGCAATGGAACCGTACCCG
>JAEEGL011189725.1_pt1 | contig 11878 bp, 5 predicted proteins | sample 9134231 | NCBI WGS metagenome assembly JAEEGL01 (sample SAMN16246548, study PRJNA631951) | gut metagenome | biome: gut microbiome; feature: rumen; material: fiber-attached | host: Bos | place: Iran: Karaj | collected 2018-10 | reverse complement strand
TTTAGAAAATCAACGGCAAAGAATACTCCCCGGGAATCTTCTCCTTTTACATTAAGGGCGCGGGCTTTTTTTGCACCACAACAGAGGGCAACTGCATCATACTGATTCAGAATGTGATCTGCAGAAGTAGAACGGCCAACGTCTGCGTTAAAAACAAATTCAACACCTTCTGCCTTCATCAGTGCAATACGACGGTCTACAATTTTTTTATCCAGCTTCATGTTTGGAATGCCGTACATTAAAAGTCCGCCGGCCTTGTCTTCACGCTCAAAAACTGTAACTGAATGACCTCTCCGGTTAAGACTGTCAGCTGCTGCCAGCCCTGCAGGACCTGCTCCAATAACGGCTATTTTTTTACCGCTTCTTTTTGCAGGGGGCTGAGGTTTCATGTAGCCGGTTTCAAAAGCTTTTTCGATTATAAAAAGTTCGTTGTCGTGAACTGTAACAGGTCCCCCTCCTTCCTGTCCTGCTTCTACTACAGGATTTCCGCAGTTGCAGGCTTTTTCGCAGAGGGCCGGACAAACCCGTCCTGTAAATTCAGGAAAGCTGGAAGTTTTTAACAGTCTCCATGCTGCCATATCAAACTGGCCGTTGAAAAGTGCATCGTTCCACTCAGGAATATAATTGTGAAGGGGACAACCGGTAACCATTCCTTTAAGTTTAAGGGCTGACTGGCACATAGGAACTCCACAGTTCATACAGCGGGCAGCCTGCTCCCGGCGTGTTTTCTCATCAAGTTTTGGATGAAACTCCCTGAAGTTTTTTATACGCTCAAGAGGAGCAATGTTTCCATTTTCAATTCTTTTATAGTCCATAAATCCTGTTGCTTTTGCCATACTTTTCTCCTATGCGCTGCACTTTTTAAATGCTTCAAGAACTGCAAGATCATGTTCTTTGCCTGATTTTTCTTCTACGGCAATTTCCTTCATAATCCGCAGGTAATCATTTGGAATAATTTTTTTGAAACAGTTTTTGTAGTGAGCCCAGTCTGCAAGAATTGTCTCCGCTTTCTGACTGCCGGTTTCTGCTGCATGTTTTTCAATGATTGAATGGAGCAGCTCTTCATCAGTCTGATCTTTAAGGGTTGTAGTCTGATCATCAAGGGCGTACATTTTTACCAGTTCATGATTCAGACGTCTGTACAGGTCGTGATTTTCATCCAGAACATAGGCTATTCCTCCGCTCATTCCCGCACAGAGATTTTTTCCTGTACCCCCAAGAATTACTGCAGTTCCTCCTGTCATATATTCAAGACCGTGGTCACCGCATCCTTCTGCAATTACTGTTGCTCCAGAGTTGCGGACGCAAAAACGTTCTCCTGCAACACCATTGATAAAGGCGCTTCCGGATGTTGCTCCAAAGAGTGCTACATTTCCTACAATGATATTTGTGTCAGCACTGCCCTGGAATTCTTGAGGCTTTTTGATTACAAGTTTACCGCCGCTGAGACCTTTACCAAAGGAATCGTTGGCATCCCCTGTAAGGCGCAGAGTGAGTCCCTTTGGAATAAAGGCACCAAAACTTTGTCCGGCTCCACCCTGGAAATTAACAGTAAAGGTATCATCAGCAAGACTATTGCCGTAAAGTTTCTGAATCTCTGAACCAAGAATTGTACCTGCCGTTCTGTCAGTAGAATGGATTGAAATTGCTTCTGTGGCCTTAACCTTTTTCTGGAAGAGTGGCAGAAGTGTTTTTTCATCAATTGTATTTTCAAGCTTAAAGTCAAAGAGTGACCTGTCTGCTTTCCATTGATTGTTACCTTTTGAGTTTGCCAGAACACGGCTCATATTAACCAGGCCTGCCCTCTTAAATCCCTGCTGGTCCTTGATTTTTAAAAGATCAGTGCGGCCGCAGAGTTCTTCAACTGTATGGACTCCAAGTTTTGCCATAAGTTCACGCATTTCCTGTGCAATGAACTTCATGAAGTTTTCAACATATTCAGGTTTACCCGGGAATTTTGCACGAAGTTTTTCGTTTTGAGTTGCTACACCAAATGGACAAGTATCCAGCTGGCAGACACGCATCATTGAACAGCCCATTGCAATAAGAGGTGCTGTTGCAAAACCAAATTCTTCTGCTCCAAGAAGGGCCGCAATTGTAACATCCCTTCCGCTCATAAGTTTTCCGTCTGTTTCAATAACAACTCTTCCACGGAGACCGTTCTGAATTAAAGTCTGATGTGTTTCTGCAAGACCAAGTTCCCATGGTAAACCGGCATGATGAATTGAACTGATTGGAGCTGCTCCTGTTCCACCATCGTGTCCGGAAATCAAAATTACCTGGGCACCTGCTTTTGCAACACCAGCTGCAATCGTTCCCACTCCTGCTTCACTTACAAGTTTTACACTGATGCGGGCCTGGCGGTTTGCATTCTTTAAATCGTAAATGAGCTGGGCCAGATCTTCAATTGAATAAATGTCGTGATGTGGAGGAGGAGAAATAAGTGCTACGCCTGGAGTTGCATAACGTGTCTTTGCAATCCATGGATAAACTTTTTTACCAGGAAGATGGCCTCCTTCTCCAGGTTTTGCTCCCTGTGCCATTTTGATTTGAATTTCCCGGGCACTGAGAAGATATTCTTCTGTAACTCCAAAACGGCCGGAAGCAACTTGCTTAATTGCAGAGTTGTATTCAGTTCCAAGACGTTCTGGTTTTTCACCGCCTTCCCCTGAATTTGATTTTCCGTGGAGATGATTCATTGCGGCTGCCATACATTTGTGAGCTTCTTCACTGATAGAGCCGTAAGACATGGCACCTGTCTTGAAACGCTGAACAATTTTTTCTACCGGTTCAACTTCATCAAGTGGAATACCGCCGTCTGCTGGAAAATTAAAATCCAGCATGGCACGAAGAGTGTGAGGATGAGAGTTATCATCAACCAGAGCTGTGTATTCCTTAAAGCGGTCATAGTCTCCGTTTCGGGTTGCCTGCTGAAGGGCAATAATAGTTTCCGGATTATAAAGGTGACTTTCAGCCTGAGGTCCCCTGCGGAATTTATGTTTTCCTACAGAATCAAGATGTGTGTTTACAGTAAGCCCTGCAGGATCAAATCCCTGGGCATGATGATAGCGCACGTCTTCTTCAATTTCCCTGAGCCCGATTCCTCCAACCCGGCTTACGGTATTTGTAAAATATTTTTCTATAACGTCGCTGGAAATTCCAACGGCTTCAAAAATCTGTGCACTTTGATAAGACTGAATTGTTGAGATTCCCATCTTTGCAGCAATCTTTACAATGCCTGTAATAATTCCTTTGTTGTAGTCATCAATTGCAGTGTGGTAATCTTTGTCCAGAATTTTCTGATCGATAAGTTCGGCAATAGCTTCGTGGGCAAGATAAGGGTTGATTGCCCGTGCACCGTAACCCAGACACATTGCGGCCTGATGAACGTCACGAACTTCTGCTGTTTCAAGAATGATGGAAACTGCAGTGCGTTTTTTTGTGCGGATAAGATGCTGCTCAACTGCTGACACTGCAAGGATTGCCGGTATTGGAGCATGTTTTTTATCTACACCACGGTCACTTAAAATTATGATGTTGTAACCTTGTGAATAAGCTTCATCGATTTGTGCAAAAAGATTTTCCAGTACTTTTTCCAGTACGGGGCGTTGCGGGGTGTCCCCGCTGGAAGGGGTAGGATGCAACGAAGTGCAGCCGAGGGGAAGGCTTTCCCCTTCTACATCAAATAAAATTGAAAGGGTTTTTGATTTTAGTCCCTGCTGATTTAATGCGGCAATTTTGATGAGATCGGTTCCTGTCAAAATTGGATTATTGATTTCAAGGACTCGGCAGTTTGAAGGTGAGGGCTCCAGAAGGTTTCCGTCTTTTCCAACGTAAACGGTTGTGTCGGTAACGATTTTTTCACGAAGACTGTCAATTGGTGGATTTGTAACTTGAGCAAAAAGCTGCTTGAAATATGAAAAGAGGCTTGGATGTTTTTCGCTCATAACGGAAAGTGGTGTATCAATGCCCATGCTTGCAGTAGGTTCAACTCCATTTTTTGCAAGGGGCAGAATCATTTCGTTAACGTCTTCGTAATTCCATCCAAAGGCACGGTAAAGAATGTTTCGTTCTTCCAGAGTGTGCACTGGAATTTTTTTATTTGGGATTTTAAGTTCTGCAAGATGAAGAAGGTTCATGTCCAGCCATTCACCGTATGGGTACTGGCCTGCGAACTGGGATTTACATTCTTCATCGCTGATGATTTTTTTCTGAATGGTATCAACAAGGAGAATGCGGCCAGGCTGCAAACGTGATTTTGTTTCAATGTTTTCTTCAGGGATGTCAAGGACACCTACTTCACTGGACAAAATCAGCATGCCGTCTTTTGTGATGTAGTAGCGGCTTGGGCGGAGTCCGTTGCGGTCAAGTGTAGCGCCCAGCAAATCTCCGTCACTGAAAAGAATTGCTGCAGGACCGTCCCAGCTTTCCATCATGGTTGCCCAGTAGTGGTAGAAATCTTTTTTGTCTGCTCCCATGTTGCTGTCGTGCTTCCATGGTTCCGGAATACAGGTCATAACTGCAAGGGGGAGAGGAAGGCCGTTCATTAAAAGGAACTCCAGTGTGTTGTCCAGCATTGCTGAATCTGAACCGGTGGTATCTACCGCTGGAAGAATTTTCTGGATTTCTTCTTTTGAAAAAACTGATGAACGGAGAGTTTCTTCTCTGGCCAGCATGCGGTCAACGTTTCCACGGATTGTATTGATTTCTCCGTTGTGTGCAATAAAGCGGTTCGGATGAGCTCTCTGCCAGCTTGGTTGTGTGTTTGTAGAAAATCTTGAGTGGACAATTGCAAGGGCTGAACTGTAGTCCTGTGAATTAAGGTCGCTGTAAAAAGTTCTCAGCTCACGTACAAGGAACATTCCTTTGTAGACAAGGGTGCGGCTGCTGAGGGAACAAATGTAGGTTGCGGGATTTTTTGATTCTGGATTTTTTTCAAAGCTGCGGCGCAGAATGTAAAGGAGGCGGTCAAAGGAAAGTCCCTTCTGGCAGAAAGCAGGGCGGGCAATGAATCCCTGCCAGATTTGCGGCATGCAGTCCCTGGCTTTTTTTCCAAGAACTTCTGCATTAACTGGAACTTTACGCCAGCCAAGGAAAACAAGTTTTTCTGCCTCACAGCATTTTTCAAATCTTTTCTTTTCAGATTCGCACTTGTCTTCTTCTGAAGGAAAAAAGAACATTCCGATTCCATAATCACGCTCATCCAGCCCCTTTGTTAAATCAGCGGCCTCTTTCTTAAAAAAATCGTGACTAATCTGTACCAGAATTCCAACTCCGTCACCAGTTTCGCCACTTGCATCTTTACCTGCACGATGTTCAAGTTTTTCAACAATGCTCAGGGCACTGTCAACGATTTTGTGTGATTTACTTCCATCAATGTTTACCACTGCACCAATTCCACAGGCGTCGTGTTCAAATGATGGCTCGTAAAGAGTTTTCCCTTCAATTTTTCTACTTGTCATATCAAAGTTCCTTTTCTAACAAAAAAATAAAAGTTCTGAGCTTCCTCTTCTGCTGATAATTTTTTTGCCGTCTTTGAGATTTAAAAAAACAAAAGGCCACGGAAAGTACTTCGCACAATACGAAATACTTTCCGTGGCCTCTTTGCCTTATTAAAGAATATTATTACAAAATCGATTTTTTGTGTCAACTGTTATAGTGTAAGGGAGTGGAGGTTAGTATAGATTTTTTTTCGGATTTTATTCAGCATTTTTTTTGAAGATTTTGTTAAAACTTTTTTACACAATCTACAATTTTTTTTTATGAAAATAATTGACATAAATTTTTTTTGAGGATATATATAAAAACATCAAACGACAATGAAGTCGCAAAGAGTAATCTTTGCGACTTTTTTTGTTTTTAAATCATTTCACCTTTCCGGCTGAATCCTGACTGAGTGAAATAATGGCAGCAAAGGCGCTGAGATTCGAACTGGTGTACAACGGTCCGGAATTTCAGCGCTTTTTTTATGCCCTCTATAAAGGAGCTGAATTAAATGGAAACAGTAACTGAAATTTTTGGAGAAAATGTTTTTAATGAAACGGTTATGAAATCACGTCTGCCAAAGGAAACTTACAGACAGCTGATGAAGACAATCGAGGGTGGAGAAAAACTGGATCCTACGGTTGCAAATATTGTTGCTAATGCAATGAAAGACTGGGCACTGGAGAAGGGCGCAACTCATTTTACTCACTGGTTCCAGCCACTTACAGGAATTACTGCTGAAAAGCATGACAGCTTTATTAATCCTGTAAGCGGTGGAAAAGTTATTATGGAGTTCAGCGGAAAAGAACTTGTTCAGGGGGAACCAGATGCTTCAAGTTTTCCAAGCGGAGGAATTCGTGCCACATTTGAAGCGAGAGGATACACTGCCTGGGATCCAACATCCTATGCATTTATAAAAGACGGAACTCTTTGTATTCCTACAGCTTTCTGTTCCTACACAGGAGAAGCCCTTGATAAAAAAACACCACTTCTCCGTTCAATGCAGGCAATCAGTAAACAGGCTGTCCGCGTTTTGAAATTGTTTGAAGGAAATGAAGAAGTAACAAGCGTAAAGACAACAGTAGGTCCTGAGCAGGAATATTTTCTTGTTGATAAATCTGTTTATGACAAACGTGAAGATTTAATTTACACAGGCCGTACACTTTTTGGTGCAAAAGCTCCAAAAGGCCAGGAACTTGAAGATCACTACTTTGGAATGATTAAGCCTCGTGTTCAGGAATATATGAAGGATTTGAACCGTGAACTCTGGAAGCTGGGAATTCTTGCAAAAACAGAACACAATGAAGTTGCTCCAGCTCAGCATGAACTTGCTCCAATTTTTACAACTACAAATCTTGCCTGCGACCACAATCAGCTTACTATGGAAATGATGAGGAAAGTTGCTGACCGTCACGGAATGGTCTGCCTGCTTCACGAAAAACCTTTTGCCGGAGTTAACGGAAGCGGAAAACATAACAACTGGTCAATTTCAACTAATACAGGAAAGAATCTTCTTGATCCAGGTGCAACTCCGGAAAGCAATGCCCAGTTCCTTTTATTCCTTTGTGCAATCATTAAGGCTGTTGATGAGTATCAGGATCTGCTTAGAATTTCTGTTGCTTCTGCTGGTAACGATCATCGTCTTGGAGCTAACGAAGCCCCTCCTGCAATTATTTCAATCTTCCTTGGAGATGAACTTTCTTCAATTCTTGAATCAATTGAAAAAGGCCTTCCTTATGGAAAACATGAAAAAGAAAAAATGCAGATTGGCGTTACAGTTCTTCCTGAATTCAACAAGGATACAACTGACCGTAACAGAACTTCCCCATTTGCATTTACAGGCAACAAATTTGAATTCCGCATGCTGGGTTCAAGTGAATCAATTGCATGTGCCAATGTCTTTTTGAATACAGTTGTTGCAGAAGAACTCAGCCAGTTTGCAGATAAACTTGAAGGCAGTAAAGATTTTAAGGCTGATTTACATGAACTGATTTTGAACACAATCAGGGAACACAAAAGAATTATTTTCAACGGAAACGGCTATGATGAATCCTGGGTTAAGGAAGCTGAAAAGCGCGGCCTTTACAATCTTAAGTCTACACCAGAAGCATTGCCTCATATTCTGGATGAAAAAAATGTTCGTGTTTTTGAAAAGTTCGGTGTTTACAGTCGTGTGGAACTTGAAAGCCGTTATGAGATTCACAATGAAAACTATTCAAAAATCATTAACATTGAAGCAGAAACAATGCTTGAAATGTCAAAGAAGTTTATTCTTCCTGCTGCAAGTAAATATGCAGGTAAACTGGCTGAAACAATCAGCATGAAAAAAAATGTATGCCCTGACTGTGAAGCAGTTTACGAAAGTGAAATGCTTAAAAAAGTCAGCACTTTGACATCAGCAATTTTTGAAAAAACAGAAAAACTTGAAAGTGAAGTTTGCCAGGCAAAGAAAATATCCGCAGAGGAAGATTCTGGTAAGACAGCTTTCTTCTATAGAGAACATGTTTTTGAAGCAATGAATTCCCTGAGAGAATGTGCTGATGAACTTGAAGTAATTACACCAAAAGAGTTCTGGCCTTTCCCAAGTTACGGAGATTTGCTCTACAGCATTAGATAATTTAAATATTTTTATTGGAGGAATATATGAGTGAAGTTTGGAGTGTGTGGTTTTTAATTGGCGCTGCTCTTGTATTTTTTATGCAGTGCGGATTTGCAATGGTAGAAACAGGATTTACGAGAGCAAAAAATGCAGGAAATATCATCATGAAAAACCTGATGGATTTCTGTATTGGAACCCCAATGTTTATGCTGCTGGGATTTGGCCTGATGATGAGCGAAAATTATTTCTTTGGTCTGATCGGTAAACCTAATCTTCAGCTTTTTACAAACTTTGCTGAAGGGGACTGGTCTTCTTTTGTGTTTAACCTTGTATTCTGTGCAACAGCTGCAACTATTGTAAGTGGTTCAATGGCAGAGCGTACAAAGTTCTCTGCTTACTGTATTTATTCAGCAGTCATTTCTGCAGTAGTTTATCCTATTGAAGCTGGCTGGGTCTGGAACTCACAGGGCTGGCTTGCACAAATGGGTTTTGTTGATTTTGCCGGTGGTGCTGCAATTCATTCTGTTGGAGGAACAGCTGCCCTGATTGGAGCAATCTTCCTGGGACCTCGTATTGGAAAATATGATTATGATAAGAATGGAAAAGTAACAAAGGTTCATGCAATTCCAGGTCACTCTCTTACACTGGGAGCCCTTGGAACATTTATCCTCTGGTTCGGATGGTATGGATTTAACGGTGCTGCATGTACACAGCTTCTTGGTGTTGGTGGTCTGGCCGCAGTATTTACAACTACAACAATTGCACCTGCAGTAGCAGCTGTTACAACAATGATTTTTACATGGATTAAAAACGGTAAGCCTGATGTTTCAATGACACTTAACGCTTCACTGGCCGGTCTTGTTGCAATCACTCCTACTTGTGCTACAGTTGATGCTCTTGGTGCATCTGTAATTGGTATTGTTGCCGGAATTATTGTAGTGCTTGTTGTTGAACTTCTTGATCTTAAGCTTCATATTGATGATCCTGTTGGTGCAGTTGCCGTTCACCTTGCAAACGGAATCTGGGGAACTTTAAGCGATGGTCTGTTCAATGTAGAAAGCGGTGTTTTCTATGGCGGCGGATTTAAGCATCTTGGAGTTCAGTGTCTTGGTGAAGTTTCAATTGTTGCATGGACAGCAGTATGTATGGTAATCGTTTTCTGGGCAATTAAAAAGTTCCACGGACTCAGGGCCAGCAGGGAAGAAGAAATTGTTGGTCTTGATAAGCTGGAGCACGGAATTGATTCAAGCTATGCAGGATTTATTATGGCACCACAGGTTATGACTGAAGGTGCAGCAGGAGTAGGAGCATCAAGAGTATCAGATGATTCTGTACCTGTTGAAAAGTCTGTTCCTGTAATAAAGTCCAGCGTTCATCCGGATGCAAAATTCCATATGGTTACAATAATCACCCGTCAAAGTAAGTTTGATGAACTTAAGGCTGCAATGAATGATATAAATGTTACAGGTATGACTGTTACAAATGTTCTTGGTTGTGGTCAGCAGCACGGTAAAAATCAAAAGTATCGTGGTGTTGAAATGGATATGACACTTCTTCCAAAAATCAAGGTTGATATTGTAGTCAGTGAAGTTCCAGTTGATCTTGTTGTAACTGCCGCCAAGGAAGTTCTTTACACAGGCCGCATCGGTGACGGAAAGATTTTTGTTTATGATGTTCAGAATGTTGTAAAAGTTAGAACTGGTGAAGAAGGTTACGAAGCTTTACAGGATTAAAAAATAATTAAAAAAAACTGCGGGGGCATTATTCAATGATGTTCCCGCTTTTTTTATTTTTATATAACAATAAATTATTTTTACTTTACATTTTATTCATCAGGAAATAAAATATATGCAGATTAGAAAATAAATTGTGGGTGCCTCAAAAATTCAAATTTTCGAGATGGCCTGATTTAAGAATGAAAAATGATTTTAATAATTTGTTTTTGCTCGAGTTTGAAACTTCTGTCATCTCTTAATTTCCTGGAACGAAAGATTCCAAACAGTTGTCTTTATTTTCCGTCAATTTTTATCATCTCAAATCTTATTTTCTCAGAATATTTCAGAGCGCATTTAAAGCCGATTCCATGCGTAATAAAAAAAAGAATTTAATAAAAGTCCCTCATGTGGCTTTTGAAAATAATATTTGAACAATAACGAAAACGCTTTCGTCTGTTTCCCATGAAAGCGGATGGAAGGAATGTTCTTTGACAATTTATGAGCGACTTAAAAAATCATGGGCTTTTAAGCCGTGAAGAAAATTCATTTGTCTTGAGGGATAAGTGAATCTTCTTTACGGAATATTTTGTCTGTAAACTTTCGGTTAGGGATTGAAGGGGGCCAGACGGAAGTATTGTTGTGGAACAGAGTGGAGTAATGGAGCTAAAGCTGCCTCTGGAAAGAACGGTCTGCCTTAAGAGATTATTTACCAATAGCGGCTACAAATGACGAGGCAAAACGGCATAATTCCAACTTGCCTGGCATGGGAGGCGTTTATAGTCACATAAATTTCAACTTGTATCACTATGCTGGGAACAATCCGGTGAAGTATACGGATCCGGATGGTAGAAAGATTATTATTGGTATAACAACTTCAAATGATGTATGGGGAAAAAATGTAGGTCAACATGCCTTTATTATGTATATAGATGAGATAGACCCAAAGAGAAGCCTAATGCTTGACGCAAGTGGACGGTATGGGGGAGGTAGAACATCTGATGTAATAGACGGTTATCATGCAGAAATTTCAATCGATGCGTATTTACGATATTTTGATACAGATGAAATATTAACAACTTTTGAACTAAATCTTTCATGGGAAGAGGAAGAAAAAATTGTAGATGCAATTAGCATGATAGAAGGTTATAGTTGGTTACAATGTGCAAATGAAGCTTCCCAAGTCCTTAATGAAAATTTATCTAAGGAGATTAAGAAGACAAATAAACCTGCTGAATTATTGAAGTCTTTAATATCATTTTTCAAAAATCATCCCGTAATTAACGTCACGATACGCCAATATGATTTTAAAACAAACAAGGAGATTGAACAAAATGATGAAAAATAAAATGAAAATAATTGATTTGATAATATTTTTTGGTTGCTATTTATTTTCTTTGTCAATTAATCTTATCCTTGGTTTTGGTAAAATTGCATTTGGAGGATTAGTATTATATTCAATTCTATTTATTATTTTGGAGTGCTTAACACTATATTTGTTTAATAAATATCTGCAAATAGTTTTCTTTTTTGTTAATTCATATTTAGCTTACTGTCTTGGCGAGATATTTATTTCATTAAAATCTGGTACAATTATTTGGAAAAACGTATTAAGTATTCCATTTGATCTGTATTTGATGTTAGTTGGTGTTTCTATTGTAATGTCATGTTTAGGATATATTGCCTTATTCATTAGATGGAAAAGGAAAAAATAATATTATTAATAATTTTCTCTTAGTCACATAAAACCTGATTTGTATGCCCCACATAAACTGCAGTTTATCAGGACTAAATCACGGTTTTTTGAGGCTTAAAAAAACACCGCTACCAGTAGCGTGTGTTGTTAACATAAATAGTAGTTTTATTCATAAAACTTCTGTTATGAAAAATATTTCCTTTGACAAATGAAAAATTTGTCTGGAGAAATTTATTAAAATTTTAATTAAAAAAATTGAAAGGAGAAAAAAGGCTTGATTAATCCACAAAACCGTAATTTGTCGGAACTCAACACGCGTTTCTTTAGAAGCTTTGACAGATTACCTTATCGAGTTAGTCACATAAATTTCAACTTATATCACTACGC
>JAEEGL010892567.1_pt1 | contig 11878 bp, 8 predicted proteins | sample 9134231 | NCBI WGS metagenome assembly JAEEGL01 (sample SAMN16246548, study PRJNA631951) | gut metagenome | biome: gut microbiome; feature: rumen; material: fiber-attached | host: Bos | place: Iran: Karaj | collected 2018-10 | reverse complement strand
ATTATATCTTTTGCTGTCACGTCAATCACAATCACTATATTCTGAATAGATATGCAGAATTTAAGAACTATATCATGAAAAAGGTAAGTCACGAATTCAACATCACCAAGGATGCTGGGCTTTTTATTTCAACCAATTGAAAAAGACCACTTGCGATACCAGGTATGGACCTGGGGGACGGAGTCAAGGGACCATTCCGGGTTTCGGACAACGAAAAAAGGACATCCACTTGGATGTCCTCACTTTAGAGCGATAGACGGGGCTCGAACCCGCGGTCTCCACCTTGGCAAGGTGGCGCTTTACCAACTAAGCTACTATCGCATATATGTAAAGTCGCTTTCGCGACAGCAAAGTAAATATTACACTAGTGTTTTATATTTGTCAACAACATTTTTGAAAAAATTTCAAAAATGTTGTTGACCTAATTTCGCTATGTCATTTAAATCTGGATCAAAAGTGCCTGTGCTGAAAAATCCTTATCTGCGATGCCATATTCTCTCATCACTATCCCCATCCTCCTGACAACACCGAGTTTATCAGCTTTTCATGCAGTTTATAGAAGTTTTACCTTTCGATAATTATCATACGTTTTGCCGCATGGTAAAATGAAATATGAAGCATCATTTAATTGTGCGCACAAGGTAACGCGGGGAATACATATGGCTATACACTTCAAACTTCTCAAAAAGAATATATCCGTTCCTGCCAGCTACGAAGATTTCCTTATAGAAAACAGGATCAAGATAAACCAGTATCTCAACAGGACTTTGTTGTTCTGTGCCCTCACAGGACCAGCCCTGGCATTTGGCGTTGCTATAGGCATATTCAAAAATGTATCTTACATCGCCTGCCTTTTTATATCTATTTTTGTTCTCATCCTCGCTTTAAGTCATATATTGATTACAAAACATTTCCCTAAGTCCGAGTATACCAGCATATATGCCTTGTTTATTCTTGATGTCTTATTGCTGTATATGGCCTATTCCCATGTATACCTCAGGATTACTTGGTTTTTGGTGCCAATGCTGTCGCTCCTTTTCTGCAGCTTTAAAATCTATTACTTTTCTCTCTTTATTACCTACTTTATGATGCTGCTGACCACTTGGATAACTGCTCCATTCTTTGCTGATCAGCGTTCAGACTACGTCAGCTTTGTGCAGTTTTTTGCTAACGTTATCGGCGGAAACACAATAGAGATCATCATAATGGCAATAGTCGGATTTGCAATTCTGAAAACTTCCCACAGATATGTTCGGGAGTTTTACGAAATGTACAAAACCATCAGCGACAACGAGCAGCAGGTTACAGAATCTATTGATACCCTTTCGAGTATGGCAGGCATCTATGACAGGGTTAACCTTCTTAATTTCAGAACTATGACCGAAAAGTCCCTCACAGATACCAACACCACCAAAAGTTTTCTTCATTTCGATGGTTGTGATCACACCAGTATGGTCACCGGCATGAAAAACCATATTGCTCCCGAGCAAATGGATTCTTTCTGGGAATTTACTAATCTGACAACTCTCCGTGAAAGACTTCTTGATAAAAAATCTATCTCCGCAGAATTCATCAATATCACAACAGGTTGGTTCCGCGCCCAGTATATTACCGTTGATAAAAATGAAGATGGAATTCCGATTACTATAATCTTTACCGTGCAGAATATAGAAAATGACAAAAAGAAAGAAGAACGACTCATCAGAATCGCCATGACCGACGAGCTCACCCATTTATATAACCGCAGAAGCTATGATGATGACATTGCGATATACAGAAAGAACGGCCTTGATGATGACTTTACACTATTGTCTGCAGACGTAAATGGGCTTAAAATAACCAATGATACTAAAGGACATGCGGCCGGCGACGAGCTTATCAGAGGTGCCGCTGACTGTCTTCATGTCTGCATTGGGCAAACCGGTAAAGTGTATCGTACCGGCGGCGATGAATTCATCGCCATACTTCATACAGATAACTACTCAGACTTGATTTCTGAAATAGCTGCCATGGCCAGATCCTGGAGCGGGCAATATACAGATTCCATTTCAATTTCTATTGGCTGCGCTAGCCATAAGGAATTCCCTGATGCCACAGTAGATGAGCTTGAACGCATTTCTGACAGACGAATGTATGAAAATAAGGAACAATACTACAGGCAGACAGGACACGACCGAAGGAAGAAACAGGACAATTAATTATGAGTTTTAATGGGGATAAGATAAAAAGTACTATAGGGGTGGTACTTGGCTTAACATCTTTATTTGTTTTTATATATCTGATCAGATTTGCTACAGGTAATGACATTTGGTATGATGAGGTCTTTTCCTTGTCCTTTGCAAATCGTAGTTTCGGTGAAATTGCAGCGTTTACTGCAAGAGATGTTCACCCTCCTTTTTATTATTTTTACCTAAAAGTCATATCTTCTATCCTGTGCCTTATTTCAGGCCGGAAGTATTTCATTGTAGTTTGTAAAATAGCTTCACTGATTCCCTGGCTATTTCTATTCATCATTAGCATAACCTATATTCGCAAACGATTTGGCCAACTGACCTCTGGCCTTTTTATGCTACTCATTACAATAATGCCGCAGCTTCCATCCTATTATTTTGAAATCAGGATGTACTCGCTGGCACTACTGCTCATCACCACTGAGATTCTGATTTCTTTCCACATTCTAACTAACATTGATAAAAAAAATAATCTCTCTTGGATTCTTTTTTTTATCACCGGAATTCTTACAGCATATACCCAGTACTATGCATGTATAGCCATCATTGGCTCCTACATCGCTGTTTTCCTCTCGCTGATCATCCAAAAAGGGACTGAGAAAAAAAGACACATCCTAAAACTTCTGGTATCTGCCCTGTTATCTGTCATTTTATACCTGCCATGGCTTCCGGTCCTTAGGGCTCAGATTACAAATATTTCCGGTAAATACTGGATTCAGCCTCTTACCCTTCGTAGTATCGCAGGGTGCATCAAGTTCATCACTCTTCCGGTTGTATACTTTGGCAAAATGCCGGAATTTTCAGCAGGTCTACTGATCATAACGCTTCTTGTTCTGACAGTTCTTTTTATCAGACAGGGTAAAAGGGATGACATTATAATAGCAATCTGCTGTCTGATGCCGGTTATCATTGTGGTACTAAGCGGATTTATCCTCTCTGCAATGGGTACACCGATATTTGTATATAGATACCTGATTCCAACTCTCGGCGGAGTCTGGCTCCTTGTAGCCATAATGGCGGATAGAGCTGCAAACCGCAAGGCACTGCTTCTTTTGATCCTGCCTATGCTTCTTGCAGGTGGCCTTAATATAATGGGTATCAGAGCTGAAGAAGGCAATAAATTGGCTACCATTTCACATTCCTATGATGTGGTTTCAGATATTCCTGAAGGTTCCGTTATAATAACTAATTTTGATCACGTCTGCGCTGTTATGTCCTACTACAGGCCTGATTGTCAGGTTCTTTTGTATGAAGCGGAAATAGATAAGCTTCTCCCTGACATGCAGGGTAATATCACTGATAACGTTCACGACCTTGATATAGAAAAGCTAGTTAGTTCTCAAGATAAAGAGGTTTATTTCTGGGGAAGTTTTAATTCAAGAGAAGAAATAGTAGAGTCTTGGACAACACTCGGTATTAGTAATGAGCTAATGGATAATATCCTGATTGAACGATATTGGATAAATGTATATAAACTAAGCGGAGCCGTAAAATGACCAAAAAATTTTCTGTAGATTATATCAAAGAGCATATTGCCTGTATCCTACTCATCACATTTATGGGCATTATCTATATTTATAACATGTTCGCCAATAAACCCTGGTATGATGAGCTTTATACTTATTACTATTTTATCAGCAGAGGCCCAATCTATGCGGCAATCCACTGGCCTGTTCCCAATAACCACGTAGGATACTCTGTTCTGTCTGCTTTTCTTGATTTCTTTGGAAATCCCTACATCGGACTTAGAGGTGTTTCCTGCATTGCCGCTATTTGTAATCTGCTCCTGATATATAGGCTATGCCTTAATTTCATGAACAAGTGGTTCTCCACTACTGCCACAGCCCTGTACGCCGGAGCTTTTTTGGTTTTCAGGCTCGCCTTTCAGGGAAGGGGCTATACTCTTGCAACAACATGCCTTCTTGTAGCAATACTTGCTGTTTACAAGGTATCTATCGGCCAATGCTTTATGCGTAACTATGTACTTTTTGCCGCTGCTCTGGCTCTTGGCCTGTATATTGTTCCAAGCTCGATTTACTGGGTAGTTCCGGTATGTGTGACCGGAGGGTTATATCTTCTTGTTCAAAAGAGATTCAAGGACCTCTGGCACCTTGTCTTTTCCGGCATAATTGCTGCCATAGCCACGACTTTCCTGTATCTTCTTATATGGCTTGCTATAGGAGCAAATCTTCTCAGCAAGAATCCCGAGAGCATGTTTTATGGCATCTCTCAGGTCATAATAATTCTGAAAGCTCCTTTTGCTGCTGCCAAAACAGGAATAGACTACATGCTGGCAACACCTTATATTCAGAGCATCGACAGGCTTACTTGTATTAAGACTATGCCTGATTACTTCGTTTCTCTGTTTGGTAACTACTATGACAGATGCGGACTACTATTATTTATTCTGCTTATTATTGTTGCAGTTATTTCTATCGTTATGACAATTATCAATATCAGATCAAGGCAAGGCTTCTTTTTGCATCTCTTTATCAGCTGCGGCCTTGTGATTGTTCCACTGATGCTCATGGTTCAAAGCGTTCATCCTTACCTCAGAGTTCTCAGTTTCTGGGCTGTGTTTCTGTTTATTGGAATCGTGTATTGCCTATATGTTTTTGTGCTTAAACTAACACAAGAAAAAGCGCAAAACATCCTAAGTCTTGCGCTTGCATTTGCTGCAATTATTGTAACTGCAGCCTCATGTCTTAGCTCTTTTTACAAGAGCCCCCTTGCCACAAGAGAGAACGAAATAGCCATGGCACTTGCCGAATTAGATGATCCTCATGCTATAGACAATATTTTCTATACAGATGATTTCCAGAAATACGTCATCAAATTCTACTACGACTATGCCCCTAATGAGGTTTTCACACTTGAAGGCGCAGATTACGTTATTACAGGACCTGAATTTACTGATCCGGACAATGAAATTCCGGAATGGCCTGTATTATATGGCTACAGTCCTGAGATGATTTCTTATGTTAAAGATAACATGACAGAAATTGCATCCACAGATACATACACAATCTATCGCAAGTGAGATTAAGACATATATCAACATATCTATATCATAAAGAAATGCATAAATTTATGTTATTTCCCATATACAATTTCATAGTATTGTCTGGATGTGATCAAATATACCAAAGCGTAAGCACCTAGGAATACCAGACTTACTATTGCAATCGCGAGATTGAATGTAAATGTGTCAACGTATAGGATCATTGCAAGGAAAAGTCTTAATATCCTGCTTGCAAAAATAATGTGGATAATTGCGCATATCGCAGGAAGGAAGAACATTATCATTACCTGGTTTCTGATAACACCTTTTGCTTCTTTGTCCGATAAACCAGCATTTGAGAGAATTTCAAATCTCTTTTTATCCTCTATACCTTCTGACATCTGCTTGTAGAAGATGATCATCACGGTTGCGATGAGGAAAAGAGCTGCAAGGAAAATTCCCACAAAAAATGTTCCGCCGTAGATACTGTAAAAAACTTTCTTTTCTTCAGCCTTGTAGCTGATTTCTGCATTTCCAAGTTTTGAAGACAGTTCATTTCTGACGATATCTACATTACTCTGGTCGACATCCTTTGGAACATTAAACCCAAGATAGCAACCATCGTATCCATCAAGTAAGGCCTTTTCTCCATTTAGACATATGTTCTTGGCTTCTATCAGAGAGGCAATTTCATTTTCATCTGAAACAACAATTATCTCTTTTGCAAATAGTCCCATTGATGGATCAAAGGTCTCAACAAGACAACCGTTTCCGATTTTCTCTTTAACCTGATAGTTCTTACCAAATAGCGAAAGGGTACCATTTTTAACCTTATCTGCAGAGCTGTAGCGGAGAATCTCGCCTTCGCCAAGGCTTATATTTTCACCGGTGTAAGCATTATACTGTTCGGCCGTAATCATATATACGACTCTCATTTGTGAAAAATCCGCAGTCATTCTGGTTAATGGCGTAAGGCCCTCTCCATCTGAAAAGCACAGATCTTCATGGTAGAGTCTTACTATTTTTTCAGTTCCTTCTACATTTCCCGCCAAAAGAGCTTCATCTATAGTTTCTTCTAAACTTTCGGCAGTATGACTTCCATCATTTTTACACCAGGTAACGATGTCACGTCTGAACATGCTGTTTATATTTTGCTCGCCCAGCATTACAAGTGAACTTGAACACACCATCAGAAGAATTACGGCTGTGGATAATATACATATAGATGCAAGGCCCGCAGCGTTGTGCTTCATTCTGAAAATAAGGTTTGAAAGGCTGATAAAGTGCCTTGTCTGGTAATAATACTTTTTATTCTTCTTGAGCATCTTGAGAACAAAAATTGTTCCTGCGATGAACAGTGCATATGTTCCTATAGTTACAAGGACAATTGCTGTAAAAAGTGAACTGATAGCAGAAAATGTGTTTTCAATATTAACCGCTATATAATAGCCTGCAAAAAGAGTTACTACTCCGATCACAAGAAGGGCCCATTTTGTCTTTGGCTCTTTTTCTCCCAGATTCTCGCTCTTTAGAAGATTAATTGGATTTCCCAGGCGTACTTCCAAAAGATTGAAAACAAAGAGGCTGATAAAAATAAGTCCAAAGAATATGACTGTAATTATTGTCGCCTTTAAAGAAAACTCCATTCCCTTTACAACAGGCTGATGAACCAGCTTATACAGGAAAAGAACTACAAGTTTATTCACAAATACGCTTGCAAGTATTCCAAATGCCATAGAAGATAATGCCTGAACGCTGCTTTGTATCAGGAGAATTCTGCTGACATTTTTCTTGCTAAGCCCTAAAACTCCATATAATCCGATCTCTTTTTTCCCGGACTTCTGAACAAATCTGTTGCCATACATGAGAAATACTACTGAAAAAATAGCTACCGCAATACTTCCAAAGTGCAGGAACAGTACGATATAGTCTGCTCCGTAGAACATTGGATGTCCATTACTTACAAGAAATCTGCTGTAAATAAGTGACATCAAAATGTGGAAAACCATTACCGTTATAGAACTTACTAAAACGTACGGCAATATTGTTTTTTTGTTATTCTTAAGACCGTTAAAGGCTAGTCTTCCCAGAAGATTACTGTTCACCGTCTTCTCCTCCCCTCATGAGAACTGTTACTGAATCGCAGATTTTATCAAGCATCTCGCTTCTGGACATCTGGCCTCTGTAGATCTGGTGGAAAACTTCACCATCTCTTATGAACATTACTCTGTCTGCGTAGCTTGCAGCCACATTACTATGAGTAACCATAAGGATTGTCTGACCGCTTTTGTGGATATCTCTTAGCTGATGCATGAGATTTGTTGCTGCCTTGGAATCAAGCGCTCCTGTAGGCTCATCTGCAAGGAGGATCTGAGGCTTTGTGATAAGTGCTCTTGCTACTGCTGTTCTCTGCTTTTGTCCACCTGAAACCTCGTATGGATACTTATGAAGAAGAGCTTCGATGCCAAGTGTTTTAACTAGTGGCGCAACTTTTTCATCCATTGTCTTATAGTCTTCGCCCGCAAGAACAAGTGGAAGCTTGATGTTATCCTCGATCGTAAAGTTATCAAGAAGGTTGAAATCCTGGAAGATAAATCCAAGATTGTTTCTTCTCATAATAGCTCTTTCTCCATCCTTAAGTGATGAGAAGTCTTTGCCATTTACCAGGACCTTACCTGCTGTTGGAACGTCAAGGCTTGCAAGGATATTTAAAAGAGTTGTCTTGCCGCTTCCGGACTCTCCCATGATTGCTACAAACTCGCCTTTTTCAACACTAAAATGAACATCCTTAAGGGCTGTAACTGACTCAGTACCCATTCTTGTTTTATATACTTTTTTTACATGATTTACTTCTAAAACTGACATTTCTTCCTCCGCTATTTTGGACCTTGGGGACGGGGTTTGCTGTCCATTTTTTCTGTCCCATTTTTTGTTTTTCTTGTATCTCGTCTCTCGACAATATAAGGTTATCAAAAAAGGAAATGCGTTGCCTTTTATTTGGCTTACATTTCCTCTATGCTGACTTACATTTTTGTAAGGTTAAGGCACTTTTAAAATCGAATTCTATCAATATCTCTTTACATCACTGGCAGATATCTTCTCTCGCAGAACTGTGATGATAACGTCAGTTCCGCGACCCACCTCAGATTCAATACGGATCTTGTGGCCAAGCTTGTCGCAGACTCCCTTGCACATGTAGAGTCCAAGGCCACTGGCCTTTTTATCAATTCTGCCATTGTAGCCAGTATAGCCCTTTTCAAATACTCTTGGAAAGTCTTCGCTCTTAATGCCAACACCAGTGTCTCTTATTACAATTTCGATTCCATTTGAAGAGGGGATTTCTTGACGTGCATCTAAAGCATCTATATAGACACTACCTGTTGGCAACGAATATTCGCCTACAATATCTCTTGCAAAAATCTTAATTCCGCCTGTCTTTGTGTATTTAAGCGCATTTGATAAAACCTGCTCCAGTACAAAAGAAAACCACTTCTCGTCTGTTAATATCTCTTTATCAAGGTCTTTAAGTTCCACTGTCAGATGCTGATATATGAAGATTGTTGAAAACTTTTTTACCACCTGTTTGATAAGGGGCTCAAGCTGGCATTTCTCTAGGACCAAATCTCCTGACATATCATCAAATCGCAGATAATTAAGGGCCATGCTGACATAGTTTTCTATTTTAAAGAGCTCTCTTTTACAATCTCCGATAGAAGGCTCTTCGTCCTGGAAAAGTAGCTTAAGAGCAGCGATAGGAGTCTTTATCTGATGGGCCCACAAGGCAAAAAAGTCCTCTTTTTCCCGCATCTGTTCCCATCTGGTATCTCTCAGTTCTTCTGTCTTTTTCTCTGTAGTTTCAGAAATTTCTTCCTTATTTTGTCTGTAGTTTATTACAATGGCTACAGCTGTAAGCAGAAAAAGAAAGCTAATTTCATAAAACAGAAATTCGCTTTCTATGTTGTATAAAACACCTGCAATTATGAGCACCGCTGCCAGTAATGCATTGGTAACTATGAGCGCTTTACTCTTTTCCCAGAATTTATTCTTCCCCAACAATGTATCCCATTCCTCTCTTGGTAGCTATGAAAGCCTCAGCTCCTGCTGTATCGAGCTTTTTGCGGATTCTGGTAACGTTGACAGTTAGTGTGTTATCGTCAACAAACTCATCTGCTCCCCAGAGCCTCTCCATGATTGTTTCTCTTGAAACCACTTTTCCCTGCTGCTCCATCAGGGTTTTGAGGATAAGGTATTCATTCTTGGTAAGATCAAGCCTGTTGTCCCCTACGCTTGCAGAAGTATCGTCAAGGTTTAGCCTCACATTTTTTACCTCAAGTTCATGAACTGCAATGCTCTCTCCATAACTCCTGCGAAGGATCGCCTGTATCTTGGCTGTCAGAACCTGCAGGTCAAAGGGCTTGGCAATAAAGTCATCTGCTCCCATATTCATGGCCATTACTATATTCATATTGTCATCAGCAGATGACAGGAACACAATGGGAACCTGAGATATCTTCCTGATCTCACTGCACCAGTAAAATCCGTTGTAGGCAGGGAGTTTTAAGTCCATAAGAACTATATCAGGCTGCGCTTTCTCAAATTCCCCAATGATATTCTGAAAGTCATGAGCCTTAAATGGCTTCATCTGCCAGGTCTCAAGGTGCTTGGCAACCTGACCTGCTATTATTTCATCATCCTCAACAATAAATACTTTTCTCATATACACGCCTTTCATCATCTGGTCTCCTTCGATTCTAATTCGAAAAAAGTTTGTTGTCGAGCATAAGATGGCTTAGTACTGCGGTGAAGTTGCGCAAACACTATAGTAATAGATCATTCCATCATAAAGGTCAGCTGGTGCCATCTCAATTCTGTAAGCAAAATGCACCAGATAATACATATCTGATACTGCTTCTCCCAAAGTTCCCATAGTTACATCCGAATGAACCAGGTCATAAAGTTCCTTGTTATCCTCAGATGAAATGCTCTCAAAGTCCAGGTAAAATCTCTTATCTTCCATGTACTTGGCCTGATAAGCTATAGGATCAGCTGTAGTAAAGAAATAGTCTTTTCTCTGATACTCATCAGAAGTCATACTTTCTACTCTTGCATTTGTTTTTCCTTTGAAAAAGTCTGTACCAAGGCTGTAGTATGCATCACCATACTTTTCTTTAAGTAGGCCTCCCATAGTTACTGTCTGGCTCATACTATGTGGCTTTTTGGAAATATGTCCATCATGGGCTGCCAGCATGATCTTGCCTGATCCGATTTTCTTTTCAAGATCAAGAATCCATGAAACATTGTCAGCCATTGCCCCATCTCTTGCCGTTAATGAATCCTTATAATCAACCAGCACATAGTCAACACATGTAGCGATATTATCGGCAGCTTTAGTAGCGAAAATGACATCTAAGTCCTGATCATTTGTAGCTGAATCAATTACCTCTTTTTTGATATCTTCAAGCTCTTCTTTAACCTTTTTAACATGATCTTCAGTCATAGACTCAGTTCTGTTCTCATCAATAAAGTAGTCAATTTCTGAAGTCTCTTTGACAGTAATGTTGTTTTTCTTCATGTAGTCATATAAGTACTCTACGCTCTTTTCCGGATTCTGCATGTCAAAGCCGTAAAATCTGATCTTCTTATCTGCTGAAACAGAAGCGTTATACTCTCTCATCCAATCAAGAAGATCTGCCATCTGCTGGGTGTGATATATATTAAAACTTAAATTATTAGCAATTTCTCTGGCGTCCCCTTCGCCGCCCTGGACAAATTCATTAGCTCTAAGGCAATCTCCGAAGTCTGCTTCAAGGCAGAACGCACTATATTCCTCTTTTTCCACAAGCATTTTGTATACATCGAGCTTGGACTCCTGGAACTCTACGCTTCCGTGGGTTGACTCTCCAAGACCTACAATCTGCACGCTGTCAGGTATGTCAATTTCCGATACAGCTACTGCGCTTTCAACTACCGTCTTATTTTTGTGCATTGCAAGGACTGTCTTATAATTTAGTCCTACAACCAGCAATGCGCTGATCACAAATACAATAATCAATAATACTTTTCCAATCTTTTTTAACACTTTCATTTCATACTCCTTTTCATCGTGTCATCAGGAATTTATTCCCACACGTATTATGTTGATTTATCTTTTTCCGACAATGAAATGGTAACAAAAAAGGAAATGGCCTGCCTTTTATTTGGCTTACATTTCCTTCTTGTTACCTTACATTTTTGTAAGGGATTGCAACTTAAACACTTCTGGTTGCAACTTAGCACCCAAAATATTGTAGCAAGGCTCCGAACTTAGTAAGGTATGTATATCAAATGAAACCACTACTGAAAAGGAGTTTTTACCATGAATACTCAGACACTTACAAAGAAAAGAAACAGATTTTTCCAGGGACTTGATTTCCTTAGCTACTCCTTAGGGGCTTTTGGAGTTATCGGCTTTGAGCTTTTACTTACTTATGTAATTGAATACAACATCTACGGATACAGTGATTGGAAGAGTTATGCACCATGGCAGAATATTCTTCACTGGACACTGACCTGCATCGTATGGGGACTTGGCGGAATGTATATTGTCAAAGACTGTGCTCGCAAATCAGATATCGACCTTATCAAGAATTTTAAACAAAAAAGTCTT
>JAEEGL010889876.1_pt1 | contig 11878 bp, 17 predicted proteins | sample 9134231 | NCBI WGS metagenome assembly JAEEGL01 (sample SAMN16246548, study PRJNA631951) | gut metagenome | biome: gut microbiome; feature: rumen; material: fiber-attached | host: Bos | place: Iran: Karaj | collected 2018-10 | reverse complement strand
GTGCTTCGTCGCCTGACTTCAACAGACGGTTGTAGTAGTCCAACTTTGCGTTAAGTTGGTCGTACGTCTTTATTTCATCGTCTTTCAAAGCGGCTACCGCTTCATCTTCCAACGCGCGCTTTGCGGCCTCGACTTTGCGTATTTCTTCGTCAATGGCCGCTATGTTTTCCTTACTTGCGCCTTTCTTTTGCTTCTGTAGGTAAGATAGCTTTTTATCGTAATCGTCTAAGGTCTTTAACTCTGTTGGAACTGCTGCGGCCTCTGTCATATCGGTAAATGCCTTTACCGCTGCCTCTGCTGTTGCCTTGGCCTTTAAAAGGGTCTGTATGCGTTCCGTATCGGTAATGTCGCATTTCTCGATTTCCTGCTGATAGTATGCAACGTTATTAGTCAAATCCTTATACGACTTAGCGTTTTCGATAAGCACCTTATCCGTTTTGCCGGTTTTCTTATCGTCTTTGCCCGGCTTGGTCGTGTGCGTACCGGGCTTAATGGTAGCGTTAGCCGCTGCGTTTTCCGCTGCAAACGCTGCCTCTACCTCCTTAATTCTTGCATCGTTAGCATTTTGGCGCGCCTCTATAGCTTTCAGTACAGGGCTACTTGACGTGTTCGTACCGCTGTATAGTTTCGCGCCCTCCTCTGTAAACTCCCACTTTCCGGCCTTATTGACCTTACCATAACGACTACTACGGTAGCTTGCATCGGTTATTTCGTCACCGGCCTTTGCGCGCCTGCCTTGCTTATTAGCATCGTCTTGGATTGCAATACTTGTGCGGGCGTATTCATCGGCCAACTCGATTTGCTTACGGTACAATTCCGTAAGTTGGGCCATACGCGCCGCTGCCTTTGCCCGGCGTGTGAAAGCCTCTACCACTGCATCGGTATTACCGGCAAAAAGGGCCTCTGCATCAGATACGCTATTGATACCTAAACGCAAATCGTCAAAGGCTGCTTTATTGTTCTTAATCCATGCAATCTTTTCCTGTTCTGTGGTTAGCGACTTCCAACCCTCTTTCAGCTTTTCGTACTTACCCATCAAATCAGAATAGGTAGAGGAAAGCGTATTGTCGTAAGCCTCCTGTACACTGTCAGCGGCTTTGCCGAAATCTTCCAACTGTCCGGCTGCGCCATCTGCTGACGCGCCTACACTGTCAAACGCGCCTGCCAACTTCGATATAACTACGCCCAAAGCTACAAAGGCAATACCGATACCTGTAGCGGCCATCAGGCCCCGCATAGCTACTTTAAGGGCAATAGCGCGCGTTGCAGCACTGCGCATTGAATTAGACATTACGTTAACCGCCTGTGCTACCTTGCGGGAATTAGTACCAAACAAGGCATAGACGGCAACGTTACGTACCATGTTAGTTGACAATAGCGACTGTACAAAGTGTAGTTTCCTGAAAGCCTCTGTAATAGTCAGTACAGATACAAGCGTCATGCCTAACTGACTACCGAAATTAAGTACAGGCTGTATGCCCTGTGCTGCATTGGCTATAGTATCGGTGTACTCACCCCATTTGTTCTTTAGCTGCTGCAATTGGGCCGCGCCTGTGCTCGCCATATCAGCGTACGCGGCTTCCATCGTTCCTGCGCTTGCATCCAAAGCGGCTATATTCTCATTATACTTTTCAGCCAATTGCCCGGTAAGTGCATTGACCAAACGCAAAGCCTCTGCGCGTCCGAATAGCTTTGCATATATACTTTCCTTTAGCTGTCCTGACTTAGCGGCATAGGCCGTAATGGTCTTATCAAGTTCCTGTAGATAGTTACGCAAACCGCCTGCTGCCTTGATAGACGCTGCGTTGAACTCTATGCCCATTTCATCGGCCATCTTTTGCGCCTTACTACTTTCCTTTGTCAGGGCCGTTAGTACGCTTGATAGCTGCGTAGAAACTTCGGCTGTGTTACCTGTAACGCCGGTTAACGTACTCATTACGGCTAACATTTCCGTAAGAGATACGCCCAACTGTGCTGCCTGTCCTGTCACTGACGGCAAAGCGGCTGCAAGCTGTTCAAACGACGTTACACCGTTCTTAGCGGTTAACTGTATCTTATCCTGTATATCCTGCGCTGCGCTCCATTCTAAGCCATAGTTCTTGATAATAGTAGATGTAACCTTAACCACTTCGCCAACGTCCGCAATACCGCCAATAGACGATTTCGCGGATGCCTCTAAGTAGCTAATCCAATTATCTTCGGGAACACCGTTAGAAATGACTTGGTACAAACCGTTGGCCAATTGGTCACGCGCTATGGGTATGGTTTTGGATAAATCGGAAACCTGACCTTTTAGCCTCTCGAAACCGGCTGCATCCTTACCGGCCATTGTGTTAGCCGCTTTCATTGCAGCCGCAAAGGTACGGCTTTCTTCTGTAACGCTGTTAAGGGTATTGGTAAGCTGCGCAACGGCATTGTTTACGTTCTGCATCGTCTGTACGGTCTGCGTGTATGCCAACAGGGTATCGCGCAACTTTCCTGCACTACCCTTTGCCTTATCCATAACCTGACGCAAATCAGCAACGGTAGAGGTCGCCGTTACCAATTGTTCTTTGCCGTCAACAGATATGCGAACGTTAAATTTTACTTCTTTTGCCATTTTTTTAGCGTAACTTACTTACTTATTCAAAAATAATTTGTATCTTTGCAGCGGATAAAGGTACTATTGTATGAAAGCTAAAAGCAATAAACCGGGCTTGGGCGTATTCGCCTTACTGTCATTACTTATAATGGCTGTAGCCGTTTTTGCCGGTTGTCCGGGTGTTGCTGTTTCTTCCGGGTTCGTTCTTTTCGTGCTGACTGTCGTAGCCTGTAGTCGTATCATTGACGGCTGCGAAAACAGTATATTGAACGATTGCGCCTAATCACCCTGCGTTTTCTTTAAAACCGCCTCAAATCGTTTCCGGCTCTCGGCGGCTGTTAGTCTTGGGGCCTTAATGTCCGGCTTATCGGGCTTATCCCACGATAGGGGCAAAACCTTTTTTGCGGTTACTTTCTTTTTCAGGTGCGGTTGTATGGTAATGGTAGCTAACAGTCGCATACGCTCCCAATTATCCTTATACTCTGCGTCCTGTAAATTCTTAAATTCCCTGTAAACGTGGTCAAATTCTGTTGGTGTCAGCCTGCAAAAGTCATCGTATGAAAGATGGATGCAACTAAGTGCAATGCCCAAAATCTCATATATGGCTATTTGCTTTTTTTTTCATCGCCCTGCTGCTGTTCGTCAGATTCGACTTTCTCGCTAACCGCGTCCGTCCATGCCTCCATCTGTTCGGGTGTCAGGCTGTCGGCAAACTCCATCAGCGACATATCGAAATCTACGCCATCAGCTTTGCAAGCGGATGCAATGCAACACCAAAGGAAAGTACACATATCAGACAAACCGCCGTCTATTTCCGTGACTTCCTTACCTGTTTCCTGCTTAAAGCGAAGCATAGCCCCCATAGTCTGCCTACAGGGGTATGCCTTGCCGTTAATAGTGACTTCAATCTTTGCCATATCAGTAGCGATTAGGGATTAGCCGTTACCACTTGGCTTACCGGGGTAGGTGGTAGGCTCGCCGTTGCTTTCAAGCTGAATGGTGTAGGTTGCATCGTCCTGTGCGGGGCTTGTTTCCTCGATAGAGGTAATAACAAAGCTACCCTCAACGTACGGTGTTTCGTCGCCCTCGCGTTGGAAAGCCTTAACCTGAATGGCTGCACCGGCTCCCCACAAAGCGGAAAGTTCTGCGTAGCCGTTTTCGGCCTCACCGTAATAGCGCAATCCCTCTGCACTGATTGAGATACTAAGGCCGGTAACGCCCTTGCCTTTCCACAAACCTGACGAATAGTTTTGGTTTGCAGCGGGCTTTACGGCTCTGTCTTTGGTCTCACTGTTGAAAGTGAGGGTGTGGCTTGTGCAATGGCCAACGGCCTTACCGCCAACACTAAGTAAAAGGTCGCTACCGTTAATGTAGCCTGAACTTGGAATAGTCATAACTCTTATACTTTAATTGTGAAATTTAACTCTTGTATGAAAGCATCATCTTCGTAGTATTCTTCGCCACCTGATATAGTGCAACTTCGCATTACCATAGTACCCTTTGTAGCTTGTTTGCCATCTAAAGCCTGTCTGACGGCTTCGGCCAACTGTATGCCCTCTTTGTATTTGGCTGCAAAGCAAAGTACGTCTATCTGTACCGTGTCTGCACCCTGCGTACCCTTTGCGGGGTTGTGCTCTAAGCGCGAACGCCGGTAGGCAACATACGGTAGTACGGCTTTATCAGTCACTACCGGGAAAACCTTATTTGCCCTTGCGCTAACCTCCGCGTCATTCGTAAGGATGTCGTGGATTATCTCGCCAACGCTCAAAGATGTCTTACCTACTGCCATAACTCAAAATACTACTTATTAGATAAATCCGCATTTCTTAGCCACTTTATCAACTGCTACGCCTACCTCCTTACCCAAATCGGTTTCTACCGTACTATTCATTTCGGGTGTCGCCTTATCAAGAAATCTGTATGCAGGCATACGTTTCGTTGGTATTCCGTTCTTACGTATCGTTTCAGTCCAATAGCGCGTCTTTCCGCTTCTGTGTGTGCCATAGATTCCGTGCTTAACGCGTACTTTCTTACCGCCTCGCTGACGATAGTTTGTACCCTCTTCGGCCCACATAAGGATAGGTTTCTTAAAGCCTTTGCGGTTTTCGTGCATTGACTTTTCACCCTCACCCTTTAAGGTTGAACGATGCGCCTTTACAGTAATCAGGAAACCACCGCCTTTGCTGTAGATGTGGCTACGTATTCCCTTATCCCAATCCGATTTGTTACCCTTAACCTTTAGCTTTGATGCGTGTAGGTGTCTGCGTGCAATGCCTAATACCTTTTTGGCTTCAGCCCGATAAGAGCGTTTAAGCGCGTTGCGTAGCTGCCTTGGGGTTAATTCCTTGGCCAACGTCGCCAAATCCTTACCGTCGTTCTGGTCGGTCATACGTCCTGTGCGGTTACTCGTTTACTCTGTCACAAATTAAAGTCTTATACCCTCTGTCAATGTTGGGAATGATATTGGTAACGGTGTAGAGGTTGCCCCCTAACTGCTGCACCCTCCAATTTTCGTGGATTTCGTGCGCGCTGCGTATATTGAACTCTGCCCGGTAGTCCGGGAAATGTTCGCCTACTTCTTCGCTACGGTTCCCGCTGTGCTTCACGCGCTCTGCGTGTACGGTTACTGTCTCTGTAAACGTAGGTTCTTCTTCCCCAAACTCGTTAACAGCCTGTGTAGGCTGCAACAGGGTAAGTTTATACTTCATCCTCCCCGCTATCATTGGCCAACTTTCTAAAGGGTTTAATTAGGGCCTGTAGTGTGTTTGAAACCTCCTGTGTCTGCGTTGCTGCATCAGATTCACGTTGGTTATACCAATGCGCGCCTAACAGCAAAATAGCCTGCTTCAATTCAGCGGGAAAAACACCGCCTCCCATCTGCGTTAACTCTGCCTCGGTACGCCGGGTACTACGTATAACGTGTGCCTGTGCGCTTTCTAATTTCTGCTGCAACAGTTCATCGTCTGCTGCGAAATCGTCAGCGTTGCAATGCTTCTTAAAAAGTTCCAAACTCACTACAGTAGCCATAATCCTAAGACTTTACTTTGTAAATCATTCACTCACCGGGTTAAGATACCGTTACAGTACACTTGTCGGTATAGGTCTCACCGTCGTAGGTAATAGACGCTGTAATCTCTGCGCTACCCGCTGCAACACCTGTTACCTTACCGGCTGTAGAGACGGTAGCCTTAGAGGTGTCAGAAGATGCCCATGTTACAGTGCTACCAACAGGGGCTACGATTGCGTTAAGCTGTACGGTATGGCCTGCGCCTGATGCAGCGGTAACGGTAGCTGTTGACTTATCAAGTTCAACGCCAACCTTTGCCAACGTAGCGAAAGCCTCCTGACGCAATACGGTAATAGCGTAGTCAACGTTGAGCACAAAGTCGATAGCGTTTTTACGGCTAAGGCTATATGGGTCAACGATAAACGTCATATCACCAAACAGGCCCTGTGGTGCATACTTGAACGCGCCAACGTGTACAAAGCCGTCGGGTACTTCGTTGGTAGTGAATACAGGAACGCCGTTAATCTTACCGTTATCGTCAACGATAGCGACGTTTGCACCACTCCACTTAGGCGTAGCCTCCAACAGGCCCTTTGTGGTCTCGTTCATCACGTAGCAAAGGCCGTCAGCCTGAATGTTGCGTGCAAGGATAGCGGACTTAACGCCTACCAAATCCTTTAAGGTTGGGGCCTCACCTGTGTACACCTTCTTATTACCGGCGGTCATGTTGCCTGTAATGAATGGGCCGTACAGGTTGGTTGCACCTGTAACCTTGGCGTTGCTGAACATAATTTTGTTCATCAGGGCTGCAATGGCAACAGGCATATACTCTGTAGCCACCAACTGAATAAGGTTGTCCGTCTCATTCAGGGCCTCGCGGGTAACAGGTACGGCAATACCGATACGCTCCGGCTTGGCAATCAGCTTGTTAATAGGTATCTGCGTGTCACCCAAAGCTGCGCCCTCGTCGTTAATTGTGGCGTGGAAAGCCTCAATTACCGGCCACTGATGATTACCCTTTAAGCCTGTCAGCAACGGTGCGCCAATGGCTGCAAGGATAGTCTTATTATACAGGGGCTTAACGATGTCGTGGGTAGTCAGCCCGGCGGGGTTCGTAGAAGCTGCGGGGTTAGCATAACCTGATGCGTTACCGGCGAAATCCTGTGCAACAGCGCGGGAAATCTTCAACTCGAAACGCTGCCCCTTATCCAAACATTCGCGGATTTGGCGGTTAGCGTCCTCGATGTCCTCCTGACGCATTACGGCGATAGTCGGGGTGTTCGCCTTAATCTTCATTTCGAGAATATCCAACTCACGATTGAGCTGCTTAATCTCTCCCTTTTCAGCATCGGTAAACGCCTCGCGCTCCTTATCACTTTCGAGATTCTCCGCCATCTCGGATAGGCGGCCTTTGATTTGGTCAATCCGCTCGTAGGCTTCGCGGAAATTAAACTTTGGCTTACTCATAATCTTTGCCTTGGTTAAATTAAACAACAATATGCGCCGCCTAAACGGTGCGGTTAATTCTCTCTTTCACTTTACGGATAGCCTCACGTTTCTTTGCAAGGTCTATTTTTACCGGCTCCTGCTTTGGTTCGGGCTTATCGAAAACGATGCCTGCATCTTCCAATTCACGCTTTGTTACGTTAGTCTGTTCAAACGCGGGCTTTGGCGTAATGGTAAAGTCATAGACGTTATCAATACGCTTAACGTGGCGCAACAGGATTTCTTCGCCATCGTCTGTTTTCTCACCTGTCTTTTCATAGCTAACGGCGTTTTCGCTATCCTTTTCGTCAGTCGAATAGATAAAGCTGCAACCTGTAATGTCGCCGCGTGCTATCAGTTCCAACGCCTTATCACCGTCAACGGTCTTTGGCATTTCACACCAAAACTTAACGCCTACCGCGTCAATCTCATAGTGCAAAGTGCCTACACCGTTCTTACTACGGCCTAAAATAAGTTGGCGGTCATGGAACATTGTAAGCATGATGTCGCAAGCGTCCAACGTTTCGCGGGTAATGCAGCCCGGCTCTAAGATTTCGTAGTAAACGCCTACCCACCAATCAAGCAAAAGACGGCTACGTACGCCAAACTTCAACGCGTAGCCCTCGATAACTCGGCTTTCGCCTCCCTCTGACGCTTCGCGGACTTTCAGTTGTACTTCAAATCCGACGGCTCTTTTGTTAATCTTCTCCATCTTCGTTATTCGGTTTTGTTTCTTCTATGATTGCACCGCCGGGTCTGAACTTGTCGCCATTCAGCGGTATAAGATTTGCTGATACTAATATTGCGTCGCCGCCCTCTACCCTTGGTTGGTTCTCGATGTCGCGCCAATCGTTAATAGAGTAGATGCCGCTTGCAATGGTCGCTGCCTGATACTTAGCCAATGATAGCAAATCAAGGCTATAGATGCCCTTACGGTCAAACTTGAATATCCGGGTACAACACTGTTTAGCTGATGTGAGTTTACGGCAAAACTCTGCCTCTATTCGTTTCAGGATTGGGTCTAACGAAAATGACAAATAGGTTATATTGGCCATTTCCGCTGACTTATAGTTGTTACTTGTATCGTCAAAAACGAAAGATGGGTGCACGCCAAAGAAACGGCAAAGTTCCCTGACGGTAAACTTACGGCTCTCCAAAAACTGCATATCGGTAGAGGAAAGCGAAATCTGTTTAAAGTCCACCTGTCCGGGCAAACTTACGATGTGCTCACCGTTAGAAAAACGTCCGTCTATATCTTCTGCCGTTTTCTCCAATTCTTCGTCTGCGTACTCACCAAAGCCCACCGTACTTGTACCGTTGCTGACGATACCGCGAACGTTACCACCATTGGTAAAGCGGTTAGCCGTTTCAACGTCACCGGCTCCGGCAATGCCAACGGTACGCCGGGCGTGACTTAGTACGCTTTCACCTGTACGGCCATCGGAACTGTGCAAATACAGGTGTATGATTTCCGATTCCTTGAACGTGCCATAAACGCCGTTGTACGCGTCGCAAATGGTGTAGGTGTTATTCAGGGTGTCATGGGCAACCGTGTTGCGTCCGCAAAGCACTAAGTCTGTCAGTTCACCCATAACGTAACGCGGATAGATATAGGCGTTACCGTCTAAAAGCATCATCTTAACGGCCATGCTCCAAAAGTCGAAAATAGACATTTCCGGCTGTGGCTGTACGGTCAACAGATAATGCAAAGGGCTGTTGGTGTCTTCTTGGTATCTGCCACCCTTTAATTTCATGTACTGCAAATGCAACCCGGCTACGCTATCACTTAAAAGCTGCACGCAACGGTAAACAGTGGCAACGGCCATTGCTTCGTTAGACGTAGGCGCAAAGTAGTATAGCCCTGCACCTGTGCGCGGGGTTGTACGTCTTGTACCCTGCTGCTGCGTTGGCGTAGATTCTGCCTGCTGCTGTGGGGCCTCAACGGTTGTTTCTTCACGTTTGGGTTTCCAAAACTCCCACCAATTAGCCATAAAAAATAGATATATCTTTTCGGCAAAGATACACCTATTTTATGCGCTTTCAAAATTCCAAATGTTGCACTATGTTGCAGCGTGTTTTACTATGTATCAATTTTGATTTTATTAAGAATTAAGGTTTTAGGCAAATGCCCGAAAAAGCTATTTTAAAGCGTTTTCAGGCACTCAAAATCTTATTGACTACATCGGCAAAGGCTGTGGTAAAATCCGCGTCTGTGCCGTCTAATTCGTAGTCGTATGGAACTTCTGCACTGCCTACCTGATTCCGGCTGTTTAAAGTCAGGATAGAGCAAACAGCATTGGTAGCCCAAAATTCATCCTGCGTATCGTAGAACTCTACAATAAAGAACTTTACGGTATCTTCATCTACGCCGTAATCGTCGTAGTCGCTCTTAGGTATTACCCGGCTATTGGCTCTTACCTTGATACTGCGTACCTTGAACTTATCAGTACCAAAGTTAACCGTCTTATTCAGGTATTCCACTTTGGCCGTTTCCCGGATTATCCGCTTTACTTCGTTCTCACTCATACCGCTGCCTTTTTAATCCAATATCCGTACAGGCTCTTTTGGCCGCTATCCCATGTGTCGTAAAAGCGTCCATCTACAACGGCTACTACATGGTTAGCCGCAATGGTAACGTAGGCCCCGGTCTTATGTGCCAAAGCAAAAGAGGAAACGGTAGGCCGTTTTGTACCCTTTTTGTTAGATACGCCTACGTACTCATATCCCTTACGCTTTAAGTATTCCTGATAACAGGGCTTATTATTCATTAAGCACTGCAATTCACGCGCTATGGGTGCAAGTTCATCGAATACCTCTACCCATGTTTTGTTTTCTGTCTTTGCGAAAGCCCTAATAACGCAATCCCCAATAGTATCTTTCAGGTCTTTGTCGTTAGGCTGATAATAGGTAAAACCCTTACTTTTCATAATCTGCTGTCTTTTGTGGCCCGGTGGTTAGCCGGGCCGTTACCTTATACGTTCTTTCTGATTTGCTCTACCAACTCCTTACGGCTCCCATAGAAAAAGCCACCATTCTTTAACTTTGCTTCGTACAGGTAGCGTTCTTGGATTTCATGGGTATTGCCCATGTGCTCCTTAACGCTAACGCGCTTCCACGTTCCTACGATACGCGGGCAAAAGGCCCCGGCCTTAACCTCTATATCGCCATTCTGCTTTAATGTTATCTTTGCCATAGTCGCCTTATATGTATTTCCTGATTAACTCTACCAAATCCTTACGCTTATACTCAATCAATAGGCTGTCATTGTTCTTTAGGTTGGCCGTCCAATAGCCGCGTACTGTTAGGTTCCCGGACTTATCGCGCCTGCCTCCATTCTCTGCCCATACATCTACGTAATGCCATGTGCCAACGCTTGCGCCTCCGGCCTCTATCATACCGTCCTGTTTTAATGTTATCTTTACCATATTATTACTTTTTTGTAGCCCGGTGGTTAGCCGGGCCGTTACCTTTTACAATTCAAATATTCCAATCTTCTTAATCAGGGCTAAGACTTCTTTCTTAGTGTCTAAGCGTGCGGGTATCTCTGTACCGTTGAGGCTCTTACCATACGTCTTACCATTGCATAGGCTATAAGCCTTACCGCCCAATGGGTCTTTACCAATGTGAAACTGTACGGCCCCATACCTGATAGTCCAATACGTGCCACCGCCAAAAGGCATATAGTTGCCTTTATCGTCGCTCCATGAATTGCAGCACCTAAAAGCCTCAAAGTATCGCGTACCCTCTGCGTTGTACACCTCTACCCGGTAGGCAGTGTTAATCTTACGTGCTGCCAACTCTGCGCGCTCATTGGTCAACTGCTGCTGTACCTCTGTTGGTAATTCGCTGAACTTCATAACGTCTTTGGATTTGAGGGTAGGGCCTAAACCCTACCCGGTTAATACTCATTTTGCCTGTTCGCTTACCTGTGCTATCAGTTCGGTAATATCTTCGTGCAACTTAGCGAAATACTTAGATGCCTCCATAGCCTTTAAGCGGATAACGTCGCCTCTGCCATTCTTGTAAGTTCCATATATTACCTGATTAGCCAAATAGCCACTTTCAAACACTACAGGGCTGATGCTCTTTGGTGCTAACTCTGCACCCTCATAGCCCTTACCTTTGCCTACATAAGCATAAAGGGTATCACCGCCAAAACCGGCTACTACGTAACCCTCACTGTTCAACTTTGCTGCTATAGCCTCCTGCGTAGCTGTCAGTTGCTCTACGACTTTGTTTAAACCTGTATTCATATCTTCTTTAGCTTTGTGGTGGGGCCTGATGCCCCACCGGGTTAATACTCTTAAAACTGTCTCGCGTTCTTAATCTCAAATGAATAGCTACCAACCTTAATCTGATAGGGCTTTAGGGCTGCGTAGTTAATGCGCTTGTGGTTAGCGGTTTCGTACTCGCTGATATAATCCCATCCCTCCTTATTAGTCAGGATAACGTCAAAGTCCTTTGCAAGCTGTTCGGTCATTACCGCGAAAGCGTGCATAAAGTCGAAACCACCGTAAGCCAAATCGCGCAAATGCGTTTCCTTATTGAAACTGATTACACACCAATTCAACTCTGCCTTAGTCTCTGCTAAGAACTCACCAACCATTTTCTTTGTAACTTTCTTCATAACTCTTAATGTTTTATTGTTTAAATCTGCCGCAAAGGTACACAATTTACTGTACTATTCCAAATATTTAGATAACTTTTTTCTGTCCTTTAACAATATTTAGTACATAAAACGCTGTACTTTTTATGAAAAAGCCGTAATTTTGCACCAAAATCATATTAAAATTAGGATTTATGCG
>JAEEGL017339265.1_pt1 | contig 11879 bp, 8 predicted proteins | sample 9134231 | NCBI WGS metagenome assembly JAEEGL01 (sample SAMN16246548, study PRJNA631951) | gut metagenome | biome: gut microbiome; feature: rumen; material: fiber-attached | host: Bos | place: Iran: Karaj | collected 2018-10 | reverse complement strand
ACTTTGCGCTTGGAAAAAGGACTCCAAAAAAAAGTGCCGTTTTTCATTCTACATTACTCTTTACCCTTTACTCTTTACTCTATCTTCTCGCGTGAGCACCCTTTCTCCTTTTCTCCGACCCTTTTCCCTGATGTTCAAACCTGTGGGAGCGCGCTGCAACTTGGCGTGCCGGTATTGCTATTACCTAGACAAGAAGCAGTTGTTGCCACAAGGGGGAGGGGTGATGCAGATGAGCGACGAGGTGCTCGAAGAGGCCATTCGCCAATATATTGAGGCGCAACCCACCCGCGAAGTCGTCTTTGTGTGGCATGGAGGCGAACCGACGCTGTTGCCCCTGTCGTTCTATCGCAAAGTGGTACGATGGCAACGGCAATATGCTGAGGGTCATTTGATTAGTAATTGTCTGCAAACCAATGGTACGCTGCTTACACCCGAATGGTGTCAGTTCTTGCACGACGAAGAGTGGTTGGTGGGTATCTCGATGGATGGCACGGAGGCGATGCACGATGCCTATCGTCGCACCCGAGGGGGAGAGGCGACGCACCATCAGGTGATGCGCGGCGTGCAAATGCTGCAACAGTATGATGTTCAATGGAATGCGATGGCGGTGGTCAACCGTCGGAATGCCCAAGAGCCCGAGGCATTCTATCGGTTCTTCAAGTCGATAGGTTGTCAATATCTACAGTTCGCTCCCATCGTCGAGTGGTTGCCCGACGGAGGAGTGACTCCCGAGTCGGTCACCCCCGAGCCATGGGGCGCGTTCCTGTGCCGCCTCTTCGACGAATGGTTGCGACAGGAGGACGTGGGTCGCTTCTTTGTCCAACTCTTCGACGCCACGTTGGCCAACTGGGTGGGCGAGGTGCCAGGCGTCTGTACTTTGGGTCGTCAATGTGGGCATGCCTTAGTGATGGAGTGGAACGGAGACGTCTATAGTTGCGACCACTTTGTCGATGCCAACCATAAGTTGGGCAACGTGTTGCAACGCCCTCTGACAGAGATGATTGAGGATGACCGACAACGGACTTTCGGAGCAGCCAAGGAGAGCGCTTTGCCCCTCGATTGCCAACTCTGTCCGTGGCTCAACCTCTGTCACGGCGAGTGCCCCAAGAACCGACTTCCGTCGGGCCTTAACTACCTCTGTGAGGGTTACAAGCAGTTCTTTGCCCATTCTGCCGAGGTGATGCGTCAACTGAAACAGGAGTTGGAGCAACGAAAGGGATGAATGTCAGCGCATTAGTTGGATGAACGAACCCTTTGTCCTAGACGGAAAGAAGATTGGGGGGGCAGTTGTCCTGCAACAAGTGAGTATTATTGTGACCGAAAGAGAGAAAAAAGTGAGCCGCACTTCATCGGAGGGTGCGGCTCTGTATATATAGATATGAGTGGTGTGATCAGAAGAGATTCTTGCGCTTGAAGATGATATACGAGATAATAATCAGCACGAGGGTGAAAATGACGATGCAGATGAAGGCAGGCCACCATTGCTCCATGCCGTTGGGTACGTTCATACCGAAGAAACCAGAGATAGCGGCTGGAATCATCAGGATGATGGTGATGGTGGTGAGTCGCTTCATGATGGCATTCAGGTTGTTGCTGATGATGCTGGAGTAGGAGCTACGCTGGCGTTCCAACACTTCGCTGTAGATATTGGCGGTGGTGTAGGCCTGTTGCAACTCGACTTCAACATCGTCCAGAAGGTCTTCGTCGAAGGGGAGGTGGCGCAGGTGCTTCTTGAGGCGTACCATAACCACTTCGTTGCCTCGCAGGGAGGTGATGAAATAGACGAGGAACTTCTCGATGCGCATCATCTGCTGGAGTCGGTCATTGTCCATGGAGTCTTCCAACGCCTCTTCGGCCGCCTTCATCATGACGTTCATCTGCTTGAGGTACTTGAGGTACCATACCGAACTGGAGAGGAACAACGACAACATGAGGTCGTAACGCTCGCGCTCCTCAATCATCTTGCGATTGGTCCAACGGATGAAGTCGGAAATCATCTCGTTGCGGTAGTAGCAAACAGAGATGAAAACGTCGCCGTGAATCAGAATGGCCATTGGCACGGTGCTGTAGATGGAGTCGCCGTCCTCGTTCACCTCCTTGTTGGGCACGCGGAGCAAGGTCATCAGCCAACCGCCTTCACTCTCGGTACGAGGACGTTCTTCGGCATCCTCTACGTCCTGGATGAAGTCCATAGGCGCATCATAACGGGACTCAAGTTCCGCCAACTCCTGATTGGTAGGAGCGGTTACCTGAATCCAGCAGTCACTTTGCCATTCTGAGAGCTTCTTAAAGCCCGATTCGCACTTCCAGAACTCGATCATTTTTTTCGCGGTTAAGGGGCAGTTTCTTAATCTACAATCTTTTTCGCGGTGCGAAATTAATCTTTTTTCCTGAAATGTGTGTCTAATTATAAGAAAAAACGTTATTTTTGTGCGAATTTTTACAAGAAATGATACAATTAACTTCCGAAATGTGCTCTTTTTTGAGCGAACATGCCGACGATGACCCGTCTCGGTTGCTTCTCTCGGCCGCCCGTTATCCCGGCATCGATGTGCGTTGGGCGGTGGAGCAATTGGAGGCACGTCGTCAACTCCGCAATAAGTTGCCGGAGTGGTTGTCTTGTCCGACTCCCTTGGTCTTTGGCGGAAGGGTGCCTGCCGAGCAATGTAGTTCGGAACAGACGGCCCGTTACAAGCGAGCCTTGGTGGTGGGCGAGACGTTGTGCGACCTGACGGGTGGCATGGGAGTGGATTGTTACTATATGAGTCGCGGTTTGCGCCGAGCCATCTATGTGGAGCGCCAACCGGTGTTGTGCGAGGCGGCCCGATACAACTTCCAGCAGTTGGGAGCCGACAATATCGAGGTGCGCGAGGGCGACTCCCTCCAACTCGTTGTGCCTGATGTGGATACGATTTATCTTGACCCCGCCCGCCGTGCCAAGGATGGTAGTCGCGTCTATGACCTGGCCGACTGCGAACCCGATGTGGTAGCGCTCTGCCCGATGTTGCGTAGCCATTGCAAACGGCTGGTTATCAAGGTGTCACCGATGGCGGATGTGAGCCGACTTATTGCTCAGTTACCGCAAGTCTCCGAGGTGCATGTCGTGGCGGTCAAGAACGAGTGCAAGGAGCTGCTGTTGGTCCTGCCGGGTCAAGGTGAGGAGTCTCCGACATCACCCCAAGGTCCAGTCATTCATTGTGTTGACTTTCGCACAAGCGACGAGGTGCACTTCGACTTCCTGTGGGGCGAAGAACCTCAGAGCGAGGTACAGCTGGCAGAGTCGGGAGAGGGGGCACCTCGTTTGTCGTGGTTGTACGAACCCGACGTAACGTTGCTCAAGGCTGGGGCATTCCGATTGCCTTGCGCCCGTTATGGAGTGAAGAAACTGGAGGTCAACAGTCACCTATATGCTTCGTCGAGCAAGGTGGCCGACTTCCCTGGTCGAATATTTCAAGTCGAAGAAATGATGCCTTTTTCCAATAAGATACTGAAAACCATTAAGTCACGTCTGCCGCAAGCCAATATCTCGGTACGCAATTTCCCACTCTCGGCCGATGCGTTGCGCAAGAAACTCGGCCTCCGCGATGGGGGCGACAACTATCTGTTCGGAACTACGCAAGTGGGTGTCGGACCTTTGCTTCTGTTGTGTCGCAAGGCGCTTCTGTTGCTCCTCCTGTTGGTCCTTCCGGTGTCGGCTATGGCGCGTCGCAACAAGAAAAACGAACCCGTCGAGACTTTGCAGACCATCCTCTCGGGTGTCGGTTTGGAGGCTCCTTGTCTATGGTATCAGGGCATGGAGTTCCTCTATCTGTCGCCCACGCTCAATGCCTCGCTCCAACCGCGTGTGCCTGACCCAGCATACGATACGTTGCGCTTCGAGAATACCATCTGGACCTTCGACGGCATCCTGAGTGAGGAGGATTGGATGGGTCAGCAATGTATGCAACTCCAGTTCAAGAGTCCGCAGGGTCGAATGTATCGTTTCGCTACGGGGCGGTTGATGAGTCAGGCCAACGACACCGCCTATCATCCTGCCGTGCCTTCGCTTTGTGCTTTGACGCCTATCCGAGAGTGCGACAAACGTCTGAGGGGCAAGGACTTCTACCTGTGCATCAACGACGAACGCCTGTTCTCGTCCGATAGCCTTCCGTTGTCCAAGTTCGTGCCAGTGCATATCGACTCGGTGGTGGTGGGCAACGAACTCTCGCCTTTGCGCATCTGTTTCACCCATCCCCAAGGCAAGCAGGCGTGTGTTTATACATCTTTGCCCAACAGCCGCGAGACTTCGACCTCAACGCCTATCGAACGTTATTTCTCGGTGTCCGACCCTTACCTCAAGTACCCCAACATCACCTCCGAGGTGTGGAAGTTAATTCAAAACAACCAGGTGCGAATAGATATGACGTTGGAGGAGGTGCGCCTTTCGTTGGGCAAACCGCAACGCTTCGAGCACTACAACACCAAGGGCGGTATGCTGGAGCGCTGGCACTATGCCGACCGCCGTCTCATCGAGTTTGTCGATGGTCGCGTCCACCGCATGGCGATCGAGAGATAGCAATCTAAGGTTTTGAGGTTTTGTGGTCGCTTTGCTGGTAAGGTTTTAAGGCCCTCAGTAAGTTCGATATTTGCATCTATAATACCTCACAACCTTAAGACCTTACAACCTCATAACCTTATAAACTCACAACCTCCCTCATGACAACCTCCTCCCGTTACTCCGCTATCCTTGCCTATTTCCAGGAGCACAATCCCAATGCCCAGACGGAGTTGGTATATCACAACCCCTTCGAACTGCTGGTGGCAGTAATACTCTCTGCCCAATGCACCGACAAGCGCGTCAACATGGTGACGCCCAGTTTGTTGCGTGCCTTCCCGACGGCGCAGAAGATGGCCGAGCAGACGCCCGACGAGGTCTTTGAGTACATCAAGAGCATCTCTTATCCCCACAACAAGGCGCAACATCTGGTGGGTATGGCTCAACGTTTGGTCAACGACTATGGGGGAGAGGTGCCCGAGGATTATGACGCCCTGTTGAGTCTGCCTGGAGTGGGTCGTAAAACGGCCAATGTCATCTCGTCGGTCATCTACAACAAACCCACCATGGCGGTCGATACGCACGTCTTCCGAGTAGCCAACCGCTTGGGATTGACCAACAACAGCCGCACGCCGTTGGAGACCGAAAAGACCTTGACCAAGAACATTCCCGCTCATCTGATACCCCTTGCACACCATTGGCTCATCCTGCATGGCCGATATGTATGCACCGCCCGAAACCCCAAATGCGATTTGTGCGAGATTAGGAACTATTGTAAATTTGTTGCAAATATAGGTAAGAAATGATACATTTGCAGAAACGACACCCATTTCTTGCTTCAAATATTTGGGAATAGGACAAAAAAAGAGTATCTTTGCCGCGCTAATAAATAAGGCACCTTACGAAAGTTGTCTTTCGTTGACTATAAAGAACTAACCTTTTGCCAGGTTGAGCCAAAGCCTTGAAGGGAAGTTTGGGTACGTGACACTTGTTTCGTTTGTCTGTTAACTCCCAACCAAGTGCTCTCCTTGCAAACCTTGAATATAAAAAAAAGTAGAGATATGATGCTGTGGGACCAATTGCTCTCAACGTTACGTTTCGGACAGGAAACTCTGCCCCAGGCGCAACACACACGCAATGAGTTTCAGCGCGATTACGACCGCTTGATATTTTCTCCCCCCTTCCGCCGCTTGCAGAACAAGACGCAGGTCTTTCCGCTGCCAGGCAGCGTCTTTGTGCACAATCGCTTGACGCACAGCTTGGAGGTCAGTTGTGTGGGCCGATCGTTGGCCAACAATGCCGCCGCTTTCCTGACCGAGAAGTATGCGGGCGAGGAGTGGATTCACAAGTTCCAGAGTCTGGACGACATCGTGGCAACGGCTTGTCTGGCGCACGACATGGGCAATCCCCCTTTTGGCCATAGTGGCGAGCGAGCCATCATCTCCTACTTCTGCGACGGTCACGGCAAGGATTTCCAGGCAAAGATTGACCCTCAGGCTTGGGCCGACATCACGCACTATGATGGTAATGCAAACGCCTTCCGCCTCCTGAGTCATCAGTTTCGGGGCCGACGCGCCGGCGGTTTCGCCTTGACCTATTCGACCCTGGCTTCTATCATCAAGTACCCGTACTCGTCGCTCCAGATCGAGCAAAAGCCGAAGTTCGGTTTCTTTGCCCCCGAGGAGGAGTCGTTCCATCGCGTGGTCGAGCACCTGGGTATGCTCCCTTTGGACAAGGAGCAGAAGCGTTTCTGCCGTCACCCCTTGGTCTATCTGGTCGAGGCGGCCGACGATATCTGCTACCAGATCATGGACATCGAGGATGCACACCACCTCAAACTCCTTACGCCGCAGGAGACCTACGACCTGCTCTTGCCCTTCTTCTCGGGCGATATGCGTGGCAAGGTGGAACGTGGTTTGACTCACTTGGACGACGATAACGAGAAGGTGGCGTACCTCCGCAGCCGCGTCATCGGCACTTTGGTCTATGAGTGCAGCGAGGTCTTCAACCAACACGAGGAAGAGATTCTCGGTGGTACCTTCACGGGTTCGCTTATCGACTATATCAGCGAGGTTCCGCGTGCGGCCTACAAACATTGTAGCGAGGTGGCATTCCATCGTATCTACAATGCTCACCAGGTGGTCGAAATCGAGATTGCTGGTCACCAAATCATCTCTGTCTTGCTCGACCGTTTCCTGGATGCTGTCATGAACCCCGACAAGGCGTACAGTCGTCTCCTCTTGGACCGTGTCCCGTCGCAATACGAGGTCAAGTCCGAAACCATCGAGGGTCGCATCATGGCGGTATTGGACTACATCTCCGGCATGACCGACGTTTATGCCCTCGACCTCTATCGCAAGATATATGGCATGAGCCTCCCTTCGCTTTAGACCCCTCTCTAACTCCCCCGTAGGGGGAGAAATTGCCCCACACAGACAGGTCGGTGATTTAGGAATGTTATTACAATTCCAGTTGTATCGTCCTTGTCACTTCCTTTTCACTTCTCTGTCAAATCTCTGTCACTTCCTTTAATAGAATGGAATGTTTCGACAATACCGTTTGTATCGTCTTTGTCACTTCCCTGTCACTTCTTTTTCACTTCCATTAAAATCCTTTTAAAAACATCAATATGAAACTTAACGATATTCTTTCCCCAGGCTTCAAGGCCGCTGAGTGGGAAGCCAAGGGCTATGAATTGCCCAAGTTCGATATCGCAGCTGTAGCCAAGAAGACGCACGACAACCCAACATGGGTACACTTCGGTGCCGGCAACATCTTCCGCGCTTTCCCAGCCGCTATTCTCAACGATGCTCTCAATACGGGCAAGTATGACCGTGGTGTCATCGTGGCCGAGAGCTTCGACTACGAGATTATCGACAAGGCTTATCGCCCTTATAACAACCTCTCGCTTCTGGTGAGTCTCCAGTCATCGGGCACCATCGAGAAGAAGGTCATCGCCTCTGTCACCGAGAGCCTCAAGGCCGACGAGCAGTTTGCCGACGATTGGGCTCGTCTGGTCGAGATCTTCCGCAACCCATCGTTGCAGATGATTACCTTCACCATCACCGAGAAGGGCTACAGCGTGGCTCCTGCCGACTTGGAGCGAGGTCTCAATCCGGTGCTTGCCATGGGCAAGGTCTGTGCCCTCCTCTTGGAGCGCTACAAGGCTGGAGAGTTGCCTCTCACCGTCCAGAGCATGGACAACTGCTCGCACAACGGCGACAAGGTCAAGGCGGGTGTCTTTGCCTATGCCGAGAAGTGGGTGGCTGACGGTCTCGTCGAGAAGGGCTTCCTCGCTTATCTCCAGAACGAGAAGAAGGTTACCTTCCCTTGGTCGATGATTGACAAGATCACTCCTCGTCCTCATGTCAAGGTGCAGGAGATGCTGGCCGCCGATGGTTTCGAAGACAACAACTTCCTGGAGACCGAGAAGCACACCTTCACCGCTCCATTCGTCAACGCCGAGGAGGTGCAGTATCTCGTCATCGAAGACAACTACACCAATGGTCGTCCACCTCTCGAACTGGGCGGCACCCTCTATACTACTCGTGAGACGGTCGATAAGGTCGAGACCATGAAGGTCACCACCTGTCTCAACCCACTCCACACCGCTATGTCTATCTACGGCGTGATGCTGGGCTACACCTTGATCTCTGCCGAGATGGCCGACCCCGACCTGCGTCCTTTCATCCAGAAGATTGGTTACATGGAGGCTATGCCGGTTGTGACCGACCCAGGCGTGCTCAATCCTTACGAGTTCATCGGTGCTGTCATCAACAAGCGTTTGCCTAATCCATTCATGCCCGACGCTCCTCAGCGTATCTCGACCGATACGTCTCAGAAACTCCCTATCCGCTTTGGCGAGACCATCAAGAAGTATGTGGCTCGTGGCCTCGACAAGTCGAACCTCGTGCTCATTCCTTTGACCCTGGCTGGCTATGCCCGCTTCCTCAAGGCATTGGACGATGACCTCCAGCCATTCACTCCATCCAGCGATCCTAAGCTCGAGGAGTTGCAGGCTATCGTTGCTCCGCTCGCCATCGGCAAGCCTGACCAGGACTGGAGCCCTCTCAAGCAGCTCTTCTCGCGTGCCGACATCTTCGGCGTCAACCTCTACGAGGCTGGTCTCGGCGAGCAGATCGAGGGCATGGTCAAGGAACTCTATGCCGGCAAGGGTGCCGTCCGCGCTACGCTGCATAAGTATGTAGAAGCAAGATAAGGAGGACTCTCCCCAACCCTCCCTACGAGGGAGGGAGATTTAAAAATACAAATAATCATCGAGTAAAGGAAGTGGCAAGAGACTAGATTGACGGTTCTTATTCCTAGTTCATCTAGAAAATCTAGGACGTCTAGATAGTCTAAGATTTCCACCCAGCGACAACTCTGAGTCCTTCAGTAGTATCGTCCCTTTCACTTCTCTTTCACTTCCTTTTTACTCCCCTTAAATACCCTTTTTTAGAAAATGGAAAGAACTTGGCGTTGGTTCGGCAAGAAAGATAAGATTACTCTTGCCCAACTCAAACAAATAGGCGTGGAGGGCATCGTTACCGCTCTGCACGACGTACCCCTGGGCGAAGTATGGACTCAGGAGAAGATTCACGAACTCAAGACCTACATCGAGTCGTACGGCATGAAATGGAGTGTCGTCGAGTCGTTGCCAGTCGTTGAGACCATCAAGTACGGCGGTCCTGACCGTGACCATCAGATTGAGGTCTATAAGGAGTCGCTTCGCAACCTTGGCAAGGAGGGCATCAAGTGTATCTGCTACAACTTCATGCCTGTGCTCGACTGGGCACGTACCGACCTCTTGCACAAGAACCCCAATGGTTCGACCAACCTCTACATGAACTGGGGTGAGTTTGCTTACTTCGACATCTACATTCTCAAGCGCGAAGGTGCCCGCGAAGATTGGGCTGAGTTCTCCAAAGTTCACAAGTGGGGTCGCGACCTCGTGGCTGAGGCAGACGAGATCAAGGCGAAGGCCACTCCTGAGTTCGACCATGCCATGGTAGAGAACATCATCATCAAGACCCAGGGCTTCGTTTCGGGCAATTTCAGCGAAGGCGATTCGGCTCCTGTACAGAAGTTCCGTGACCTGCTCGCTCTCTATAAGGACATCGACAAGGCCAAGCTTCAGGACAACATGAAGACCTGGTTGGAGGCCATTATGCCTATCTGCGACGAGTACGACATCAACATGTGCGTACATCCAGACGATCCTCCTTATCCTGTCTTCGGCCTACCACGCATCGTAGGCAATGTCGAGGATGTGAAGTGGTTCCTGGATGCTGTGCCCAACAAGCACAACGGCCTCACCTTCTGTGCTGGTTCCTTCTCGGCCGGTGAACACAACGATGTCGTGGCTATGGCTCGTCAGTTTGCCGACCGCACTCACTTCGTACACCTCCGTTCCTGCCATATCTTCCCCAACGGCAACTTCACCGAGGCATCGCACTTGGGCGGACGTGGCGACCTCATCGAGCTTTGCCGTATCTTCGAGAAGGCCGAGCAGGAGGGCAAGTGCAACAGCGGTCGTCGTCTCCCAATGCGCGTTGACCACGGCATGACCTTCACCGACCAGCCCGGTGGCATCTTCGACGAGTCGGCACATGGCCACAACTCTGGCTACACCCTCCTTGGCCGTATGTTCGCCATGGGTCAAGTCCAGGGCATCATGGCGACCGTCGATCGCGAACTCGGCATCGAGTACAAGCAGCCCGGTTTCTTCGATTGATCTCCGTCGTAGGGGAGGAGCTCGTCTCCTTTCTCTCCGACTCATCACTAACGAAAGCCGTCTCACATCCTGTGGGGCGGCTTTCCTTTTTCGCCCTTTCCGTCCTTCCCGTAATTTGTAATCAGTAATTAGTAATTTGTCCTTCGTCCTTGGTTCTTAGTCCTTCGTCCTTTCCGTAATTTGTAATTGGTACCTCGTACTTCCCTATTATGTAGTTATTATCATCCTTTAAGGCGCCTGGCTTCAAGAATCACGCTGCAAAAATAAATCATTCTTCCCTCATGCTCGGACGTTACGATACGTTACGTGCGCTGCGAGGACATTTCGCCCCATTTTGTTGCGGTTCGCCCAGACGTCGTGCTGTCGGAAGCTGTGGCAGATGGCCTTCCCCAGTCTCTCCAATTTTCCCTTGTTACCGCCACTATTGGCCACCAGTTTGAACATTCGGCCGCACACCTCCTTCCATTTGAGTTCGTGATGTAGAAATTCCCCACCACTCATAGAATTGCCAAATAGAGGGAAAAACATCCAAACACCCTATTCCAGCCTGTCTTTTGATGCCTTAGAGAGGAGAAGTTTTATCCATTCTGTCCCATTTCCCAGCGTTAGTATCTTCTTCTCCAAGGCTTTCGCAAAATCGTATTTCATTGATAACCAAAAATTTAATATTTATTATTTAATATTTGCACTCGCCTCCGTTCCAGTTGTTCCAGTTGTTCCAATTTTTTTTCGAGGGTAGGCATTTCTTAATTTCCTATTATAACTATTTATATATTAATTAGTTATATAGTATATATAGGGGGCGTGCACCCCTTCAAAAATAATTGGAACAACTGGAACAATTGGAACGCTTCCTATCCATTCCTCCTAGCCAACCTCCTCACATTCACCCGCATAGCCTTGCGTTCATGCTCACTTTCTCTCTCATGGTCTTTTCTCTCAACCCACCCTCACAACTAATCTTAGATGTGAGCTTTATTTGGTTTTTATTCTTTCGTGTGCCTATAGACTGCTATAGTCGGTATAATGGCCAAAAGCAACAGCAAAATCTCCACCAAGACGTACGACCCGAGGAGGTCCACCAACGTCTGGAACTTTATAACTACATCGACCAATACGACCAGGAGGATAAACCAGCAGAGGCAGAATACTGCTGAATGTATTAATTCTCGCTTTTTCAGTTTCATATTTATGCTTCCTTGATTTTGTCTTTGTAATGTGATAGTTGTTTGGCGAAGAGTTCCTTTTTTCCTTTCGGCAAAATGATTGTGTGCAAGGAATCGCAGTCTTTGAATACACACCAGCCAATTTTCGTAACGGAACTTGGAATGATAACTTCTTCCAAGTTTCTGCAATAAGCGAACGCCTCGCTGCTGATATGTTTTACTCCTTCTTGAATGACAACTTTCTTCAAGCTATAGCATGCCCAGAATGCGGCTGTTGGAATACGAGCGATGGAACCTGGAATGCTGATTTCTTGTAGCGATTCGCATTCGCTGAAGGTTTCCTCTCCAAGATAGGTGACAGAGTCAGGCAGGATGATGTGCGAATAGTCGCTATGGTTGAATGCCAATTCGCCGATGTGCTTGACGCAGTTAGGTATAATCAGTT
>JAEEGL016183550.1_pt1 | contig 11879 bp, 7 predicted proteins | sample 9134231 | NCBI WGS metagenome assembly JAEEGL01 (sample SAMN16246548, study PRJNA631951) | gut metagenome | biome: gut microbiome; feature: rumen; material: fiber-attached | host: Bos | place: Iran: Karaj | collected 2018-10 | reverse complement strand
TTTTTAAGTCCAATTAAACTGATAATCTCTTCTTTTAAAGGAAAATAGATGATAGAATTCGGAATAAAAAAACCGGTAACAACTTTAATGCTTGTTATTGCCATGATTTTATTTTCGGCTATCACAACTTTTAGAATTCCTGTAGAATTAAATCCAAGCGCACAATCAGGTTTAGTAAGTGTTATAACAAGACTCAGAGGTGGCGTTGCCGCCAGCGAAGTTGAAAAGTATGTAACAAAACCATTGGAAGAAGTTTTTGCGGAACTTAATGGTTTAAAAGAAATGATTTCTTCTTCTAAAGAATCGGAATCAAATATTATGATGATGTTTCATCATAATGTTGATACCGATTTTATTGTTATTGACATAAGAGAAAAAATAGCAATGATAAAACATAACTTGCCTAAGGAAACGGAAAAACCTATCATTGCAAAATTTGAACAATCCGATAGTCCGATAATAATATTGTCTTTAAGTTCCCCGGAAAAAACTCCGGAACAGTTAAGAGAAATTGCCGAAGAACAACTTAAAGAAAAAATTATGAGAGTTTCAGGTGTTGCAAACGTTGAGTTTGGCGGTGGCAGAGAAAGAAAATTTTTAATAGAAATGGATAATGCAAAGCTTTTAGGATATAAACTTTCCATTCTTGAAGTTGTTCAAAAAATCAATCTTGCAAACTTATCAATATCCGCAGGAGAAATTAATCAAAACAGTAAAGATTTTGTTATAAGAGCAACCGGTGAATACAATAGTATTGAAGAAATAGAGAATACAGCTATTGCTATAACGCAATCCGGTTCTATTGTCAGAATCGGGGATATAGCTACAATAAGAGATTCTTATTATGAACCGACATCTTATTCAAGACTTAATGTTCAAGATGTGGTTTCTGTTTATATTCAGAAAGAATCAACAGCTAATACAATAAAAGTTGCTAATGAAGCGATAGCGATTATAGATAAAATGAAATCCATATTAGATTCCGATATTACAATAACAATAGTTAAAAACGATGCCGAATATATTCAAAAAGCGATATCATCTCTTGTTGAAGCACTTGTTCTCGGTGGAATAATTCTTGCAGGTGTATTGTTTTTATTTATGAAAAATGTAAGAAGTATTTTTATAGTCGCAACTACCATGCCTTTAAGTTTATTTATGTCTATTATACTTATGTATTTTACAAATCAGACATTTAACATAATGACTTTAAGCGGTCTTGCCATGGGTATGGCCAATGTTATGGATAATTCTATCGTTGTGCTTGAAAATATTGCTTTCCATCATCACAGAAAAACATTTGCGACAAAAGCCGAACTTGTTGTTAAAGGAACGGCAGAATTGTGGCAACCTATATTTGCATCTACCGTTACTACTATAATTGTGTTTTTGCCATTAGTATTTTTGGAACCGGAAATAAGACAAATGTATGTTCCGTTTGGATTAACAATAACTTTCGCATTGGTTGCATCGGTTATTGCAACAATGATGTTCATTCCGACAGAAATTTACAGATGGCAAAATAAGTTCGATTTGGATTTTCAAAAATGGTACATAAAAGTAAGGCATATTTACGGGAAAATGTTGAAGTTTTGTTTTAGATGGCAAACTTATGTTTGGATATTTACATTAGTTTTATTTTTAATATCTGCAAAAATTATGATGACAAGAGATTCCGAATTTATGGATGCCGGTAATGTTAATACATTTCGTATAGGTATACAGTTTCCTCCGGCAACAAGAATAGAAGTTTCAAATGAAGTCGTTAGAAAAATGGAACAGGATTTAATGAGTTATCATGATCAAGTTGAAAGAGTTTCTTCAAAAGTTGAAAAACTTCATACTTTTGTCGAAGTAACGGTTTATGAAAAAGCAGAAGAATTTAAAGAAGAGTTCAGAAAAAGGTTTGGAGAGTATTCTCCTGCTTTTGTATATTTTCAAGATTCTCAAAGCAGTGCATCAAAAGAAATTTATGTGGATTTTTACGGACAAAATTATGATACTTTAAAACAGCTTGCATTTTCCGCTTCGGGAAGATTGCAACAGGTAAAAGGTTTGACTGATGTAAAAATAAGAATGAGAGAAGATGAACCTGAAGTTATTTTAACGGTAGATTATGATAGACTTGCAATATTTGGTTTAACGACATATTATTTCAGTAATACATTACATTGCCAATTGAGAGGACTTATTGCTACGCAGTATAGAACGGAAGGTAAACAAATAGAAACTATTTGTAGATTATATCCCGATAGTATTACAAATGTTGAACAAATACCTTTTATAGGAATTATAAATCCCAGAAAAGATGTCGTTTATGTAGGACAAGTTACTGATATGAGTAAATTAAAATCAAATCAGGAAATTTGGAGAAAAAATAAAAAGAGATTTATACAGATAAGTGCCAACAGAGCAAAAATAGGACTTACAACTGCTGCAGAAAAAATAAAAGCAACATTAAAAGGTGTTGCTTTCCCGCAAGATTATTCTTTTAATATTTCAGGTGATTATGAAAAAACGGTGAAAAACAGAGGGCAATTTATGCTTGCTGTTTCGCTCACCGTTATACTTATATTTTTTGTTCTTGCTTCAATTTTTGAATCTTATTTGCAACCTGCTCTTATAATGTTTTCGTTACCTTTAAGCATGATAGGAGTGGCATTTTCGTTATGGATATTTAAAAAACCGATAAGTTTGGGCGTGTGGATAGGAGTTATGATTTTGTTCGGTTGTATAGTTTACAGTTCTATTATTATTGTCGATAAAATAAATCAAAGACGAGTCGGCAGAAAAGATTTAATGAGAGTTATTTTTGAAAGTTGTAAAGAAAGATTGAGACCGGAACTTATAACATTGCTTATGAAAACATTGGGACTTTTACCGATGGTTTTAAGCAGAGATGAATCTGCAACAATGTGGAGATCGTTAGGACTTACGGTTTTATGCGGAACTATTACCGGAACGATGTTAACAATGCTTATCATTCCGACTGCATATTATGTTTTGGAAAGGCCTAAACAAAGTTTTTATAACTTTTTCAAAGCACTCGGACTTGTGTTCTTATTTAAGTTAGTCGGCAAAATATATAAAAAAGATAAATTAAAAGAAAATAATATATAGAGAGAAAAATTATGAGTTTATTAAGATTGCCTGTAGATAGACCTGTAACAACAGTTATGATATTTTTAGCCGTAATTCTTATGGGTGTTATTGCTTGGACAAGAATACCGCAAGAATTGTTCCCTGCTATGGAATATCCTCAAATTACAATTGTTACTAAATATGAAGGTGCAGGTCCCGAAGAAGCTGAAAAATTAATAAGCAAATTAGTTGAAGAAACAGCCGGAACTGTAAAGAGAATAAAAAGAGTGTCTTCTATATCTAAAGAAGGAGCATCTATAGTTTCTTGTGAGTTTTTATGGGGAACAAATATGGATTTTGCTTCGATGGATATAAGAGAAAAAATAGATTTAATAAAAGAATCTTTGCCTAAAGATGCACTTGATCCTGTCGTTTTAAAATATAATCCTATGCAGGTTGAAGCGATGATTTTATCTGCGACATACAAGGATATGGAACCTTCATTAATGCAGATGGCCGATTTGAGAAATACTCTGAAGAAAAATGTTAAAGATGAATTGGAACGATTGGAAGGAGTTGCCAAAGTAGATTTAAAAGGTGGAGAACAAAAAGAAATTTTGGTAGAAATAGATAAAGGAAGACTTCTTGCCAACCAACTTGCTATTACAGATGTTATTACATCGTTACAAACAGCAAACATAACATATCCTGCAGGTACAATCAAAGAAGAAAAACATGAATACATAGTTAAAACGGTAGGTGAATTTAAAAACCTTGAAGATATAGAAAATCTTTCTTTTGGTAAACAAGACCAACAACAAGGAAATGCAAGATATAGAAGAGATAGAACTTATCAAGGTGATACAGGTGAGAAAATCGTTTATATGCGAGATGTTGCGGATGTAAAAGAATCGTTGAGAGATAGAAAAGGTATATCAAGATATAATTCTAAAGATAATATTTCTATAGGAGTATATCCTCAATCAGGTGCCAATTTAATCAATATGTCAAAATTGGTGCATAAAAAATTAGAAGATATCAGGGAAAAAATTCCTGAAAATGTTGATATAAAAATAATTTATGATCAATCCATATTCATTAAACAATCGTTAACGAGTATCTATCAATCGGGTTTACAAGGTATATTATTAACATTTATATTATTGTATTTCTTTATGGAAAGTTTTGTCGGTTCTGCAATAATCAATACTGCTATTCCTATAAGCTTGTGTGTTACATTAAGTATTATGTATTTCCAAGGAATAACTATAAACTCTATGTCTTTGGGTGGTTTAACCATAGGTATCGGTATGGTTGTTGATAACGGTAACGTTGTTATAGAAAATATTTTAATGGCTCTGCACCGAAATAAACATTTACCGAAAAAAGAGTGTATTTATAATGCATCATCTACACTTCTTGCTCCTATTTTAAGTTCTACTATTACTACTATTGCAATATTCATACCGTTTGTGTTCGTTGCAGGTATGATTGGTCAATTATTTAAACAACTTGCTTTAACAATAACCTATGCTATGATAGCTTCAATATTTTCTGCTATGTTTTTGGTTCCCAGACTTGCACTTACCGCAAATGTTAAAAATATTTCAGTTACGGCAGGAAGAAAAGCTATAGAAGAGTACTTTGTTCCTCTTTTGAAATCAACATTGAATTTAAAAGCTTTTCAAGTTTTTGCCTTTGTGTTTTTATACGCCCTTCTTGGTGCAATGGTAGTTTATTTTATTCCTAAGGAATTTATGGCAAAGTCTGATGAAAGAAGATTTGTTTTAAATGTGGCAATGCATCCTGATACACCGCTTGAAATTACGGATGGCGTTGTTAGAAGAATAGAAAAGGCTATAGCAAGATACGATGAAGTCAGGGATGTTTCTACAACCGTAGGTTCAACCGGAGAAGAAAATAGCGGCGGTGGTATAGAAACATCCGGAAGTTATCAAGCCAGAATCATAACCAATTTGGCTTCGAAAGGTATGTCGACAAATGAAATTGTTGCCGATTTAAGTGATGAAATAAAAAGATGGAATATTAAAGATTTAGATGTTGAGTTTATCACGCAACAAGGACTTTTTGGATCCGGTATCGGTTCTACTGCCGGTGTTACCGTTGAATTAAAAGGTAAGGAATTATCAAAACTTAGAGAGTATGCCGATAAATTAAAAGGTCAAATGGAAAATATGCCGCAATTTTATGGTATCAAAATTGATCCTTCGGACGAAGTTCCCGAATTAAGACTTACAATAGACAGAGAAAGGGCATCGTTATTCGGATTATCTACTCAAGATATTGCCGCTATGACTCTTGCGGGAATAAAAGGTTTTGTTGCAACCAAATTAAAACTTCCAGACGATGAAATGGATATAAGAGTAAGAATGCAACCTAAAGACAGAGACACTTTGGATAAAGTTTTGGAAATGACTGCATATTCATCTTGGGGTATGACAATTCAATTAAAACAAATAGCACAAGCAAGTTTTGTTAAAACTCTTCCTGCAATTAAAAGAGTAGAAGGTGAAAGGACATATCTTGTTACGGCAAATGTTAAAGGAAACTTTACTGCAGCTGTCGGTGAACTTCAACTTTTATTGGATGATATGTACAACAATAAAGATGTAAATGCTTTTATTACCGGAGAAATGCTTGCCATGAAAGAAGCTTTATCTCAGGTTTCTTTTGCATTGATATTGGGTATTATAATTATTTATATGATACTTGCATCAGAATTTGAATCTTTAATGCAACCGATAATAGTTATGACGGCAGTGCCTTTAGGTATTATAGGTTCTTTATTAACATTACTTATAACAGGACAATCAATCAATTCGATATCGATGTTGGGTATAATAATGTTAGTAGGTAACGTTGTTAATATTTCTATTTTGCTTGTGGACAGATATAATTATCATCTTTCTCAAGATCCTGAGAAATATAAAGATATGATTGTATTAAAACAAATGGTTGTTTCAACAACGTCGGATCATTTAAGACCTATCATAATGACAACATTAACTACGGTAGTCGGTCTTATTCCGTTAGCTTTGGGGCTTGGTGAGGGAGCTACAACTAACCAACCGATGGCTATAGCGGTATGCGGTGGATTGGTGTTTGCGTTAGGACTTGCATTATTATTTGTTCCGTTTATTTATTTGTTCTCTAAAGGTATGAGAAACAGAAGAGAAGAAGAGATAATTTATTAGAAAAGTTAAGCTTCTTTTTTTGCTTTTGTTTTGTCTTCTTCTTTTTTCTTTTTTAAATATTTAAGATATTCCGGGAAAGTAACAATTCCCATATCTTTCTTTTTTGTTTTGTCATAGATTCTTACAAGTGCACCATATTTTTTAGCTAATTCTATTTTTTCTAAATCGTCTGATACTTGATCATCAAACCATGCAGATGCAACGATATCGTTTTCTATTTTTTTTGTTTTTGTTAAAGTCAAAAGTTCTGTTTTTAAAATTTTTCTGATTTCATCTAAGAGGGGAGTTTCTTCTTTGAAAACAACATACAATGCCATCGGATAATCTTTTTTATATTGTTTTATTTGAACCTTATATGTCTCTCTATCTATAGTATTTATTTGTACATTCTCTTGTTGATTGTTAGTAGCATTTTCTGCACAACAAACAACCGGAAGCAAAAATAAAGAAACAGTAAAAATAATTTTAGATAAATTTTTCATTTTAAGATATCCTTTACAAGTTTATGTTCTAAAATTTTTTCAACGACTTGTTCCGGAGTTAAATTATCCGTGTTTATGGCAAAATCACATTTTTCATAAGCCTTTTGCCTTTGAGCCAACATTTTTTTTACGCCTTCAAAAGGATTCAACATTTGTTTAATTAAAGGCCTTGAATCCAACAACGGTAATCTTTTTAGAATATGATCTGCGGATGCATATAAATTTATTATTATTCCGTTTTTGCTTAAATTTTTAACATTAACAGGATTAACTACCGCACCACCGCCGCAAGATATAACACTATCTTCAAGATTTGATATCAAAGCAATTGTTTCTGTTTCGAATTCTCTGAATTTAGGTTCACCGATTTTCTTAAAAATTTCACTTATTTTTGCATCCAACTTTTCTTCTATTATTTGATCTGTATCAAAAAATTGTCTGTGTAATTCTTCTGCCAACAACTGACCTACAGTTGTTTTTCCTGTTCCCATAAATCCCGTTAAAACAATGTTTTTCATTATATTATGTGTATCCTTGATATATAATTTTTGTAATTGTTTTTCATATCTTCCAAACAATCTCCGCCGAATTTATCTATCATTGCTCTTGCAAGTTCAAAAGCAACAGCCGCTTCACCTACAACTCCTGCTGCAGGAACTGCACAAATATCACTTCTTACAGCTTCTGCTTTCTCGGCTTTCTTATTATCGATATTTACCGATTTTAAAGGTTTGGATAAAGAAGGTATAGGTTTCATTGTACAACTTATTTCAATGTTTTCTCCGTTAGTCATTCCACCTTCTGTTCCACCTGCTCTGTTAGTAGTTCTATAAAATCCTTTTTTATTAGAATAAAAAATTTCGTCATGTGATGCAGAACCTAATGTACTTGCAAACTTTGTTCCCAACCCAACTTCAACAGCTTTAATTGCCTGAATAGACATTAAACTTTGTGCAAGTCTGCCGTCGAGTTTTAAGTCCCATTGAGTATGGCTTCCTAATCCTATCGGCACATTTTCTGCTATAACTTTAAATTTCCCGCCTAAAGTATCGCCTTTAGAACTTGCTTGTCTTATTACCTGAATCATTTTTTTTGATGCCACTTTATCGGGACATCTTACAAAAGACATTTCCGCTAAATGTTGGATTTGTGTTTTATCTATACCGGAAAGTTTTGCAGAAATTTTTCCTATAGTTTCAACATAAGAATAAATGTTTATTCCAAACTCTTTTAACAGCTCTCTGCAAACGGCACCTACTGCAACTCTTGCTGCCGTTTCTCTTGCTGATGCTCTTTCCAAGATATTTCTGAAATCGTCAACTCCGTATTTCATAAGACCGGCCAAATCCGCATGACCCGGTCTTGGTTTTTTTAAATGTTTTCCATCGATATCTACACTTGTAGGAGACATTACCGACTGCCAGTTTTGCCAATCTTTATTGAATATAAATAACGTTATTGGTGATCCCATAGATTTTGCATACCTTACTCCGGACAATATATGAACTTGATCTGTTTCTATGTTCATTCTTTGTCCTCTGCCATAACCTTTTTGCCTTCTTGCAAGATCTACATCTATATCTTCAGTATTTATGTTTAATCCTGCGGGAATACCCTCGAGTATTGTTATAAGGCCTTGTCCGTGTGATTCACCTGCCGTTGAAAATCTTAACATTTTATATCTCCTAAGAATTATCTTATTGCTTGTATTGCACTGTGAACATTTGCAACACCTATAATTTCAATTTTACCTTTATAGTTTAAACTTTTTAAATTGCTTTTAGGTATTATAGCTTTTTTAAAACCTAATTTTTCAGCTTCGGTTAACCTTTCTCTTATTTGAGAAACCGCTCTTACTTCACCTGCCAAACCTACTTCACCGAAAATAACAGTTTTATCGGGACAAACAACTCCGTTATTTGCCGAAGCTATTGCACAAGCTATTGCCAAATCCGATGCTGTTTCTTTTATCTTTATTCCACCCACAACATTTATAAATACATCTTGATTATCTAAAGGAATTCCGATTCTTTTTTCAAGAACGGCAATTATTATTATTACTCTGTTTAAATCGTACCCGGAAACCATTCTTCTGGGTAATCCGAAATTTGTTCTTGCAACAAGAGATTGAATTTCTATAAGTAACGGCCTTGTTCCTTCAATGGAAGAAGTCACAACGTTTCCCGCAACCGTATTTGAACTCTCGCTTAAGAAAATAAGTGATGGATTTGATACTTCTCTTAGACCATCAGCTTTCATTTCAAAAATTCCTATTTCACTTGTGGGACCGAACCTGTTTTTATATGCTCTTAAAATTCTGTATATTTGTTGTTTCTCGTTTTCAAAATATAAAACAGTATCGACAATATGTTCTAAAATTCTCGGTCCTGCCAAATCTCCGTCTTTAGTTACGTGTCCCAAGATGAAAACAGTTAGATGTTGAGATTTCGCTATTCTCAATAATTCTGCAGAACATTCTCTTACCTGCCCTACAGATCCCGGTGCTGATGTGAATTCAGGATGATATGTGGTTTGTATAGAATCTATAACTAAAAATTTAGGTTGAATTTTATTTATTGCCGAAACTATATTTTCAAGGTTTGTTTCCGAAGCAAGAAAAATGTTGTCTTTCGAAATATTTAATCGTTCCGCTCTGGATTTTACTTGTGAGAGAGATTCTTCTCCGGATATATATAATACTGTTCCTGTTTTTGAAAGTGCTCCGGAAACTTGTAACATTAAAGTTGATTTTCCGATGCCCGGTGCACCGCCAAGCAAAGTAAGAGATCCGGGAACTATTCCACCGCCTATCATGTGGTCGAACTCTTTTATTCCGGTTTTTATTCTTTCAAAACTTTTAACGGTAACATCGTTTAAAGGAAATGTTCCCGAAGAAAAGCCTGTTAGTTGTCTTGTTGACTGATTAGATGATAAAATCGGTTCTTGCTTTTCTTCAACAAAAGTGTTCCACTTTGAACATCCCGGACATTTTCCTAACCATTTGGGAGATTCATAACCACAACTTTGACATACAAATACTGTTTTTACTTTTTTAGATTTCATAGTTTTTATTTTGAACTTGTAGCCGCAATTCCCGCTACACCAAACATACTTGCAAGATCATCATCTGTTACCTTAAGTTTAATGTACGGCATAAAGTTTGTTCTTGTAAGGGTATCTTCTACTTGAACACCAACATATAACCAGTTGAAAATACCGAATCTTGCACCGAGAATAAGATTTGGTTTATATTTATCAGGATCGTCTTCTTTAGCTGTTTCCGTTCTGAATATTGCTTCAGCATTAATATATAATTTTCTCATCGGACCATATATTTTATCGAACGGTGACCAACCTACACCTACACCGCCTTTACTTCTCATAACACCACCGTAAGCTTCAAGATTTTCGGATCTGAAACCGATAAGAGCATCAATTTTGTTAAGATTATTTCTTTCAAATTCATCATCCTCATTAGTGTAATTACCAATATTGTTTATACCGAGATAATAGAATTTATGATTGTTTGGCCTAAACCTGATACCGAAATCGTTACGATATCTTTCGTATCTTGTATCATATCTACCCGTGTATTCCCAATCAATTTCAAGTTTCTTTGTTTTGGATACGAACTCTTGTAACTGTTGAACGGTAACTTTAATATCTCCGACAGTTTCTTTAATTTCGTCTGCCATTTGTTCATCATTTATCAATGTTGCTATCGTTCCGTCACCTTCATTTATTTTTGTTACTATTTCATCTATCTTGCCGGAAACTTTCTTGAGTTCGAGAATAATATCTCTTATGTCTTCTTTATTTTGTTGCGTTATACCATATAAATCGGAAGAGAAATTTTTGAAATTATTAGAAAGAGTTTTGAAGTTATCTATAACTTGTGCTATTTGTTTTTCTTTGTCGGCTATTGTTTGACTTACTTTTTTGAGATTTTCTACAGTATCGTAGAGATTTTTAAAGAAGTCTTTATTTAAACCTTCAGAGGCATTACCTAAAACTTCGTCCACTTTTTTTACTGCGTTTTCTATTAATTCTTCAAGAGAACTGCCTTCTGCCGTTTTGATTGTTTGACCGTGTTCTATAAGCTTGTTTGAAGAAGTTCCCGGATCAATTTCAACATATTTTGTTCCGATTATACCCATAGAAACTATTTTTGCGGTTGCATCGGAATACAACTTTATTTTTCTGTCTATAACAAGAATAACTTTTGCTTTACCGTCTTCTAAAACGATATCTTTTATGTTACCTACATCAACACCGGAAATTTTAACTTTAGCTTTTTTGGGCAGACCGGCAGTGTTAGTAAAATAAGTATTAACAATATATTTTGAAGTCAGGCTATAATTGCCCAACAACATTATAGTTAAAAGTACGGCTATTAAACCTATGATAACAAAAATTCCAAGTTTTAATTCGTTAGACACAAAAACCCCTTATTTAAAGTTGAATAGTTCAATGGTTTAATAGTTTATAATTATTTGTTTTCTTCCGAAAACTTTTCAACATTTAAACCAATTTTTGCTTCGCAAAAATTATTGCATTGCAAATGTTGTTTCAACAGGTATCGGCCCGACACTTGAACCGTCAACAAACTGTTTCAACATTTTATCGTTAGTTGTTTTAGGATTAGCAATAGTTTTCTTTAATTTATCTACAGTTCCTTCAAAAATTACTTCACCTAAATACAACATTATAATTCTGTCTGCTATTTTATAAGCAGAATTCATATCATGAGTAACAACAATAGATGAAACTTTTAATTTTTTCTTTAAGTGAATTATAAGCTCACCTATAACATCAGACATTATCGGATCAAGACCTGTAGTCGGTTCATCATAAAAAATATATCTCGGTTGATAAGCAATAGCTCTTGCAAGTCCTACCCTTTTTTTCATACCACCGCTTAATGCCGATGGCTTTAATTTTTCAATGTCCGAATTTAATCCTACCATGTTCAAACAGGAAGAAACTCTCTTTTTCATTTCCTGTTCAGTCAAATTAGTAAGGTTTTTCATCCCGAAAGAAACATTTTCTTCTATTGTCAAAGAATCAAACAATGCTGCTTCCTGAAACAAAAAACCAATCT
>JAEEGL015360595.1_pt1 | contig 11879 bp, 10 predicted proteins | sample 9134231 | NCBI WGS metagenome assembly JAEEGL01 (sample SAMN16246548, study PRJNA631951) | gut metagenome | biome: gut microbiome; feature: rumen; material: fiber-attached | host: Bos | place: Iran: Karaj | collected 2018-10 | reverse complement strand
GGATCGGCCCCGTCTCCAGAGGATACTCCGTCCCGTCGATGCGGACGGCGGCGATGCCCCGGATGTCCACGGGCTGCCGGAACCTGACGCTCATCACGGCCACATCCTGCCGCACCGGGTCCGGGCGAAGCGCCGGGGAGCCGATGATCTGCTGCTCCTCCTCCCCCTCCCGGTAAACGTACTCCAGCTTGCCCCGGAAGCCCTTGCCTCTGCCCAGCTTTTCCATGTCCATCCCCGCAACGTCCGCCCGGAGGCCGAAGGGAGAGAGGACGATGTTGGAGTATACTCCTTCCCCGTCTCCCCGGTCCCGGGAGACCTTGGTCAGGCAGGGCTTCAGCTCCGCCTCCGCCTCCAGATAACCGGGGGTAAAGGTCTCCCCCGTGGTCCAGTTTTTCAGGCCGAAGAGGCGGACGGAAATGCGCCCCAGGTTCATCTCAGTCTTCCCGTACCAGAGGCGGACGGCCCGGTTGGGGTTCCCCATGCCCCCGTCCTCTATATCCAGGGGCTGATCCACGCCCCCCGCCTGCACGGGATATCCCTCCTCCGTCAGGGGACGGATGAGCTTATCCGGGCTGTAGCCCTCCCAGTCCTCCGGGCTTCCCTGCAGAACCTCCACGCTGTACACCAGCAGGGTGTTGTACCCGTCCGTCACCGCCTCGTGGAGGGTGAGGCGCAGGCTTTCGTTCTCCACGGTCACGGCGATATGGTTTACATAATCTTCAATGGTCTCGTACTTCTCCGGGTACAGCCGCTCCAGGAAGCCCGCCTCCTTCGCCATGACCCCCAGGAGGGCCAGGAGGGCGACCACCGCCGCCAGGATTAGGGCGGTGCGAATGGGGCGGCTGAGCTTTTTCTTCGCCGAGGGGGCCAGAACGGGCTCGATATACCGCTCCTCCGCCGCCCCGAAGGCCTCCATCAGTTCCATTGCCGTCATGGCTCAATCCCCTCCTTTTGCAGATGCTCCGCCAGCCTTTCCCGAAGCTTACCCAGCCTTCTGTGCAGGGCGCTGAGGCTCATGCCCTCCGCCTTCGCCAGGCTTTCCAAAGTCTCCAGGCCCCAGTACCGCCGGAGGAGGAGGCTCCGGTCCCTCTCCCCCAGGCTCCCCAGGAAGCCGTTCAGGGCCTCCCCCAGCGCCCGGCGCTGCACTTCCTCCTCCAGGCTCTCCCCGGAGACGATGTCCCCCAGCTCCTCCAGGGCCAGGGCGGTCTCCCCTGCATAGCGTTTGGCGGCGTGGTCCCGCCGCCACCGGTCCAGGGCCAGGTTCCGGGTGAGCTTTGCCAGGAAGGCCCCCAGACGGCCCGGGCGCTCCGGGGGCATGGCGTTCCAGGCCCGGAGCCAGGTGTCCGAAACGCACTCCTCCCCGTCCTCCGGCAGGGCCAGTATCCGCATGGCCACGCTGCGGCACAGGGGGCCGTACTTCGCGTCCGATTCCGCGACGGCCCGCTCATCCCGCGCCCAATACAGCGCCACGATCGCCGCATCCTCCATGCTCTCGCCTCCTTCTGCCTGATATGACGGGTTTTTTCGGGTTTTTTCCCGGTCTCCTCCGGTTTTTTGCAAAACCGGTCCCCCGCCCCGGGGAGCGAAGGGCCGGCACGTCCCTTTCCGGGCTCCCGGTCAGGCGTCCGCCCCGGCGGAGGCCGGAGCCCGGAGCATGCGGCGCGTTTTTTCAGTATATCGCCGGGCTGGGAGCCCTGTCAATGCGGGCTGCCCGGGGCGACACCCGCATTGACTTTCCCTTTCCCGGTCGGTATAATATGACAAAAATACGATGAACAGGAGAACGCCATGTCCGTTTTGGATGCAGCCGTACCGGTTTTCCGGTATTTTGAAGAGATCAGCGCCATTCCCCGTCCCTCCGGGGGCGAGGACGCCATCGGGGCGTATCTGGAGGCCTTCGCCGCCCGCCGGGGATATGCCTGCACCCGGGACGAAGCGAAGAACGTCCTCATCCGCCGCCCCGGCTCGCCGGGACGGGAGGCGGAGCCGCCCCTGCTGCTCCAGAGCCATACGGATATGGTCTGCCTCTCCGCCCCCGCCCCCCTGAAGCTCCGGCTGGAGGACGGCTGGCTCCGGGCGGAAAACAGCACCCTGGGCGCGGACGACGGCGCGGGCGTGGCCCTGATGCTTGCGCTGCTGGAGGAAAAGGACCTCTCCTGCCCGCCCCTGGAGTGCCTGTTCACCGCCGGGGAGGAGGCGGGCATGACCGGTGCCATGCGGCTGCGCAGGGACGCCGTCACCGCCCGGCGCATGGTGAATCTGGACGGCACCGGCGAGACCGTCACCGCCGTTTCCTGCTCCGGGGGCAAGCGTATCCTGGCCCACTGCCCCGTCTCTTACGCCGAGTGCAGCCTTCCCTGTCTGCTCCTGACCCTGGAGGGGGGCGCAGGCGGCCATTCCGGTGCAGAGATCCAGCGCAACCGGTCCAACGCCATCCAGCTGGGCTTCCGCCTGCTGTACCGGCTCCTGGAGCGGGGGGCGGATATCCGGGTGGTGCGGATCGCCGGAGGCAGCCGGGAAAACGCCATCCCCACGGACTTCCGGGTCCTCTTTGCCTCCGCCGCCCCGGAAAACCTGCTGGGCGCCGCCGTCCGCCAGTTCGAGGCGGAGATCCGGGAGCTGTACCCGGATGAGCCCGGGCTGCGCCTGACTCTGGAAAAGGCGGAAAAGGCGGGCTCCGCCATGACGCCGGAGGACAGCGGCGCCCTCATCAGCATGGGCTACCTGCTCCCCACCGGTCTCGTCGCCCTGTCTCCCTCCATGGGCATCCCCCTGGTCTCCCTGAACCTGGGCGTCCTGCGGCAGGAGGAGGGGGAGGTGACCTTTTCCTTCAATATCCGCAGTCCGCTCCAGAGCCAGCGGGACGAGCTGGCCCGTCAGATCGAGGCCGTCAGCTCCATATTCGGCGGCTTCCTCACCCTGACGGCGGAGTATCCCGGCTGGGTCTACAGCCCCGAATCTCCCCTGCGGGAGGCGCTGCGCCGGGCGCTGGCGGAGCGGGGACAGACCCTGCGGGAGGAAGCCCTGCACGTGGGGCTGGAGGCGGGGATCTTCAGCAGCCGGTACCCCGGCATGGACATCATCACCTACGGGCCCATAGAAGAGGATTGTCATACCCCCAGAGAGCGAATGGATCCGGAGAGCCTCCGCCGCAGTTATGGAGTGCTGGTCCGGGTGCTGGAGCTGATCTGAACGATACGCAAGAATCGGAATATGCAAGAGGAAAGGAGAATCCCTATGTTTCGCAAGATCCCTTACGTCCCCAGCGAGCTCCGGGTCGTGGACGAGCTTCCCGGCATGTTCGGACGTCCCGCCACTCCCCTGCGGAATTTCCCCGTGACCCCCAGGGAGAACATGATGGCCCTCTACTATGAGAAGCACCCCTTCTGGATGCCCGTCTCCAATGAGGGTAAGATGACGAACTCCGCCCTGTACAGCGACAATCTCGGCCGCGGCATGGGCCACGACAACAGGGACAGCTTCGGCATCGAGTGGGAGTATATCGCCACCGTGGGCGGCTCCATCGTGCGGCCCGGCGAGCCCCTGCTGAAGGACGCCAACGACTGGAAGGAGGTCATCCATTTCCCGGATATCGACAGCTGGGACTGGGCCGGCGAGGCGGAGAAGGTCAAGCTGGACGGCCGCTTCCCCTACCAGATCTCCCTGGTGAACGGCTTCTGGTTCGAGCGGCTCATCAGCTTCATGGATTTTGCCCCCGCCGCCATGGCCCTGATCGACGAGGAGCAGCAGGACGCGGTGCTGGAGCTGTTCCAGGCCAGCACGGACTTTGCCTGCAAGGTGGTGGACAAGCTCTGCGAGAATTACCCCATGCTGGACGGCTTCAACATCCATGACGACTGGGGCGCCCAGAAGGCCCCCTTCTTCTCCAACGAGATCGCCTATACCTACTTCGTCCCCTTCATGCGCCAGCTCACCGGCCATATCCACAAGTGGGGCCGGTACGCCACCCTCCATTCCTGCGGCCACGTGGAGGACCGGGTGCAGTGCTTCATCGACGGCGGCTTCGACGAATGGGATCCCCAGGTGATGAACGACATCCACGCCCTGTACGACCGGTACGGCGACAAGATCGTGTTCGGCGTCTGGCCGGATAAGTTTGACCCGGAGCACACCACCGAGGAGGAGCAGCGGGAGGCTGCCCGCGCCTTTGCCCGGCAGTTCAACCAGCCCGGCAAGCCCGCCATCCTGGGCCATTACGGCGCCTGGGCCGGCACCCCCGCCTTCCTGGAGGAGCTGTACGTCTATACCCGGAAGATGTACGGCGCATAAAGCCGCGCGTTTCCCCGAAGCTTTGACGCAGTACCGGACCCGAAGGGCGTGCGCGCATGCCCTTCGGGTCCTTCGTCGCTCCGGCGGCCCGGCTGCGGGACCCGCGGGGAATGCGCCGCCGCCGTTCCGGATATGCCGGTCTTTGATTTTTGTTTGCTTTGCCGAAAAAGCATTGCAATTCGGCTGAGAATGTCGTATAATTTTTTGAACTTGACTATATGGCAGAAGTTATGGATTTCCGAACACAGGAGGCGATGGATAACATGGATGGGATCGACGAGATCCTGAAGGCGGAACAGGAGGCCGAGCACGTCCGGCGGGACGCCAGGGAACAGGCTGCCGCCGCCGAAGGCTCCGCCGAGGGGTACAGAACGCGAACGCTGGAGGCCGCCCGCCGGGACGGCGAGGAGGAAGCCGCCGCGCTGCTGAAGGCCGCGGAGGAGCGGGCCGAGCGGCGCAGGCAGGAGCTGAGCGCCGTGGCGGAGGTCAAGCGCACGGAGCTGCGCGCCAAGGCGGAGGCGAACCTGGAGCAGGCCGCCGCCTGGCTGGCAAAAGCCCTTTCCGAGGTCTGATATGGCTATCGTAAAAATGAAAAAGCTGAGGCTTGCCGCCCTGGGCACGGAAAAAGCCTCGCTGATGTACGAGCTGCAGCGTCTGGGCTGCGTGGAGCTCCGCCCCTGCGCCGCGCCGGAGGGGGCCCTTGTCCCCGAAGCCGGCCGGGAGCCGGAGCAGAAGCTGACCGAGCTGCAGGAACAGAAGAAAAAGGCTGAAGCCGCCCTGAAGCTGCTGAAGCAGTATGCCTATCAGAAAAGCGGCCTGTTTCCCGCCAGAGACCAGATCAGCGAGGAGGAATTCTTCGCGGATATCTGGGGCGAGGCCAGGCGGGCCGTAAACGGCATCCTGGAGGCGTCGGAGACCGTCGCCGAGCTGCAGAACGAGGTCTATGCGCAGAACGCCCTTGCCTCCTCCCTTTCCCTCTGGGAGTCCGTACCCGTGCCCCTGGAGCTGACGGAGACCCGTTCCGCCTGCGTTTTCCTGGGCTCCGTGCCCACCAGCAGGGGGACCGATGATCTGGCCCGGGCCCTGGAACAGGTGGGCGAGGAGACCAGCCTGACCGTTGCCGGTTCCGACCGGGACCGCACCGGCATAATGGTGGTCTGCACCCGGGAGCTGAAGGCCGGAACGGAGAGCGCCCTGCGGGACTGCGGCTTTGAGCGCGCCCCCGCCGGAGGACGGCACGGCAGCGCCGCCGAGAACATTGCGGAGGCCAGAGCCGCCGGAGAAAACGCCCAGCGGGAGCTGGAGGAGGCCAAGGCCTACCTGAAGGACTGCGGGGAATACCGCAGGCTCATCCGGCTCTATTCCGACCGGCTCACCCTGGAGCTGGACGCCGCGGAGGCGGACCGGTCCCTGCTGAAGACCGCCGCCGCCTTCGCCCTCACCGGCTGGGTGGACGAGCCCCATGTTCCCGCTCTGGAGGAGCTGCTGGAGAAATACTGCTGCGCCTGGGAGCTCACGGACCCGGAGGAGGGGGACACGGTCCCCATCAAGCTGCGCAACAACGCGCTGACCGAGCCCCTGAACATGGTCACGGAGATGTACAGTCTGCCGGACTACCGCAACGTGGACCCCAACCCCCTGATCGCGCCCTTCTTCTGCATCTTCTTCGGCATGATGTTCAACGATCTGGGCTACGGCCTGGTGTTCATCATTGCCTCCCTGATCATCCAGAAGAAATTCCGCCTGACCGGCGGCACCCGGAACATGATCCGCCTGGTACTGGAATGCGGCGTCACCACCGCCATTTTCGGCGTCATCACCGGCAGCTTTTTCGGTGACGCCATCCCCGTGGTGGCGGGGCTCCTGGGCAGGAGCGTGACCATCCCCTCCCTGCTGAATCCCCTCCAGGATCCCATGTCCGTGCTGATCCTCTCCCTGGTGCTGGGCGTCGTCCAGATCCTCTTCGGCATGGGGGTCAAGGCGTACATCCTCATCCGGGACGGCAAGCCGCTGGACGCCCTGTTCGACGTGGGCAGCTGGTGGCTCCTGTTTGCCGGCGTGGCCGTGGGGGCGCTCTGCGGCTTCTGGTGGGTCGCCATTGCCGGCGTGGCCGCCCTGGTGCTGACCCAGGGCCGCAGCAAGCCCACCATCCCCGGCAAGATCGTGGGGGGCATCGCCAGCCTGTACGACATCACCAGCTATTTCAGCGACGTGCTGTCCTACTCCCGACTGATGGCCCTGATGCTTGCGGGCGGCATCGTTGCCAGCATCGTGAACGTGCTGGGCTCCCTCTTCGGCAGCGTGATCCTCTTTATCCCCATCTTTATTATCGGTCACGTGTTCAACATCGGCATCAACGTGATCGGCACATATGTCCATGCAGCGCGGCTGCAGTACCTTGAGTTCTTCGGCAAATTCTATGCGGACGGGGGCAAGCCCTTCCGCCCGCTGGACAGAAAAACAAAGTATTTTGAGATCATTAAGGAGGAATCCATCCATGGCTGAGCTTTTCAATCAATTCGGCGGTCTCGCGCTGGCGTTCCTGGGCGGCGGTCTTGCCGCGGTCCTTTCCTGCATCGGTTCCGCCAGAGGCACCGGCATGACCGGTGAGGCGGCTGCAGGTCTCGTGAGCGAGGATCCGGAGCAGTTCACCAAGTGTCTGATCCTGCAGGTCATCCCCGGCACCCAGGGTCTGTACGGCTTCGTTATCTGGTTCTTCGTCCTGCTGCAGCTGGGCATCTTCGGCGGCAGCCCCCAGCCCGTCTCCGTCACTCAGGGCATCGGCTATCTGGTTTCCTGCATCCCCATGATGCTGGGCGGCCTCATCTCCGCCAAGTATCAGGGCCGCGTCGCCGCCGCCAGCATCAACATCGCCGCCAAGAAGCCCGACGACTGGTCCAAGGGCATCATCCTCTGCGTCATCGTGGAGTTCTACGCGATCCTCTCCCTGATCGCCTCCATCCTGATGATCCTCAACGTAAAGTAAGAATATGAACGGCATTGACAAGATCGCTCAGCGCATCCTTGCCGATGCGCGGAAGGAAGCGGAGGCCATGACGGCGGAGGCGGAGCAGAAGGCCGCCGACGCCCGCGCCGCTGCGGACAAGGAGGCAAAGGATCTGCAGGAAAGCCTGCGCCGGGAGGGAGAGGCGGAGGCTCAGCGCAGGTATGACCTGCTGCTGGCTTCTGCGGATACCGAATCCCGGAAGCAGCTTCTGCACCTGAAGCAGGAGCTGGTGGACCGGACCTTCGCCCGCGCCGTGGAGCTGCTGGCAGGTCTGGAGGACGGGGAATACGTCCGCCTGCTGGCCTCTCTCGCCGCCTCCGCCAGTGAAACGAAGCAGGAAAAGATCATTCTGAACGAACGGGACAGGGCCCGGGTGGGCGCCCGGGTGGCGGAGGAAGCGAACCGCCTCACCGGCGGCAGCCTGACCCTGGCGGAGGAGACCCGGCCCATCGTGGGCGGACTCATCCTCTCCCAGGGGCGGATCGAGGTCAACTGTGCCCTGGACACCCTGGCGGAGCTGCGCCGGAACGAGCTGGCAGGCCAGGTCTCCAGACAGCTCTTTGCGTAAAGGAGACGCCGTGAAAAGGAAGCGCAAGGATACGGATTATCTCTTCCTCTCGGCCTTTCTGCACGCCAGAGAGACGAGAGCCGGAGAGACGGGAGACCGGGACAAGGCCGCCGTGCTCCGGGAGCTGGAGGAGCTGGCGCCCGACCCGGGGATCGTGGATTTCTTCCGGGTGAAGTACGACTATCACAACGCCAAGGTCTTTCTCAAGAGCATCGCCGCAAATACGGATAATTCCCGTCTCTATTCCCCCATGGGCCGCTTCACCCCGGAGCAGCTCATGCTGGCCTACCGGGACGGTAAGTCCGACGCCCTGAGTCCCGCCTTCGCCAAGGCCCTGACCCAGGCGGACGACGTGCTTTCCCGCACCCGGGATCCCCGGCTTTCCGACTTTCTGCTGGACCGGGCCTACGTGGGAGAGCTGAAAAGCACGGCGGAGGGGACCCGGAGCTCCCTGCTCATCCGGTATGCCGCCCTCCAGGCGGACGCCCTGAACCTCCGGGCTCTGGTGCGCATGCTGAAAAGCAGCGTGGAGCCGGACCTGCTGGACAAGGTGCTCACGGACTGCGGCAGCGTCTCCCTGAAGGCGCTGAAGGAGGCCTATCCCGATACCGCCGCCCTCCTGGCCCTGTACAGGAGCACGGAGCTGGCGCCCCTGCTGCCGGAGGCGGAAAAGGCCGCCGCGGGGGAGGGCTTCTCTCCCCTGGAGAGCGCCTGCCGCCGTCTGCTGGCGGGCTGGATGGACCGGGTCCGGTACACCCCCTTCGGGGAGGAAGTGCTGATCCGCTACCTCTATCGGCTGGAGGCGAATGAAGCATGAACGCATACAGGATCGCGGTCATCGGCGACCGGGAGAGCGTTATGGGCTTCCGGGCCCTGGGACTGGACGTATACCCCGCCGAGCCGGATACGGCAGAGGCCGCCTTTGACGCCGCCATGGCTGCGGAAGGGCAGCCCTACGCCATCATTTACATCACCGAGGAGCTGATCCGTCCGCTGCAGAGCAGGATCAGCGAGGTCAAGGAGGCCATGGTCCCGGCCGTCATCCCCATCCCCTCCAGGAACGGCACCTTGGGTCTGGGCATGAACGCCCTTACCTCCGCCGTGGAGCGCGCCGTGGGCGCCAATATCCTCTGAGCGTCCCGGCGGGGACCCAGTGGAATTCATAAGGGAGTTTTACTATGGGAAAAATCATCAAAGTATCCGGGCCGCTGGTGGTGGCGGACGGTCTGGCCGACGCCGGCATGGCCGACGTGGTCAAGGTCGGCGCCCAGGGTCTGAAGGGTGAGATCCTGACCATGACCGGCGACCGGGCGTCTATCCAGGTATATGAGGAAACAGCAGGTCTGGGCCCCGGGGCGGACGTGTTCACCATCGGCGCCCCCCTCAGCGTGGAGCTGGGCCCCGGCATGCTGGAGAATATCTACGACGGCATCCAGCGCCCCCTGACGGAGATCCGGTCCATCGCCGGAGAGACCATCTCCAGAGGCATCGACATCCCCGCCCTGAACCGGGAAAAGCTGTGGCACTTCGTGCCCGTGAAGAAGGCCGGCGACCGGGTCACCGGGGGCGACATCATCGGCACCGTGGAGGAGACCACCGCTCTCACCCACCGGATCATGGTGCCCCACGGCGTGGTCGGCACGCTGAAGAGCATCACCGAAGGGGACTACACCGTGACGGACAAGGTGGCGGAGGTCGAGCTGGAAAAGGGCGGCTCCAGGGACCTGACCATGATGCAGACCTGGCCCGTGCGTATCGGCCGTCCCTACCAGGCCAAGTTCCTGCCGAACACGCCCATGCAGTCCGGCCAGCGGGTCATCGACACCCTCTTCCCCATCGCCAAGGGCGGCACCGCCGCGGTGCCCGGCCCCTTCGGCAGCGGCAAGACCGTCGTGCAGCACGCCCTGGCCAAATGGTCCGACGTGGACGTTGTGGTCTATATCGGCTGCGGCGAGCGCGGCAACGAGATGACGGACGTGCTCATGGAGTTCCCGGAGCTGCAGGACCCCCGCACCGGCGAGCCCCTCATGAAGCGCACCGTGCTGATCGCCAACACCTCCGATATGCCCGTGGCGGCCCGCGAGGCCTCCATTTACACCGGCATCACCATTGCGGAATACTTCCGGGACATGGGCTACGACGTGGCAGTCATTGCGGACTCCACCTCCCGCTGGGCCGAGGCCCTGCGTGAGATGTCCGGCCGTCTGGAGGAGATGCCCGGCGAGGAGGGCTACCCCGCCTACCTGGCCTCCCGTCTTGCCCAGTTCTACGAGCGGGCCGGCTGCGTCCAGTGTCTCGCCGGCGAGCCCCGCCGGGGCAGCCTCACCGCCATCGGCGCCGTGTCCCCTCCGGGCGGCGATACCTCCGAGCCCGTCAGCCAGGCCACCCTGCGGATCGTCAAGGTGTTCTGGGGCCTGGACTCCAGCCTGGCCCATGCCCGCCACTTCCCCGCCATCAACTGGCTGAACAGCTACTCCCTGTATATGGATAACCTGCGGGGCTGGTTCGAGAAGAACCTGGGCCGCGGCTTCCTGGAGAACAGGGCCAAGGCCGTGGCCATCCTGCAGCAGGAGAGCGAGCTGCAGGAGATCGTCAAGCTGGTGGGTCAGGACTCCCTCTCCCCCGCCGACCGTCTCACCATGGAGACGGCGAAGATGATCCGGGAGGACTACCTGCAGCAGAACGCCTTCGTGGACGTGGACAACTATTCCTCCTATGACCGGCAGTCCATGCTGCTGGACATCATCCTCCAGTACGACGCCCTGTGCCGGAAGGCCATCACCGCCGGCGGGGACCTGAACAAGCTCATCGCCATCGAGGCCCGGGAGCGCATCGGCCGCGCCAAGACCGTGCCCGAGGAGCAGTATGCGGAGGCCTACGCCGCCATCGCGCGGGATATGGCTGAGCAGATCAAGGAGGCGGCGCAGAATGATTAAGGAATACCGCACCATTCGTGAGATCTCCGGCCCCCTGATGGTGGTCAAGAACGTGGAAGGCGTCACCTACGACGAGCTGGCGGAGATCGAGCTTCCCAGCGGCGAGACCCGGCGCTGCAAGGTGCTGGAGGTGGACGGAGACCGGGCCGTCGTCCAGCTCTTCGAGAGCTCCACCGGCATCAACCTGGCGGACAGCAAGGTCCGCTTCCTGGGCCACGGCATGCAGCTGGGCGTCAGCCCGGACATGCTGGGCCGGGTGTTCGACGGCATGGGCCGTCCCATCGACGGCGGCCCCGAGATCCTGGCGGAGGAATACCTGGATATCAACGGTCTCCCCATGAACCCCGCCGCCCGGGACTACCCCTCCGAGTTCATCCAGACCGGCATTTCCGCCATCGACGGGCTGAACACCCTGGTCCGGGGCCAGAAGCTCCCCATCTTCTCCGGCTCCGGCCTGCCCCACGCCAGCCTGGCCGCCCAGATCGCCCGTCAGGCCAAGGTGCTGGGCTCTGGCGAGCAGTTCGCCGTGGTCTTCGCCGCCATCGGCATCACCTTTGAGGAGTCGGAGTACTTCGTGAACGAGTTCCGGCGCACCGGCGCCCTGGACAGGACGGTCCTCTTCTCCAACCTGGCCAACGACCCCGCCGTGGAACGCATCAGCACCCCCCGCATGGCCCTCACCGCCGCGGAGTACCTGGCCTTCCAGCAGAATATGCACGTGCTGGTCATCCTCACGGACATCACCAACTACGCCGAAGCCCTCCGGGAGGTCTCCGCCGCCCGGAAGGAGGTCCCGGGCCGCCGGGGCTACCCCGGCTACCTGTACACGGACTTCGCTTCCATCTACGAACGGGCGGGCCGCCGGAAGGGAAAGAAGGGGAGCATCACCATGATCCCCATCCTCACCATGCCCGAGGACGATATCACCCACCCCATCCCGGACCTGACGGGCTACATCACCGAGGGACAGATCATCCTCTCCCGTGACCTGTATCTGAAGAATATCCTGCCCCCCATCGATGTGCTCCCCAGTCTGAGCCGTCTGAAGGACAAGGGCATCGGCGAGGGCAAGACCCGG
>JAEEGL014544111.1_pt1 | contig 11879 bp, 12 predicted proteins | sample 9134231 | NCBI WGS metagenome assembly JAEEGL01 (sample SAMN16246548, study PRJNA631951) | gut metagenome | biome: gut microbiome; feature: rumen; material: fiber-attached | host: Bos | place: Iran: Karaj | collected 2018-10 | reverse complement strand
GTCTTGCCGAAACGCAGGGACTGATCGTTCTGACCGACAGCGATTCGGCGGGCTTTCTGATCCGGAATTTTCTGCGTTCGAGCATTCCGTCAACGCAGGTGACCCACGTTTACATTCCGGATCTGTACGGCAAGGAAAAACGCAAGAAAACCCCCGGCGCAGAGGGAAAGCTCGGCGTGGAGGGCGTCAGCGAGCAGGTGCTGCTGGACGCGTTCCGGCAAGCCGGCGTTACGGCATCAAGCGCCGACCGACCGCAAAACGAGCCGCTGACCACGGCGGATCTGTTTGAACACGGACTTTCCGGCACGCCGAACAGTGCGCAAAAGCGCAGGCTGCTGCTGCAAAAGCTTGCGCTGCCGGAGCATCTGTCCACATCGGCGCTGCTGCGGGTGCTGAACGATTACGTGCCGCGCGAAGCATTTTTAAAGGCATTGGAGGAACTGGAAGCATGAGAATCGGACACGGATATGACGTCCACCGGCTGGTGGAAAACAGAAAGCTGATCCTCGGCGGGGTGGAGATTCCGTATGAAAAAGGGCTGCTCGGTCATTCCGACGCCGACGTGCTGCTGCATGCCATTGCGGACGCGCTGCTCGGCGCGGCGGCGCTGGGCGATATCGGCAAGCTCTTTCCCGACACCGATCCGCGCTATGCGGGCGCGGACAGCCTTTTGCTTTTCAGCGAGGTCTGCCGTGTGGTTGCTGTGCAGGGATACGCGATTGGAAACATTGACGCAACGGTCCTGTGTCAGGCGCCGAAGCTGCGGGGCTATATTGATACCATGCGGCAGAATATCGCCGCCGCCTGCGGCATCGAGCCGGGACAGGTGAGTGTGAAGGCAACAACGGAGGAAGGTCTCGGCTTCACGGGGCAGGGCGAGGGCATTGCCGCCCACGCCGTGGTTCTGCTGAAAGAAGGGTGAGATCTGATGGAGATTCGCAAAGCTTCCAACGGTGAAATTCCGCAGATTCTGCGGCTGCTGGTGCAGGTCAACATGGTGCACCACAACGGGCGTCCCGATCTGTTTCAGGGACCCGCAACAAAATACAGTGAAAAAGAGCTCAAAAAGCTGCTCAAGGACGACAATAGACCGGTCTTCGTCTGTATGGACGGCGACACGCTGTTGGGTTACGCGTTCTGCATTTTGAAAGAAGTCAAAAATGACCAACTGCTCGAAGACTGCAAAACGCTGTATGTGGACGACCTTTGCGTCGACGAAACATGTCGCGGCAACGGCGTCGGCAAGGCGCTGATGACCCACGTTGTGCAGACAGCCAAAGACTGCGGGTGCCACAACGTGACGCTCAACGTCTGGTCGTTCAACGAAAGCGCCATGCGGTTTTATGAATCGTTCGGCATGCACGAACAGCGCCGGACGATGGAGCTGCTGCTGTGAAGCAGAGCCGCGCAAAGCGACGCGCTTTTCGGTTGAATGTATGAAAAAAGCAAGGCAAAAACTGCCTTGCTTTTTTACTGCTTTTCAGTTGTGAAACACAGTTACAGGATGATCAGAAGCAGACCGAAGCCGGCGAACGCCATCGCCATGAACGCGAAAATGCCGATGAAGAAGGCGAGGACTGCGCCCAGACCGCCGAGCGCCATATAAGATGCGTACTTGATCGGCATGGTGGTTTCGGCGTCGTTGATGTTCTGCCAGACAAAGCGGACGCTGTTGCCGTCAATTTGGAACGCGTCGAGCCCGATGTCGTTTTGGTCCGTTGCTTCGGTAAAGCCGAGCTCCTTGAGCCCTTCGGCAAACAGACGGGTCATTTCGGCGTCTTTGAGGGTGATGGTGCCTGCGGTGCGCAGCTCGGACGCCGGCTCCTGCTGGCGCAGATGTCCCTGCTTGAAGCCGGTGCACCACCAGTATTTGCCGTAGTCGCGCGAGAGCACGCGCTCATAGTTGCCGTCGCCGGTCGCATCGTGATACAGTGTCATGTCCATATCGAGCCAGTCGCTCCGATCGGCGCACTTGTAAAGGGTGAAGATGCTGTTTTCCTTGTCGCTGTGCGGTTTGTTATAGACGCCCTGCTCCGCGCCGTAGAACAGCAGTCCGTACTGTCCCTTCCAGAGCTGGATCATCCAGTCCTTGTCTTCATAGGTGAAATAGACGCGCACGTAGTCGTATTCCAGCAGAATATACGGCGCCACCAGATCGTAGAATTTTGCAAAGCCGAAGTTGCTCTGCCAGCAGTCCTTGTCGTTGGTGTAATAGTAATCGTCGCGGAAGCTGTATTTATAGCCGAGCACTTGTCCGCGGTCAAGCAGACTCTGGGCGGAGGAGCGGCTCTTGATTACGTAGATCACCATGGTGTCGCGCGCCTCGCTGTCGCCGTCTTTGGCGGTGACCGTAATGGCGGCGCGACCGATCGCGTTGCCGGTCACGGTGCCGTTTTCGTCTACCGAGGCAACCGACGGATCATCGCTCTGCCACGTGAGCGCCGGTGTCTGTGCAAAGCCGATTGTTTCGGCGTGCATGCCGATCGTTTTTTGCAAAACGACCTCTACACTGTCTGCCGTGATGGAAACTGCCGGTTGTGCGGCGCCCTCCTGCGCGGTGTCTGCGGCAAGCGCGCCGACGGCAACCAGGGAAAGCAGGGTCAGGCTGACCAGCATCCATGCAATGGTTCGTTTCATTTTCTGCATAATAACGCCTCCGCTTTTTAGTCGTGCAAGCTTTTCTATTTTAGCAAAGACCGCACAGTTTGTCAATTCTTTCTTATGCAGTTCAGCAAACAAAAAGACCGCCTGTTTTCAGGCGGTCCGGTCACAGGGAAATCAGCTGAAATACTTGCTGCAATAAGAGAGCAGCAGCTCGTTGTATTGCGCGTCTTCAAGAATGCGGTTATCAAGAGAATGCGCGGCGTTTGAATAAAGAACCGTGCTGCAGGGGATCCCGTTGTCGTTCAACGCTTTTTCCAGCAATGGGCTGCTGGCGCCGGGAATCTGTTCGTCCGTGTCCGTATAGGCGAGCAGGAACGGGATTGTTTCATAACGGGTTGCAAGCGCCTTGGTCACAGAGACCGCTTCGCACGCGGTGATCGCGCTCGGGGTGTTGCTTTCATAGGCCGATACCGGCAGGTTGATTCCGGCAAGGGCATTGACGAGCGAAGCAAAATCAGCGGCGGAGCAGGTATCCTTCCAAAGCTCATAGGAGAAGTCGGTCGGGGCGGATTTAGCCACAACGAACTTGATGCGGATGTTCGCATAGGGGGAGCGCTTCGCCGTGTACATCATGGCATAGTACCCGCCGGCGCCGTGACCTGCAATTGCAAGCGAGGTGAGGTTGACGCCTCTTTCGGCGGCCGTCTCTTTGAGTGTGGCAATCGCGCTCTGAATATCGTCAAGCACGGTCAGCAAGCTTGTGGTGTTGGGCTTGGTCTTCGTGGGGGTCGTAATCAGCGAATAGTCCATGGTTGCAGCCACATATCCCTTGTTGGCAACAATTTGGCAGTCTTTTTCCATGCCGCTTCTGCTGCCGTCCTTGAAGTTGCCGTCGTGCAGATACAAAAACGCAGACGCATTGCCGGACACCTTTTTCGGCAGATAGATATCCATGACCTGCGATGTGCCGTCGCCGTATTTGACGTCGGAGATCTGTTCATACGGCTTTGCAATAAAGCCGGTCGAATTGAGCCAGAGGGTGAGCAGAACAATGAGATAAGAGAAAATACGTTGAACGAGAGAAGACATAATCGCATACCTCCTGATGATTTGTTTCTATTATAGCAAAGAATTTCAGGCAGGTCAATGGAGAGATTCTGAAGAATTCATTAACGTTTCATTTCCGGCGCGGACACAAAACCCAAAAAGGCGGGGCGGTCTTTTTTTAAAAAAGGCTTGACAAACCCCGAACGCTATGATAAACTATTTGAGCACAAACGGAGAGATACCGAAGCGGTCATAACGGAACGGTCTTGAAAACCGTCGTACGCCCTGCGTACCGTGGGTTCGAATCCCACTCTCTCCGCCAATTGAATATTACGATTTATCGACACACGGAGAAGTACTCAAGTTGGTGACGAGGCGCCCCTGCTAAGGGCGTAGGTCGGGTAACCGGCGCAGGAGTTCGAGTCTCCTCTTCTCCGCCATAACCTCGGAATTCCGCTGTTTTAATGGGATTCCGAGGTTTTTTATTGTCTCGCTCCTTTCTTTGAACGATCAGCAGAAAACAGCACAAACCATTTCTATTTCACCACCTATTTCACCCCTGTTTTGCCATCCGGTTGACGGTGTTGGCATAGCCGTGCGCTTTTCGTAATCGTGCCGTTCTTTTGGCATGGTTCTTTCCTCCAAACGCTTGACAAATTCTCTTTCGCCTTTTATAATAGAGGGGCAACGGCAAGGCGGTGAACCGCTGCCCCGTTCGGATTGGATAATCGGTTGATTAGTTGTTCAAGCTTGGCCGATTATCTTTTTTCTTTTCTTGTGAAATCGTATCGATGCAATCTTCGATTTCTTCAAATGTGTATTCATGTTTTTATATTCATTGTTAAAACACAACAGCCGCACCTTCGGGTGCGGCTGCTTTTGCGTCGGGTTATCTCTCTTCCCAGGGAATCTCTTCCTCCGGCAGTTTGGTCCACGGCCAGAAGATGCGGTCAATCCATTCGATCATGAGACCGAGGAAATCACGGATGGGGGCAATGCATTTATCATAGATCTCATGCCAGCTCATTGTAAAAGCTCCTTTCGCTTTGCGTTCTCTTATTTTTTCAGACTGCGGATCCAGTCGGCAACTTCCTGCAGAAATACATGCAGGTATTCAAAGAATTTGTTCAGGTCAAAATTGCTGATCATACTGCATCATCCTTTCTTTGCTTGATTCTATTATACATCGTCTTTGGTGCGCTTGCAAGTCCCAAAACGGCAAAACGAAAACTTTTTTTGCGCCAAAAGGCGACAGGAATTCCGGTGCGCAAAGGGTATAATCACCGTGGTGATGGTCATGACGACGGTGGTCTATGCCGATATTCTGTTTATTCTCAACGCCTATATCACGGATCTGCTGCTGCTTTTGTGCGGCAGACTGTGCCGGGAGCAAAGCGCACGCGGGCGGCGTGCGGTATCGTCGCTGCTCGGCGGCGGGGCGGCGTTTCTGATCTTTGTGCCAAATCTGCCGCGCAGTGTGCTGGTGCTTTCGCGCCTGCCGGTGGCGGCGGTGCTGGTGCTTGCGGCGTGGGGCTTTGTCGGGCGCGGGCGGTTCTTGCGGCTGTTTGCGGGATTCTTTCTGGTCAGCTTCGTCTTTGCCGGGCTGATGGGCGCGCTTTGGCACACGCTGCATCCGAAGCGGATGCTCTATTACGGCGCCATCGTCTATTTCGGCATCGACACGCGTGCGCTTGTCGTGCTCACGGCGGCCTGCTACGCGCTGCTGTGGGGCGCACAGCGACTGATGGAACGCCGCCGCGACAGCGCGTCGGTGTATGAACTGACCGTTGCGCTCGGGGAACGGACGATCCGCTGCCGCGCCTTTCTGGACACGGGCAACGATCTGCGGGAACCGTTTTCGGGCGACCCGGTGATTTTGCTGCATCAAAGCTATGCCGGACAGCTCGGTGTGCCGGCTGTGCCGGACGCTGGGCAGGCCGCCGCCCTGACGTGGCGGATGATCCCGTGCCGGACCATGAACGCGGACGGGACGCTGTTCGGCTTTCGTCCGGCAAAGGTCCGCGTGCGCAGCGCGGCGGGGATTCGGGAAACCGACCGCGTGTTTGTGGCGGTGACGGCGCACACGATCAAAAACAACGAATTCGGCGCACTGCTGCACCCCGCGCTGCTGCAGCTGCCGCCGGATGATCCGCTGCACGCGAAACAACAGGGGAGGAAAACGCATGAAACAAATTCTGCTTGACACGCTGGGACGGTTGAAAACGCGCCTTTGGCGGCTGCTCGGGCTTGCGGCAGACAGCCTCGATTACGTCAACGGACCGCAGACCCTGCCGCCGCCGCTGAGCAAGCAGGAGGAGCAGGACGTCTTTGCCCGTATGGAGCAGGGAGACGCGGCGGCGCGGGAAACGCTGATCGTCCACAATCTGCGGCTGGTGGTCTACATTGCGCGCAAGTTTGAAAACACGGGCATCGGCATTGAGGACCTGGTATCTATCGGAACGCTTGGACTGATTAAGGCGGTGCACACGTTTGTGCCGTCGAAAAAAATCAAGCTTGCCACCTATGCGTCGCGTTGCATTGAAAACGAAATCCTGATGTATCTGCGCAAAAGCGCCAACCGCCGCAACGAAGTGTCGATTGACGAACCGCTGAACGTGGATTGGGACGGAAACGAGCTGCTGCTGTCGGACGTGCTGGGCAGCGACGCGGATGAGGTGAGCCGCAATATGGAAAAAGAGGACGAAAAGCTGCATCTGCTGCGGGTGCTTGAAACGCTGTCGCCGCGTGAAAAGCAGATCATGACGCTGCGCTTCGGGCTGTTCGGGTCAAAGGAATATACCCAGAAGCAGGTGGCGGACCGGCTGGGCATTTCGCAAAGCTATATTTCGCGGCTGGAAAAGAAGATCATCGCAAGGCTGAAGGAGGAACTGGAACGGACGATGTGAAAGAAAGAGGGCAAGAAGGCAAGATGACAAGATTGACCGGGCGCGGACGTGAGGCAAAAGAGAACGCCGGAAAGTATGCATGAAAAAAGAACGGCCGCCCAGAAGCGACCGTTTTTCTTGCTGTCTTGCTTTCTTGCTGTCTTGCCTTCCTGCAATCTTATCTCAAAAATCCGTTGATAATCTGCTCTTCCGCTTCGGCTTCTGTCAGACCGAGCGTCATCAGCTTGACCAGCTGTTCGCCCGCGATCTTGCCGATGGCAGCTTCGTGCACCAGTGCGGCGTCTACGTTGTTGGCCTCCAGACCCGGCACGGCAAGAATGCGTCCGTTGTCCATGATGATGGAATCGCATTCGGTGTGTCCCTGACACGGGGCGTTGCCGATGATCTTGGCGTCGAACTTCTGGAACGAATTGTCGCGCGCCACGGAGCGGGATACCACGTCGGCGCTTGCGCCCTCGCCGTTGAGCGACACCGTATAGGTGCTGATCGCGTTCTGGCTGCCGTGGGTCATGAGCCGTTCGCGCACAACCAGCTTGGCGCCGGCGGCAAGCTCGGCGGTGGTGGTGCGTTCGGTGTCGTCCACACCCTTGATCTGCACCATTTCCATTTCCACAAAGCTGTTTTCCTGCTGATACACCTCGGTTCCCGGGTTGAGGATCCGTTTGCCGGTGCCCGTGCCGGAGCCGTAGTGCTTTTCCACGTATTTGACGTGGGCGTTTTTGCCCACAAAGAAGCGGTGAATGCCGTCGTGCTCGGCGTCCTGCGAGCCGCAGTTGTCAATCCCGCAGCCGGCAACGATCACCACGTCGGCGTCGTCGCCGACGAAGAAGTCGTTATAGACCACCTCTTTGAGACCGGTCTGGGTGAGGACCACGGGAATATGCACGCTTTCGTTCTTCGTGCCGGGCGCGATATGCACCTCCAGACCGCTCACGTCTGTTTTCGACACGATTTCGATATGCTCCGTGGAGCGGCGTCCGGCGGACGCGCTGTTGGAACGGATATTATAGGCGCCCTCGGGCACCGTATGGAGATCGGCGACCTCCATCAGCAATCGTTTTTGGATTTCGTCAAGCTTTACCACAGGTCGTCCTCTCCTTCCTCAAAGCCTGTCTTTTCGCATCGGCGCACCGCAGCAGAGGTGCCGATCAGGGTTGGCAGCACGTCGTCTTTGCTGCCGCGGTTGATGATGGCGCCGTCTTTGATCACCACGATCTCATCGGCGATGTTGAGAATGCGCTCCTGGTGTGAAATGATGAGGATCGAGCTGTCTTCAATGGTCTCGCGCATGTGGCGGAAGACCTCGATCAGATTCTGAAAGCTCCAAAGATCAATGCCCGCCTCGGGCTCGTCAAAGACGGACAGGCGGCACTTGCGGGCGAGTACGGTGGCAATTTCGATGCGCTTGAGCTCGCCGCCGGACAGACTCGCGTTGACTTCGCGGTCGATATATTCCCGCGCGCAAAGCCCGACCGCCGAAAGATAATGGCAGGCGGCTGCCACGCTGAGCGTGCGCCCCGCTGCAATGCGGATCAGATCGAGCACGCGGATGCCCTTGAAGCGCACGGGCTGCTGAAAGGCAAAGCCGATGCCGCATCTGGCGCGTTCGGTGATGCTCTTTTCGGTGATATCCTCGCCTTCAAAAAAAATCTTGCCGCCTGTCGGGGTTTCAATGCCGGCAATCAGCTTGGCGAGTGTGGATTTGCCGCCGCCGTTGGGACCCGTAACCACCACGAATTTGCCCTTGGGAATCGTGAGATCCACCTGACGGATGATTTCCTTTTCCTGCCCGTCGGCAGCAACGTCAAAGGAAACCTGCTTGAGTTCTAACATATTGTTCATTCCCTCGTTTCTGCGCAATACTTTTGACATTATAATATACTTTCCCCATTTTTGCAAGCCTTATTTTATCAGCCGCCGCTGTGCGGCTTTTCGTCACAATGTCTAATTTTGTACCTTTATTTTTTACTTGCATTTTGATGAACAAATTGTTACAATATATTGTAATGTACCAATGGAGTTTTCTGGACTTTACCGGCAGGGGAAAAGAGGGGATGCGGCATGACACAGAAGCCGGACGACGTTTTTCACAAGTCTACATTTGATAAGATCTCGCCCGACAAGCGCGACAAGATTCTGAACGTAGCCGTTCACGAGTTTGCCTCCTGCGGCTTTGAAAACGCCAACATCAACACCATCGCCAAAAAGGCGGGCGTTTCGGTCGGCTCGCTCTATAAGTATTTCGATACCAAGAGCGATCTGTTTCTGACCAGCATCAATTACGGCATTGAAACGCTGGAAACGCTGCTGGGCGACGTGGTGGCGTCCGACGTGGATATCATGGAAAAGCTGGAGCGCATCCTGCGCGCGGCGATTGAGTTTTCACGCACGAACGACGTGATGATCAAGCTGTATAACGAATTCACCACCGAAAACAACGCTGAACTCGGCGCACGGCTGGTTGAAAAAATGGAGGCGCTCACGGCGCAGGCCTACAGGGACGCAATCATTCAGGGACAGGTGGACGGCGAAGTACGCGCCGATATCGACCCGGGCATGGCGGCGTTTCTGGTCGACAATCTGTTGATGAACGTGCAGTTCTCCTATGCCTGCGCGTATTATAAAGAGCGGTTCCAATACTATGCGGGCGAAGACATTTTTGAAAAGGACGCATTTGTGATTGAAAACATTCTCAGGTTCATCAAAGCGGCGCTCAAACCGCAAAAATATCCGGAAAGGAAAGATATATTATGAAGTACGCATTGGCTTATGACATCGGCACAACAGGGGTGAAAACCTGTTTGTTCGAAATCGGCAGCAACATCCGCCTGATCGCGGGCGAAAGCGAGGGCTATCCGCTCTATGTTTTGCCGGACGGCGGCGCGGAACAGGATCCGGACGAATGGTGGAGCGCCATGTGCAACACCACGAAGGCGGTGCTCAAAGCAACCGGGATTGACCCGAAGCAGATCGACGGCATCTCCTTCTGCTCGCAGGCTCAGGGTCTTGTGCTTGTGGACAAAGAAGGCAAGCCCGTTCGCCGCGCCATGAGCTATATGGATCAGCGTGCGCGCAAGGAGCTCAAGGAAGGGATGGCGAACGGCATTCAGATCGCCGGCGCCAACATCTTCAAGCTGATTCCGTCGCTGATCATCACCGGCGCGGTGTCGTCCTCCGTCAAGGACCCGATCTGGAAATACAACTGGGTCAAAAACAACGAGCCGGAGGTCTTCAAAAAGGTCTATAAGTGGTTCGACGTGAAGGAATCCATGATCTGCCGCATGACCGGCGAATTCATCATGACGCAGGACAGCGCGTTCGGCACGCTGCTGTATGATATCAAAAAGAAGGACTGGAGCCCGAAGATGTGCAAGATGGTCGGCGTCAATATCGACCATATGCCGAAGATCATCCGCTCCATCGACAAGGCCGGCACCCTGCAGCCGCAGGCCGCGAAAGAACTCGGTCTGGTGGAAGGCATTGCAGTATTCGGCGGCGGCTCCGACGCTTCGCTGATCGGCGTGGGCGCAGGCGCGTCCTCCATCGGCAAAACGCATATCTATATGGGAACCTCCGGCTGGGTGTCCACCGTGGTGCCGCCCAAGGCGCTGGTTGACACCTCCGCGATGATCGCCGCAATCACCGGCGCGAGCGACAAGACCGCCAACTACTTTGCCGAGCTGGAAACCGCCGGCAAGTGCGTGGAATGGGTCAAGGACCACCTGGCGCTCGACGAAGTGGGCATCTATATGAAAAAGCACGACGTTACGCAGGGCGACGATATGGAGCGCAAATACACGTCGCTGTATACCTATCTGCAGGACGTGATCAAAACGGTGCCCGCAGGCAGCAACGGTGTGGTGTTCACCCCGTGGTTCCACGGCAACCGCTGCCCGTTTGAAGACCCGAACGCCCGCGCCATGTTCTTCAACATGAGCCTAGACAACGGCAAGAGCGATCTCATCCGTGCCGTGGTGGAGGGCGTCTGCTTCCATATGCGCTGGTTCATTGAAGCGCAGGAAAAGAAGGTCAAGTGCTCCGATCCCGTCCGCTTCGTCGGCGGCGGCGCACTGGGCGCAACCACCTGCCAGATTCTTGCCGACTGCCTGGGCAGACGCGTGGAGACCGTGGCGTCTTCGCAGAACGTGGGCTCCGTCGGTGCGGCGGCGGTTGTGGCTGCCGGTCTGGGACTTGTGTCCGACGTGAGCGAGACGGAAAAGCTCGTCAGCGTGGAAAAGGTCTATGAGCCCGACCCGTCCGTGAAGGCCGTTTACGACAAGAACTATGCAGTTTATAAGCAGCTGTACAGCGCGAACAAAAAGAACTTCGCCATGCTCAACAGCTGATTGCAAAAAAACGTGCACCTGCTTTTGAGGCTGCGTTTTTCTGATGATCAATTACACAGCGCGGCAAAAAGCGGTAATATGTCAGTGTTCATATTTTGTTAAAATTTAGAACGCGAGAATAACAAACAGTTGGGATATTATTGTTATATAAAGGAGTGATTTTGCATGAAACGAACCCTTTCGATATGTCTGACCTTCCTCTTGCTGCTCACCAGTCTGATTCCGGCGTTTTCCGCGGCGGCGGCCAACTACACCGTGCCCATCAACAACAAGGGCAAACGCGTGGTTGTCATGCTCTCCGGCGACGGCGATGCGCTGTATGACAAGGACGGCAACCGCCTGTTCAAGTTTACCGATATGCTCACCCGCATCAACAGCGCCACCGAGCTGAACAAAGACGAGGACGAAGAAGAGGACAATACAGAACTGTATGAATCCATCGCCAACGTGCTGATGCCGTTTTTGCTGCAGGGCATGCTGCGTGACGACTGGGAGCCGTATTATGAGAATCTGCAAAAGGAGCTTGCCGAGCTGACCGAAGGGCTGCAGCTGGACGAAAACGGCAACGTGGTCAACGGCTCCGGCATCTCACCGGACCGCACGGCAACCAATCTGTATAATACGACGCACGAAAACAAGAACGGACCCTATGATTCCGACTCCTACCATTTCTGGTATGATTGGCGCAAGGACCCGCTGGAATCGGCGGACGAGTTGCATACCTATCTGGAAAAGGTCCGCGCCATGACCGGCAAACAGGAAGTCAGTCTGCTCGGTCGTTGCCTCGGCAACAACGTGATCGCGGCGTATATCTATAAATACGGGCTGGACGGCATTGCCGGCGTCGGCATTGACGGCACGGTGTCCAACGGCGCGGAGTTCATCAGCGAATCGATCAGCGGCAAGTTCCACGTGGACGGCAAAGCGATCGAACGCCTGCTTAACGACAGCAACAGTCTGGGCCGGATGCATCTCG